>Ga0181528_10000868_pt1 | contig 19606 bp, 19 predicted proteins | sample PEATcosm2014_Bin_47_FD_119742 | JGI IMG/M metagenome (GOLD analysis project Ga0181528, IMG submission 119742) | Peatland microbial communities from MTU Mesocosm Facility, Houghton, MI, USA - PEATcosm2014_Bin10_10_metaG | ecosystem: Environmental > Terrestrial > Soil > Wetlands > Peat | place...
ATTGTGCTTGGAAAGCACCTTGGTGATCGCCGCCGTCAACGTCGTCTTGCCGTGATCAATATGTCCAATCGTCCCAACGTTCACGTGCGGCTTGCTGCGATCAAACTTTTCCTTGCCCATGATGAGTTCCCCTTCGTCCCCTTAGATCTTTGTTTCAGCTTCGGCTACCCGGAGCCTCTCGATTAGCCCCAACAAGACTCGCCGGTCAACCCTAAAACTTACAGAAGCCCCTTGCACTTCTTCCCAACGCTCGTAAACGAGACGCCAAAAGCATTTGTCGAGCAACTTCTCACCGGGATTGCTCCCATTTTCCGCATCCGCCTTTGCTTCATCGTCAAACTCAACGCGGATTTCCGTATTTGAACCCTCTACCCAATCACCAGTATTGACGCTAACCAAATACATTCGGCGCCTACTTCTGAATCTGCCTTACTTGCCCTGCGCCCTGCCGATAATCTCGTCGGCGATCATGCGCGGAGCCTCTTCGTAGCGAGCGAATTGCATCGAATAGGATGCGCGTCCCTGCGTGGAAGAGCGAATATCGTTGACGTAGCCAAACATTTCCTTGAGCGGCACAATCGCGCGGATAACCTGCGAACCGGCCAGGTGATCCATGCCCTCGATGCGTCCGCGGCGCGAGTTGATGTCGCCGATGATCGTCCCCATGTGCTCTTCGGGAACAGTGACCTCAACGGCCATCACCGGCTCAAGCAGGACGGGGCTGGCCTTGCGGGCCGCTTCCTTGAAGGCGATGGAGCCGGCAAACTTGAAGGCCATTTCATTCGAGTCAACTTCGTGATAGCTGCCGTCGTAAAGCGTCACCTTCACATCGACGATCGGATAGCCGGCCAGGATGCCCAACTCCAGCGCTCCCTGCACACCCTGATCGATGGGCTTGATGTACTCCTTGGGCACCGAACCAGCCTTGATCTCGTTGATGAACTCATAGCCTTTGCCCGGCTCATTCGGCTCGACACGCAGCTTGCAATGGCCGTAGTTGCCCGAACCGCCGGTCTGCTTGATGTACTTGCCCTCAGCCTCGGCCTTCTTGCGGATGGTCTCGCGGAAGGCAACCTTAGGCTCGCCGACATTGGCCTCGACCTTGTGCTCGCGCTTCATACGATCGACGAGAATTTCCAGATGAAGCTCGCCCATGCCGCTGATGATCGTCTGACCGGAGTCTTCGTCGGTGCGCACCTTGAAGGTGGGATCCTCGTCGGCCAAACGGGCCAGCGCAACGCCCATCTTCTCCTGATCCGCCTTGGTCTTAGGCTCAATGGCAACCGAGATCACCGTATCCGGGAAGGTAATCGCGCCCAGCGCGATGGGGTGCTGCGGCGCGCAAAGCGTGTCGCCGGTCTTCAATTCCTTCAGCCCCACGCAGGCGCAAATGTCGCCGGCCAGAACCTCGGTCACATCCTCGCGCTTGTTGGCGTGCATCTTGACCAGACGGCCCACGCGCTCGGTCTTGCCGGTGCGGGGATTCATCACCGTGTCGCCGGTCTTGAGCGATCCTGAATAAACGCGGATGAAGGCCAGCTTGCCGAAGGGATCGTTGATGATCTTGAAGGCCAGGGCCGCAAGCGGCTCGCTATCTTCCGCCTTGCGATAAACAACCTTGTCATGATGGTCGGGGTCGATACCCTCAACCGGAGGCTTGTCGAGCGGACTGGGCAGGTAGTCGACAACCGCATCCAGCAACGTCTGAATGCCCTTATTTTTGAAGGCCGTTCCGCAGATTACCGGGAAGACCTTCAGGTCGATGGTGGCCTGGCGAATGCCGGCCTTGAGTTCGGCGATCGACGGGGTCTCGCCTTCAAGGAATTTTTCGAGAAGCACATCATCGGTCTCGGCGATGACTTCGATCATCTGCAGGCGGAAGGCCTCGGCCTTCTTCTGCAGCGCGGCGGGAATCTCTTCGACGGAAAACTCCGCGCCCATCGTCTCATCATGCCAGACGATCGCCTTCATCTCGATCAGGTCGATGACGCCTTTGAAGTTCGCTTCCGCGCCAATCGGAATCTGCAGGGCAACCGTCCGCGCGCCCAGGCGCTTGCGGATCATATCCAGAACCTGCTCGAAGTCCGCGCCGTTTTTGTCCATCTTGTTGACGAAGCAGATGCGCGGCACCTTGTACTTGTCGCCCTGACGCCAGACCGTCTCCGACTGCGGCTGCACGCCCGATACGGAATCAAACAGCGCCACCGCGCCGTCGAGCACGCGCAACGAGCGCTCGACCTCAGCGGTAAAGTCCACGTGGCCGGGAGTGTCGATGATATTGATGCGGTAGTCACGCCAGGTACAGGTCGTCGCGGCAGAGGTAATCGTAATGCCGCGCTCCTGTTCCTGCTCCATGTAATCCATGGTCGCGGTGCCTTCATGCACTTCGCCAATGCGGTGCGTGATGCCCGTATAAAACAGGACGCGCTCTGTTGCAGTCGTCTTTCCGGCGTCGATGTGCGCCATGATTCCGATGTTCCGGCAACGATTCAGAGCTACTGTGCGAGCCACGGCAATATCTTCCTTGCGGGCGCTCGGCCCGCGGTTAATTCTTTCTCTTTAACTAAGTCCCTACGTCCCTGATCCCTTAGTTTCTCTGTACTACCAGCGATAGTGAGCAAAGGCCTTGTTGGCCTCGGCCATGCGATGAACGTCTTCTTTCTTCTTCATCGCCGCGCCGCGCCCGTTGGCCGCATCCAGCAGCTCGTTGCCCAGTTTGTCGGTCATGCCCTTTTCACCGCGGCTGCGGCCATATGTGATCAGCCAGCGAATCGCCAGGGAGGTACGCCGGTCGGGATTGACCTCGATCGGCACCTGATAGTTGGCGCCACCCACACGGCGGGTCTTCACCTCGAGCAGCGGCTTGCAGTTCTCCACTGCCTTCTTGAAGAGCTTGAGAGCGTCGTCGCCGCCGCCCTTCTCTTCCAGGTTCTTCATCGCCGCATAGAAGATGTTCTGGGCCGTCGATTTCTTGCCACCCCACATCATCGAGTTGACAAACTTGGTGACCAGCGTGGAGCCGTAAACTGGATCCGGCGCCACTTCCCGCTTCGCTATGTGCCCTTTTCTCGGCATAATCCTCAAAATCCTTGCGCTCTCGCGCCGCTTCTCTTACCCAAGTCCGGATTCCATCAACCGCCCCGGAACCGTATTCAGCAGGTAGTGATCGATTCCAGGCTATTCGCCCACACACTATTTCACTGCTTCACTATTTCACTCATTCACTGCATCTACTTCTTGCCAGGAGCAGCTCCACCCTTGGCGCGCTTGGCTCCATACTTCGACCGGCTCTGCTTGCGGTTGGCCACGCCCACCGAATCAAGCCTGCCGCGCACCACGTGATAGCGGACACCGGGCAGATCCTTCACACGGCCGCCGCGGATCAGCACAATCGAGTGCTCCTGCAAGTTGTGGCCGATGCCGGGAATGTAGGTCGTGACCTCAATCCCGTTCGTCAAGCGCACGCGGGCAACCTTGCGCAGCGCCGAGTTCGGCTTCTTGGGCGTCTGCGTGTAGACGCGAGTGCAAACGCCGCGCCTCTGCGGCGAGGCCTGCAAGGCCGGGGACGCCGTCTTGTAGCGGGGGGCCGTGCGCCCCTTGCGGACAAGCTGATTAAAAGTAGGCAAACTGAATCTCCTTACCCCATCAAAAACCGCCGGCAAAACGCCAGCCTATCCAAACTTCATCCAGCCGCGCACAGACTCATGGAGCCATCCGCCGCGCGAGCGCGCCTCAAACACTTTCGCGCACACACGCGGAAGCCCAATCTACTGCTTCGCGTCTGCCTTCGTACCCATCTCAGACGAAAACCAGGACGGTGGCCGTGCGCTTGCCCGCTCCTCGCAGGTAAAGCCGACTCCGTTTCGCCGGTTCCGGCCCGCATAGCCCTTCCAGGTGAAGAACGCGCGGACGCCGATGCGATTTGCTCCTGCCCTTGCAAGAAAAGAGCGACTTCCGGGAGCCTGCCGTCCGGTCAACTGCCTTCCGTCCGGTGGATGGGCGCGGCCGATTTTCGCCTGGCCGGGCCATCCTGCGCTTCCGCCGTCAAGACACACGAACGGAGGCGTTCTTGCGCAACCTTTTTACAATAGCAAGAAATCGGAGCGGGGTCAACGATTTCCGCCCCGCCCCGCAATTTTTCCCGGCTTTAGTGGATGGACTGCAACTTCCAGGCGCCCGAATCCAGCGCAAAACTGGCCATGCGCTTGATGCTCAACTGATTGCCAGGGCCGGTGGAGATGATCTGCAAGTCGTTCGGCAGGCCCTCCACATTCGAGGCCTCAACAAAGACGGCGCCCTTGGTTCCGCCTGCCTCATCCTGCGGATCGCCCACGTCATGCGCCTTCAGATGGCTGGTAGCCACGGTCACCACAACGATCGAAAAGTTCTTGTCGCCGGCGTTTTCCGGGTGCCACTGAATCACATCTCCGCCCTTCTGCAGCGTGACCAGCTTCTTGCCCGCGGGGGTCAGCATGAAGTCGGCCCAGTAGCCATTGGGATAAACCTTGGTGCGCGCCCAATAGCCGGCCGTGATGCCCCTCGCCAGCCCCGACTGGTCAACCACGATGTTGACGGCCGACGGCGGCGTCTGGTCGTACTTGGCTTGAATCAAGGCCTGCGCATCGGCCTTCGTCAAATCCGGCGCCGGCTTGCAGCCGGTTAGCAACAATCCCGCACTCAGAAATGCCGCCACTCCCAAGACCTTCAAACTCATTGTGTGATTCACTTTCCCTCCGTACAAAGAACAAAATGATTCAATTTCCCACGCCTCGCCATTTTTCTCCACTCTTCCACCCGGTGTCAATGGGGGTATATCCGTTCGCTCACGTTATCAGCGGATTTCTCTCCCGAAATGAATCCTTCCTCCGCCGAAGAGGCAGCATAGAAGCTCAGCGCCGCGTCTCCTTGTTCGAGCAGGCGGTTGCGCTGGAGCGCTCCGTAGCGGTCGTCGAGGCGCTGCTTGCGGCGATGCTCTGCAACGACCCATCCGCCGGCGGCGAGCAACCCGGCAGCCTTCCCGCCCAGCAGCCCCAGCGTGACCGCGTACTCTTCAGCCTCATCCCAGGGCGGGTCGAGAAAGATGACTTCATAGCGTTCTCGTTTTGGAGCTACCGCGGCGCGGCGCAGAAAGGCCGCCACGCTGCCGGCATGAACGCGGAATCCCGCCGTCACTCCCAGCTTCTCCAGGTTTGCGCGCAGAATCTTGAGCGCCGCCGGAGCGCCTTCGACAAACTCGACGCTCACCGCGCCTCGGCTGAGCGCCTCGATGCCCACCGCTCCCGATCCTGCATACAAATCCAGAAACGATGCACCGTGGACGCGGGCGGCCAGCACATTGAAGAGTGTCTCGCGCAAGCGGTCGCTGGTGGGACGGGTCGCAAGGCCGGCGGGAGCCGTCAGCGAGCGGGAACGGAGCGATCCGGCAATGATGCGCACGCTGTCCAGCATACCGGATAGCGCATCGCGGTACGTGGCCGGGAGGCCGACCCTCTACAATGTTGATATGCGTGGCTGGTCAATTCCGCTGGGCCGCTGGATGGGCGTCGAGATGCGCGTCCATCTCTTTTTTCCGCTTTTGGCGATCATATGCCTGATACTGAGCGGATCGAGCGGCGTTGCGCGCGAAGATGGGCTTTTTCTCGCCCGAGGAGTGGGGCTTTTTCTTGCTCTGGTTGCGGCTGTGGTGGTCCGCGAAACAGCGCGTCTGCTGGTAGCCGCATGGCTGGGATTGCGCTTGCGCGCCATTCTGCTGCTGCCCATCGGCGGACTCTTTGCCTATGCCGATCCGGAGAGCCAGGAAGGCTCCTCGCAGGGCGGAGGGCAGTTTGCCCTGGCGCTCGCCGGTCCGGTTGCCAACCTTGCCACCGCGCTGCTGCTGGCCGCGGCCTTCCTCGGCGCCAGCGGCGATGTCAGGCTCTTCGACCACCCCTTCCTTTCAGCGGCATGGCTGGTGCGCAGCACGGTCTGGATGCAGATCGGCCTCGGCCTTCTACACCTTTTGCCGGCATATCCGCTGGATGGCGGACGGCTGCTGCGTGGCAGTTTTGCCCGCAAACATGGCTTTGCTCCCGCCGGACGCATGGCCGCCGCCCTCGGCCAGATCATCGTGCTCGCGGCCATGGTGAGCGGAATGCTGCTCCATGACTACTGGCTCATCATCGCCGGATTCTTCATCATGATCGGCGCGCAGGTGGAGGATCAAGGCGTCTTCTTCCAGTCGGTCGTCGATACCGTGCATATGCATGAGGTGATGCTCACCGACTTTGCCACACTCTCGCCCTCCGATACGCTGGCCGACGCGCTGGTCCGCTGCGTCCACTCGCTACAAGAGGATTTTCCCGTCGTCCGCGGCCCGCAACTGGTGGGCATCGTCAGCCGCCAGCGCATTGTGGACGCGCTCAGAACCGACGGCAACGGCTACATCCAGGCGGTCATGTCCAAAGCCTTTCAGGTGGCGCGCCCCGACGATACGCTGGGCACCACGATTCGCCGCATCCAGACCGGCCGCGGACTCTCGCTGATTCCCGTCACCGACAGCGGGCGTGTGGTCGGCATCGTCAGTGTTCAGAACCTGATGAGTTCAATGTCGCTTTTGGCCGAGCAGCGCCGGATGGAACGCGAAGATGCGCGCGATCAAGGCCGTTGATCCTCGACAGGCGGCATATTGCCACGCTGGAGTTTTGCGGAGAACGGAGCGGGGTGTAGCGTTAACAGGCCCTAGTATCGTTTCACTGATCGCCAATGCCGCAGGATAGAATGCAGAGCTTCGCAGTGAAGCCGGAGAATGATCGTGCCCACACTCACCGCTCCTGAAACTCCGCTCACCCCGGGGCTTTACCTGATCGCCACGCCCATCGGCAATCTGGGCGACATCACGCTGCGCGCACTCAGCGTCCTTCGCGGCGTGGAGCTGATCGCCTGCGAAGACACGCGCCAGACACAGAAGTTGCTTAATTATTTTCAGATCACCACTCCGACCGTAAGCTGCCATCAGCACAACGAGCATCAGCGCGCCGGTGAGCTGATGGAAGCGCTCACCGCAGGCGGGCGCATCGCCATCGTCTCCGACGCGGGAATGCCCGGCATCAGCGATCCCGGCGGATGGCTCACTGCCCAGGCCATCGCCGCCGGCGTCGCCGTGATTCCCATCCCCGGCGCCAACGCCGCGCTCAGCGCTCTGGTGGCCTCGGGCCTGCCCTCCGGGGAGTTTCACTTTATCGGCTTTCTGCCGGAAAAGGCTGGAGCGCGCCGCACCCGGCTCGAAGCGCTGGCCGCCGATGTGCAACGCTCACAGACTCCCCGCACCCTGATCTTCTACGAGGCCCCTCACCGGATTCTGGGCACGCTGGAGGATTTGGAAAGAGTCTGGAACTACGATCTGCGCATCGTCGTCGCCCGCGAGATGACCAAGATTCACGAAGAGTTTCTGCGCGGCACCGTCGCCGAGGTCCATCGGGAACTGGCCGGGCGCAATCGCGTGCGCGGCGAGATCACGCTCCTGGTCGAAGCGCGTCCGCTGGCGAAGGAAACGGAAGACAGCACTCCAAAGCGGATCTCCGAGCGCATCGCGCGCCTGCAATCCGAATCCGGGCACGCCATTCCGATCGATGAAAAGGAGGCTCTCAAGCGGATTGCCCGCGAGATGGGCCAATCCAAAAGCGAGGTTTACAGAGAGTTGCAGCGGGAGCGCTCACGCACGCGGTAAACTGCGCCGGATTCCATCTCCGGCTTCGCTCATCGCCCCAGCAGCCGGTCATAGAGATACAGATCGCTGGTCGTGCCCAACGCCTCGTTGTAAAAATCGCTGGCGCCGGTCACCAGCTTCAGTTCTTCGCTGAAGCGGTGAATCGAATGCAGATGGCTGGCCGAGGCAGGAAGCTCAAGCTGAGAACTCTGAAGGAATTTCTGGTAGCCCCGGTCGACGAGCCGCGCCACCCGGCCCCCGATCATCACTCCCGGCAGCACGGCAAATGCCGCCGGCGCCGCCGGATCTTCCGCAGCGGTCAAAACCGCGCCCGCGCCGTACTTGCTCACCAGAACACCACCGGCGATTTCCTTCGATGGCGCAAGATCGAAACGATGCGTTTTCAGACTCGCCAATGTCTGATCGAAGTTCGGATTATGCTTTTTCTGGCTCAAAGGCGCCTTCCCGTCTGCGAGGATAGTAGGTGGGAGATCGGCGTATGCCTGCCGATACTCCAATCTCGCACATTGGGAGCACCGACTGCAATTGCCCATGAAAGATCAAACCCCCATCAAAGCCGGCTCCTCGCTTCCGGAACGGATCGGCAACACGCCGCTTCTGCGGCTGGAGCAAATGGTTCGCGGCCTGCCAGGCATCACGCTGCTGGGCAAGGCCGAGTGGTGCAATCCCAGCGGCAGCGTCAAAGACCGGGCCGCCTCAGCCATCGTCCGCGACGCCATCGCCCGCAGGCTGCTCACCCCCGGCAAGACCCTGCTCGACGCCACCGGCGGCAACACCGGCGTCGCATATGCCACGCTGGGCGCGGCGCTGGGCTTTCCCGTTCATCTGGCCATCCCTTCCAGCCTCTCCGCGGAGCGTAAACGGATCCTCGCCGCCCTCGGCGCTGTCGTCGATTGGACCGATCCCGCCGAAGGCACCGACGGAGCCATCCGCCGCGCCCGCGAGCTGGCAGGCAACGATCCGCAGCGCTTTTGCTATGTCGATCAGTTCTCCAACGACGCCAACTGGCTGGCTCACTTCCACACCACCGGCCCGGAGATTTGGGAGCAGACTGCCGGTACTGTCACGCATTTTGTCGCCGGCCTGGGCACCACAGGCACCTTCATGGGCACAGCGCGCCGCCTCAAGGGCTTCCATGCGCCGCTCAAGGCCATCAGCGTGCGGCCCGACTCGCCCGTCCACGGTCTGGATGGACTGATTCACCGCACCGCCGCCATCGTGCCGCCGATTTACAATCCGCACCTCGCCGACCGCGCCGTCGAGATTGAAACCGGAGCGGCCCGCGCGATGGTCCAGCGCCTGGCCCGCGAGGAGGGAGTGCTGGTTGGCCCCACATCTGGTGCGGCTATTGCAGCCAGCCTGCAAATCGCCCAGGAAGAAGCCGCTGCGGGCAAAATAGCAGTTATCGTCGCCATTCTACCGGATGCGGCAGACAGATATTTATCAACAGACTGCTGGAACGAAGCATGAATTCAAGGAGAAATACTCGATGAATGGAATTCCCCAAATCACCGTCAAGGAACTCAAGCGCCGCATCGATGCCGGCGAAAATCCTTATATTCTGGACGTCCGCGAACCCTTCGAATATGTAATTGCCCATATCGGCGGAAGGCTGATCCCGATGAACGAAATCCCCAGGCGCCTCGCCGAAATCGACCGCGAGCGCGAGATCATCGTCCACTGCCACCACGGCGTGCGCTCGCAACGCGTCGCGGAATTCCTCCAGCAGCAAGGCTTTCCCCGCGTCGTCAACCTCGCCGGAGGCATCAATGCCTGGAGCAGCGAGATCGACTCCAAAGTCGCAAAATACTGAGGAGAAATATGTTCCACGAAATACCCGAGGCAATGTCGGCTCGTATGCGCGAGTTGGAGCGGATCGACGCCGCAGACCGCGCGAACGGAACGCCACGCCTGAAACGGCTTCGCCAGATTCCACCCGAAGTCGGCAGATTCATCGCCATCCTCGCGGCATCCGCGCCGGCCGGTCGCTTCATCGAGATCGGAACCAGCGCTGGCTACTCCACACTGTGGCTTGCTCTCGCCTGCCGGGCTACCGGCAGAAAGATCACGACCTACGAGATTTTGCCCGATAAGGCCGCGCTCGCCCGCCAAACCTTCGATGCGGCCGGCGTTTGGGATGTCGTCGAGTTTGTTCACGGCGATGCTTTGGACCGCCTGGCCGGCCTGAAAGAGATCGCCTTCTGCTTTCTCGACGCCGAAAAAGAAATCTACGACCGTTGTTATGAGTTGCTGGCCCCGCGCCTGGTGCCGGGCGGCCTTCTTGTCGCTGACAACGCCATCAGTCATCAGGCAGACTTGCAACCCGCTCTTGATCGCGCGCTTGCGGACGAGACGGTCGACGCGCTGATCATCCCTATCGGAAAAGGCGAGTTGGTTTGCAGGAAAAAGTGAAGATCTCTCCGGACTCACACTTAAGTGATACAAGGAGATTCGGTCTCCTCCACATACCAACGCGTGATCCGAAACATCCATACGAAAAATAACATTGACGCAAATAATAACAGTGTTATATTTATTTTTGTAGTTAACATTTTGACATGGGACTCAAAGAGAGACGAGAGCGGGAGCGGGATGCCGTCCAGGCGAAGATTCTGGACGCTGCGCGAGAACTGTTCGCTCGGCACGGATACGAGGGCGTGTCGGTGCGGGGGATTGCCGAGAAGATTGAGTACTCCCCGACGGTGATCTACCAGCACTTCAAAGACAAGGAAACGCTGATCAAAGAGCTCTGCTACGAAGACTTTGGCCAGTTGGCCGATGCTCTGCAGGCCACGCTGAAGATTGCCGACCCGGTCGAGGGGGTGCGCAAGTGCGGCGAGGAGTATTTGCGATTTGCCATTTCCCATCCCAATCATTACCGCCTGATGTTCATGACGCCGGCTCCTGCGCATATCGATGAGGCCGAGAGGCTGGAGAGGCAAGGCAAGCCGGAGAGCGACGCATACACCCTGCTGCGGCTGCTGGTGCAGATGGCCGCCGCCGAAGGCCGGCTGCGTGACGCGAATGCCAACATCGACCTTGTGGCGCAAACTCTGTGGGCTGGAGTGCACGGAGTGATTGCACTGCACATCATTTTGGGCTGCGGTGATTGGACGCCGTGGCGGCCATTGGAAGAACGCGCTGCGGCGATGCTCGATACGCTGTCACGCGCGTGGTTTGTGGAGAAACTCTGATGCCGCCTCTTGCCAGACGCAATCTCTTTCACGACAAGGTAAGACTGTTTGTTACGCTGACCGGCATCGCCTTCTCCGTGGTGCTGATGGTGGTGCAATGGGGGCTTTTTCAAGGGTTTTCTTCGAGCACGTCGAGCCTGATCGACCACTCCGGAGCCGACCTGTGGGTGACGGCGAAGAACACGACCTACATCGATCAGGCGATCAACTTCAACGAGCGCAAGTACTATCAGGTGCTGGCCACGCCCGGCGTGGCGCAGGCCGCAAAGTTTATCGAGCGTTGGTCGGTGTGGAAGGAGCCGAATGGCCGGTCGGAGTCCGTGGCCGTTGTCGGTTATGACCCCGACGTTCCCCTGGGACAGCCGTGGGGCATGGTGGCCGGCGATGCGCAGCAGGTCAAGCAGCCGAACGCCGTCATCGTCGATCGCATCTATGCCGACAAGCTCGCCGCACACAACATCGATGACCGCGCCGAGGTCTTCGGCTACCGCGCGCGCGTGGTGGGATTCACAAATGGCATTCGCGCCTTCACCACGGCCCCCTATGTGTTTACCACATTCAAGAACGCCCAGGACTACACCGGCTTCTCGCAGGATGAGACGAACTTTGTGCTGGTAAAGGCTGCGCCCGGCGTGGATATCAAGAAACTGAAGGCGGACCTGAAGGCACGGCTTCCAGACAACGACGTCTTCGAGACCGCTGAATTCAGCGCCATGACGCGTCACTACTGGATGTTCACCACCGGCGCCGGTGTCGCGGTGCTCATGGCCGCGGTGCTGGGTCTGGTGGTGGGCGTGGCCGTAGTCGCGCAGACGATCTACGCAACCACCATGGATCACATTCGCGAGTACGGAACCCTGAAGGCGATGGGCGCGCCCAACCGCTACGTGCTGGGTGTGATCATGACGCAGGCGGCAATTGCCTCGGCCTTCGGTTACGCCATCGGAATGACGGTGAGCCTGTTTGTCGTGCATGGAGCAGCCAAAGGCGGAGCGAACATTGTTCTCACCTGGCAGACGGCGGTGATGATGGCTTTTCTGACGCTGGGGATGTGCCTGACCGCGGCAGTGGTTTCCGTCAACAAGATATTCTCGCTCGATCCGGCGATGGTCTTCAAAGGCTGATCGAGAAGCAACGACAGAGAGGCGCATTTGGCAGAGGCGATCACAATACGTGGCGTGACCAAGCAATACTCCGAGGGAGCGGTGGGAACATTGGCTCTGGCGGGTGTGGACCTCACGGTGAGCCGTGGCGAGGTGGTGCTGATGATGGGACCATCTGGCAGCGGCAAAACTACGCTGCTGTCGATCATGGGCTGCATTTTGCGGCCAACGTCTGGGCAGGTGCTGCTGGAGGGAAAAGACGTGACGGCGATGAACGAAAAGCAGTTGCCGGCCGTACGGCTGCAGCACATCGGCTTTGTCTTTCAAGGCTTCAATCTCTTTCCCACTCTGACGGCGGGCGAGAACGTGGAGCTGAGTCTGAAACTGAAAGGCGTGCATCGCCGGCAGGCAAAGGACGAGGCGCGAAGTTTGCTGGAGCAGGTCGGGCTTGGGGAGAAGTACGACTCGTATCCAAGCGACATCAGCGGCGGCCAGAAGCAGCGTGTGGCGATTGCGCGCGCAATCGCCGGTTCGCCCGAGGTTTTGCTCGCCGATGAGCCGACCGCGGCGCTGGATACGCACACTGGTAAGACGATCATGGGCATGATGGCTTCCATGGCGCACGAACAGAATCGCGCGGTGGTGATTGTAACCCACGACAGCCGGCTAGCTAAGTTCGCCGACCGCATCGTGCGCTTGGAAGACGGACGCGTGGCGACTGCGGCATAATCCGCAGCGATCGCGCGATTGTATTGATTGGATTTCATTCTTGCGAATGCATGGAGTTCGGAGGTCAAACCGATGACGATTTCGCTCAGGTTATCTAAGAGGCAGATTCTCGTGGGTGCCGCGATTGCCCTTGCCGCAGTCGGCACCGTAGCGCTTCACTCACGCACTGACAAACACGCCGCGGTTGCCGCGCCCGCGGTGGATCAACCTCTGATCACTAAGTCCGTGGTGGCCGGGCCGGGACTGATCGAGCCGAACTCGGAAGACGTAAAAATCGGCTCGGAGCTGGCCGGCAAACTCAAGGAAGTGTTGGCCGAAGAAGGCCAGCAAGTGAAAAAATCGCAGGTGCTGGCGATTCTGGTGAACGACGATTATTATGCGCAGGTGGAAGCCAGCCGCGCGCAGGTGCATCAGGCGCAGGCTGCCTACGACAAGATTCTCAACGGCTCGAGAACGCAGGAGCGTAAGGAATCGTTTGCCGCGATGCAGCAGGCCGAGACCGTTGCGGCCAATACCCGGAGCGATCTGGAACGCAGGCAGAAGCTCTTCGATGGCGGAATCATCTCACGCGAGGAGATGGATCACGCGCAGCGCGACTTCAATGTTGCCGAGGCACAGTTCGAAGCGGCAAAGCAGCACTTCCATCTCATCGACGACCGGCAGCGCGACGAGGATATTGCATCGGCCAAAGCGCAACTGGAGATGGCGAAAGCGCAACTGGCAGGCAATGAAGCTGTCTACGAGAAGACCTTCCTGCGTGCACCGTTCGACGGAACGATTCTGCGCAAGCATCACCGAACGGGCGAGAGCATCACCAACTCCAGCGTGACGCCGGATCCGGTCTTCACGATGGGCGACATGGCCGGACTGCGTGTTCGCGTGGATGTCGATGAGACCGATGTCAGCCGGGTTGCCGAGGGCCAGAAGGTCTATGTGACGGCCGCGGCATACCAAGGCCAGAAGTTCTGGGGACACGTGATCCGTGTGGGCGGGCAACTTGGCCACAAGAACCTGCAAACCGACGAGCCGAAGGAAAAAACCGACACCAAAATCCTGGAGACACTCGTACAACTCGACCCTGGAGCGCGCTTGCCGGTGGGGCTGCGCGTGGATGCGTATATTCAAACCACACAGTGACAGCTCCCGCCGCGATCCTCAGTGCGTCTCCCCAGCTCGCGTCGTCTCGCCACCCTTGCCGTTCTCCTCCATCTTGCCGAAGATCATCTTCCCGCTGGCGGTCTGCAATACGCTAGTGACGGAAATCTCGACCGACTTGCCGATCAGTTTGCGCGCGTGATCCACCACCACCATCGTCCCGTCGTCCAGGTAGCCCACGCCCTGATTGAACTCCTTACCCTCTTTGAGAATCAGCACGGTCATCTTCTCGCCGGGCAGCACCACGGGGCGAAGCGCGTTGGCCAGGTCGTTGATATTCAGCACATCCACGTGATGCAGATGGGCCACCTTGTTCAGGTTGAAGTCGTTGGTCACCACCTTGGCCTCCCACTTCTTGGCCAGTTCCAGCAGCTTCATATCGACCTCGCGGACGGAGGGAAAGTCGTCGGTGACAATCTGCACCTGAATGACTGGGTTGGATTGCATCCGTTGCAGCATATCTAGGCCGCGGCGTCCGCGCTGGCGTTTACTGGAGTCGGTCGAGTCGGCTACGGTTTGCAACTCGCGCAGCACGAACTCCGGCACCACCATCATGCCGTCGATGAAGCCCGCCTCGGCAATGTCGGCGATGCGACCGTCGATGATGACGCTGGTATCCAGCACCTTGGCGCTGCGGCGGGTCTGTTTTTCGCCGGCGAAGATCGTGCCCAGCGCCGCTGTGCTCAGCAGATCGCCTTTACTGGCGCCCACCAGCAGTCCGACATAGGTCATCAGCAGCAGGACAAATATTTGCAGCGCCGCCATCGTCTCGCCCGGACGCAGCGCGCCGCGCAGCACCATGCAGAAGAGCGCCGCTCCAAAGATGCCCAGAACGCTGCCCGCAACGGCGCCGATCAGCCGCTTCAGGCTCAGGGCGCGCACCCGCAACTCAAAGACGATTACCGCGCAGGCCGTCCCTACGCCCGCGCCCGCACTCACCCATCCTGTCATGCCGAACGGATGAAGAAAAAAGCAGACCCCGGCAAGAAGAGCCACAAAAAGAAGACGTACCACAATCAGGTCCATACGAATCCGAACCCCCATTGGCAGGAGGAGAAATCCTCCAACGGGCATTGTTGGCGAGTATGCCTATCCCCCCGCCGGGTGTCAAGGGCCAGGAAACAGGAGATAGGGATCAGGCAACGGCCCGAAACTGCAAAGTCCTTGGGGGAGAAAGCGGAGCAGACGGCTGGACGCGCTTGTCCGCTCCCGGCTCCCAGCCGCTACGACGCCCGCGCCAGCTCCAACACCGGAGCCATACGCTGCGATCCCTTGCGCGGACCGCGCTTGCGGGCGCTCATCACTTTGATGCGCTCCAGCAGCTCCTGCGGCGTGCAGTTTTTCTTTGCCAGGAGTGCATCGGCGGCATGCATCTCGCCCGCCATCCGCTGCGGATCGCCCAGCAAGATCATCGGCACATGAGCCGCAATCTCCTTCAGCCGCCCCACCAGTTGGCTGCCATTCATCTGCGGCAGGCCATAATCGGCCAATACCAGGTCCACGGGAGTCTCGGTAAAGATGCCGATCGCATCCTGTCCATTGGCGGCCGAAACCACTCGGTATCCGTTGGTCGCCAGCATGAATTTAAGCACGGAAAGCTCTTGTTCGTTGTCGTCTACGCAGAGAATAATCTTCTTGGGTCGCATGGTCTTGAAATAAACTCCTTGGTGCAATTTTTTTCGCCGGGGGGAACACTTCGCCTCTGCCCGCTCTGGTGGCAGGCTGGCGCGACAAATCTCCAAGGCTGTAGCCGGAAACGGCTCCGCTCTCTGCCGGCAAGCCAAGCGGCCCGATGCGGTACACGCAGCCTTCGCCCAAGCGGGCGCGGCAGCTTTGCAATCGGGCAGCCTGGCATTCGATGCACAAGCAGCTGACTTCGTTTACGACCAATTTGTGGGTGATGCCTGGGGCTAAGACCGGCTAAGGCGCCGGTTAAATTCCTGCAATGAAAGCAAAGACTACGGGGGAAGGAGAACGATGAAAAGAGGGAAGAAAAAGCGAATCTATGCAGCGATATTCAAGTCAAATCCGTGGAAATTGTCTAGCTTGAAGAGAAAGCGCCACTTGCGTTGATGAATTCCTGTTGAAACCATGTGCAATTCAACAGGAAAAGCCGTTCGATTGACTCAACATCGGTGCGCACCGCGCTGCATAAATCTGTAACCTTCCCGTAATACTGCCGGCGCATTCGCCGCGATGGGTGCGATTCGCTCCGAATCATTGCCGTTCACGCCCGCGCTCGACGTATTTTCGCTCCATCCTGCGATAAAAACCCATTCCACGAGCAGGAGCGCCTCTCTTCCGTTACCATAACGAAGGAACCTATTGCAGAATGAGTCTGAAAGCCAAGCTGGAAGCTGTTATCTACGCCGCGGAGGAGCCGGTCACATTGGCCCAGCTCGCCGTCCTCTTTGCCGCTGACGCCCTCGAATGGAAGGCGCAGTCGGAGGCCGCGTCTGCCCAACTGGAAGCCGAGGCCGATCAACCCCTGCCCCTGGAGAACGGGGAGTTGTCTTATCGGGAAGCGCCGCCGCAGGCTGAGCTGAACGCGGCCCATTCCCTTCCGCTGGAAGCAGCCGCTCCTGCCGAGCCTGCCGATGAGGCCGCGCCGGAGGTAAGTCCGGAGTCAAATCCCGATGCAGACACGGAGACCGTGGAAGCCGAGGCCGCGGCAAGCGACTCCGCATCATCGGAAGAGGCCGCTGCCCGCGCCGAAGCTGAAGCCCGACGCAAGGCCCGTCTGCGCGACCGCGAGGTGCGCGCCATTCTCCGTCAACTGCTCGACGAAATCATTGCCACTTACACCCTTGATGACCGCGGCGTGGAGATACGCGAGATCGCCGGCGGCTATCGCATGGCCACCAAGCCGGAGTGCCACGACGCGGTGCGTCTCTTTGTCAAGAGCCTCAAACCTGCGCTCCGCCTCTCGCTGCCCGCCCTGGAAACTTTGGCCGTCATCGCCTACAAGCAGCCGGTTACCGCTCCCGAAGTCAACGAGATTCGCGGTGTCGATTCCTCCGGCGTCTTCGGCTCTCTGCTCGCCCGCAAGCTGATCGCCACCGCCGGTCGCAAGCCAGTCATTGGCCGCCCGATTCTTTACAAAACCACCCGCGAGTTCCTCCTCCGCTTTGGCCTCAAGGATGTCTCCGAGCTGCCCTCCATGGATGAATTCGAGAAGCTCGCCGTCGAACTTGAGGAGCCGGAGCCGGAAGCCGCGGATGGCTCCGAAGAGAAGATCAACCCCGCTCTCGGTCCGGAGTTCGACGAAGCCGCCAGCGAGGAGCTGGAAGACTCGCCCTCGGAAGAAATCAATTCGCAGACAAAGTCCACTGGGACCGCCGCGACGGCGGTCAGCAACGAACCCTCACCCTCCGCAGAGGCCGCTCCTGCTGCACCTCACGCCACCGAGCAGGCAGAAACCGAGAATTCCAGCAATGACGACGCCAAAGACGAACCCCAAAACCAAGAAGCCCAGTAAGGCCAAGAAAAGTGCAACCCCCAAGCCTGATGCAATAGCGGTTGAATCCTCCCAGGAACCGGTTGCGGCCTCCGGCGCTGCATTTGAAGCGGAAGTCGAGGTTGCGGCAATCGAAGAAGCGATTGCCGAAACGGATGTTGAAAGCACCGAGGAGGTCGCGAAGGCCGATGCCGCGATAAGCCTGGAAGATGAAGATGGCCCAGAAGCTGAGTTCACTCCCCAGCCCCGCCCTCCCGCCAAGTTGGAGCGCCTGCAAAAGATTCTCGCTGCCGCTGGAGTCGCCAGCCGCCGCAGCGCCGAGGGGATGATCGAGCAGGGCCGCGTGCAGGTCAATGGCAAGGTCGTCACCACGCTGGGCACCAAAGCCGACGCTGGCCGCGACCACATCCGCGTCGATGGCAAGCTGCTGCAGGGCGCCGAGCGCCTCCGTTATTTTGTCCTCAACAAGCCCAAAGGCTTCGTCACCACGGTCAAGGATCCTGAAGGCCGGCCCACGGTGATGCAATTCTTCGACAAGATGAAGGAGCGACTCTATCCCGTTGGCCGCCTCGATTACATGAGCGAAGGCCTCTTGGTGGTCACCAACGACGGCGAACTGGCCAACAAGCTGACCAAAGCCTCGTCGGGCGTGGAAAAAACCTACCTCGTCAAGGTCGCTGGCCAGCCCACCGAAGCTGAACTTGACATTCTCCGCGGCGGCGTCAGCATCGCTCTGGGAAAGCCTGGCTCCCGCACGATTCGCACCTCTCCGGCCCGCATTCGCCAGGTCCGCCAGGGCGATAATCCCTGGTACGAAGTGGTTCTCATCGAGGGCCGCAACCGCGAACTGCGCAAGATGTTCGAGGAGGTCGGCCACTTCGTCGAGAAGATTCGCCGCACCGGCTACGGTCCGCTGGTTCTCGATCAGGAGCCGGGCAATCTGCGCGAGTTGGAGCCGAGTGAGCTGGAACAATTGCGACTGGCCGCTGAAGGCAAGCTGCGCACGCCAAAATCCAAGGATCTCCGCCGCCGCAATCTCCTCGACGCTGGCCTGCTGCCTACGGTCCTTCCCAAACCCAGCGGCCGCCCGCGGCCAGCCACTCCCTTCACCGCTCCTCCGGCTGACGCGCCCCGGTCAACTTCTCCCCGCCCGACAGGCTTCCGTCCCAAGAAATTTGGCGCGGATCGTCCCAGCCGCCCCAACCGCGCTGCCGACTCCTTTGCAAGCGGCGCTGCCAACAAGCTCTTCCGTCCGGCCCGGCCCGGTGCGGAGGGATTCCGCCCCTCCGCGGGACGAACCTCCGCTCCCAATCCCGTGCGCAGCTTCTCCCGCTCTGAAGATGACCGGCCCCGCCGCACAGGCAAGGGCGCTCCGGCAAACTTCGGGACCAGTCGGCCCTCTGGGCGCAGCTTTGACCCTGGCTCTGACCGTCCCAATGCGACTTCCTCCGCGCGTCCACCGGCTCGCCCCGCCTGGAAGAAGGACGACCGTCCCGCTCCTCCACGCGCACGCTTTGCTCCAACCGGCGCAGACCGCCCCTACACTGCGAAACCCGCATGGAAGAAGCCGGAGCGCCCGGCGCGGCCCGAATTCAAGCGCACGACGCGGCCTGACTTCAAGCCTTCCGGCAAGCCTGGTTTCAAGGCTTCCACTGGCCCTGACTTCAAGCGCTCCGCCCCGCCTCGCCGTGAGGCTCCGGTCCGCAATTTTGACGATGATCTCGGCCCGGTCCGCCCGCCTAATCTTCACATCGAGGAGATCACCGGAACAGACCGCCCCAGCTACAGCCGTCCTCCCGCAAGCCGTCCCTTCCGCAGCGAAGGCGCTCTCCCGCGTCCCTTCACCACCAGTAGCGGCAAACCCCGTCCCGGCGGCGCCCGTTCCAGCAGCAAACCCGGCAGACCGCCCAGGCCTGGCTCCAAGCCTTTCACTGAAAGAAAGACCGGCTCCGGCTGGAAGCCCAAGCCCAGCTTCGGCGCAGGCAAACCCGCATCGGGCGCTCGTTCCAATGCCAAGCCGGGCGGCTTCTCCAGCTCCGGCTACAAAGCCAAACCCTCCGGCAAGCGCCCCAGCGGCAGACCCGGAGGAAAAAAGCGGGGCTGATCTTTGGCGAGTGTAGAGAAGAATTGACGTGGCGATCTAGTGTCCTGAGTCAAAAGTTCGTTCAACAAAAAACTGTCATCCTGAGCGACCGTAGCGTAGCGGGGTCCCCAGCGACAGGTCTTCGTCGCTGGGGTGGGTAGCGAAGGGAGTCGAAGGACC
>Ga0181528_10000869_pt1 | contig 19603 bp, 12 predicted proteins | sample PEATcosm2014_Bin_47_FD_119742 | JGI IMG/M metagenome (GOLD analysis project Ga0181528, IMG submission 119742) | Peatland microbial communities from MTU Mesocosm Facility, Houghton, MI, USA - PEATcosm2014_Bin10_10_metaG | ecosystem: Environmental > Terrestrial > Soil > Wetlands > Peat | place...
AGAACGGCGACTTCCTCGACCTCTGCGCCGGGCCGCATGTGATGCGCACCGGCAACATCGGCGCGTTCAAGCTCACCAGCGTGGCCGCCGCGTATTACAAGGGCGACGAAAAAGGCCCGCAACTCCAGCGCATCTACGGCACGGCGTTCAAGAACAAGACCGCGCTCGACGAGTATTTCAAGATGCTCGAGGAGGCGAAGCGCCGCGACCATCGCAAGATCGGCGCGGAGATGGGGCTGTTCGCGATTGACACGGAATTTGTCGGGCCGGGCATGCCGCTGTGGCTGCCCAAGGGCACGGTGCTCGTCGAGGAACTGGAAAAGCTGGCGAAAGAAACTGAATTCGCCGCCGGTTACGTCCGCGTCCGCACGCCGCATTTGGCTCGCGAGAAAATGTATTTAACGAGCGGTCATCTGCCGTATTACGCGGAGAGCATGTTTCCGCCGATGGAACTCTTGGAAGATGTAAGCCGAGATTTAGAAAGGCAGAAAGATCGTAAAGAACGAGAACTGCAAGCTTCACGTTTGAAGCTGCAAATCAAAAAGAAGATTGGAGCAAAGGCTGACGATGATCAGGCGTTGAGAGAACTTTTGTTTGAGAACCTAGGCGAAGAAGGCTTCGATAAGCTTCTCGGAGATGAGTTGATTGATAAACTTGAGCGGCTTCAAACATTCGCTGGTTTGGACGCACTGTTTGGAACATTTGCCGGCGCGACCGAGCGCTATTACCTCAAAGCCATGAACTGTCCGCATCATCACCGCATTTTTGCGGCTGAGCCGCACAGTTACCGCGACTTGCCGTTGCGCCTCGCGGAATACGGCACTTGCTATCGCTACGAGCAGAGCGGCGAGTTGTTCGGCCTCATGCGCGTGCGCTCGCTCAACATGAATGACGCCCACATCTATTGCACCGAGGAACAGTTCGCCGACGAGTTCCGCGCCGTGAACGACATGTATCTGAAATATTTCAAGCTGTTCGGCCTCGACAAATACCAGATGCGCTTCAGCACTTCGTCGCCGGAAGGCATGGGCAAAAAATACGTCAACGAACCGGAGTTGTGGAAGAAGACCGAGGACATGGTGCGCAAGGTGTTGATCGAATCCGGCATCAACTACGTGGAGGTCGCCAACGAGGCGGCGTTCTACGGCCCGAAGATTGACGTGCAGGTGTGGAGCGCCATCGGCCGCGAATTCACCATCGCCACCAACCAGGTGGACTTCGCCGTGCCCGCGAAGTTCGGCCTGACCTACCGCGACAAGGACAACTCAAACAAGACGCCGTTGTGCATCCATCGCGCGCCGCTCGGCACGCATGAGCGGTTCATCGGCTTCCTCATCGAGCATTACGCGGGCAACTTCCCGCTCTGGCTCGCGCCGGACCAGGTGCGCGTCATTACGCTCAACGACGACGCGGCTTTGATTGAATACGCCAAAACCATCGTGACGGAATTGCGCGCCAACATGGTGCGGGTGGAATCGGATTTTTCAGCGACGCCGTTCAAGGCGAAGATTGCGGATGCGGAGAAAACCCGCGTTCACACCATGCTCGTGATCGGCGGTCGCGACATGGAAGCGGGACAAGTCAGCGTGCGCCTGCACGGCAAGGGCAACGTCGGTGCGAAGCCGAAGGGCGAGGCCGTGGCGGACATTCTGGCGAGCATCAAAGAGCGGCGGGCATGATTCACGGCTACTGGTCAGTCTTTACGGAATTGATTCGAACGCCGTTTGAGCACGCCGCGCTGATCTGGGGCATCGTGCCGCTTTACTTCGGCCTGCTGCTGAATGAGCTAACTTCCGACAAGGCCAGCTTTCGCACGGCGCTGCAGACCGGATTCAGTTTTCTTTGGGCCGGAGCACAGTGGCTGTGGCCGTATTTCAAGCCCCACGGTTTCAGCGTGCCGCAAGTTCAATTCAGCGCGATGCTGCCGATCAATTTGCTCGTGACCTTTCTGGTGATTGCGCTCGGTTTGATCGCGCTTGTCAGCGGCGTGCGCAAAAAATTTCCGAAACGTCTGCGTTTCATCGGCCACACGCGTTTCGCGAATTATTTCATGATCACAATTTTCCCGATTCAAGCACATTACCTGCCTTGGACGTGGGAACGGCTGGCCGCCATCATTTTATTCGCGATTCCCATCTGGCTGGCGCTGCACTTCGGGCTGATGCCGGTGCGCAACCGGTGATGAGCTCTTCCACCAAGGATTGAAAACAAAAACGCGGCTGCCTCGACGGGCAACCGCGTTTTAATTTTACATAATTTACTTCAGAATCCGGGCAGCTTTTTGAGGCTGTCCATTGCGCCCTTGGCTTTTTCCCAGCCGGGCGCGTATTTGTCGGCGACGGTGGTGATGAGCTGTTTCTGGCCGTCGGTCAGGTGCGTGTTGGCCGCGACGTTTTTCATCGCCGGAATGGCGGCGGTGACCTTGCCTTCGCGCAGCGAGCTGACGATGGTCCCGACGTCACTCTGCGCTCCCGGGAGCGCCGCGAAATTTTTCTGCACGACGTAGGCTGAAGCGAGATTACCGACCTGCTTGGCGAGTCCGAGCTGGTCTGGCGTCAGCTTGGCGCTCTTGACCAGATCAAAGGCATGGGTCAGCGCGGCAGAATCATTGCCGCCAGTGAGCGACTTGAGCGTGTCGTCGAGCTTGGCCGTGACGGCGGGGTTCCCGCCCAGCGCGGTGCCGAGGCTTTGCATTTTGCCGGTCAGCTCGGAAGCAATCGTCCCGAGCTGGCTGTCGGACGCGGACTTGGCCTGATCAAGAAATTTGGCGGCCAGCCCGGCGTCGACTTGGGCAAAAGCAGTTTGGTTTAAGCCACCAAGAACGGCGGCGACGGTGAGAATGGCAAAGTATTTCGCAAGCTGATGTTTCATGAGGCGGACATGATAGTTCTTTGTAATAAACTGGCAAGCGCTTCAACTCACCGCCAGACAGTCGTAAGAGAAATCCTTGCCGCCGAAAATCCGCCTGGCTTAAGCTGTGCCACACCCAAATTCATTTATGAACAACAATCCCATCACCCGCCGAAACTTTCTCGTCCTTTCCGGAGGCGCGGCCGCAGTTCTGGCGGCGCAAGCCACGCAGACCACCGCGCTCGCCGCGCTCGCCACCAGTGAATCCACAAGGCCGGTTTCGCCTGCGCCGGACAAGAAAAAATATCCGATCGGGCTGGAACTTTATTCCGTGCGCAACGAGCTCGCCCGCGATCTGCCGAACACGCTCCGCACGGTGGCGCAAATGGGTTATGAAGTGGTGGAGTTTTACGCACCGTATTATAGCTGGACGATTCCCTACGCGAAGGAAGTCCGCAGCCTGATGGACGACGTCGGGCTGCGCTGTTATTCGACGCACAACGGAATGGAATCCTTCGCGCCGGGCGACAAGATGGCCAAGGCGGTTGAACTGAACCAGGTTCTCGGCTCGCGCTTTCTCATCCTCGCCAGCGAACCCGGTGGAACCAAGGGGCTCGATGCCTGGAAAAAACTTTGCGAGCAGCTCTCGACAGCTTCGGAACAGCTCAAGCCGCACGGCTTGGCCGCCGGTTTTCACAATCATCAGACGGAATGGGCGCCACTCGATGGCAGCCTGCGTGTCATGGATTTTATCGCCGCCAACACGCCCAAGGAATTTGTGCTGCAACTCGATGTCGGCACCTGCGTGGAGGCCGGCGGTGATCCAGTCGCCTGGATTCGGGCGAATCCGGGCCGCATCAAAATCGCGCATCTCAAGGACTGGGCCCCGGGCAGCAGCGTGGATGAAAAGGGTTATCGCGTCCTTTTCGGCGAAGGCGTTTCGCCTTGGAAGGAAATTATCGCGGCTCTGGAATCGGTGGGGGGCGTGGAATTTTATTTGCTGGAACAGGAAGGCAGCCGTTATTCAGAATTTGAGACGGCACAGCGTTGTCTTGAAGCGTGGAAGGAATTCCGGGAAAATGCGTGAGCCGGGTTGCAATCGCTGCGCGGCGTTGCTATAGAAAAGGGTGTTGGAGACAAAATCACGCTTATGAAAAAAATTATCCTGGTGGTCATCATCCTCGCGGTGGGAATCGCACTTGGCGTTTATTTCCAAAAACAAACCAAAGCGCAAAAGATCGAGACCCAGGCGCAGACGGATGCCGAAAAGGCCGGTGAGGCCGTCAAGGCAGGCGTGCAAAAGGTTGAGACCGTTGCGACGAATGTGGCGCAGCATGTTGAAGCGGGCGCACAGAAAGTCGGCGAAGTCGCAACCAACGTGGTCGGCGAGGTCAAGCAGAAGATGCCGTGACCTGGAACGAACTGTTTTTTGATTTCGTCACCCTGTGGGTCACGGTGGATCCCATCGGCACGGTGCCGCTCTATCTGTCGGTGACGAAAGATCTGCCGGCGCAGGACCGCAAGCGTGCGGCGATGCGGGCGACGCTGATTGCCTTCCTGATTCTCGCGGGCTTTCTCTATCTCGGTCAGTATCTGCTGGAGGCGATGCACGTCGAGATGCTTTCATTTCAGATTGCGGGCGGCATCGTGCTGTTCCTGTTCGCGCTGTCCATGATTTTTGACAAGTCGTCGGCCACGCAGGCGCCGGTGGACAAAGGCCACGACGTCGCGGTGTTTCCACTGGCCATGCCGTCCATCGCGACGCCGGGAGCGTTGCTGTCGGTCGTGGTGCTGACGGATAACAACACGCACAGTTTTTTTCAGGAGACGCTCACCTGCGCGGTCATGGCGCTCGTGCTGGGCGTGACTTTGGTCATGATGTTGCTCGGCGACTGGTTCATCCGCCTCATCGGGCGTTCGGGTGCGAACGTCCTGTCCCGCGTGATGGGCATGATCCTGTCCGCCGTGGCCGTGGAGATGGTTTACAGCGCCGTCAAGGGTCAGTTGGGGCCGGGCTGACGGTTAATGCCATTGCCCTGCGACCCGTTCGCGTCCATCCTTTATCCGATGGAACAACGGATTTTGAATCTGCTCGCGCACAAGGACTACGTTCCGTTGAGCGCGGAAAATTTGCAGCGGCACCTGCGCGTGCCACCGGACCGCGAGCCGGAGTTTGCCCGCGCGCTTCGCAAGCTGGAGCGCGACGGCGCGATTGCGCTCATCAAGGCCAGCCGCTACGTCCGCACCACCGACGCGGATTTGATTCCCGGTCGCATTCGCATGAACCGCGCCGGCAAGGGATTTCTCCAGCCGGACGATTCAAGTCTTAAGGAAATCGCCATCGCTGAAAGCGCCACCGGCACGGCGTTGCACGAGGACCGCGTGCTGGTGCGGCGTGCGCCGCGTGGAAAATATTTTCGCGACGGCGACCAGGAAACCGGCACGGTCGTCCGCATCCTCGAACGCACCCGCACGCAGATTGTCGGCACGCTCCAGCAGGGCCGCGCGTCGCTGCACGTCATTCCCGACGACCCGCGCATCCCGCACGACATTCTCGTGCCGCCGGCGCACGACGTGGGCCGGCCCGCGCGCATCGGCGACAAGGTCGTAGTCGAACTGCGCGAATGGGAATGGCGCAATTCCAATCCCGAAGGCGAAATTGTCGAAGTCCTCGGCGCGCCAGATGAAGAAGGCGTGGACATGTTGTCCGTGCTGCGCCAATACAATTTGCCGCTGCATTTTCCCAAGGCGGTGCTCGCCGAGGCGCACGCCATTGGCTCGACGGTTCACGAAAAAGATCTGGCCGGCCGTCTCGACTGCCGCGCGCACAATGTCATCACGATTGATCCCGACGACGCGAAAGATTTTGACGACGCCATCTGCCTCGAAAAAAATTCGTCAGAGCAATGGCGGCTGTGGGTGCATATCGCGGACGTGTCGCATTACGTCAAGCCCGGCACCGCGCTCGACGCCGAGGCGCAGAAACGCGGCAACTCGACGTATCTCGTGGACCACGTGATTCCGATGCTGCCGGAGGCGTTGAGCAACGAACTCTGCTCGCTCAAGCCGAACGTGGACCGGCTGACGAAATGCGTGGAATTCCTCGTGTCGCATGACGGCCGCGTGTTGAGCACGAAGTTTCATTCCGCCGTTATCCATTCGCAGCGCCGCTTCGCCTATGCGCAGGTTCTGGAAATTTTACAATGCTCGCCGACGGACGACCCGATTGAGCAGATGCTCCATCAGGCGCACGAGCTGGCGCAAAAAATCCGCCGCGCACGCTTTAAGAACGGTTCGCTGGAACTGGATTTTCCCGAAATGAAAATCCGGCTGGACGAACAGGGAAAAATTCTGCGCATCGAGAAAAACGAAAACGACGTGTCGCACCAGTTGATTGAGGAATACATGCTGCTCGCGAACGAGGCCGTCGCGACGCGACTGATGAGCCTGCAGACGCCGGCGATTTATCGCATCCACGAGGAACCGGATGCGCGTCGGTTGCAGGAATACCGGCAGGAAGTCTTGGCGTATCACGTCCCGTGCGGCAACCTGAACCAGCCCGCCGAGGTGCAGAAATTGCTGTCGAAGCTCGGCACGCTGCCGATCGGCGCGGCGCTGAAGATTGGTTTTCTCAAATCGCTCATGCGGGCGCGCTACGCGGTCGAGCCGCTGGGTCATTACGGGCTGGCCAAGAAAAAATACACGCACTTTACCTCGCCTATCCGCCGCTATGCCGACCTCGTGGTGCATCGCGCGCTGTTTGACAAACATGCGCCGAAGGCAGGCGCGCTCAAGTCGATTGCGGAACACATCTCCGTGACCGAACGCAATTCCGCCGACGCCGAACGCGACAGCAAGGACGTGAAGTTATACGCATTCCTGAACGCGCAGATCGAATCCGGCGACCCGGTGAAATATCCCGCGCTCGTGACGGACGTGCGGAACTTCGGTTTCTTCGTGGACGTGCCCGGCCTCGCGATGAGCGGTCTCGTGCCGTTGTCGCTGGTGGAGGAGGATTTTTTTGTGTTCGACGAGGCGCGGCGCAACCTGGTGGGCCGCCGCACGCGCCGGACCATCCAGCTCGGCGACAAAGTCACCGTGCAGGTCGCGCGCGTGGACAAATTCAAGAAGCAGGTGGATTTCCAACTGGCCGCCGCGGAAGGCAAAGTATCTTCGATGCGGCCACCGGTATCACGGCCAAATGCCGCGCGTCCGCAGCAATTCCGGCAGCAAGCAAAGAATCAGCAATCATCGCGTCAGGATTCAAGACGTCCGGGAAGTTCACGCCGGCAGGATTCGCGCCCGGCGAAACCACAAAATGCCCGCCAGTCAAACGAGCGTCCCCAAAATCCCAAGCCGGCCATGTTTCAAACTTCCGGCTCCAAGTTTTCCACCACGCAACGCCCGCTGATCAAAGCCAGCAGCAGCCGGAGTTTTTCAAAGCGCCGCCACCGGTAGAAATTTATTCGTCGCCGCCGCCTGAGCCGTTTTTCTTCTCCCAACTGCGCCTGGCTTTTTCCGGCAGGCTGGTGTCCACCTTGGCGTAGTAAGTTTCCTCGCCGAACAGCTTGTTGGCGGCGCGCTCCAGTTCCAGCGTTGGCGCGACACCGAACCGCTCGTTCGTGTCCATGAAAACGGTTCCGCCGCCCGGACGCATAAAACACAACAGCAACGGGCATTTGCCCGGATGCGCGGCGACGAGTTCCTGCACCTTGATCATGTCGTCCGGCTGCAAATGCGCCGAGTGCAGGCGTAGGTGAACCTGTTTGGTGTATTTTTTCGGCGCGTCGGTGAGCGGCAGGATTTCCTGCGGGAAAATCTTCGGCTTGTCCTCGCCGGTGCTGACTTCGCCGATGACGAGAATCGCCTTGTTCGCCTCGAGCAGCGGACGGAACTTGTCATAGTCGTTCATCACCAGCAGTTGCACCGAGCCTTCCAGATCTTCCAGCGTCACCATCGAATACGGCTTGCCGGATTTTTTGGAGAAGCCGTGCGTGACCGCCGCAATCATGCCGCCGATGCGCGTCAAACTGCGGTTCGGCAGCTCGGCCAGCTTCGAGGTGTTCACGAGCGAATATTTTTCCAGCAGCGGCACCAGCGGCGTCAGCGGATGGCCGGTGACGTAAAAGCCGAGCAGCTCCTTTTCGTGCGCGAGCAGTTCGTGCTGCGGCCATTCGGGCAGATTGGAAATCGCTTCCGGCATCGGCGATGCTTTATCGTGGAGTGCATCAAGAAATGATCCTTGACCGCTTTGCCGATCAGAAAGAATTCTGGCTGCACCAGCCATAGTGCGTTCGATTTGAGTGAAAAGCGTCGCACGAGACTGGCCGAAACAGTCGCACGCGCCGGTTTTGATCAGCGCTTCCAACGGTTTTCGCGTGAGCGTGCGGCCGTCCACGCGCTCGCACAGTTCGGAAAGCGTCTTGAATTTTCCACCTTCGCCGCGCGCCTTCAGGATGGTTTCGACGGCGGCTTCGCCCACGCCCTTGATGGCTGCGAGACCGAACCGAATGCGCTGTTGTGGCAGTGGGACAGGCGTCCCGCCTGTCGTGTTTCCTTGGTTTTTATCTGCGGAACTGGACAGGCGAGACGCCTGTCCCACTACGGCTGCGGGCAGGCTCGCAGCCATTCCTGCTCCGAGCCGGAAATTTTCTCCAGACAAACCGGCCTTGCCTGGATTTTCTTGAATGTAGCGGCCAAACTTTTCCAGGCTGGCCTCATCGCGGATAATGTGATCGAAGGATTCGTCCTGCCAGAATTCGCCCTCGCGTCCCAAAAGCTTGTTCGCCTCGTGGGCCGTGAACGATTTCCAAGCGTGCAAAATGTCGGAGAGCTTGTGCTCCATCAAGGGCCGGACAATGAGGTGGACATGGTTCGGCATGATGACGTAGCTGCCCAAAACGTAGCGCTCGCCATCGAAATGGCGCAAGGCATTCTCGACCATGTCAGCCACATCAGGATTTTTTAGCCAGCATGCGCCGTGAGCGTCATCCAACTGCGACTCCATCTGTTCGCGGAATTCTTCCATGACGGGTTCGGAGGCCGCACCGGCGGTGCGCACCGCCACTTCACGTTCCTGCTTCCATCGGATATAAACTTCGTTCGGCAGCGAATCAGCCAGCCGGAATGTGACGAAATAGGTGGCGCCGTCCTGTCGCCAGTGCGGCAGGTGCCGGCTTTCAATGCTGGCGGGACGTGATTTATCGAAGGGCGTGAACGGCAGTGGAACTGGCTGTAGTGGGACAGGCGTCCCGCCTGTCGAGTTCGTGTTTTGGAGTTTTCTTATTTCTGGATTTTCTTTGGAACTGGACAGGCGGGACGCCTGTCCCACTACCGATGCGGGCGCAAAAAACACGCCGCTCTCGTTCACGTCCGGGCCGAGCACCTCGATGTCGAACTCACGCGCCTCGGCGATGTATTCGGCGAGCTTGTCCGTGTTCGCCATGTCGTTCGTCATCATGGCGCAGAAAAATTCCACCGGATAATTCGCCTTCAGATACGCGGTTTGATACGCGACGATGGCATAAGCGGCGGCGTGCGACTTGTTGAAACCGTAGCCGGCAAATTTTTCGAGCAAGTCAAAAATCTGATTCGCCTTCGTCTTTGGAATATTATTTTTCTCGTGGCAGCCTTTGACGAAATCTTCGCGCTGCTTGGCCATTTCCTCGACCTTCTTCTTGCCCATTGCGCGGCGTAGCAAATCCGCCTTGCCGAGCGAATAGCCGGCGAGCAATTGCGTCGCCTGCATCACCTGCTCCTGATAAATTAAGATGCCGTAGGTCTCCTTGGAAATGGATTCGAGCAGCGGATGCTCGTATTTGATTTCGATTTCGCCGTGACGGCGTTTGATGAAATCGGGAATCAGATCCATCGGGCCAGGACGATACAACGCGACGAGCGCGGTGATGTGCTCGACGGAACTGATTTGAAATTTTTTGCAGAGGTCGCGCATCCCGCCGGATTCCAATTGGAACACACCGAGCGTTTCCGCGCGGTTCAGCAGGTCGTAAGTTTTTTTGTCATCGAGCGGCAACTGGTCAATGTTGATCTGCACGCCGTGCGTCTGCTTGACCATCTCGCAGGTGTTGCGGATGACGGTCAAAGTTTTCAGCCCGAGAAAATCCATCTTCAGCAGGCCGAGATCGCCGACGGGATTCATCGCGTATTGCGTCACGATGCCGCCATGCTCGTCCAGCTTGAGCGGCAGCAAATTCACGAGCGGCTGGTCGCCGATTACGACGCCGGCCGCATGAACACTGGCGTTGCGCGTGAGGTCTTCCAGAATCAGCGCGGTGTCAACCAGCTCGCGCGTGACGTCTTCGTTCTCGTAAGCCTCCTTGAATTCCGGTGATTGCTTGAGCGCTTTCGTCAAATCCATTTTCAGATCGAACGGAATCATTTTGGCCAGCCGGTCGCAGTCGCCATACGGCAGACCCATCACGCGGCCGACATCGCGCACGACGGATTTTGCGCCCATCGTGCCGAAGGTGATGATCTGTGCGACGGAATCGTTGCCGTATTTTTTGCGGACATATTCGATGACATCCGCGCGGCGGTCATCGGCGAAATCAATGTCAATGTCCGGCGGGTTGATGCGTTCGGGGTTCAAGAAGCGCTCGAACAACAGTCCGTAGCGGATCGGGTCCACGTTCGCGATTTCGAGCAGGTAGGTGACAATCGAGCCGGCGGCGCTGCCGCGCGCCACGCAGGCAATGCCCTGGCTGCGGCCGTAGCGGATGAAATCGCCGACAATGAGAAAATAGGAAATGAAACCGGTTTTCTCGATGACCGTGAGTTCGAGTTGCAATCGGTCAATGACAGCCTTGATGGCGGCGGCAACTGCGGGATCATCTGTAGTGGGACAGGCGTCTCGCCTGTCCAGTTGGTTGTTGTTTTCGGAACTGGACAGGCGGGACGCCTGTCCCACTACATAAGTCGGCAGCCGCGTCGGCTCGTCAATGCCCGTGACGACAAATTCTTTCCCCTCCGCCTTCGCGTGGATCGTGTAACGGGTGAACAGCCCTTCCGCGAGCCATTGCCGCAAAAAACCTTCGCGCGTGAAATGTTCCGGCGGATGAAACACCGGGTAATGCAACTGGCCGAACTTGATCTCCAGATTGCATTTCTCCGCAACCTCCAAAGTGTTCTTCACGGCGTCCGGCGCCTCGGCGAAGCGCGCCTTCATCTCCTCGGCGCTGCGCAGATAAAACTGCTCCGGCACATAGCCCGCGCTCATGCGCTTCGGGTCGCTCAACAGGGATTGCGTGCCGATGCAGACGAGACAATCGTGCGCGTGCGAATGACTTTTCTCGATGTAATGGACGTCGTTCGTCGCAACCAGCTTCAGGTCGAATTCCTTGGCGAACTGGATCAACTGCTGGTTGACCTTGGCCTGTTCGGGAATGCCGTGGTTTTGCAGTTCAAGGAAAAAATTTTCCGCGCCGAGCGTCTGTTTGAAGAAATCCACCGCGTCGCGCGCCTTGTCGATCTGATCCTTCATGATCAAATCGGGGATCTCGCTGGCGAGACAGCCGGACATCGCGATCAAACCTTCGCTGTGTGCGGCGAGAAGTTCTTTATCAATCCGCGGCTTGTAATAATAACCCTCCAGATGCGCGGCGGTCGTGAGCTTGATGAGATTTTTGTAGCCGGCCTCGTCTTTCACCAACAGGCCGAGGTGATGATATTTGTCGCCCTCGACTTTTTTGCGTTCCAGCCGTGAGCCGGGCGCGACATAAACCTCGCAGCCGATGATGGGCTTGATGCCCTTCGCGCGCGCGGCCTGATAAAACTCAATCACGCCGTGCATCGCGCCGTGGTCGGTGATGGCCAGCGCGGGAAATTTCAGCTCATGCGCTCGGTCCATCAACTTGTCCAGCCGGCACGCGCCATCGAGCAGCGAATACTCGGTGTGCAGGTGCAAATGGACAAAATCGGCGTGCGACATGGCGACAAGTTACCGTCCGCTGCCGCCTTGGTGCAAGCCGCAGATACTCACATACAACAATTGTTCCCTTTTATTCCTGGTCCGTGACCGTGTCGTGGAATTTCAGGATGTCGCCTTTCTCGCCCTTGAGTTCGGCTTCCTTGAACTTGATGGCGGTGCGCGGATGCTGGTTCAACATGCCGGTGAGCAGATACGGCAGGTCGTAACCCCAGAGCAGCTTCGCGCGCATCGGCTCGATGTGGTTCTGCACGAGGTCGAGCACGGGGCGCAGTTCGTATTTCGGGTTGTGGAGAAAGGCGAGCAGCAATTCCATCGGGCAGTTGCCCGCGCCGCGGCCGAGGCCGGCGATGGTGGCGTCGAGAAAATTTGCGCCCTCGATGATGCCCTCGATGGTGTTCGCGAAAGCGAGCTGCATGTTGTTGTGCATGTGCACACCCACTTCCTTGCCGGACGCTTTGCAGTAGCCGAGATATTTTTTCACCAGCTCGTGAACGCGCTCGCTGTAAAACGCGCCGAAACTGTCCACGACGTAAATCGCTTTCGCCTCGGATTTCGCGAGCATTTCCAAACCTTCATTTAACTCGCGGTCAGGAATAGTCGAGGCGGCCATGAGGTTAACGGTGGTTTCGTAGCCCTTGTCGTGCGCGTCCTTGACCATTTCCAGCGCGGTCGGAATCTGGTGGATGTAGGTCGCCACGCGGATCATGTCGAGGACGGAATCTTTCTTTGGCAGAATATCTTCCTTGTAATCGCAGCGCTCGGCGTCGGCCATGACGCAGAGTTTCAAAGCCGTTTTGTTGTCGCCGACGATGCGGCGGATGGTTTCCTCGGTGCAGTATTTCCAATCGCCGTGTTCGCCGGCCTTGATGCCCTTGCGCGACGCCTTGTAGCCGAGTTCCATGTAATCCACGCCGGCGGCGATGCAGGTTTCGTAAACCAGCTTGACGGTCGCGTCCTCAAAATGGTGGTTATTCATCAGGCCGCCGTCGCGAATGGTGCAGTCCACGACCTTGATTTCCGGGCGGAAGGAGAGCCAGCGGCTGGTGGCGTTGTCTTTGTCGGCAGGTTTGGCGGTTTTCATGGTTTCAATTGGTTTGTTGAACTCGCGGTGACGAGGCAATTCTCCCTGAAAACCGGCGCAGGGACAGAACAAATTCTGCCATTTATGCGACAGTTTTTGCGCAGCGTGAACCGGCTATTTGCGGAAGAAATCCTTGATGACGGCAGCTACGCGCTGGATTTGCGCGTCGGTCAGTTCGGGATAAACCGGCAGGCTCAGGCATTCGCGCGCGGCCTTTTCGGACACTGGAAAATCACCAGCCTTGTGGCCGAGGCTCGCGTAGCACTTCTGCAGATGCAGCGGCACCGGATAATGCAGCGCGCAGCCGACGCCGTTCGCGTCGAGATGCTCCTTCAGCTTGTCGCGCTGCGCGTGGCGCACAACGTAAAGGTGATAAGCGCTTTCGCAGCCCGGCGCCTCGAGGGGAAGTTGCAGAGGTGTGTCTTTTAGCAATTCGTGATAGCGATGCGCCACGCGGCGGCGTTCATCGGTCCATTTTTGCAAATGCGGCAGCTTCACGCCCAGCACCGCGCCCTGGATGCCTTCCATGCGGTAATTGAAACCCACTTCGTCATGGTAATAACGCACGGTCGAGCCATGTTCGCGCAACGAGCGGGCGCGCTTGGCGAACTCCGCGTTGTTTGTGACGAGCGCGCCGCCTTCGCCGGCCGCGCCAAGATTTTTGCCGGGATAAAAGCTGAAGCAGGAAATGTCGCCGAACGTGCCGACGATTTTGCCTTTGTATTTCGCGGCATGCGCCTGCGCCGTGTCTTCGACGAGTGGCAGCTTGTGTTTTTTGCAAATCGCCAGAATCGGATCAAGATCGAACGGCTGGCCGTAAAGATGCACCGGCATCACGGCCTTGGTTTTTTTCGTGATGGCGCGTTCGAGCAGCTTTGGGTCGAGGTTCATCGTGACGTCATCCACGTCCACATAAACCGGCGTCGCACCGACGTAGGAAATCGCCCAGCTCGTCGCCACAAACGTGAACGGCGTGGTGACGACTTCGTCGCCGGGGCCGACATTGAGCAGCATCAACGCGATGTGTAGCGCCGACGTGCCGCTGTTGAAGGCAACGCAGTGTTCCGCGCCGATGAATCTGGCGAAATCTTTTTCAAACTGCGCGACGTCCGGCCCGAGGCAGAACGAGCAGGCATCGAGGTTGCGCGCGATGGCGGCGTCCAGCTCCTTGCGGACGCTGCGGATTTGTGCCGGTAGATCAAGATACGGAATTTTGTCAGCCATTGGACGGCCAGACTAATCCTGGCGAATGGAAAATAAAAGCGAAAATTATTGCTTCGACCAGCGGCACCGGCTAATGGGCCAGTCTTTCGATTTCCGCGAACACCTGCTCCGGCGTGATGGCGACTAGACAATGGTTTGCGCTATCGCAGACGCCGACATTGCCACAGGTGCAGGCGCTGCCGGTCAGAAACCGGTGTTGCGTGCCGACCGGCGCCCATTGCGCGGGCGAACTCGGGCCGAAAAGCGCCAGCGTCGGCACGCCCAGTCCGGCGGCAAAATGCAGCGGACCGGTGTCGCCGGAAATGAAAACCTTGGCGCGCTGAAGCACCGCGAGATACAAAGCCAGATTGGGAATCGGTTCCAAAACCGGCGCGGCGGGAGCCAGCTGCCGGAAATCTTTCAGGAGGGCTTCTTCCCGCGTGCCGACGCCGGTGGTGAAGATAATTTCCAGTCCGGCGGCAGCGGCCATTTGGTGCAGCGCCGCCCAGTGCGCCAGCGGCCATTCCTTTTTCGACTGGCTCGAAGCGATGTGGCAGACAAATTTTCCCGGCGGAAGCAATTTTTCTGCTTGCGCCGCCAGAACCGGGTCGGCCCGGATTTCGGTTGCGAGCGATGACGGCTTGATATCCCACGCGGACAGCAGATGCGCCAGCCGCGCCGACTCGTGCCGCAATTCATTTTCGGGAGCGACGCGCTGGTTGTAGCAGAATTGACGGCCCAGAAAACCGCCGCGCTGCGCCCAGCCCAATCGCTGCCGCGCGCCGATGAGAAAACTCAAAATGGCGCCGCGGTCGTTGCCGGCGAAATCCACCGAGCGGTCAAACTGTTCGCGGCGCAGCGCGCGGATCACCGGCCATGACTGGCCCAGACTGGCGCGACCGCGCCGGCGCGGCATGGGCCAGACACGATTGATCCACGGCAGATTTTGCAGCAACGGGGCGATTTGTTCCGGCACGAGGACATGCAGTTCGCCCATCGGAAATTTTTCGCGGATGGCGCGCAACGCCGGCGTCAGCAGCACGACGTCGCCGAAGTATTTGAACTGGATGGCCAGGATTTTTGGCTCCGTCGGCATGGAATTTTGCGCGCTGGCTTCAGGTCAGGAACTGAAGCTCGTAGAGTTTTTGATAAATGCCGCCATGCTGGGACAATTCCGCGTGCGTGCCGGTCTCGACAATGCGGCCCTGATCCAGCACGACGATCATGTCGGCATGCAAAATGGTGGAGAGCCGGTGCGCAATACAAATGGTCGTCCGGTCTTTCATCAATTCGTCCAGCGCGGCTTGGACGGCCCGTTCGGATTCCGTGTCGAGCGCGCTGGTGGCCTCGTCCAAAACCAGAATCGGCGCGTTGCGCAAAACGGCGCGGGCGATGGCGATGCGCTGGCGCTGTCCGCCGGAAAGTGAAACGCCCTTTTCGCCGATGACGGAGTCGAAGCCGCCTTCCTTTTGCATGATGAATTCGTAGGCGAAGGCGTGGCGCGCGGCGGCGATGATTTCCTCGCTGGTCGCGCCGAGCCGGCCCAGCTCGATGTTCCGGCGGATGGAGTCATTGAACAAAATGTTTTCCTGCGCGACGACGGCGATCTGGTTGCGCAAATCGCGCGTGGTCACTTCGCGCAAATCCACGCCGCCGATGGTGATCGCGCCTTTGGTGGGGTCGTAGAATCGGAGCAGCAAATTGGCGAGCGTGGTCTTGCCGGAACCGCTGGCACCGACGAGCGCGACGAGCTGGCCGGACTTGACGGAAAGATTGATGCCGTGCAGAACGGGTTTTTCGCCATAGGCAAAGTGGATGTTTTTGAACTCGATGTCGGCGTGGTCGGCATGGAGCATCTTTGGCGCGACCGGTTCGGGCACGGAATTTTCCGTGGCGAGCAGTTCAAAAACGCGCTCGCTGGCGGCGCGCGCCTGATGGAGCTGATTGTGGAGCCGGGTCACCGCCTTGATGGGCGGATAAATCATCACCACGCCGAGAACGAAGGAGATAAAATCCCCCTGCGTCGGCATCTGTTCTTTCGGGAGACTGTGGACATAAAGGAAAACGAGCGCGATGCCGGCGGCGGCGAACAATTCCACGAGCTGGCCGGGGATTTCATTGGCGCGGATGACGCGCATCACCTGGCCGAGGTATTTCCGCGTGGTGGCCTTGAACTCGGCGATGACGCTGTCTTCGAGATTGTAGGCCTTGATGACGCGGTTGCCGGTGAACGATTCATACATGAGGTTGCTCAATTCCGCGTTATATTCCTGCACGGCGCGTGCGGACTTGCGCACTTTGCGCCCGTAAATGATGGCCGGCACCAGGCAGACGGGGAAAATGATGATCGAGATGAACGTCAGCTTGGGCTGGATGGTGAGTTGATACCCCACCAGCGCGATGATGGTGACCGGCTCCTTGATCACGGAAACAAACGCGCCGCCGATGATGTTCGAGAGCACCCCGGTGTCGTTGGTGATGCGCGCAATCAGGTCGCCGGTGCTGGAGCGGTTGAAGAAGCCGAGCGAGAGGTTTTGCAGATGGGCGAACAGCTTCGTGCGGACATCGGCGACCGCATGCATGGCCGCCCAGTTGGTGAGGTAAATGTTCAGGTAAGCCAGCGTGATCCGCAGCACCATGATGGCCGGGATGGCGCCGGCCACCAGGACCCAGCCGAACTCCGTGGTTGGTGCATGAATTTCCGGCAGGACGGACGCCAGCCATTGCGTGAAGGGGCGGATCCAATGCGGTGCTTTTTCGAGCTTGTCATGGAAATTGGTCGCGCCAATAAAAATCAAATCCATGACGACCTTCGCAACCCCGAGCAGAATGCCGTTGGTCAGGCCGTAAAGCACGCCGCACAGCAGGCCGAGAAAGAAGCGGACGCGATACGGCTGGACGAACTGCCAGACGTTGCGAAGAAACACGATCATTTGAATCCATTTTGCCGACGGCCGCCAAAAGTGAAAGTTTTGTTTTCAACCGCCGGCCAGTTCAGCCACCCGCTGGCGGCTCCGTTGCCCCGCATAATTCAAAATGGTTTTTCTTCCACGGGCCTGAATCCCCAGCCGCCGGGGCAGCCGTGCACATGCCATTTCAGCAGGTGAAAATATTTGCGCAGGCGGCCGGTAAATGCCCGCAGCAAAAAACCGGTCACCAGCGAGAGCGAAAAATACCAGACGACCCGGAAAAAGAAACGGACGCCGCATCGCCGGATGTTGGAACGACATTCCTGTTCCGACATTTCTTTGCGCCACATATAATGGCGGCTTTGCCAGCCTTCAACGATCGCCCGGAGGTCGGCCTTGTTGTTGCTGCTGCCGCCGCCATGATGCACCACGCTGAAACGCGGGCTGTATCGCAGCATGGCGCCTGACGCGATGGCGCGCTCACAAAAATCCAGATCTTCGCCGTAGAAAAAAACCCCCGCATCCATGCCGTTCAATTTTTGCCAGAGTGCGCGGCGCACGACCATGAAAGCGCCGACAATGCCGGAAACCTCGATCAGCTCCCGCTGCTCCTGGCGCACCCGGTGAAAATCGGAAAGCACCGATGTTTGGGATGAGCCGTCGGGATTCAGCAGTTGTCCGCCCAACACGTCCAACTGCGGATTCCGCCGGAGCAAATCGTCAATCGCCGGCATGGTGTCGGCGAGCAGTTCCGCGTCGGAGTTCATCAGGATCAACCAGTCGCCTCCGGCAAGTTTTGCCCCTGCGTTGTTGGCGGCGGCAAAACCGAGGTTTTCCTCAAGGGCAATTTCTTTCAAGCCGGCGAATTCCAGCCGCAACGCCGCCACGCTGCCGTCGGTGGAATGATTGTCCACCAAAATGACTTCATGCGGAAATTGAGATGCAAACTTTGAAATCGAAGTCATGGCGGCCCGCGTCAACGGCAAAGTGTTGTAAGAGACGATGACAAACGAAAAACGCGGGCGGTTTTCCGCGGTGGGAGTATCCTTTTTGGACATAAACCAAGCTGAGATTATCGTCAGCAGACCGAACGTCAACCCTCATTCAATTAATGACGAAGATCCAACCACGACCATTTGGATTGCACGCCCGACAACCCGGCTGCCCGTCGGCGGAGCGGCTTTCTGCTTGAACCGCCATCGGGGGACACCTATCGTGTGGCCCGCATTTTATCATGGTTTTCAGTTCGCCCATATTTTTATTCCTTTTTTTGCCAGTCGTGCTGACGGTCTATGCCCTGCTGCCGGGAATCCGGGCAAAAAATTTCTGGCTCCTCCTGATGAGCCTGGTTTTCTATGCATGGGGCGAAGTGCTGTTCATCTTTTTGCTGCTGGCCTCAACGGTGATCAATTATTTCCTCGGGTTGTGGGTGGATCGAAGCGAGGAACCGGGCCGCCGCAAACTTGCTGTCGCCGTCGCCGTGTGCGCCAACATCGGGCTGCTCGCCTTTTTCAAATACGCCGATTTTGTCGTGGCCACACTGAATTCGCTGCTGCATTTGCTCGGCGCATCACCGTTTCCCCAGCCCAACATTCCGCTGCCCATCGGCATTTCCTTTTTCACGTTCTACGCGCTTTCCTACGTGATTGATATTTACCGCCGCAAATGGAAGGCGGCGGCCGACCCGAAGGACGTGGCGCTTTACATTTTCTTTTTTCCGCAGTTGATCGCCGGGCCGATTTTGCGCTGGAACGCCATCGCGCCGCAGTTGGTGGAGCGCACGATAGGCCGCGACCATTTTGCCGAGGGCGTCCGCCGGTTTGTCGGCGGCCTGTCCAAAAAAATGTTGATCGCCAACGCGGTAGCCGTGCCGGCGGACCAGATTTTTGCCCTGTCGGCCAGCGAACTTTCAGCACCGACGGCGTGGTTTGGCATCGTGTGCTACACGCTGCAGATTTATTTTGATTTTTCCGGCTACTCGGACATGGCTGTGGGCATGGGGAAAATGTTTGGCTTCCGATTTTTGGAAAATTTCAATTTCCCCTATACGGCACAGTCCATCCGGGATTTTTGGCGGCGTTGGCACATGTCGCTGTCCATGTGGTTCCGCGACTATCTTTACATTCCGCTCGGCGGCAACCGGGTTTCCGAGGCGCGGACAAATTTGAACCTGCTCATCGTCTTTTTTCTTTGCGGCCTGTGGCACGGCGCGAGCTGGACATTCGTGGTGTGGGGACTTTACCACGGCTTCTTCCTCGTGGTGGAGCGGACGCGCTTTGGCGTGTGGCTGGACAAGCTGCCCCGGCCGGCGCGACACGGTTACGCCATTTTTGTCGTGATGATGGGCTGGGTCTTGTTCCGGGCCAACACCTACGCGGAGGCGCATCACTTCTTTCTCGCCCTGTTCGGGCTGGGCCACGCTTCGGCTCCTCAACCGCTGGTCCGTTACCTGAGCAACCAGTCCATCTGGGCGCTGGCGTTTGGCATTCCTTTCTGCGGGCCTTTGTGGGGCTGGATCAATCACCTCTGCGCCCGCTTGGGTCAGGCGACGCCCGCAAGCTTCCGGAGCGGCGTGCAAATTTTCGGGAGCGTGCTGGAAATCGTCCTTGTGAT
>Ga0181528_10000870_pt1 | contig 19550 bp, 18 predicted proteins | sample PEATcosm2014_Bin_47_FD_119742 | JGI IMG/M metagenome (GOLD analysis project Ga0181528, IMG submission 119742) | Peatland microbial communities from MTU Mesocosm Facility, Houghton, MI, USA - PEATcosm2014_Bin10_10_metaG | ecosystem: Environmental > Terrestrial > Soil > Wetlands > Peat | place...
TACGCCCTGGCATATGGGGGCTGGATCGGTGTGGCCATCTTTCTTGCCCTGCAGGCGGCTCTCGGGCAGACCCTGTGGCGCGCGTGGCGGGTTTCCGGTCTGGCTTTCGGCCCGGTGCTTTGGATCGCGTTTTGCGCCGGCGCGTGTTTTGGCAACGCGTTCGAGACTCCTTTCGGGGCGATCCCCTTTTACCTGCTGGCCGGATTGTCGGCGGCGCCCATGTGTTTTTCTGTCCGGAGACCTTATGCGTATCCTCTTGGCTCATACGTTTTACAAACAGCCGGGCGGTGAAGACCGTGTCTTCGAGGCTGAATCGGCGCTCCTGCGGGAGCATGGCCATGAAGTTACGCATTATCGCGCCCACAATGCGGAGTTGGACGGCGCTCCGGTAGCCGCGGCCATGAAGACCATGTGGAATCGTGGCGCGCATTCCCAGCTCGCGCAACAGTTGCGCCGGGACAGGCCCGACCTGGTGCACTTTCACAATACTTTCCCGCTCATGTCGCCCGCAGTGTTCTACGCGGCGCGGTCGGCGGGAGTTCCGGTGGTAGCCACCCTGCACAATTACCGCCTGCTCTGCCCCGCGGCCACATTTCTGCGCGCCGGCCGGGTCTGCGAAGATTGCGCCCACGGTCTGCCCTGGCGCGCGGCGGCACATGCCTGCTATCGGTCCAGCCGTGCGGCTTCCGCTGTGACCGCGCTCATGCTGGGAACGCACCGTCTGCTCGGCACCTGGACGCGCGCCGTCGACCTCTACATCGCGCTCTCGGAGTTTGCGCGGAGAAAATTTGTGGAAGGCGGATTGCCTGCTGAGCGGGTGGTGGTAAAGCCGAATTTCGTCGCCGCCGATCCGGGGCCGGCTGAAAAACGCGAAGATTTTGCTTTATTCGCCGGACGCCTTTCTGCTGAAAAGGGAATCGCCACCTTGCTGGAGGCCTGGCGATGCCTCGAGATTCCGATGCGCTTGAAAATCGCCGGCGACGGGCCCATGTCGCATGCCGTCATCCAGGCCTCCAGGAGCGATCCGCGCATCGAATGGTTGGGGCCGCTGCCCGCAGATGGAGTGACCAAATGGATGAAGCGGGCTTACATTCTGGTTTTGCCTTCGGTCTGGTACGAAGGCCTTCCGCTGACCCTGGTCGAAGCCTTTGCCGCCGGACTGCCGGCCATAGCCAGCGATATTGGATCGCTTGCCGAACTGGTCTCGCCGGGCAAAACCGGTCTACGCTTCCAGCCCGGCGACGCGGCCGATCTGGCCAGCCGCGTCACCTGGTGCTGGAATCATCGCGGCCCGGTAGGCGAGATGGGCCGTAACGCCAGGTCGCAATTCGAGAGTGCCTATACACCGGCGGAGAACTACCGCCGCTTGATGGAGGTCTATCGATTAGCCGCTATGTCGCATACGCAACTTACAGCACCAGGGAAATCGGCCCAACCTGCGCGCAATTGTATATCAGGTTCCCGGATATGAGAGCTCCATTGGAACTCGCGCCGCCGCTGGCCGAAAACAAACCGCTAAACGAATTTCCCTGGATAGAAGCGCCATCCAGCGAACCTGGGGAATTTCCGTCGAGGCCATAACTTTGAGTCAGCATCATATAGGACAAGATCGTATTCTGATTGTAAGTGGAGCCGGAATTCGTTCCCGATCCGCCGTTGACCCGTATGCCGATGAAGCCGAAGTTCGAAGGCCCGGCGGTGGCTGTCTGCACGATCATATTGGAGACCACATTGACCGGCGTGGCGGGCGGGGTGATGCCGATTGCGGTGTACCCCTGGCTGTTATCCGACGCATACGCGCCCGCGGCGCGCGCTATGAAGTTTCCCCTAAGGGTGGTCCCGCCCCACGCGGAAGTGTTCACATAGATACCCAAGGCCTGCGCATCCACGATGGTGTTGTTGGTAACCACCACCCCAGCCCGCGATCCCGGCGCGTTGGAGAACTCGATCCCGTCGGTCGCCTGGCCGGTCGCCAGGTTGTTGTTTACGATCGAATTCGCGCAGTCGTGCAGGATGATGCCGGAGGAGAAACCCTGCACCGTGTTCTGCGCTACCGTGGATTGCGCCGAGCCCAGTTCGATCCCATAGCCTCCGCCGGGTCCCATCAGTTTGTTGTTTTGAATCACTGTCGCCGTGCCTGCCATGGCGGAAATGCCGAAGGTGTTCGGGTCGTAGCCGGTATCCCAATCGGAAAACATATTGCTCGAGATCACCGCGCCGGCCACCTGCGAAGTCTGCGCTGTGTTGCCGCCATTCGGCCACAATTCTACCCCCATACGTCCCAGGTGCTGGCCGTTGTTCTGCGTAATCTGGATTTTGTGCCCGTAAACAAATGGCGCCGGGGAGAAAGTCACCGAAATGGCGTCGCCCGCGTGGACCCGCTGGAAAGAATTTCCGCTGATCGTCACATTGTTGAGATCGCCCAAATAAATGCCTTCACCGCAATTCACAATTTGATTATTGGCGATTTCCGCATTGGTCAATCCGACGGGAGCGTAAATCGCGCTATCCCACGGACCGGCAGGATATTGCGTGGTGTTGCGAAAGATTGCATTGCTGATGGTTACGGAGTCGGCAGGAATCGCGCCGCCGCCATCGACCGCCAGTTGCAAGCCGCCGCCCACCCCGTTGGCATCGAAAGTAATGCCACTGATGGAGACCTGGTTGGCGGCGCCATACGAAAGTTTCGCGATGGCGGTGTGAGAGGCCGTGGCGGGATTCATACGAATCGTGCCCTGCCCCTGGTAGGCTCGTCCTGGCAGGAAAATCAGACGTGCGCTGATCAAATACACGTTACCAGGCCCTCCGAACGTCAGCACGGAGCCCGCCGCGGTGGAATTGATCGCGGTCTGCAACGCCGCCGTGTCGTCGGCCACCCCATTCCCTTGGGCGCCATACTGGCTGACGTCTACAGCCGCTGCGGGAAGTACCGCCAGTGCCCCGGCGCACAGAATCGATATCGCCACGCGTCTGAATCTCATAGCTTGGAATGCAAAATGCAACTCTCCTTCAGGCAAAATCAGGGCCACGGAACGTGGGGACAAATTACTCCCGTGGTCTTTCGCATAAAGCCGCAACGCGACAGTTTTCGACTTATTCAGGGGGAGGAGCGGTGAGGACCAGCTTGAAAGGAAACCAACATCAGCAGTGATAAGTCCGAGCCTCGATGTATTACTGAATACGGATCATACCATACTACATTGAGATCGCAATCGGTTTTTTAGGTTAACCATGGTTAGTTTGAAAACGGAAAACAGTATGTTACAGGAATTATCTGAAACTACGATACAAATCGCCTCACAAGCAACCTCCTGTCAGGTTGGCGGTGAAACTGTAATTCTCGACGTGGCATCCGGCAAATATTTCGCGCTCGATTCCATTGGAACCGCCATCTGGAACCACTTGAAGTCGCCGTGTAGCATAGCGTCATTGTGCCAATGGCTGCTTACGGAGTACGATGTGCCCCCCGCACGCTGCGCGGCCGAAGTGTCGCGGCTGGTGGAACAATTGGCCTGTCACGGACTGGTGAGGCTCTCGTAATGATTTACTGGAAGCGCCGGCCAATGGGGGAATTTCGTCTTTTTGCCCAGACACTAAGCGCGCTGGCGCTCACCCGGCTGGCTCTTAATTGCGCTCCGCTGACGGTGGTACGCAGACGGTTGTGGAGTACCTTGCGGGCGGGCCGTCCGCTTCCCCCAGGATGCCGCCTTCCGATGACACGGATTTTGCGCTGTACCGCCGCGGCGGCCAAACTGATGCCCGTGGGCGCCACCTGCCTGGCTCAGGCCCTGGTGATCCAGGCGCTGCTTCAGCGGCACGGCTATTCCACCCAACTCAAGATTGGCGTTCGACGGCCGCAATCCGGGCCCTTTGCCGCGCACGCCTGGCTGGAACACGAAGGAGCCACCGTGGTGGGCGGGCCGGAAGCCGTCACCTTGCAATATCAGCCCTTGCCTGAAGTGGAGCAACTGATCTCATGAGCGGCGTTTGTGGAAGATTTCACCGCGACAACCGGCCGGCTGACTCCGGTCAGATCGACGCCATGATCGCGCGGCAGCGTCATCGCGGTCCGGACGGCGAGTCGCGCTGGATTTCGGGTCCCGTCGGGCTCGGCCACGGTATGCTGCGTATCACCGAGGAATCTCTATTGGAGCGCTTGCCGCTCGCGGTGGAAGCCGGCAGGTACGCCATTACCGCCGACGCCCGCATCGATAACCGGCCGGAACTGATCCAGGCGCTGGCCACGAATTTGCGCGGCGCTGCCGCGAGCGACAGCGAGATCATCCTTGCTGCCTATCGCCAGTGGGGCGAGACTTGCCCGGCGCAGCTCTTGGGCGATTTTGCATTCGCCATCTGGGATGAGGCGCGGCGGACGCTGTTCTGCGCCTGCGATCCCATGGGAGTCAAGAGCCTTTATTACCACGTCTCCCCTGCAGCTTTCAGTTTCGCGTCGGAAATCAAGGCGCTGTTGGCGCTGCCGGACGTGCCCCGGCGGCTCAACGAGATGCGCGTGGCCGAGTATCTGGCAACGTTATTTGAAGATCGTTCCGGCACGTTTTACCGCGACATTTTTCGCCTTCCGGGCGCGCATTCACTTTGCGTCGACGCCGGCACCATCCGCGTGCAACCCTATTGGACCCTGGATTCGGTGCGCGAACTCCGGCTTGCCAACCATAGCGACTACGCGGAAGCCTTCCGCGAGCTTTTCCTGGAATCGGTGCGCTGCCGCACGCGCAGCATCTTCCCCGTCGGCGCCGCTTTGAGCGGGGGATTGGATTCCTCCTCCATTGCCTGCGCCGCGCGTGACGTGAAACATTCCGCCAGTGGCGCGTTGGAGACGTTCTCGCTGATTTTTCCGGGGCTGCCGGAACGCGAGCTTCCCTTAATCGACGAACGGCCGTATATCCGCTCTGTGCTCGACACCGGCGGTTTTCGCGCCAACTTTATCGAGGGCGACCGGCTCAGCCCCATGGGGCAGATCGATCGCATGCATTTTCACCTCGACCACGCAAATTATGCACCCAACCTTTATCTGCATTGGGCGATGTACGACGCTGCACGAGCCCGCGGCGTTCGCGTCTTTCTCGACGGCTTTGACGGCGACGCCACCGTCTCCCACGGTTTCGAACGTCTGGCTGAATTGGCCCAGACAGGCCGTTGGTCCACTTTGCGGCGCGAAATCAAACTGCTCTCCCGGAACCACCTGGCGGGGATCCGGCCGCGGCGAATCTTCAAAGAGTACTGCCTCAAGCCATTGACCCCGCGCTGGCTGCATGTGGCCGCGCATTGGCTGCGCGGCCGCCGGCGGGAAGCCAAGTCGGAAAATATTTTCATCGGCGAAGAATTGAAGCGCCGCACGCATATCGTGGAACGCGCCCGGGATCTGCTGGCGCCCCAACTGCGCTGGTCGTTGCGGCGTAGCGCGCGCGAATGCCACTGGATGAGCCTCAACCAAGCCCTCTACGCCTACACGCTGGAAGTGGCCGACAAGGCCAGCGCGGCTTTCGGCATCGAGGCGCGATATCCATTCTTCGATCGGCGCCTGATGGAGTTTTGCCTGGCACTGCCCGCGGAACAGAAGCTCTCGCAGGGATGGAACCGATGGGTACAGCGGCGCGCCATGCAAGGAATTCTGCCACCGGAGATTCAATGGCGGCCGCGAAAGGGAAACCTGGGGCCCAATTTTTACCACCGGCTTTGGGATTTCGAGCGGCAGCAGCTGGAGAGCGTCGTGCTGGAGGGCGCGCCGGAATTGGAGCCGTTCGTAGATCGCAGCGCGATGAGAGCGGCATACCAGGAGTACGCCAGCCACCGTTCGCGGGGGCAGGGCGAATGCATTCAACTTTTTGCCGCGGTCAATCTGGCGCTTTGGCTGCGCACAGCACGATTTGAAGCTTGATTTGGCCGCCGGCCCGTCATCCGGACCGGTGGCAGAAAGGAGAAAACGTATGACACAACCCAACAAGAAGGAGTGGAGTCAGCCTCAGCTTACGGTTCTCGGCGATGTGGAAAGCCTCACACTGCAGAAAATCAAAAGCTTCGGCGGCAATGACGGATTCACTCTCGAAAACGCAACCATCAGTGGCTAAAGCGGCTCGCGAGCTGCCGGGCCCCGCACGCCCGGCAGTTCGCCTGCGTAACTCAGCACGAATCGTATGATGCACTATTTCGCCTATAACCTTCGCATCACCTCGGAGATCCCTCTGCCCGAGTTACCGCCTTCGGACTGCGGCGGCGACGTTGAGGTCCGCCTGAATCCGCCGCGGGAGCTCGCACCGGCCCGCTCGATCTCCTGGAGCTCCGTTTCGCCGGCCGAAAGCCGGTTCTGTTATCCCGGCGCCGGGCGATTCGTGATTCGCGAGGGACGCTCAATCGAGGTCACACCGGAACCGAATGTCGATCTCGAGCTTCTCCGTCTGTATGTCGAGGGCATGATGTTAGCCGCGCTCCTCGATCAGCGCGGCTACTTCGTTCTGCACGCCAGCATTGTAAACATCGGAGGTTACGCCATTGGATTCGTGGGACCGGTCGGCGCCGGCAAATCGACCCTGGCCGCTGGATTTCACGCCCGCGGCCGCCCCGTCGCAGCGGACGACAATGCCGCGGTCGACTTGAGCGGAAGCGATCCCATGATTCTTCCCGGCTTTCCCAGCGTCAAAATCTATCCCGAAATCGCCATTGCTCTCGGCTACAGCCGCGAGTCCCTGCGTAGCATGCACAGCTCTCAGATCAAACAAGCCCGTTCCGTCTCCGGCGGCTTCGCCGAACAGCCGTTACCGTTGGGGGCAATCTATGTTTTGGACCGCGATGCCGCCGCCGGAGTGTGCCCTTTGTCCGCCATGGAGCCGCTGGTGGAATTGATTCGCCACTCCGTTCCCACGCGCTGGGGCGTTGCCGGCGACGGTGCGCATTTGCACAAGTGCAGCCGGCTTTCTCAATCGGTTCCGCTCTTCCGGCTGCGCACCTTTACCGGTCTGCCGGAGATCGCGGAGGTGCTGGATCGCATCGAGGACCATTGCTCGAGGTTTGCGGGAACCATGGTAGAGAGGGCCGCAAATTGACCCGTGCTGCCGCAGTGTCGACGGCCGAAGAGAGCATTCTTCTGCTCTCCGCCCGGCGCCATCTGACGCGCGAACAGCGCGCCGAACTGGAGCGCCTGCTGGCCGGACCGGTCGACTGGCGGTTTGTGCTCGCCATGGCCAATCGCCACCGGATTCTCCCCCTGTTGCACGCCAGCCTGAAGCGCGAAGGGGAACTCGACCGCATCCCTCCGGCGCTACTGCAAGTGCTGCTCACGGCGGTCCGTGAAAGCGTCGGACAGTCCCTCGCTCTGACTGTTGAACTGGTGCGAATCCTGCGGGAATTCGAGCAATCCGGCGTCCCCGCCGTCCCGTGCAAAGGCCCGGCCGCGGCGGTCGCGGCGTACGGCGATATCTCGTATCGTTCTTTCGGCGATCTGGACATCCTGGTGCCGCCAGAGTGTTTTCACCTCGCCAGCCGCGCCGTGAACGCGCTGGGTTACCGGCCCGCGTTCCGCCTGAATGCCAAACAGGAGAAGGTCTACCTGAAGAATGAATGCGCCTTGCCGTTCCGCAATGAAGCTCGCGGCCACATCGTGGAACTGCATTGGCGTTTTTGTGAACGCAACGCTTCCGTGCGCCTTCCCGCCGACACCTTTGCCCAACGCGCCACGCGTATCGCCCTGCCCGGAATGACGGTGGCATCGCTGGCGCCCGAAGATCTGCTGGTGTACCTTTGCGTGCACGGCGCCAAGCACCGTTGGGAACGTCTGGAGTGGATCGCCTGCGTGGCCGAATTGATCCGCAGCCAGCCGCAACTCGATTGGCCGGCGGCATTCGAGCGGGCCGCGCAATATCGTGTGGCGCGACTGTTGAACGTTGGCCTGCAACTGGCGCGATCGCTGCTCGATGCGGAACTTCCCTCGGCGGTACAATCCGCGTTGGAAGATGACTCCGCGGCACGTAAACTGGCCGACTGGGTCAGGGAAGAGCTGTTTGCGCCCCCTGGCTCGGAATCGCACTACCAGCGCCGTGCCGCCCGCTATCTCTTCATGATGCGGAGCCGTGAACGCTGGTCGGACCGCGCCAGGATTTTCTTTTATTCGGCCATCCGGCCGCCCCACCCCTCGGCCAACGAGTGGATGAAGCTGCCGCCGCGGCTCGAGTTCCTGCATCGCGTATTCCGCCCCGTCCGGCTGCTCGGCGAGTACAGCATGGTCGCCTGGAAGCACTATCTACGATAAAAAGAGATGCGGGTCCGAGCTTATATCTTTTGCAGCCGGCTCCTCGATAGCTTTCTGGCTTTCGTGCATGCGTCCTTTGTGGGCTTCTGGCTGGGCATGCTGCGTCCCGCGGACCTGCGGGATCTCGACACGCATTATTACCGGCGGCAGAGCATGTATCGCGAGGATGCCTACAATCACCGCGGCCTGTTCCCATGGGAAAGAGACGCCCTCCAGCGTTATTTCGGCGCCTGCCGCCGCCTGGCGGTTACAGCTGCCGGCGGCGGCCGGGAGGTCTTGGCCCTCGCTCGCATGGGCTACCAGGTCGACGCGTTCGAGTGCAACCCCGCGCTGGCAGAATACGCCAATGCCATGTTGGCCGAAGCCGGCTACCCGGCCGCGGTTGCGGCCTGCGAGCGCGATATTTGCCCGCGCATCGCCGGACGCCCTGACGGCGTGATTGTCGGATGGGGTTCTTTCACCCTCATCCCCGGCCGGGAGCGCCGAATCCGCTTTCTTCGCGATTTGCGCCGCGCGATCCATCCCGGTGCTCCCGTTCTCTTGTCGTTTTTCGCCGTCGACCGCCTGCGAGGCCGGATGATCTTCGCCCGCAAATTGGGAAACATTCTACGGCGAGTACGCGCAGAGGAACCGATCGAAGACGGAGACGATCTTTCCCCCAATTACGTTCACCGCTTCACCCGCGCGGAAGTAGCCGAAACCCTGAGCGCCGCGGGCTTTCAGATGGCCTGGTTCGACTCGAGCGATTATGGTGTGGCCGTCGGAGTGGCGGCCGGCATTGGCGAAGAGTGCCGCGCCGGGGTAACGCACACATGACGGCGGGGGGCCGGAAATCGCCGATGGGAGCCCTTTTTCTGGCCGCACTCGCGCTGGCGGCATTTCTGCCCCAACCCTGGAAGGGCAGGCTCGCCACCCACGGACGGCTGCACTTCTTGGTCCATCTGGCGGCCTTTCAGACCGCGTTCCTTCTCCATGCCTGGGGACGGCAGGATCGCGCTGCGATGATCCGTGCGGCATGCCTGCTGGCGCTATTTGGCGCGCTTCTGGAATTCATGCAAACCCGCGTCTATGGCAATTTTTTCGAGTACCGCGATGTGCTCGCCGATGCCACAGGCGTCGCGCTCGGGTTCGCGGTCCGCGAACTTATCCGATCCGCTGAATGCATTCGGGCCGCGGCCCGCTGAGAAGCACGTCGCGCAACCCCAGGGCGTTGCCCCGCAGCCGCTGCCGCCGCTCCGGCCGAGTGATTCCACGCCGTTCCACAAAGCAGCCGATGGCGTTACCGGTCAACGACCGCGCGCAGATTCGCATCGCCGGAAACCATGCCTGCGTGCCCTTGCGCCACAGGTACAGTGGATTGACCAATTGCGCATATCCCAGGCGCACCGCGGACATTCGCGAGGCGCCGGTCCTGAGGTGCACCAGCAGGCACTGGTTCACCGTCATGAGGGGGCCAAAGCGCTTGCAGCGCACGCTGAAGTCGAAGTCCTCATACAACGCGTAGAGGTTTAACCGCTCGTCAAATCTGACTCGGTCGACAACCTCCCGGCGCACGGTCATGTCGAAACCGGCAAGAGCGAAGCGGGATTGATGGCCGGGGGGCGGAGTCTTCACTCCGGCCACCAGCCGCCTGGCATCTTCCCGGGCGATCTCTCCGCTCAACGTTCCATCCGCAAGCGGGCGTCCCGAAATACCCACCACCTCAGGATGTCCGCACAGATACAGCTCACAATTGCGCAGGTAGTCGCGGTGCAGTTCCACATCGTCATCGAAGAAACTGGCCAGCGTGCAATCGTCGCGAAGGCTGTCGAGTGCCGTGTTGCGCTGGTGGGCCGACCCTTTCGGCCCGGCGACGACACGGACGCCCGGAATCGCAACCGTCGCGGGCATCACGTCCGACCGGGCATCCACCACGGAAAGCAGAATCTCGTCAGGTCTGCGCGATTGTTGCGTCAGGCCGGTCACGGTTTCATGAAGCACCGGGGCGCGGTTCATGGAGGGAATTACGGCTGTCAGCATGGTCCTGTCATTTTCGTTCGGTCTGCCTCCCACCCGCCGGCGAGCTGTCCGAGGGCGGATGAAATGTGAACCGGTCGCCCGGCAACGGTGTGCCCCACTCGATGGATGTGTAGTCCGTGGCGATATGACTTTTCTCAACGCCAACCGATCCGCTACCGGGCAAGGCAAACTCCCAAGTGTCCCGCAACACCAGGCCGTCACGCCGCGCGATCCACACCGTGCGCACCACCTCTCGCGCTGCCGGGTTGCCGGGCAGGAATGCGTAGGCGGCGCGAACCACGGCACACTCAACCGGCTCGCCACCGAACTCCATGCGCTCCTCACGCAATATCCGGGGCTCCTTGAAATTGGCTGGGTCGCGGCCGGATCTCAGCTGGTCAACCCATTCCACACGCAGTTCGTGCTGCATCGGCAGACGGAAGTAGTCTTTGATCTCGGGGCGGTAAGTCCAAAGCGTCGATCCATCGGCTATTTGCAGGATGATCGCATTGCCGGTCTTCCGTTCCAACCGCAGCCGTCCGCCGGGCGCGCTATCGACCGAAAAGGTGGTCTCGATTGACTGCCCATACCCCGCCGCGATCAATCGGGTAACTTCCACTCCCTTGAGCGTGAAGCCCGCAGCCGCCAAGGGTGTTTCGTCCGAGTGAATCAGGAGATCGCGGGCATTGAGAGGTCCTGGGGCTTGTGCACGCAGGAGCACGGCGCCGATCAGGCAAACTCCCACCGGCAATCCAAATCTCTTGGAGGCAACCTCGTACACCACTTAAAGAATATCCAAAAGAGTCCTAAAAAGAAGGTTGCTTTTGTACGTTTTGCAAGTGTGCGCCGGAGCACTCGATCCGCACCGGGATTCTTTGGGGGTCTGCATCCATACCTTATTTCGTTAGCTGCTTGCGGATCGACTTCAGTTCCCGCAGACGTTTCGGGGCGGTTGGGGGATATGCCATCTTCAGTTCACTGAGAGAATCCAGCACAATTTGGGAAACAGCCAGGCGGGCGTTCTCCTTATCGTCGGCGGGAACGACGTACCACGGAGCGTGATGCGTACTGGTCGCCTCGAGGCAATCCTCGTAGGCCTCCATGTAATGCTTCCAATATTTCCTCTCGTGAATGTCCGCGGCGCTGAACTTCCAGTTTTTGTCCGGCTCATCGATGCGCGCGAGGAAGCGCTTTCGCTGCTCGTCCTTGGAAAGATGGAGGAATATTTTGACGGTTCGCGTCCCGTTGCGAAAAAGGTGGCTCTCCAGGTCGCGGATGGAGCGATACCGATCCTCCCAGATGGTTTTCTCGTCGCGCAACTCTTCCGGAAGGTTCTGGCTAACGAGAATCTCGGGATGCACCCGAACCACCAGGACCTCTTCATAATAGGATCGATTGAATATGCCGATGTGCCCGCGTTGCGGCAGCCTATAGGTGGTGCGCCAGAGAAAATCATGTTCCAGTTCGTCGGCGCTCGGCTGTTTGAAGCTGAAAACCTGGCAGCCTTGCGGATTGACACCGGACATCACATGCCGAATCGCGCCGTCCTTGCCGCCAGCGTCCATACCCTGAAAAATCAGCAGCAGCGCATAGCGGTTCGACGCATAGTGAAGGCGTTGCAGCGAGCTCAGCTCCGCAACGTGTTTTTCCAGGACTTCCTGATATTCCTTCTTCGAGCCGCAAAAAGGCTTCACCATCGTTGGCCAGTCTTTGAGCTTCATCTTCTCCGCGGGCGGTACGCGGAAATCCTTCGATTCGATTTTCATATTCGTCCCCTTCGCTGCGTTACACCTTGGCTTCCGGCGGGTCTGCGACTCCTCCCGCCGGCACGAAATCCGGCACGTCCAGGCGCGCCACGCCTATCCGGCTGTCGGCCATTCCGTAGTAGACGTCGAAGCAGTCGGGCGATCCAAGATCGTCGCGCCGGTCTATGCCGGTGGGGAACACGACGTTGGCGACGGTCCCATCGCGTTCCTGCGGGAGCGATGGAGTCAGCACAGGCTCCGCCGAACGATAGCGGATCACGCGCGGGTGCTCCTTCGAAAGCAACATCACGCCAGCCGAGTAGCAGAGCTGGCGCCCGGCGTTGGGCTTCGCAATTTCGCTCACACCGTGGTAAACGATGAGCCATCCGTGACGGGTTAGTATCGGCGGAGTGCCGGCGCCGATTTTGAGCCGCTCCCAGGGTGAGACGGGAGCGGCCAGCCGGTGATGGGAGGTGAACTTGCCGAGACAACACGGTTCACCGCCGTCCAAAGGCGTCGGGCAGTAGGAAATCCAGATGCTTTCCCGCTCCAGATCCAACTCACGCGACGCGGCATTACGGGCGGTCTCCTCGGGACGAGTGCCGGGGAAGAGCGGCCGGTGGAGCATGGCCAGTTCCGGATGCCCGGATGGATTGGGAATGGCGACCGGAAAGAGGCTGGCGTCTTTGTCGTCCACGTTGGCGAATTCGATGCCCTCATACGGGCCGAAGTTCGCGAGCCCCAGGCGCTTCCAGTGGAAAAGGTCTTCCGATACCGCAAAAGCGATGCGTGGGCCTCGGGTTGAAAATGCCGCGTAGGTCATCAGGTAGCGCTTGAGCGGTTCCACGAACGTGATCCGCGGATCTTCGCACCCGCCCTTGCCGCCGGGCTGCAACTCGTAGTCGGCCTCCGGTTCCAGCGCGATGCCGAGCCGTTCGACGCCTGCCGGATCGCCGTCCGCGTTGAACCGCACCCGCGCGATGCCGATGCGCGAGTAGTTCCCCTTCGCCACCAGCCGCGGGAACAGGTAGAGCTTGCCATCGGGGCTGCGGGCAGTGGCGGGATTCAGGACGCCCTCGACCTCCTGGGGATTGCCCGGTTCCGGCTCCATCATGCATCCCAGGCGTTGCAGTTTGAAGTGACTCACAAGCTCAACACTTCCTGGCCGTGATCCGATAAACAAGCGATGATGGTTTCGACCACCCGTTTGGTCTCGTGGGGGCCTTGCACCGGAATTGAAATGACACCTGCTTGTTGCGCCGGATAGTCGTTTCCGCCCGGGAACAGGGCATCGCCAACGAAAATCATTTCCTTCAAGGAAATGCCGAGAACGTCTCTAAGTTTGTGGATCCCATACGCCTTGTCTATGCCCGGTTTGGTGACATCGATGGATGTCGCGCCGCCCATGCGAACGGAAAACTCGGGGATCAACGTGTCGACAATCGCTTTGATCTTCTTCCGCTTGGCGTAATCGGGATCCCATTTGCCTTTCTCTTCCAAGGGCGCCTGCTGGCCGAGCGCCGAGAAAGTGATCTGGCTTCCGCGATCTTCAATCACTTCACCCCAGACTTTCGGCGGTTTGAAGCCCGCTTCATCCACCGCCTTCTGAAGAGAACTGACGATCTTCTGTTTTTCATCCGCGGTGAAATCTTCCGAATAGATCTTCTTCCAGTCCCGGGCGTAGCGGAAGAACTGTGTTCCGCATGTCGGAAGCAGGGACAAACTCACCAGACTTTTGTCGTGAGGAAGATGGGAGAGCACCTGTTTTTCAAACTGCGGCCAACCTCCTCCCGATATCACCGCCACTTTCACGATGCCGAGAAGGTCGCCGAGCAGGCGCGCCATTTCGGCATCGAGAGACGACTTACTTTCGGCCAGTGTGCCGTCCAGATCGAACACGATCAGCTTTTTCATTGCGGGATCTCAATTTCCAACACGCTCGATGCGCCGGACGGTGAGAACGTGCACGGTCCAGTTACCGCCGGCAGCAGAAATACGTCACCCGTTCGGACGGGATAAGTGGCGCCGCCGTGGCCGATCTTCCCCGCGCCTGCGATACATACCAGCACGCTCGGCGCGTCTGGCTTGCCAACCGAAAACGGCTTGTCTCCGTGAAGGCGCACCAGCCAGAAGTATTCGCAATGGAACAGCCACTCGCGTTCCACGGTTGCGGTGGTCTCCACCACGGGTGTGATCTGGCCGCCGGCGCACTCCCCGAAGTCTACACAGGCAAGAGCCTGATCCACCTGGAGGGGCCGCGGCTTGCCAGTCTTGGCGTCAACGTGATCCCAATCATACAAGCGGAACGTCACGTCGCTGTTTTCCTGTACCTCGAACACCACGATGTCGCCGCCCAGAGAGTGAACCGTCCCGGCCGGCAGGAAGAAGGCGTCCCCGGGCTTGGGAGTGAAGGCTGCGAGACGGCCGGCTGGCCCTCCGTTGGTGAGCGCCTTCCGCAAGCCGGCTTCGGTGGTTCCCGGCATCAGCCCCGCATAGATGCGGCTCTTGGGCCCCGACTCCAGTACAACCCAGGCTTCGGTCTTCCCGGTCTCGCCCGCGGGCAGCAGATCCTTTTGATCATCCGCGGGATGGACCTGTACCGAGAGCATTTGACTCGCGTCGAGGAACTTCAGGAGCAGCGGGAAACGGCGGAATCGCCCCGCCAGCTTTCCCATTATTTGTTCCGGATACTGTTCCAGCAGCTCCGCGATGGTTCGCCCTTTGAGCGCTCCATCGGCGACGAGGCTGGGGTGGTCTTCGCGGTCGCTGAGGACCCAGGCTTCCCCGATAGGGCCGTCCGGCATCGGCGCGGTGAGCAGGCCCGCCAGATGCCGGCCACCCCAGAGGCGATACTGATAAATCGGCTCGAATCGCAGGGGATACAGAAGTGGCTCGCTCATTGGGCTACTTTCTCCCGAACCACGGGAAAAACGACAAATCGTCGCTCAGGATATAAATCGTAATGGCCGCCATCATGAAAAAAAGCGCGACCCATAGCCGCCAATCGTGATGCGCCCGTTTCCAATAAGGGTCCGGGTGATGCTGAATACTCTCGCGAGCCGGAGTTCCGTGCTGGTGGGAACTATGCTTAAGTTCATTCATAGATATTCTTTCGATTCACCTAACTGGCGGTGAGGAGAGGTTTACACGGTCTTCGCATGCTCCTCCTCCTTCTGTGTCTCGTGCTCCGCCTCGAGCCAGTCTTGATCTGCCTGGCCATCGTGGCGGCCGCGCTCCTCGTAAATCTCGTAGGCTCTCTTGGCGATCCGCGGTGCGAGATCCGGCGGACTCTGACTCTTCGGCTTTTTGCTCAACAAAGCGGGTTTGCTGGGGTCGAAGATTCGATAGGCCAGCAATTTCACGCGATCGTTTACAAGAGCCCATGCGATGGCATAGCCCCAAACGAATGCCGCCCAGCCCCAGCCAAGGGGGGTCATAAACAGTCCGTAAACCGCAATCAATGTCGCTACGGTTTGCGTGCCCAGTACGGCCATCCATAGAATCTTCGCGGGGCGGATGGACCAGAATGGGCCGCGCGTACGCGTCAGGAAGATCGTCAGATGCCCGGCAACCGACAGCTTCAAATACATCAGCGTCTGGATGTGCGCACGGTCCAGATGAAAGACGCGCTCACCCAGGTAGAACAGACCGAAGGCAGCCACGACTCCGATGACGCCCAGCACCGTGGAAATGCCGAGCACCAGGCGCATATTCCACGCCTCCGGCTTGTCTTTGTAATGAACGTTGTCATAGGCGATCGACAGGATCGCGCCATCGTTGAGCAGCGCCAGCATGACGATCATCACCGCCGTCAGCGGGTAGAAATTGAACATTAGGATCGCCAGCGTCATGAAGAACAGCACACGAAGCGTCTCAGCGATGCGGTACATGGCGTAGCTGTTCATGCGCTGGAAGATGCGCCGGCTCTCCTTGATGGCATCGACGATCACCGATAGGCCAGGCGCCAGCAGCACGATGTCAGCCGCGGCGCGCGCGGTATCGGTGGCGCCGGAAACGGCTATGCCGCAATCGGCCTTCTTGAGCGCCGGAGCGTCGTTGACTCCATCGCCGGTCATACCGACGATGTGGCCGCGCTGCTGCAGGACGTCCACGATGTGGAATTTATGCTCCGGGAATACCTGTGCGAATCCGTCGGCTTTTTCGATGGATTCCGCCGCCTGCGCCGTCTCGTGGTGCTTGATGTCGCCGAAGGCGCTGGCATCGAGGATGTTCGTTCCCATCCCCAATTGCTTGGCGGTTTCCTTGGCGATCGCCATCTGATCGCCGGTCACCATCTTGATATTGACGCCGTTTTGGCGGGCGCTGGCGATGGTGGCTTTGGCGTCGGGGCGAGGTTCGTCGAACATGGGCAGCACACCGGTCATCCGCCATTGATTTTCCTGATCGGCGCGGGCGACGCCCAAAGACCGGTAGCCTTTGCCCGCGAACTCGTTGACTGCCTTGTCGACGGCGTCCTTCACCTCGCCGGCATTGCCGCACATCTGGAGAATCACCTGCGGGGCGCCTTTGGCGACGTAGAATTGCTTTCCGTCGGCGCCTTTCACGGTGGCTTCGGTGCGCTTGTGCACCGGGTCGAACGGCTGAAAATGGAGCACCTGGCAGGCGGCCAGAGTCTTTGGATCCTTCACCGCGCCGATCACCGCGAGATCGATGGTGTCCTTATCTTCGGCGCGGGAGGCGAGCGCGGCGTAAAGGATCACCTCTTCGGCGGACGCGCCTTTCAGCATGAAGGGATCGCCCAACGTCAACTTGTTCAGGGTCAGCGTGCCGGTCTTATCCGAGCAGAGGATGTCCACGCCGGCCAGTTCCTCGATCGCCGAGAGCCGCGTGATAATGGCCTGCTTCTTCGCCAGAAGGCGCGCGCCCACCGCCATGGTCACCGACAGGACGGTGGGCATCGCCACCGGAATTGCCGCCACCAGCAGCACAAGGGCAAACTGCACGGTGCCCATCACCGGATCGTGACGGAAGAGCGCGACCCCGACAATTAAAGCCACCAGGGCCACTGCCAGAATAATGAGGTAATCGCCGATCTTCAGTACGGCCTTTTGGAAATGACTGACGGATTCCGGTCCCTGCACCATCTGCGCAGTTTTGCCGAAGTAAGTGTCGCCGCCGGTGGCATAGACCATCGCTTCGCTTTCACCCTGGCGAATGATGGAGCCGGAGAATACGGCATCGCCAGGCTTTTTCGAGGCGGGCAGAGATTCGCCCGTCAGCGCGGACTGGTCTACTTCGACCGGATCGCCGGGCAGCAGCCGCGCGTCGGCGGGGACAATGTCCCCCAGTTTCAGGCGGATCACATCCCCCGGCACCACGTCCTTTGCGGAAGGGTCGGTCCATTTCCCGTCGCGTTTGACTTTGGCTTTGATCGCCAACTGCTTGCGCAGCGCGGCGATGGCGTCGCCGGCCTGGTGTTCTTCCCAGAATCCCACCACGGCGTTGGATAGAAGCAAGAGGAGGATGATGAAGAAATCCGGCCAGTGCCGGACCACGCCAGAAAGAATCACCGCCGCTTCGATCATCCACGGAATCGGGCCCCAGAAATAGCCGAGGAATTTGAGGTACGGATTTTCCTTCTTTTCGGCGATCGCATTGTGTCCGTACTGGACCAGCCGCTTTTTCGCCTCGTCCTCGCTCAATCCGTCCGGCGACGAGCCCAGCTTTTTCTGCAGCTCCTCCATGGAAATCGATTTGAGATTCTTCTGCGCATCGGATTTCGCGCCCGGCGCCGGCGGCGGGCCGCCCTTCTTATCGGTTGGTACCATAAATAGTCCTTTCTGTTGGCTATGCCAGAGAGCCGGTAAGTTGCGGTGCAGTTGACGGCTTTTCCATCCCCGGAGTATATTCGCCCCGGCGAGCGGCCCGGTTGCAGCGCGCGCGATGACACAAGGCTGCCTGTGCCTCTATAACGTTGGCCTTTTCACCACGCCACATCTCCAATGCCGGTTGCTGAATGGCGCGCGCGAACGAAAACGCCACCGCCCACGGCAGATGCGACTCAAACCTTACGTTCATGGCGTTCAGTCGGGCCGAAGCGAGTTCCGCGGATTGACCACCCGACAGGAACGCAATTCCCGGAACGGCAGCAGGGACCGATCGCAAGAGGCAGTGGATGGTGGCATCGGCGACCTCTTCCACCGTTTCCTGCGTGGGGCAGGCCGATCCTGGAAGCACCATGTTGGGCTTCAGAATCACGCCCTCCAACATTACTCCTTGTTCACAGAGCTGGTTGAAGACCTCGCGCAGGACTTCCTCCGTCACCTGGCCGCACCGCTCCAGCGTGTGCGAGCCCTCCATCAGGGTTTCCGGCTCGATCACCGGCACCAGCCCGGCTTCCTGGCACAGCGCGGCGTAGCGGGCCAACGCGTTTGCGTTGGCCTCGATGCAGCCCCTGGTGGGAATGCCTTCACCGGTGGCAATCACGGCCCGCCACTTTGCAAAGCGGGCTCCCATTTGGGAGTATTCAGCCAACCGGCCGCGCAATCCGTCGAGGCCCTCGGTGATTTTCTCTCCGGGACGACCTGCCAGGTTCTTCGCACCGGTGTCGACTTTGATGCCGGGAATGATCCCCGAAGCAGCCAAGGAGTTCGCGAAGGGGGTGCCGTCATTGAGCCGTTGTCGAATCGTCTCGTCGTACAGGATTGCGCCACTGATGGACTCACTCAGGCCCGGAGTAGTTACGATCAGCTCCCGGTAAGTGCGCCGCATCTCTTCCGTTTGTGGTATTCCTAACTTGGCGAACCGTTGGTTACAGGTTGGATTACTCTCATCCATGGCCAGCAGTCCTCTGTCATTGGCAACCAGTGCCTTCGCGGTCTTTATCAGCCGTTGTGCGTTCATTTGGAGGCGCTCCATTTCCAATTGCGGATTTCCGGCAAGTCTTCGCCGTGTTTATCGATGTAGTGCTTGTGCTCGATCAGCTTGTTGCGCATCGTCTGCTTCAGATAGGCCCCCTTGGACCCGAGATTAGGCAGCCGGTCGACCACGTCCTGTACCAGGTGGAAGCGGTCCAGATCGTTCTGCACCCTCATATCGAAGGCCGTGGTGATGGTGCCTTCCTCCTTATAACCGCGAACGTGCAGGTTGCGATTGGTCCGGCGATAAGTCAAACGATGGACCAGCCACGGGTATCCGTGGAAGCCGAATATGATGTGCTTGTCCTTGGTGAACAACGAATCGTAATCCTTCTCGCACAGTCCATGCGGATGTTCGGTGCTCGGCTGCAGCTTCATGAGATCGACTACGTTGATGACGCGGATTTTCAGAGCGGGCAGATGCTCGCGCAAGATGGAAACGGCCGCCAGAATTTCTAGCGTGGGGGTATCGCCGCAACACGCCATCACCACGTCCGGCTCGCCTTCCTGATCGTTGCTGGCCCATTGCCAGATGCCGATGCCTTCGGTGCAGTGCACCACCGCGGCGTCCATGGTCAGCCATTGCGGTAGGGCGTGTTTGCCGGCGACCACTACATTGACGTAATGCCGGCTGCGCAGGCAGTGATCGAAAACCGACAGCAGGCA
>Ga0181528_10000871_pt1 | contig 19503 bp, 14 predicted proteins | sample PEATcosm2014_Bin_47_FD_119742 | JGI IMG/M metagenome (GOLD analysis project Ga0181528, IMG submission 119742) | Peatland microbial communities from MTU Mesocosm Facility, Houghton, MI, USA - PEATcosm2014_Bin10_10_metaG | ecosystem: Environmental > Terrestrial > Soil > Wetlands > Peat | place...
AACCGCGCGTTGCTCAAGGGTGAAGTGGCGGAATCCGAAATTGCTCAGCTTGCGCGCGAGGAAATCACGCGGCTGGAGGCCGAGGAAAAAAAGTTCGCGCAGCAGATCCAGTTCGGCCTCGTGCCGCCGAATCCGACCGATTCGCGCAATACCATCGTGGAAATTCGCGCCGGCGCTGGCGGCTCGGAATCCGCGCTATTCGCCGCCGATCTTTACCGGATGTTTTGCCGTTACGCCGAGACGCGCAAGTGGAAGGTTGAGCCGCTCGATTCCAATCCGTCGGACCTCGGCGGCTTTCGGGAAATCATTTTTGAAGTGACCGGCACGGATGTTTTCAAGCGGCTCAAATACGAGAGCGGCGTGCATCGTGTCCAGCGGGTGCCAGCGACCGAGGCGCAGGGGCGCATCCACACCAGCACCGCGACCGTCGCCGTGCTGCCGGAAGCCGAGGAGGTGGACGTGGAAATCAAGCCGGACGAGGTCGAGATCAACGTCTGCCGCGCGTCCGGCAAGGGCGGACAGGGCGTGAACACCACCGATTCCGCCGTGCAGATCATCCACAAGCCGACCGGCATGATTGTCCGGTGTGCCGACCAGCGGTCGCAGCAAAAGAACCGCATCCAGGCGATGACCGTTTTGCGTTCGCGTTTGCTGGAACGGAAAATTGCCGAGGAAAATGCGAAATACGCCGCGCACCGCAAGGATCAGGTCGGCACCGGTGAGCGAAGTGAAAAAATCCGCACCTACAATTTCCCGCAGAACCGCGTCACGGACCATCGCATTGAAGTCACGCTCTACAATCTGTCGAGTTTCATTGACGGCGACCTCGACCCGCTCATCGAGCCGCTGATGACACACGATTTGGACGAAAAATTGTCGGCGCTGAAATTATGAATTTGCCTTCCCACATCAAAGGTTTGGTTTTCGATTGCGACGGCACTTTGGCTGACACGATGCCGCTGCACTGGCGCGCGTGGCAGGTGATCGCCGCCAAATACAAACTGCATTTTCCCGAAGACCGCTTTTATGCGCTCGGCGGCGTGCCTTCGCGTGACATTTTGAAAATGCTGGCCGAGGAACAAGGCGTCACGCTCGACCATGTCAAAGCCGGGCACGAAAAGGAAAATGCGTATCTGCCGTTCATGGCACAGGTAGAGCCGATTCACGCCGTCGTGGAAATCGCGCGGGCGAACTATGGGAAAATCCCGATGGCCGTTGCGTCCGGCGGCACGCAGCAGATCATCTGCGATGTGCTGGAACATTTGAAAATCCGCCATCTTTTCGACGCGGTGGTCACGAGCGAGATGGTGCAGAACCAGAAGCCCGCGCCGGATATTTTTCTCGAAGCGGCCCGGCGCATCGGCGTTGATCCAAAATGCTGCCGCGCTTACGAAGACACGGAACTTGGTTTGCAGGCCATTCGCGCGGCGGGAATGGAAGCGGTGGATGTGCGGCAATTGTGCCGCTAGTTTCGAGTTTTTCGTTTCGTGGAAAAGCTATTTCTCCGGCGCAGATTTCCTTCCCCAGGTGAACCACGCGCAGACACCGAAAAGCAGCAGATTGAATGCGCCGAGCGTTTGCAGCACAACCTCGAGCCGGCCGGGAAAATAATTCAGCATCGCCGGCAACGTGAAGCCATACGCGAGCGCCAGCACCACCATCCATGGCACCACCGCGTAACGGGCGCGGGCCAGCAGGTCGTTGATCATCACATTGGCGAGCGCCAGCGGCACCATCGCCGCGGCATACCACGGCAGCAGCGCGGTGGTGGCCGCGACATAGCTGGTCTTGTAAACGATTTTCACCACGACGGGCCCGACGAGCCACAACCCAAGCCCGCCGCAAACCGCCAGCACCGCCGTGCCGAGGACGACGAGGTTGAACAAATTGGTCTTTTCCGCCTTCGCCGCCGCCTGGACGATTTTCGGAAACATCACCTGCGCCAGTGGCAGCACGAGCCAGAGCAGCGCCCGCGAGAGCGTGCCTGCCGCGACATACGGCGCCATCTGGTCGCCGGTGAAAAACGCCTTCGCATACATCGTGTCCGCGGTGAACATGAACTGAAGCGCGCCAAAACCGAATACCAGTGGCATCACCTGGCGCAGCAGGGCTCGACCGTCAAATTCCTCCGAACGCAGCGTCCACAAATCCCGGGTCCGCCAAACGGCGATGATCGCAGACAAACCGACCCCAATCAACGCTCCTGCCATCATGCCGGCTGCCCCGAAACCCAGCGCCAGCACCAGGAACGCCGCTACAACCAACCGGCCGCCGCCGCCGCCGATTGTCGCCCAGCCCAGCCAGAAAAAATCCTGCCGCCCCTGCAATACCCCTCCAAACATCGGCACCCACAGCGAAACCAAAATCAACGGCAGCGTGACCAGCAAGCCGGTCGCATCCGGCAGATGCCAGCCGGCGACGATCTGCTTTTGAAAAATGAAGATGCCAGCCGCGGCCAGCACCCAGCCGATAAACGTCCACAGCCAGATTATCCGGATCATGCCCGCCAGTTGCCGTTCGCGGCCCGTGGCCAGCGCCTGCGCCGTCTGCTGCGCGAAAATCATCTGCAACGGCATCGTTGGCAGACATGCCACCACCATCAGCAAGGCCCCAAACGTGGCATACTGGCTTTCGGGAATGGACTTCGAGAGGAAATGCACGCCCCAAGTCATCGCGCCGCCGCCAACGGCGGCAACCATCAGCCAGCCGCTCTGTCGGAAAAACGCCGCGTGCGGCTTGTGGTCAACCGTCTTGATGGTTTCAGTGTTGGTTTCGGACATGAGCGTTGGACAATACGCAAGACGGCCCGTTCAGGAAAGCGATTTCAGAAACCTCAACAGCAGGTTTTTGCCGCGTTCCAGCTCGGCCAGCGAAATCCATTCATTCGCCGTGTGCGCCTGCGCGATGTCGCCCGGGCCGAACACCACGCTCGGAATCCCGCCCGCCGACAGCACCGCCGCGTCGCAAAAATAATCCACGCCCGCCGGTCGCGCCTGACCGACGCTGCGCAAAAAAGCTTGGACGAGCAGCAATTTGTCATCCGTTTCCAGCGCCAACGCCGGCGCGAGCTTCGCGCTGGAAATTGTCGCGGATAATTTTTTCAATTTCAGCAGCGCGGCGATTTCGCGACGGACGGAGGTTTCTGTTTCTCCCGGCAAGGTGCGGCGATCAATGGAAATCGTGCAGCTATCCGGCACGATGTTCGGCTGCGTGCCGCCGGCAATGGTGCCGGCGTTCACCGTGGCCGTGCCGAGCAATGGATGTTTCCGCCGCCGTAACTGCGCCGCGTAATCTGTTTCCAACACGTCCACAATGCGGGCCATTTCGTGGACGGCGTTTTTGCCGAGATACGGCATCGCGCCGTGCGCCGCGCGCCCGTGCGTGGCGAGCTGCAGCCACAAGCTGCCCTTGTGCGCGGTGACGACCTGCAGCCGCGTCGGCTCGCCGACGATGGCCAGAGTGGGACAGGCGTCTCGCCTGTCCGGTGCGCCAATGCAACTCGACAGGCGGGACGCCTGTCCCACTAGCGCGCGCGAGCCGGCCTGCGCGTGTTCCTCGTCAATCAAGCCGGCGAAAATGATTTCCGTTTCGCGCGGACGATTTTTTGATTCCGCCAGTTCGCAGAGCGCGGTGAGCATGGCGGCGACGGAGCCTTTGGTGTCGCACGCGCCGCGACCGTGCAGGCGGCCGTTTTTCCGGCGCGGAACAAATTGCAACTCCTCCGCGACCACGGTGTCGAGGTGCGGCGCGAGCAAAATGGTGCGGCGAATTTTGCCGGCTGGTCGCAGGCGCGCGATGAGGTTGGCGCGACCTGAAAAAACTTTTTGAAATTCGATTTCGAGGCCGGCGCGGGCGGCGACGGTGGCGAGAAAATCCGCCACATTCTTTTCCCCGGCGTGCGGATGGCGCGGCGGCAGAAAGGCGGGGTTCACGCTGGGCAGCGCGATGAGTTCGGCCAGAAGTTTTTCCGTGCGCGTCACCGCCGCAGGATGTCAGAGCCGAAGGCGTTTTGCCACTTTCTTCTCGACAATGAATTTTGCAGACATGAGCCTTTCCAGAGAAACATGCAAACGGATGACAAAAGCAGGCGATGGGCTTGCGGCGGTGAGTATCCATGAGAAAGTGTTCATACTGCGGACGCGAAAACACCGACGAGGCGTTGCATTGTATTGAATGCGGCACAGGGTTCACGCGGGACGTTGTCGATTCAGAATCTGACAACAAACTTCACGACGAAGTAAAGAGGACAACAATCCGCACTTTCACAAGTCATGACGCTGCCAATATTGCCCGCAGCAATCTTGAAGCTTACGGTATAAATTGCTGGGTTGATTCCGATGATTGTGCTGGATGGTATACGAATCTGACAGCACCGGGCGGTGTGCGCTTGTCGGTTCGCGCTGCGGATGCCGATGTTGCGATTGCTTTGCTGGATGCGCAAGCATCGCCCGCAGAATTAAATCAAATCGAAGCTCAAGCTGTGGCTTCGGCTCCGCTGGAAGCCGCTCCATTAAAAAAACTGGCTATGGGTCAAATCATATTTGGCATTCTGTCCGGCATTGTTATTGGAATACTTCTTTGTTTGCTCTTTCAATGGACAAATACGCTCGGAATCCAGACGCACTACCACTATGCAACAAACGGTAAACCCGACGAAGCGTGGATCTATCGAAACGGGCACCTGATGGAATACCGGCAAGACCGCAATCACGACGGAGAATGGGATCATCGAGCTTACTATGAGCGCGGTCGAATAATTCGTTCAGAATACGATAATAACTTTGATGGAAAACCAGATGAATGGTGGACGTATTCTGCCGACGGCACGGATACTGTTCAAATGGACACAGATTTTAATGGAATTCCAGATGCGTTTGGCACCTACAAAAACGCAATGGCTCAACAGATCGACATAAGACCCAACGGTTCAAAATATACTCTGACGCGCGAAATTTTTAAGAACGGTGTGCTGACGGAAATTTTGCGTGGCGGTGACAGCAACGGCAATTTCAAAGAAGATGTGCATTACGATCCGTTTTTCAATCCAAGGCCGATTGATTTCAATCCAATAGATACAAACGCGCCGACTGGGTTTCAATTGCTCTCTCCTGCTTCCAAATAGCATTCCCAATCATTTCTTCTTCGGCCACCAGCACGCCACGACCATCAACGCGCACAGGAGGGTGAAGGCCGCCGGCACGAGGCGTTCCTCCACGGTCATCGCCGTGCCGCCGAAGAAGGCGAGCAGGTTGGCCACGGTGAAGCCCGCCCAGAGCTTGGCCGCCGCCGGTTGCGGATTTCGCAGCATGTCCACGAAACCCGGCACGCCCGCGATGCACACGGCCGTCGTCACGGCGATGGTGGCGTTGCGCGGGCCGCTGAATTGCCACACCGCCAGGCTTGCCAGCACCATCACCGCGATGACGGTCTCGAACCGGCCCCAATTCCAACTGCCTTGCGCCAGCAGCACCGCCGCCAGCACCACGCCGCCCACGGCGAAGCCGAGCGAGAGCAGGTAGTTGCCGTGCTGTTGCCAGAGCGTGACGGTCAGGATGATGTCCAGCACGGCCCACAGTCCCCACATGGCGAAGCTCTGGCCCGCACCGCGCGCCCGGATGATTTCCACGATCATCGGCACATAAACGGCCAGCGCCATCACGCCGCCCGCGAGCTTGAGGAGGTCGCGCGGGTTCATGACGGAAAATCTCCGTCCGCTGTTGCGGGGTCAAAAGGCTTGTGATTCACGAATCCGCCCAATATGGTGGCTGCACGTTTCACCGGCAACTTTTGACTTATGAAAAATATCTGCTTTGTCTTCGGCGTTCTGTTTTTGATGGCCAGCCACATCCAGGCGGAAGCGGTCAGTCCGCCGCCGGTTCGCATCGCCATCATCGGGCTCGTTCACACGCACGTGCGGGGGTTTCTGCCGCGGGCGCTCACCAACGCGGAGGTGCAGGTGGTCGGCATCGTTGAGCCGGATCAGAAGCTGGTGGCGCAATTCGCCGGGCAATATCACCTCAACACGAATTTATTTTTCCCCAGCATCGAAGCGTTGCTGGCCAAAACCAATGTGCAGGCGGTGGCCACGTTCACCAGCACATTCGATCACCGGCGCGTGGTGGAAGAATGCGCGCCGCGCGGCATTGACGTGATGATGGAGAAACCGCTGGCGGTGAATTTGAAAGATGCCCGCGCGATGGCCGCCGCCGCCAAGAAAGGCGGCATCCAGCTACTCGTGAATTACGAGACGACCTGGTATTCCGCGAATCAGGCCGCCTACAAAATGATTTGGGAACAGAATGCGATCGGGGATTTGCGCAAGTTCGTGGTCCACGACGGGCATCAGGGGCCGAAGGAAATCGGCTGTCCCCCGGAATTTCTCGCGTGGCTGACCGATCCAAAACTGGACGGCGGTGGCGCGCTGATGGATTTCGGCTGTTACGGCGCGGATTTGATGACGTGGCTCATGCGAGGCGAGCGGCCGACTTCGGTTTTTGCCGTGACCCAGCAGATCAAGCCGGAGATTTATCCGAAGGTGGACGACGAGGCGACGATTGTTGTGACGTATCCCAAGGCGCAGGGAATCATCCAGGCGTCGTGGAACTGGCCTTACAACCGGAAGGACATGGAAATTTACGGCCAGACCGGCTATGTGCTGGTGCCGAAAAATAATCTGTTGCGGGTGTTGAAGGGCAATCAGCCCGAAACCGAGACGACGGTCCCGCCGCTGACCGGTCCGGAGGCTGACCCGATTTCCTATCTCGCGGCGGTGGTGCGCGGCGATATAAAAAATGCCGGCCTGACATCGCTCGAAGTGAACATGGTCGCCATGGAAATTCTCGACGCCGCGCGCAAATCCGCCGAAACCGGGAAACGGATTGATTTGTCACAGGAGTAAACTTTACCGCTTTCTTCTCGACATGGGATTTTTGCGGGCGTAAATCAATCTGAAAGTTAATGATTTTCGATTATTTAATTCCAAAATTGCGGGACCAAATTCCAAACCGAGATCTTCGTGTGGAAATGTCGCCCGAAGCGCGTGTTGTATTTCCATGCGTGCATCCTGAAGTTGGAGACATTGAGATTCACGACGATGGTGATGAATTAACCGTTTATGCTGGTAATTTTACACACGTACACTTTTCAAATTACGACGAGAAACTATCAAAAGAACAGAAGGCAGAGCAAATCGCTGAAGACGTTGTCGCGTTCCTGAATAATTTGTTTGCGGATCAAGTCGTCCTTTGGGGTTCGCACAATGGCGGTGGTGGTTGGAGCAAACGTGAAGAGCCAGACAAATTGAGTTTCCTTTCCAATATTTTCCCCGCACACAAGAAGCAATACGTTTGGTCTGGGCCGTTGCCGTAATTTCTTCAAACAATTTTCACCGCAAACCACGCGAAATACGCGAACGGAATTATTTCGCGTGGTTCGTGTAGTTCGCGGTTGCAATTCCCGTCTCAAACAATTTCCACCGGACATTTCGGCAGTGCGTCGAGAAACGCCTGGCCGTATTGCTTAGTCAAAACGCGATTATCCAAAATCACCACGATACCGGTGTCGGTCTTGGTGCGAATCAAGCGGCCGACGCCCTGACGAAATTTCAAAATCGCTTCGGGCAGGGAAAATTCGCCGAAGGAATTGCCGCCGCGCGCCTCAATCGCCTCCAGCCGCGCTTCGATGAGCGGATGATCCGGCACCGCGAACGGCAGCCGCGTGATGATGACGTTGGAGAGCGCCTCGCCCGGCACGTCCACGCCCTGCCAGAAACTGTCCGTGCCGAAGAGCACCGAGTCCACGTCGTCCTTGAATTTTTCCAGCATGGTCGAGCGCGGTGTGCCGGTGCCCTGCACGAACAGCTCCAGCTTCAGCTTCGCGAAGAACGTCTGCATCCGCTCGGCGACTTCCTGCATCAATTTGTAGCTGGTGAACAGCACGAACGCCTTGCCATGCGTTTGCTTCACGAAATGCGCAATCCAATGCTCCAGCGCCTCGGCGTAGCCGGCCTCGCGCGGGTCGGGCATTTTTTTGGCGACAAACAATTTCATTTGCCGCTCGTAATCGAACGGCGTGCCAACCTGAAGTTGCGTGGCGGATTCGCAACCGACGCGGCGGGCGAAGTAATTCAATCCGCTTTGCTTGGCGGCTGATTTCGTTCGAAGATTTGTAATTTCAGATTTGAGATTGGCGGAAGTCGCCAGCGTCGCACTGGTCATGATGACGCTCGTGTCGGTTTCAAACAACCGCTGCCGCAAAAATTCCGCCACGTCCACCGGTGCGGCGTTGAGCGAAAGATTCCGCTGCGACTTGCCGCCGCGCTCGACCCAGTAAACATGGTCGTCCGCCTGCTGGCTCAAGAATTCGCCGACTTCTACTTTCAATTCACCGAGCCGCCGGTTACATTCAATCAGCTCCTGCCCGATGTCCTTGTCGTCGCTGGTTTTGACCAGCTCGCTCACGGCTTCGCGCAATCTTTGAATCGGCAGCGTGACATTGTCTTTCACCAGCTCGGCGCGACGAATGCGCAATTCTTTCCACTCGCGCTTGCGTTCGCCACCGCCGAATGAAGTTTTTTTCACCTCGGCTTGAATTTCCTCGCACGCCGACTCGACGTTCTCAAAAAATTTGTCCGACTCGCTCAAAATGTCCGCGACAAGCTTCACCGCCTTGCCCTGGCGCAACGTGGCGAGCAAACCTTTTTCCGTGCGGGGATTCCACAGCCGGTTCAGCGAATAGCGCACCTGGCCGCTCGACACGCTCAGGCCGATGTGGCGCGACGCCACGCTTTCCATCGTGTGCGCCTCGTCGAAAATCACGAAGTCGTTCTTGAATAAAATGCCGCCTTCCATCTCTCCGTCCACGCCGCCGAGCAGCGTGAAAAAGAGCGTGTGGTTCAAGATCACCACGTCCGCCGACAAAATCCGGTTCCGCACGCGCTGAAAAAAACAGGCGTCATGGTCGCGCGCAAAATCGGATTGATGTCCGCAGGTCTTCGGCGAACAAAGGCCGCGCTCTGAGCAAACCTGCGCCCAAACTTTCGGGTCCGGCTCGATCTCGAAATCTGACAGGCTGCCGTCCTTGGTTTCCTTCGACCATTCATAGATGCGCTGCAATTCCTCGGCCTCGGACGAGGTGAACAGGTTGCCGCTTTGCTGCATCGCCTTTTGCAGCCGGCGGGTGCAGAGATAATTCGCCCGGCCCTTGAGCATCGCGTAGCTGAACTTCACCGGTTCCGCCAGCGAGCCGAGCACGCCGGTGAGCATCGGCAGATCTTTTTCCGTAAGCTGCTCCTGCAGGTTGATGGTGTGCGTGGAGACGACGGCTTTTTTCTTCTGCGCGACGGCAAACAAAATCGCCGGCACAAGATACGCGAGCGATTTGCCGACGCCGGTGCCGGCCTCTACCGCGAGATGTTCGCGGTTCTGCAACGCGTGCGCGACGGCCACGGCCATTTCCTGCTGCTGCGGGCGGAATTCAAAATTGCTCGCCTTGGAAAGAATTCCGCTGAGCGAAAAAATTTCCTCCACCTGGGAAATTATATCGGCCCCAACCGGCTGAATTTCAGACACAGAAATCATTTTCTCAACAGCAGTTTTGCAGAATTGCGCGACTTGCGCTATTTTCTTTTCCCATGTCGAACCGCATCAATTATCGAACCGTCGGGGCGGATACCTATCAAGCCTTGCTGGCGGTCCATCAACATCTCGCAAAAGTTTTCCCCGATGCAAAACTGCGCGCGCTCCTCGAACTCCGGGTTTCCCAGATCAATGGCTGCGCCTACTGCCTTGACATGCACGCCAACGAGGCGCGGCATCTGGGCGAAACGCAGCAGCGGCTGGATTGCGTGGCGGCATGGCGCGAGGCGCCGTTTTTCACGGAACGCGAGCGCGCCGCGCTGGCCTGGGCGGAATCCCTCACGCATGTAGCGGAAACGCGCGCGCCAGACGAATTGTATCTGGAAGTGAAAAAGCACTTTTCCGACAAGGAGCTGGTGGATTTAACCGCCGCCATCGGCATGATCAACCTCTGGAACCGGATGAGCGTCGCGTTCCGCAGCGAGCCGCGCGAGCGGAAATAAATTCACGCTGCGGCGTCGTTCACTGAACCGGCATCGGCGCGCCGATTTTTATGTAGGCAACCTCGTTGGCCCCGGCCTCGGTGTTGACGATGAAACTGAAGGCGCGGCCGTGCTCCAGCAGGAAGGTCGTTTTGGCCACGGCAAAATCAGGTAGATAATATTTTACGCTGTAGCCATCCTGGTGGTCGGTATGCGCGATATCCATGATCTTGTAGCCCTTTTGCCATGACGGCAACTGCACGTTCAGCATGAAGGCGATGAAATCCCGGCCCGGTTTGGATTCATCCCGCATGATGCCGATTCGATCCGGCGAGCCGTCGGACCAGATGCCTTCAATGGGATCCAGGGCTGCCGAATTTTTTTGGAGATATTTCAGAAACTCGCTTTCCGACAGGGAAACCGTCTCCCACTTGCTGGCATAACGCAGCAGATTGGCTTTGACACGAAAATGCGCGCTTTCAAAATCCGGCTGTTTGAGAGAGGTCAGCTCCACCACGTCCGCGCCTTTCTCGTGCGCCGTGTCCATGAGCGTTTTCATCACGCCCTTCATGTCGCCGCCAAACATCGTCAACTGCGTGTCGCCGATGGAAAACTCGCCGATCAACACGCAGGGCCGCGGAATCCGCATGTCCACACTGTATATCGGGATGGGATAATCCGCCGGCTTGGCCGGCCCGGCGGCGGTGGCTGGCGTGTAGGTCTTGGTCGTGCTGCAGCTGGCCAGCAGGAAAATCAATGGAACAAAGAGCGCCAGATTTTTCATGAAATTGGGAAGACCGTCACGCCGTCGCCAGATTGTCTTCCAAAACTTTGGAGTGCGCGGAATTTTCCGCTGCTTCAGCGACCGGTGCGTTTTTCAGAATTTTTATCGGCTCGTAAAAAGTATTCCGCTGCACTGGCGTCAGCCCGGTTTCGCGGATGGCCTTGATCATTTCCGCCTCCGTTTGCAATTGCGGCGAGGTCGCGCCGGCCATGTGGAAGATGTGTTCCTCGATGATCGTGCCGTGGAGGTCGTCCGCGCCGTAGCTCAGGGCGACCTGCGCCAGCTTCAATCCGAGGCCGACCCAATACGCGGTGATGTGCGGAAAATTATCCAGATAGATGCGGCTGACGGCGATGGTGCGGAGCGAATCAAATCCGGTCGGCGGATGTTCGACTGGGATGTTGTTGTCCTCCGGCTGATAGGCGAGCGGAACCAGCGCGGTGAAGCCATGCGTCTCGTCCTGCAACGCGCGGAGTTGCCGCAGATGATCCACGCGGTCGGCGAGGCTCTCGACGTGGCCGTAAAGCATCGTGCAGGTGCTGCGCTGGCCGAGCTTGTGCCAGGTGCGGTGGACGTCCAGATATTCTTCGGCGGATTCCTTGCCCTTGGCAATTTGCGAGCGGACTTCCCTCCGGAAGATTTCCGCGCCGCCGCCGGTGAGCGAATCGAGGCCGGCAGCTTTCAATTCGGTGAGTGTTTCCAAAACGGATTTCTTGGCGAGCCACGCGAGGTGTAAGATTTCAATTGCGGTGAAACATTTCAATTGCAGCCGCGCATCGAGATTTTTCAATGCTTTCAGCATGTCCGTGTAATAGCTGAACGGCAGGGAAGGATGCAGGCCGCCGACGATGTGCAGTTCCGTGATGCCGATCTTCAACGCCTCGCGCGCCTTCTGGACAATTTCCTCGCCGGACAATTGAAAGCCGTCCGCGTCGCGCTTCTTGCGCGCGAACGAGCAGAACTGGCACGAGAGGATGCAATAGTTCGAGTAGTTGATGTAGCGGTTGATGATGAAGCTGGCGCGGTTGTTGCCGGTCTTCTTTTGCCGCGCGAAATCCGCGATGGCGCCGAGCGCGTTCAAATCCTTCGATTCAAACAGCCGCAGCGCGTCCGCCTCGGAAATGCGTTCGCCCGCGACGACCTTGTCGTAAATGTCACGCAGTTCGCTGTGCTGGATGAAAAAATTCACACGCTAGGATTACCAGAAATCGCGCGTTTGGCAAATTTGAGTTTAGCGCAACTTGAATCCGCCCTGAAAAATCACCTCTGCCGCTACGACCACGAGAAACACCGCGCCGACCAGGGCGTTCAAACGGAAGAAGGCGATGTTGATCCAGTTCAGGCTGCGGCGGCGGGCGATCCAGTGTTCCAGCACAAGGCAAACGACGATGATGAGCCAGCCAACGAGATACGCGATGCGAAACCGGCACAGCACGCCAAAACCGAACAGCAGTCCGCACATGACCATGTGCGCCAGGAACGCCGCCTTCAAGGCGTTCTGCGGTCCCCACGCCACGACCAGCGAGCGCAGGCCGTGCGATTTGTCGAATTCGTAATCCTGCAACGCATAAATGATGTCGAAGCCGACCAGCCACAAAACCACGGCGAATGCGAGAGTGGTCATCTGCAAAATTTCTACAGCGGAAACATCCGCGCCCTTGACCGCCAACCAAGCGCCGACGGGCGCGAGCGCGAGCGCGAGGCCGAGAAAAACGTGTGTGAAATCTGTAAAGCGTTTTGTCAGCGAATAAAAACAAACCAGCACCAGCGCCACTGGCGAAAGATAAAAGCAAAGCGGATTCAAAAACCAACTGATTGCAATCAAGCCCGCCGCCGACAAAACGCAAAGTAAAATGGCGCTGAATAAAGAAATCTGTCCGCTTGGAAGATGCCGGCTGGCGGTGCGCGGATTCAGCGCGTCGAATTTCCGGTCAACGATCCGGTTAAAGGCCATTGCGCACGTCCGCGCGCAGACCATCGCGGCGAGAATCAGCCCGAAAGTTTTCCAGCCCGGCCAGCCGCGATTTTCCCGTGCGGCCACCAGCATCGCCGCCAGCGCGAACGGCAGCGCAAAAACGGTGTGAGAGAACCGCACGAACGAACCCCATTTTTGAATCAGGGAAAGCATTCTTGAAACTGTTACCGGTTGGAAGTTGAAAGTTGAAAGTTGGATTCCATGCCGACCAACCTGTAACTTTCAACTTGTAATCTGTAACGATTCACTCTTTTTCCTCCGCCCATCGCGGCGCAAGCTTGTTCGGGATGCCGATGTGGTCCAGCACGCGAGCGACGACTGTATCCACGATTTGCACCACCGAGTCCGCGCCGGAATAAAAGCTTGGATTCGCCGGCAGGATGGTCGCACCGGCCAGCAACAGCAGTTCCATGTTTTTGACATGGATCAGGCTCAGCGGCGTTTCGCGCGGGACGAGAATCAATTTTCGCTTTTCCTTCAGCGTCACGTCCGCCGCGCGCAGCAGAACATCTTCGCTGTAACCGTGGGCGATCCGGCCCATCGTGCCCATCGTGCAGGGAATCACCACCATCGCGTCCGGTGGATTTGAGCCGCTGGCAAACGGCGCATTCATGCTTTTTATATTATGCAACTGCGTGCCGGCCGGCAGTTTTAGCCCAGCCGGCAGTTCAACCGAAATTACCTGCTGCGCGTAGCTGCTCAACACGACGTGGATTTCATGTTCGCGCGGGTTCAGATTGTCGAGCAGCCGCTGCGCGTAAAGCGCGCCGGTGGCTCCGGTGATGGCAACGAGGATTTTCAACCTGCCGGATCGTAAATCGTAAATCGTAAATCGTAAATGAGGAAACAGCTTGAGTCCGCATCGGCGTTTCGCACAACTGGCGTGCTCAAATGTGCGGAAGGCGTGCCGATGCCTGCTGCCAGGCACATTGCCCGCCCGTCTTTATTGGCTGGAATTCATCGTTGCCTCATGCCAATTGATGATTGTCACTGTTGAAAACGACTTAATTCAGCCTGGCTTTGAGAATTATCAGTGCGCCTGGCCGGAACCACTGGAATCGTGGTCAATCGTAAATGCGTGGCACCATAGGGAACAAACAGTCTATTCGTTTGAAGTTCTTCAGCCTGCTCCTCATTGGCCACCGGCAGGCCTGACGGCTCGCTCAGAAAACTTCTGTCCTCATCCGGTGGTAAACCCCAAGCGGTGAGGTGACAAAGCGGAATCTCTAGCTGCACCGGAGTTTGATTTTCGCGGAATGGATTGTCTGTCATGCCCGATTCGACAACTTGGATTTTCGACAAATCATTTTTCTGCGCCGCATTGAAGCCGTAACGCCAGTCGCTTTGCGGTAAAAATTCGACTTCGGGAAAACTCTGGATATCGTGGCCGGCCATAAACGCTCTGATGTTATCAGGATCGCGGCTGTGCTCCACGCGCTTTTCGTCAATCTGCAGGGAATAGACCAGCGGCCCGCGCACGAAACAAACGCTTTGGCCGTGAAACCAGTCTTCGATTCGCACGGGCATGGGCAGTTTCAAATTCACGACGTCGCCGTCGCGGAATGCCTTTTGCACCGAGGCGAATGTTCCCGCTTCGGGCGTTTTGCGCTGGTCGTTTCCGTTCACCTGAATCGTCGCGTTGGTGCACCATTCGGGAATGCGGACCTGAAAGTTGAATTTGACCGGTGCGGCGGTTTTTATCCGAAACGAAATGGAGTCGCGAAACGGATAATCCGTTTCTTCCGCAATCGTAATTTTTTGTCCGGAGACGGTGGTGGTGAGTTCGCTCGGTCCATAATAAACCGCAGTGATACCACCGTCGTGCGAGCGCATCCACATGCGGATTACGTAATTCGGCATGGCGCGGTTGATGTTGCCGGCGCAACATTCCGTGTCGTGCGCCGCCCGATAAGTCATGCGCGTGGGCCAGTGCGGCGTGTGGCTGTTCGTGGCGGCAATCACCATCTGGTTCACGGCGGAAAAATATTGAAGCTGCTTAAAATCTTTTGTCACCGCGCCGGGCAGCGCATTGAATGTGGTGCGTTCAATCAAATCGGCAAATCGTGCCTCGCCCGTTGCCATGAACATAAAACCCAGGCTCCAGGACCAGTCGGTGATGTCGCAGCTTTCGTGGACAGAATAAAACGCCGCCGGCCCCAGATGCTCCGAACTGACGATGCCGCCGTCGGGCATGAGGCTGTTGTCCAAAACTTTATCGTAAGCCCGACCTGCCAATCGCAGCGCTTCCGTGTTGCCGGTGTAGGAATACATCAGCGGCAAGCATTTTAATTCTTCCGCCGCCGTGACGCCGTGTTCGTGGAACGGTGTCTCGCTTTGAATCCTTGCCGTCGTGCAGAATGAATTGGTGTCGTTCAAATAGTCGTCATACACCTTGCGGCAAAGCTCCAGCAGCCGACTGTCTCCGGTCAGGCCATAAAGATAAAACGCCTCCTCGAAATTTGCGCCGCTGCGGCCGCCTTTCTCGATTTCACCAGCACTCGTCAACAACCAGTTTTCCATTGTTGCCGCCACGCGCGGATTTCCAGTGGCTGAAAATTGCGCCATCAACGCGCGACCGACGACGGCGTTGGGCCAGCACCAATGTGAGCCGCCATAATTAGTGCCGGTCGAGTGGTCCAGAATATAATTGAGATTGGCATCGCGCCGCTGGCTGATGGACGAATCGTTGATGAGCCAGCTCAAACGCGTGGTGGCGTCCACATAGTAAGCCGACTGTTCGTAAGGCCACCAGTCTTTCCAATACTTGTCTTTGACCGGCGGCGGCGGGATGACTCCGGCATACATGCAGGTGTCATACGGGTATGACATGTTTTCGGGATGCCCGGTCAAACCCTGAGCCTGCCGCTCCAGCCATTTTTGGATCCAGCCGCGCGGCTGGACCGAGCCGACCGGAAATTCTGAAAATTGTCCGTAATACTTGACCTTGAATTGTCCCGGCACTGGCGCGGCCAACGCAGGTTGAAGCAGTGACAAGCTGGCGCCGGCCAGTCCAAACATCAGAGCAGCCGTGATGAAGCTTCGGTTGAATCTCATTTTATCTCCGAGACTAAATATAGAACTTCAGCAGCCTGACCAGCCCCCAAATACTGGGGCTTCTGATTTTGTTGTAGCGATGAAACTGTCGTTTGTTTCATACTCGCTTCATGCAACCAGCCGCGAGAACTCTCCTCTTTTGGCTGGGGTTGTTCCTCAGCCTGGCACTGCCGCCATTTGTGTGCGCAAACGAAGACGATCCCGCAGGCCAGGATGATGTCGTCAAACTCTGGGGTGCGGATGAAGGCTTGACTGAAAGCTCGGTCACGGATGTCGCGCAAACCCCGGAGGGTTATTTATGGGTCGGCACGCTCTTTGGCAGCGTGCTGCGCTTCGACGGCACGCGCTTCACTACATACAACTCCGCCAACACGCCGGTATTTTCACAGAAATGGGGCGTGCCCCGGCTGATGGTGGACCAGGCGGGCACACTTTGGATCAGCATGGTTGATGGCGGCATGACCACGTGGGACAAACAAGGTTTTCGCTCGGTATTCAACAGCACCAATCGGCCGGCCCGCTTGTTGTGGTCGGCGCCGGGCAGGGTCATTTTTATCTATGGCGACGGGAGATTGCTGGCGGGCCAAAAAATGCGCGAGCAATGGAACTGGCAGACGGTGACGCTGCCGGATGTTTTGCCGCAAGGCCAGCAATGCGCCGATGCCGAAGGCCGGATTTGGTATTTGCAAAGCGAAAACAAAATTGGCGTCTGGAATGGTCAGGAAACCAAAACGGTCGCGCTGACGGCCGGGCTGAGAGGTCAGATTATAAATGTGCTGGCTGCCGACTCGCAGGGAAGGATTTGGATCGGCACGGACCAGACTCTGGCCGCGTGGCGGACGAACTTTTTTGAAGTGATGACACCGACCAACGGCGAGGCCGTGCTGAACGTGAAGAGAATTGTTCCCTCCGGCGACGGCAATCTTTGGGTGGAAGCCAACGGCCGGATGCGCCGCTGCGCGGGACGGCAATGGTTGGCCGAGTCCGATGACTGGAACCGTGAACTCGGCGGATGGACTTCGTTGCATTTTTTGCAGGGCGATCGCGAAGGTGGTTTGTGGGCCGGTGCCGGCGATCTGGGATTGATCCACATTGCCGCGGACGGCGCGTTCCAGCGCCTGACCACGCGGGACGGATTGCCCAGCAATGTGGTCCATTTTGCCTATGAGGACCACGACGGAAACATCTGGACGGGTTACGAACGGGGCGGCTTGGTGCAAGTGCGGAGGCGATTGTTCCGGGTCATCGGCAAGGAACAAGGATTGGGCGACAGCCTGATCAACACCGTTTGCGAGGACACACAAGACGCCGTGTGGATTGGCACGCACAGCGGCATCGTGGGCCGTTATATGAACGGCGTCTGCACGAACATCGTCTTGCAAGGTTCCCCACGCACGCAAGACAGTTGCGTTGTGGCCGACGCGCGCGGACGGGTCTGGATCGGCGCGCAGGGCATCGGCCTCCTGATGTCAGAAGGTGGACAGTTCCGGCCCATCGCCACGGAGACGCAACTGAGGAGTTATCCGCGTCTGCTGTTGCCGGGCCGGGATGGCCGCCTCTGGGTTGGAACCCTTTGGTCCATCAACAGCGTCACAAACGGGAATCTCACCGTTGAATACAACTCGCAAACCGCAGGCGGTCATCCGACAGCGCTGGCAGAAGCAGCGGACGGCACGATTTGGGCCGGAACACTGGACGGTCTTCTCCTGCACTGGGACGGCAAACAGTTTGTCCCGCTGGCGCCGCCGGACCGAAATTCGCTGGGACGAATCTGGGCGTTGTGGGCGGCACCCGACGGCGGCTTGTGGGCGGGCACGGAGCAAGGCGGTTTGTTGCACTGGAGCAACGGCAAATTTTCTCGATATACGATGAAGAACGGGCTGCCTTCGGACAGCATCGTTCAGATTTTGGGCGACACCGCTGGCAATCTGTGGCTGGGAACGCGCGCCGGCATCGCCCGCATCCCGGCCGCCACACTGGCACAATTCGAACGCGGCAAATTGGACGAACTGCCGGTGAGTGTCTATGGGCGGTCGGATGGCTTGCTGACAATTGGCAGCGCGATCGTCTACCAGCCGTATTGCTGGCGCGGACGGGACGGCACCTTGTTTTTTGCCATGGCCAACAGCGTGGCGACGGTGAATCCGGCCGCAGTTCATATCAATCTCACGCCGCCGACGGCGGCGCTGGAAGATATGTCGGCCGATGACAAACGAGTTTGGCCGGTGAACGTCGGCGCAGTCCTAACGGCACCTGAAACCACTGAAGACCGCCTCGCCGCCCCGCCGGAAATCAAGGTCGGGCCCGGTCGCGGGGATCTCGAATTCTATTACGCCGGATTGAGCCTCGGTTCGGCGGCGGATGTCCGGTTCAAATACCGCCTCGCTGGACTGGAAAGCGGATGGAACGATGCTGGCGCGGAAAGAAAAGCCATTTACCGCCATGTCCCGCCGGGCCGGTATGTTTTTCACGTCATGGCTTGCAACAGCGATTCGGTCTGGGGCGACGACGGCGCGCTGCTTTCAGTGACGGTGAAGCCGTTTTTCTACCAGACGGCCTGGTTCCGCGGCGGCGCAGGATTGTTGGTGATGGCGGGGTTGTCCTTCGCTGTTGTGATTGCCATGCGTCGGCGGATGCATCGGCGGCTGGAGCGATTGGAGCGCCAGCATGAGCTGGAACGCGAGCGGTCGCGCATCGCCCAGGATTTGCACGACGACCTTGGCGCGGGCCTGACCGAGATTGGTCTGCTGGGCGGGCTTCTTCAGGACCCGGCGTGGCTCCCGACTCGCAAGCAGGACGCTTATGACCGGATCGTCCAGCGCAGCCGCGATCTCGTCATGGCGCTGGACGAAATTGTATGGGCGGTCAATCTGCGGAACGACTCGGTGAATTCGCTCGGCGGCTATCTCTGTCGTTACGCGCAGGGCTTTCTGGAGCCGACGGCCATCCGCTGCCGTTTGGAAATGCAGGAAGCGGAACCCGATCAGCCCTTGAATTCGGAACAACGACACAATCTTTTTCTGGCTTTCAAGGAAGCCTTGACCAACGTGGTCAGACATTCCGGCGCAACCGAAGTCCGCGTCAAAATTTCCGTCGAGGAAAAATGCCGTTTATTCATCGGTATTGAAGACAACGGACGCGGCCTGTCGCCGACGGTCAAGGAAGACGCGGACGGCTTGATCAACTTGCGCCAGCGAATGGCTCAGATCGGCGGCCGGTGCGAAATTGTCAACCAGCCGGCTGGCGGAGTTTCCGTCCACTTGTCTTTGCCGCTTGCCGCGCGGCGGACCACACGGTATGAGTGACGGCGGAGAATCCGAAAATTCTGTCCCATATTTATTCAGGCAAAAATTGTCCTGTTAAAATTGTTCCATAAAAAAAAAGAAAATGATCACCGTGGCGATAGTTGAGGATGATGCAGGCATCCGCCGCAGTTTGGAATGGCTGCTGAAGTCGTCGGTGGAATTTTCGTGCGTGGCGGCCTGCAAGAACGCCGAGGAGGCGCTGCGCACGCTTCCGAAGGCCGCGCCGCAGGTTATTCTCATGGACATCAATCTGCCCGACCGTTCGGGAATCGAGTGCACCGCCTGCATCAAGGAACTGCTGCCGTCGGCGCAGGTGGTGATGATCACC
>Ga0181528_10000878_pt1 | contig 19420 bp, 12 predicted proteins | sample PEATcosm2014_Bin_47_FD_119742 | JGI IMG/M metagenome (GOLD analysis project Ga0181528, IMG submission 119742) | Peatland microbial communities from MTU Mesocosm Facility, Houghton, MI, USA - PEATcosm2014_Bin10_10_metaG | ecosystem: Environmental > Terrestrial > Soil > Wetlands > Peat | place...
AGCTAAGTCGGTTGACACCGCCGCCGGCGCTGCCGGCTTTGGACTCTGCTGGGCCCAACCTATGGACCCAGCTAACATACTTGCGCTCACAAGGAGCACCCTTCCGCATTTCGATATGCGCATTTCGAGTCCTCCTTCCTATTGAACGATGAGAGTAACGGTTGCGGCGTGCGTTTGTGTTCCCATGACTCCGGTGACAGTGACGGGGTATGCTTTCGGCATCAGTCCAAAGAAACCGTTGCTGCCGTTGCCGCAGCCGCTCATTCCGGCCATGGCAACCGCGCCAGCACCGAGCAGCAACAGCACTGTCAGCAGCCGTCCCAAGCGCTTGCCCGACTTACGAAGACGCCCTGCGAAGGGCAAAAGCAGAAGAGCCAGCGCGAAGGGAGTTATCCTGCCAATTGCACTGCCGCCGGAGGGTTGTGACATTGACGAGGTTGTAGAAGCACTGATCGTCATCGTCACCGCTGTAGCTCCAGCACCAGACGCAATTGTGGCCGGCGAAAAGGTAGCCGTTGCTCCAGCAGGCAATCCGCTGGCAGTCAGCGTTACGCCAGTGGGGAAGGCCGCTGCACCCAGCGGAGTTACCGTCAGGTTGAATACTGCGGTGCTTCCTTGCAGCAAGAGAGCAGAGTTGGTTGACGTGTTGAGAATGAAATCCGGAGCCGGTATGTTGATGGTATAAGTGGCCCAGACTGTCTCGCTGTTGATAAGGCCGGCGGCTACGGCGATGGCGTTGATGGTTTCATTGGACGCCACGGTGATCGCCGTGCTGTACTTGTTCGAATTGATCGTCGGCGTCGTGCCGTCGGTGGTGTAATAGATCGTCGCACCAGCGGTCACATCGGAGAGAGTAACCGTTTGCGCCGAAGTGTACGTGCCCGTGCCGATCGAGAAGTGCGGCGCTGCGACCTGCGTCAAATTAATGTCGTAGGCCGCCGAGGTAACCACGCTGTTGGCGTAGCCGGTTGCTACTGCGATCGCCTGGATGGTCTCAGTGGATGACACTGTGATGGATCCGTTGTACTTCGGCGAGGCAGTTGTAACTGGAGTTCCATCGGTCGTGTAGTAGATCGTCGCGTTCGGTGTCGAATCGGAGATAGAAACCGTCTGCGCCGATGAGAAGGTCCCTCCTGCAATTGAGAAGGCTGGCGCTGTGACTTGCGGCAAGTTGATGATGTATGTTGCCGAGCTGACAGCACTGTTGTTGTAGCCGCTGGCCACCGCGATTGCGTTGATGATTGCGCTGGACGGTACTGGAATTGCTGCGCTGTACTTGGTCGAGTTGATGGTCGGCGTCGATCCGTCGGTGGTGTAATAGATCGCAGCGCCGCTGGTTGCGTCGGAGAGTATGACCGATTGCACAGAAGTGTAGGCGCCGGATGCGACTGAGAAAGTTGGCGTAGCGGCCGGCCCAGGCAGATTGATGAAGTAACGACCGAAAGCGGACGTGCTTGTGTAGCTTGTGGCAACAGCGATGGCCTGGACGGTTTCACTGGTCGATACCGTGATTGGGCCTGTGTACTTTGTTGAACTGGTTGTCGGCGTCGTGTTGTTGGTGGTGTAGTAGATCACCGCTCCCGCGGTGGCGTCGGAGATGGTGACTGTCTGCGCAGAGGTGTATATACCCGGTACCGGTAAGAAGGTCGGTGCGGCGGCCGGTGGAGCGATATTGGTCTCCGTTCCGGTGACCGTGAAACCTTCTTCACCCACCTTTGCGTTGTTATACATATAGAGAGTCTCGCTCAACGCAGCGGAAGTATTGCTTCCATTCGTTGATGTCGGCGAGAAGTCAATGGTAAACGTGCAAGTGCTCCCGACTGCCACTGGCGTACTTGTTGTGCAATCAGTCGCAAGCGAGCCAGCCTCTGGAAAGTCCGTCGGATAAACGATGTCAGTGAAATTCAGCGGCGCGTTGCCGGTGTTCTCCACGGTCACCGTCTGCGGGCTGTCTGTGCTGGTCTTGCCCTGGTCTGTAGAGGCGAAATTCAAAGTGGGTGCATCGCCAATATCCTCCTCGACGACCCGGTTGTTGCCGGAATCGGCGATATAGAGGTTGCCGTACGGATCCACCGCGATCCCAGAGGGAGTACTGAGACCGCTGGTTGGGACCGCGCTCTGGATGTAACCGCTCGCCGACGGCGTCTCCTTCAAAATTTTATTACTGGGGAAAAAGGAGATATACACTCTGCCATTGCTATCCACTGCAATCCCATTGGGAGCGCCCTGGCCTGCGCTGGCGGGTATGATCGTGGTCACCTCGTAACCATCTGTGGAGTTGACGGTATTCGGCAGTGGCGCGAGCTTCAGCACTTGCTGATTGCCGGTATCGGCGATATAAATGTTGCCGTTGCCATCTACCGCGATCCCTTGAGGGGAAGCGAGAAGACCGCCGGCAAGCGACTTTTCGGCATATCCACCGACAGACAAAACCTCCTTTAATACTCGGCTATTGTCGGTATCGGCGATGTAAACGTTACCTTGCCCATCCACCGCGACCCCTTCAGGCGAGTTCAGGGTGCTGGTCGGTATCGTGGTCTGGCCGTAACAGATGAATCGCACACACGAAGTCTCCTTCAATACCCTGTTATTTGCGGAATCGGCAATATAAATGTTGCCGTTTCCATCGATCGCTAGACCAGCGGGATTGCTCAGGCCTGTGCCGATCGAATAGCCTGCGCTGGGAGCCTGATTCATCGTGAACTGCCACACTTGGCCACTCGAAGTGGAATTGGAGACATAGACGTTGCTATAGTCGTCAACCGCGATCCCAGTGGGAGAACTCAGTCCAGTGCTGCTGCTCGCGTTTTGTACTGCAGGCAGGAAGCCCGTCTGCGCCCCCGATCCTGTTCCTTGCAAGTAGCCTTCCGCAATGGTTGCCATGCCGCCGATATTGAGGTTCGCCGCGCCATACCGCACCCCGGAGAATTGTGGCTGAAAGGTTACATTCACGGTGCAGGTTTGGCCGGCTGCATACGAAAATCCAGGGCCGTTCAAGGTACAGGTTCCCGTGCCGTCATCGGAAAATTCCTGACCGCCGAGACCCGGCTCTCCGACATTCACATCGATTGTGCCTCCGGAATCGAACGAAAAAACGAGCGTTACCGCCGGGCTTTGGGTCCCGACAGCGAGCGTGCCAAAGTTCCAGCCTGTCAACGTGTCCTTGGCGATCCTGCCATTGCTCGAATCTGCAATATAGACGTTGCCGTTGAAATCCACAGCCAATCCCTTCGGCGCGACCAGCCCCGCGGAGGCAATTATGCTCTGAGTATAAGTACCGCCCGATAGCGTCTCCTTCAACACCCGGTCGTTGCCGGTGTCGGAGACATAGATGTTGCCACTGACATCAACTGCAATTCCAGAGGTGCCTTGAGCAATGCCACTTCCGATGGTGCTCACCGTGTAGCTGGGCCCCGATAGGATATCCACGCGGCCGTTGTTATCGGCGATATAAACGTTGTTACCGTTGTAATCCACAGCGATCCCGAAGGGACTAAGAGTTCCGCTGGAGATCGCGGTCTCCGTATAGCCGCCCCCTGATGGCGTCTCCTTCAACACCCGGCTGTCGTAGTAATCGGCAATATAAACGTTGCCGCTTCCATCCACCGCAATTCCTTCGGGAGCTTCAAGCTGACTGGTCGGCATCGTGGCCTGGATGTAGCTGCCATTTGATTGCAGCGTAAACTTCACCGCCCTGTTGTTTCCGTAGTCGGAAACATAGACATTGCCGCTCGTGTCCACTGCGATTCCTGTGGGACCCCAAACGCCGGTGGCTCCGGTTCCATAGCCTGCCAGCGAGCTTTGGATATAGGAACCATCCGATTGCAGCGTCTCCTTGTACACATCGTTTTCGTCGCAGATGTAGTAGTTGCCGTTGCCATCCAATGCAACTCCGCTCGGGTAATACGTACCGCTGAATAATGTACTCATGGCGCCGGCAAAATGCGCGGATTGCGCGGATGCCGCGGCACCGAAGAGAGCGCACAACGCGATGAGCAATGCCGCCGTGAGCCGGCCAAAGTGGGCGAACTTGGTTGGGCCGCTGGGGGTATGCTCTGAAGCAATGCAGAGTACATCTTTCCGAGTCGGGCATTTGAGCGTAACGAAGGGCAGACTGAGGCTATAGCGTTGAAAAAACACTGAGTGACTCCTTTTGTCTTGCGGGCAAAGTGCGGCCCAAATAGACTTGTTGCCGCATAGGATGGAAGGGGATACAGTTTGTATCTTCTGTGAGTGAGATGAAGAATTGAAGACAAGTTCATGAAGAGTATGTGAAGAATCGCGTGGATGAGATGCTGCGCTGGTTCCAAACCCTCTTGATCGGGGCGGACACAGAATGGGTATTGCACTGTCGTGCTGCTATTCATCTAGTCTTTCTGCCGGAGATGGAGTGGTTTTGGCCGTTCAATAGAGTGTGCGTAAATCAGGAAGACAATGCGTCAACTTTTTTCGGATGCGAAATGAGCCCTGCTGCGAACCGGCACAAGATAAAGGAAATAAGACAATTGTGATAAAATTCGTCAGGATAGCGAGAAAAGTTTTCAGGGTTACAGACACAGTCTGGGGATGGATTTGCGCGTCCGGCGCGGCGGTCACGGCCAGTTGCTCTGCAGCCGGTAAAGAAGAAGCCGCACGAATCCATTGGTTTGTGCTCTTGCGACCCTGAGATAGCTCTGCTGTTGCACCGTGTGCGCGGAGGCGGTCTTGCAGCCAGCCAGGGGAGAAATCACTTTGCTTCTGGCAAAGTGGAAGAACGGAGATCCAACGGCATTCGAGGATCTGATGCCGCTGGTTTATTCGCATCTGCGCGAGGTGGCAGCCTCCTATATTCGCCGGGAGCGAAATCCCGATCTGCTGCAGGCGACTGTACTGGTTCACGAGCTGTATCTTCGATTGCTCAATCAGAAAAAAGCCGATTGGGAGGACCGCCGGCACTTCTACACCTTCGCCGCCAAGGTGATGCGCATGATCCTGATCGACCACGCGCGCGAATGCCTGACGCAGTTGCGCGGTGGTGGCTTTGAGCGCGTTCCTCTCAGCGACGATCTGGCCTGGATCAACATCGACAGCGCAGAGCTTTTGGACCTGAGCCGGGCGCTGGATGAGCTGGAAGCGCTGGATGCTCAGAAAGTACGAATGGTCGAACTGCGCTACTTTCTCGGCTGCACAGCCGAGGAGACGGCCGATCTGATGCAATTATCCAAGTCCACCGTCGATCGGGAGCTGAAATTCATCCGCGGCTGGCTCTACCGTCGCATTCACCCCGCTCTTTTTGAAAACGCCGCCGGCCGTTGATTCAGTTTCGCTCTGGATTCCGCAATCTTAGTTTAGAGCCTGTGAACACGACCTCAGGCGCAGGAACTGAAAGACAGGGACGAGGTTGCCGCACAGATGGTTGAATCCACAGAAAACTTTCGGCGCATAGAGGCAATCTTTTATGAGGCCATTGCCGAAGCCGAGAGCACACGAGCAGAGCTGATTGAACGTCAATGCGGCGGCGACCGGGAGCTGATGGCCGAGATTTGGACACTGCTGGAGGCCTGCGAAGCGGAGGAGCGGCTGACGGCATCGCGCCAGCAGGCGCAGGGAACAGGCCGTGAACAGCAGGCCGAATGCAGGCCGATCGGTCCCTATCTGCTGGACCGCCTGTTGGGTCGAGGCGGCATGGGCGCTGTCTATCTGGCGCATCGCGCCGACGGACACTTCGAGCAGAAGGTCGCCATCAAGCTGATTGATCTGCCTCTGGCAACCAGCCTCTTCGTGAAGAGATTTCGCCAGGAGCGGCAGATCCTGGCCGCTCTGCAACATCCTTACATTGCCCGGCTTCTGGATGGCGGCGTCACTGAAGCCGGCGATCTGTATCTGGTCATGGAGTATGTCAATGGCAATCCCATTCATCTCTACTGCCAGGAGCATAGCCTCACGGTGCAGCAGCGGCTTATGCTATTTTTGCGCGTCTGCGAGGCGGTGCAGTTTGCCCATCAGAACTTCATCGTCCACCGAGATTTGAAGCCAGATAACATCCTGGTCGCCGAAGACGGTACTCCGCGGCTGTTAGACTTTGGGACCGCCAAGATACTCTCATCGCCGGATGCCGATCCGAGCAGCGAGTTGACGCGGGAGGGGCAGCATTCCTTTACTCCGCAGTACGCCAGCCCCGAACAAGTGCTGGGCAATCCGATCACTACCGCATCCGACACCTACTCGCTGGGGGTTCTGCTCTATCTGCTGCTGACGGACGAGAAGCCTTATGAGTTCAAGGAACTGACAACAGGAGAGATGCTGCGCGTGATCTGCCAAGAGCCTCCGCGCAAGCCGGCTGAGGCGAGCAGCGGCAAGCGGCTGGACAGCGATCTGGAAGCAATTCTTCAGAAGGCACTGCGCAAGGATCCGCAAGAACGGTATCTGACCGCCGAACGAATGGCCGACGATCTCCGCGCCTTTCTTGAGGGAAGGCCAGTCGACGCGCAGCACGGCACATTTCGTTATCGCGCCGGTAAATTCATCCGCCGCCATCGATGGAGTCTGGCTGCGGCGGCTATGCTGGTTCTTACTCTCGTTGCAGGCGTCGCGGGGGTTCTCTGGCAGGCCAGCGTGGCCAACCGGGAAAGGAATTTAGCCAACGAAGAACGGCGCAAAGCCGAGGCGCGCTCGGCCGACCTGCGCCAGTTGAGCAACAGCCTGCTTAACGAGTTGGACACGGCCATCCAGCAGATACCAGGCTCGACCGGCGCGCAAAAGCTGCTGGTCACCAGCGTGCTTCAACATCTGGACCGCATGGCCGCCGACGCGAAAGGAGACCGCCAGACACAGCTCGACATGGCAGATGCCTACGCCCGGCTGGGGAATCTGCAAGGAAACTCCTACGAACAGAATCTGGGCAATGTCTCCGGCGCGCTGATCAGCATCAATAAAGCGATCGCCTTGTGCGAACCTTTTGCCGGTCCAAAATCCAGAGATGGAGAGGCAATTCACGCGCTGGCCAATGCACAGCTTTTCCGCAGCGAGATTCTCTTCGGAAATGCACCCACCCAACAGGCTATCGATTCGGCTCATGCGGCAATAGACAGCTATGACCGGCTACTTGCGATTCCCACCGTCACATCGATCGAGATAGTCGATACAGCCACTGCATATGGCGCTCTGGGCGACGAGTTGGGCTTGACCAGTACCGAGAGTTTGAATGACCTGCCGGGCGCTCTGTCTGCATATCGGAAAGACCTCGATTTGATGAACCAGGCATTGCAGATTGATCCGAAGCTAGAACGCGCCAGACGGGGACTCGCGGTGATCCAGTTGAAGATAGCTGAAGTTGAGACCGAGACAGATCCTTCGCAGGCGCTGAATGACACTCAATTGGGCATACAACGCCTCGCTTCGCTCCCTGACGAGGAACAGGGGAAATTGGGAAATATCCGGCTGCGGGAGCACCTGCTCCAGGAGCAAGCGAATGCCCGCATCCAACTGGGAGACTACTTGGAGGCCAGCACACTCACAGCCGGGATTGTTCGTGAGCAGAAAGGTCTCGTGGCGGCGGACCCTCAGGACCAGCGCGCGCTGCTCGATCTGGAGATTTCCTTCGACTGTTGGGCACAACGGTATGAGGCAGCGGCTGATCCTGACCTCGGTGCCACAGCCGTTGATAGACGGAAAAACCTGGCCTCGGCAGAGAAGCTGTTGATGCAGGAACTTCTTGTTTTGGAAAAGTTGCAAAGGCTAAATCATTCTGAGGATGAGGTGGAACCGGAGAGGGCAGACGTACAGGTTCGTCTCGGCACGATTCAATCCATTCTGCGCGGCGGAGCGGATGCAGAAGATCTCGTCAAGCGAGGTCTCGCCACGATGAGGCAATTGGGAGCGAAGGATCAACCTTCATCGAATATTCTGGATTCGGCGGCAAAGAACTATCTGATTGCCGAGCCATCCGCACTCAGGAATCCGCATTTGGCTGTCTCTTATGCGGAGCGGGCAGTCACATTGAGCCATCGCAAGATGCCGTCCATGCTTCTAACCCTGGCACAGGCCTATCGCGCCGCGGGTCAGCTGGAGAAGAGCCGCGCTACAGCAAAGGAAGGCTTGGCGCTGCTGCCCGCGCCGCAGCCGGGAAGCGTGAAGCCGCGCATCCGCAAGCTGCTCGAAATCCAGACGCGGAACTCTTTCTGACGGCCAATTGCTGGTATGCAATCCAAGCAGTTCGCTACTGCAACAGCGTCGGCTCATCCTCCTTGCCATTCAACTCATCCGGCGGAATGATGACTGCGGCAGCGACCTTGTCGTCCGGCTCTAGGTTCAGGAGACGAACGCCCTGCGTGGCGCGTCCGGCGGCGCGGATGGTTTTGGTGTCAATGCGGATGATCTTGCCGAATTGGCTGATAACCATCAACTCTGAAGTATCTTCCACCAGTTGAATGGTGTTGACGCGGCCAATGCGCGGCGTGACGGCCATATTCTTCACGCCCTTGCCTCCACGGGTCTGCAAGCGGTACTCCTCCACATCGGTGCGCTTGCCAAAACCGTTTTCAGTGATGGCAAGAATGCGGAAGGCCCCCGGCTCATGCTCCTTGGGAGTAATGGCGACGCCAACCACGAAATCGTTCTTGGCAAGATCGATGCCGCGCACGCCATAAGCCGGGCGGCCCATCGAGCGAACATCATTTTCGTCGAAGCGAATCGCCTGTCCTAAATGCGTAGCCAGAAAAACAATCTGGCTGCCATCGGTGATGCAGGCCTTGACCAGTTCATCGTCCTTGTCGATGCCGATCGCAATAATGCCGCGCGCCATCACATTCGAGAAGTCCTTGAGCGGCGTCTTCTTCACGGTTCCTTTTTGTGTGGTGAAGAAGATGAACTTGCCCTCTTCTTCCAAATCCCGCACCGGCAGAATCGCGCGAACATTTTCGCCCGGTTGCAGGTCGAGCAGGCTCTGCATCGACTTGCCCTTGCCCGCCGCGCCCACGTCGGGAATCTCATAGACCTTCAGCCAATAGACGCGCCCGGTGTTGGTGAAGCACAGCAGAAATGCGTGCGTCGAATCGACAATCAACTGCGCGACAAAATCCTCTTCGCGCGTCTTCATGCCCATGCGCCCGGTGCCGCCCCGCCGCTGCTGGCGATAGATCGAGATCGGCGTCCGCTTCAGATAGCCCTGATGACTCACCGTCACGGCAACCTGCTCGTCGGCGATCAGGTCTTCCAGTTGTAATTCGGCGCTTTCGTCCACAATCTGTGTGCGCCGCGCATCGCCGTACTTGTCGCGGACCTCTTCGAGTTCCTTCACAATGACGGCACGCAGCTTCTTCTCGCTGGCCAGAATCGATTCGTACTCGGCGATGCGTTCGCGCACCTGCTGCAACTCTTTCAGCAGTTCGTCGATGGAGAGCTGCGTCAGCCGATAAAGTTGCAATTCGAGAATCGCGTCGATCTGGCGCAGCGTCAGACCCTTTTCCTCGTTCGGCAGGCGCACCCGGTCCAGGTTGAGAACAATCTCCTTGCCCTTGCCCCACGCGTACAGATTCTCGCGAGCCTCCGCGCGCGAACCCGATCCGCGAATGATCTTGATGACCTTATCGAGATTGTCGAGTGCAATCTTGAGGCCTTCCAATATGTGCTCGCGCGCCCGATCCTTCTTCAGCAGGAAGACGGTGCGGCGCTGCACTACGTCGATGCGATGATCGATAAAGCAGCGAATCGCCTGATCGAGTCCCAGCTCCCGCGGCTGCCCGTTCAGCACCGCGAGAAAGATCATCGAGAAGCTCTCTTGCATCTGCGTGTGCTTGTAAAGCTGATTGAGCACAATCTCCGGCTGCGCGCCACGCTTGAGTTCGATGACAATGCGCATTCCGTCGCGGTCGCTCTCATCGCGCACGTCGCTGATGTCGTCAACGATCTTGTCGGTCACCAGCTCGGCGATGCGCTCGATCAGCTTGGACTTGTTCACCTGGTACGGAATCTCGGTGACGATGATCGCCTGTTTCTCTTTCGTCAGGTTTTCGAGGCCGGTTTTGGCGCGCATCAGGAAGCGGCCGCGACCGTGTTTATAGGCTGCGGGAATCCCTGACTTTCCATAAAGGTAACCGCCGGTTGGGAAGTCTGGCCCAAGCACGTGCTTCAAAACCTCGGCCAAGCCGGCATTGGGATTATTGACCAGTTCAATAGTCGCATTCACCACTTCGGTCAGATTGTGCGGCGGAATGTTGGTAGCCATGCCCACGGCAATACCATTCGACCCGTTGACGATCAGTGTTGGAATCCGGGTCGGTAGAACCGTCGGCTCGTCGGTCGTCTCATCGAAGTTGGCCATCATGTCGACGGTCTCCATCTCGATGTCGGCCATCATCGCCTCGGCGATGCGTTCCATGCGGCACTCGGTGTAACGGTAGGCAGCCGGTGGGTCGCCGTCGACTGAACCGAAGTTTCCCTGCCCATCCACCAGTGGATAGCGCAACGACCACGGTTGCGCCATGCGCACCAGCGCATCATAAACAGACGAATCGCCATGGGGGTGATACTTCTTCAGGCACTCGCCCACAACACCAGCGCACTTGGAGTACCGCTTGTTGTGCTGTAGACCTTCGCGGTCCATCGCGGTGAGAATGCGCCGATGCACGGGCTTCAATCCATCACGAGCATCCGGCAACGCGCGTCCAACGATAACCGACATTGAATACGCAAGATAAGAACGGCGCATCTCCTCTTCAATGTTCATGGGGAGATAGTTTGTGCCGCTGTTTGGTGGCGTTGGCGCACCGAGAGGTAGCTGAGGGTTCTGATCGTCTGGCATAAGGGTTTTCTTGGCCCGCAGAGAGGCGGCAAAAGACTCCGGTGATAGCAGGGCCGGACCTTACGGGCGATGCTTTTATTTTAACCGTTCGAGGCGGGTTTTAGCAAGGCGGACACAAGGAAATAAGTCCTTATTTTGCTTGAATATATACTCCATTTATCGCATCCATTCAAGCCTCCTTGCTGGGCGCGGCTCCGGGGGCTTCCCATGGCTGGATTATGCCGCTGCTCTGACCCTCGCTAAAGGACCGATAAAGTGCCCGGATTCATGCGCGGCGATCCTCACTCAGGCTTGGGAAGCACGTTGGCAATGACCTCCGCAGCAACGTTATAGCGGCCAAAGGGAGCGCTGACTTGCACGCCCTGGACAAACGGGCGCACGGACTCCAGCATCTCCTGGGCAATAAGAATGCCCTCCTTCCGCGCAGCCTCGGGGCTATCGGCCTGGGCCATGCGCAGCATGATCTCCTCCGGCATGGAGACGCGCAAGTCGTTCTTCAGGAACTCGGCATTGCGCAGACTTACCAGCGGCCAGATGCCGGCGATCACCGGAATGCGATGCTCCTCGATGCGCTTGAGGAAGCTCTCCAGCAGGCGCAGGTCGAAGACAGGCTGGGTGATGGCATACTCGGCGCCGGCTTCGACTTTGAAGGCAAAGCGGCGCAGTTCCTGCTCAATGTCTGGCACACCGGGATTGGCGGCCACGGCGATGGTGAAGTTGGTGCTGGCGCCGATTGCGTTGGCTCCGATGTCCAAGCCAAAATTCAGTCGGCGGACGATGTTGACCAGACCGATGGAGTCCACGTCAAAGACAGCAGTGGCATCGGGATAATTTCCCAGCTTGGGCGGATCGCCGGTGAGGCACAGAATGTTTTTCAGACCGATCGACGAAGCGCCCAGCAGATCAGACTGGATGCTGAGCAGATTGCGGTCGCGGCAGGTGTAATGCAGAATCGTCTCAATGCTGGTGTGTTGCTCGATCTGAATGCAGAGGCTCTGCGCGCTCATGCGGGCCGAGGCGCGTGGCGAGTCGGGCACATTGATGGCATGAACGCCGAGCGAGGCCAGCAGGCGAGCGCCTTCAATCTCTTTGGTGCAATCGATGCCGCGCGGCGGAACGATCTCGACCAGCGTAACGAAGCTGCCTTCGGCGACCAGAGCGCCGACGCGGGAGCGCTCGCCCAGGGGAGCCGGCGGCGTTTCGGTATTCAGCTCCGGAGCCGCTCCAGTGACTTCGACACGAGCCTGTGCGTCGATCGCCCGCATCGCCGAGCGCATGGCGCGAATATGGTTGGGCGTCGTACCGCAGCATCCGCCGACAAACTGCACACCAGCCTGGATGGCCTTGCGGGCAAAGCTGGCCATGTACTCTGGCGAGCAGAGATAGATGTTGCGCCCCTCGACGGCTCGCGGCATTCCGGCGTTGGGCATGGCCGCCAGTGGCAGTGCGGTAGCCGGTCGCATGGCCTCGATCGCCGTCAGCACCGTCGCCGGCCCCGTCGAGCAGTTCACGCCTATCGCTCCGGCGCCCCACTCGGTCAACAGAGCGGCGGCCTGAGCCGGGGATGCGCCATCCAGGCAATTGCCATCGTCGTCCACCGTTACCATGACCAGAACCGGCAGATCGGGCGCGGTCTCGCGGGCGGCGGCCAGAGCCTCGCGGGCTTCATTCAGAGCCGGCATCGTTTCAAGAATCAGCAGGTCAACGCCGGCCCTTGCCAACGCGCCGATCTGTTCGGCAAAGGCCTCGCGGGCCTCATCCAACCCGGTCTTGCCCAGCGGCTCCAAGCGCACGCCCAGCGGTCCCACCGCGCCAGCCACCCAGGCTTCGCCCGCCTGCTTTTCCTTCAGATGCTCCACCGCCTGACGGGCCAGCCGCACACCGGCGGCATTGATCTCCTCCATCTTTCCCGCCAATCCATGGCGGGCCAGACGGAAGCGATTGGCGCCAAAGGTGTTGCTCTCGATAATCTCGGCGCCGGCCTGCAAATACTCCTCGTGGATCGACAGGATCAGGCCCGCATCGGTCAGGTTCAACTCGTCGTAACAGCGGTTGATGGTGACGCCGCGGGCATAAAGGACCGTGCCCATGGCGCCGTCGGCAAGAACGGGACGACTGGCGAAGATATCGGTGAATTGCGGCATTCTATAGCCATGCTAAGCCATGCGGGCCTGCTGCGCCAATGGGTGGGGCTGCTTTGCTATACTTCGGTAGTCATTCATTCAGGTTGCGCCAGCTTTCGGCAGGCTTTCTTCCAGCTGCTCAACGCTCCGGCAAGCGCCGTAAGTTTATTCACACCGCGGCCCAGCCGCTGGCATCAAGCGCGGATTCTTCCGCGCCTCCGTCGAGGTAAGTGATTTTGAACAAGAGAAGTCTTTGGATGAGCGCCGCGGGAGCCCTGGCGGTTGCGGTCGCGCTGGCAGGCTGTGGTGGCACCACCTATTTCGCGGGCCGGACGCTGCCGCCCAGCGGGTTGACCAATCGCGTCCTGATCGCTATTCAGAACCCCAGCACTATCAGCTCCGGGACACTGGAGATCGTGGATGCCTATTATGACATCCGCTTCAAATACAACAGCACCAATGTTGGTCCAGCCTTCTCCGTCTCCGGGGTTTCGGTCAAGCTGCCCATCTCGATCCAAAATATGCCGGACGAAGGGATCGGAGCGATCTATAGTTACGGCAGCGGCAGCTTCAGTCTGGTCAACTATGCCAAAGAAGCCAGTGCCGGTTCCGTGAATAATCTCAACGGCTTGTTGTCCAGCGTCTTCATCACCCGCAACCAGTCCTATGCCTTCGCTGCCAGCCAGTCGCAGCACGTGCTGACGGTGGTTAACCAAGCCAACGGCGGCAGCTATCCCCTCAGCCTGCCCGGTGTCTATGGCGTCAGCGTAAATCCCGGCGGCTCGGTCGCTCTGGCATTTGTTCAAAACTCGAATTCAATTTACTATCCGCGGCAACTGACGGCTGCGCAGACCATCGCCTACTCAGGAGGCCCCACCACCTGGCCCAAGGCTGCGGTGGACTGCGAGCCACAGAGCGGACCGGGATGGTGCCTCTTTCAGGCGCAAAGCCCCGATCACGTGGATGCGACCGGTAACTACTATGGAACGCCGCTGACCTTCGACCGGCCAATCAAGGCTGTCTTCTCCGCCGACGGCTCCACGGCCTATATTCTGAATTGCGGTCCGGAATGCGGTGGAACCACGGCCTCGATCTCAACACTTCCAATTGCGCCGATGAACTTTCTTGTCGGCCAGCAGTCGGGACTTCTGCCTACCCAAAGTGCTATCAATGCCACTACTCTCCTCACCCCCGGCGGAGCCAGCAATGCGCGGGTCGCCGGATCCATCCTGTACGTAGTGGGTCAACAAAAGATGCCTGACGGCTACTTCGGCGGCCATCTGACGGTGATAGATCTCTCCAAAAACAGCATCTCGACTCCGGCAGTCTCCATCAGTGACGGAGCTCCCGGCGCCACTAGCCGTATGCTCATGGCCGACGACAATACGATGTGGATTGGCATGACCCACTGCAACACCGGCGAGCGGGCCAATAATGGCCAGCCCTTCGGCTGCCTGACGATGGTCAACACCTCCACCAATGCCGTGACGGTTCTGCCTTATATCGGCAACGCCACCGGCATTGCCGCGGTCACCGGACTGCATAAGGTCTATACCGCGGAGAATGGCCAGGTGTACATCCACTCGACTCTGGACGGCTCGTTGCTTGACAATCAGTACGTTACCGTCACCGGAACCGCCTACGATGTGGCGTACATGGATGCCTACACCGACGATAACAACACCGTCTACTGATGCGATGAGCGTCTCTGAAACCGGGACTTTCGTTGCCGATGTGTTGGCCATCGCCGCCCACCGCGATGACGTGGAACAGACCTGTGGCGGAACTCTGCTGCGCATGGCTTCGCGCAGCTTGCGTACCGCGATTCTGGATCTGACGCAGGGCGAGGCCGGAACCCGCGGCAGCGCGGAAGACCGCGCCCGCGAAGCCGCCGAAGCTGCGCGCCTTTTGGGTGTTTGCTGGCGTCAGGCTCTTGATCTGCCCGACGGAGCCATCGAAAACACCCTGGAAAACCGCCTCAAGATTGTGCGCGTCTTGCGCCTCCTACGCCCGCGCGTTGTGATACTGCCCTACTGGCAGGCGCGTCATCCAGACCACGCCGCCGTCGCTACGCTCGGCTACGAGGCCTGCTTCCTCTCCGGTTTGGCGAAGGTAGAGACGGACTCGCATCCCTATCGGCCCTTCAAGATCGTCTACGCCAGCCTTTACGCCGACGTCCGTCCCAGCTTTATCGTGGACATCACACCTTTTATGGAGCAGCGCCACCAGGCGTTGATGGCCTACCGCTCGCAGTACGCCAATCAGCAAGCAGGCAGCGGACTCTTTGTTCCTGAAGAGGAGATTCGCGAGCGCACCTTCGCCGAGGCCCGCCACTACGGCCTCCTGGCCGGCGTTCGTTACGGAGAGCCTTTCGTGCAGAAGGAAGTGGGACTGGTTGATGATCTTTCGCTCATTCCCGTGCAGTCAATCTAACATAACGATCTCTTATTGAAATCCAAAGAATAATAACTTGGATTTATGAGCGATTCCCCGCCAAACTGAGTACAGAGGCTCAGAATGATACAGACCTGGGATGCAACGGATTATGGGAAGAATGCCGCTTTCGTGCATGGATTGGCCGGCGGAGTGGTCGAATGGCTGGAAGCGAAGGCCAGTGAATCCATCCTCGATCTCGGCTGCGGCGATGGCCAACTGACGGAGCGGATTGCCGCCACCGGCGCCCGTGTCATCGGCGTCGATCTCTCGCCGGAGATGATCGCCGCGGCGCGTTCACGGGGAATCGATGCGCGTGAAGCCAGCGCCGAGTTGCTGCCCTTTCCCGATGGCGCGTTTGACGCCGTCTTCTCCAACGCCGTCTTGCACTGGGTTCGCAATCAGGACGCGATGATGGCTGAGGTGCGCCGCGTTCTCTCGCCCGGCGGACGCTTTGTCGCCGAAATGGCGGGCCACGGCAATCTCGCCGCCATGCGTGTTGCGTTTATGGCGGTTCTGACGCGGCATGGCTGCGGCGACCCTGAGGAGGGCGTGAACTGCTATCCCACTCCGAAGGCCTACCGGCAGAGGCTCGAACGCCATGGATTTCAGATCGAGCGTATCGAATTGATTCCACGTCCCACGCCTTTGCCGGAGACTGGCATGGAGGGCTGGCTGCGCACCTTTCGCCGCGGCGTTCTGGCGGAGGTGCCGGAGCCGCTGCGCGAAACCGTCGTTCAGGAGACCGCAGCCATGCTGGCTCCCGTTCTGCGTGACGAAGAAGGGAAATGGACCGCCGACTACATCCGCTTGCGCTTCATCGCACGGGCATGATGAATCTACCGCACGAACCACATCCGCCCGCCGACGGCGATCAGCGTCAAGGCGAAGATGCGCCGCAGCCAGAGTTCGGGAATATGCTGCGCGCCCGTGGCGCCGAAATATCCGCCCACCAGAAATCCGGCGGCCAACAACAGCGCCACGCGAATGTCAGCATTGCCTTTGCGGTAGTACTCCAGAAAGGCAAAGATGCCCACCGGCAGCAGCAACGCTCCAATCGAGGTGCCCTGCGCCTTGTGCTGATCCATTCCCAGCAGCCAGACCAGAGCCGGCACAAACAGAATGCCGCCACCAATGCCCACCACACCGGAGACCATCCCCACCACCAGACCTACCAGCAGCAAGATCCAAGTCAAAATATCCTCCTGAAGGCATGGCGATAGGCCAGACCCGCGTTTTCAGCGTAAATCATGGGCCGTGGCGAGGCGCCTCCCAAGCCAATTCCCTTCCCCCCGATCAAATTCACACAACGTTTGCAATCTCTTTGCCCGATTGAATTACTCTGTTAATGATTCCGTGCGGCCTCCGCATTTGAAGTTCAACGGCCGCCGAACGAGGGCAGAGCGGTTGAGCCAGACTATTTTTGTACTCGAAGACGATCACGACATTGCACGGTTGGTGCAGCATCACTTGGAGGCGGCAGGCTTTGCGGCGCGGCTTTTTCACACCCCTGCCAATCTGATTCCTGACGCCGAGCGGCAAGCGCCTGCGCTTTTCCTGCTGGACATCATGGTTCCCGGCGGCGACGGCCTCGATGTCTGCCGGCGATTGCGCAACCACAGCGGACTTTCTACCGTGCCGATCATCTTTCTGACGGCGCGGGCAGGGGAAAACGACCGTGTGCTGGGCCTGGAGATGGGAGCCGACGATTACATCACCAAGCCCTTTGCTACACGAGAGCTGGTGGCGCGCGTCAAGGCCGTTCTGCGCCGCTTCGAGCGCCCCACCACGCCCTCCGTCATCCGCTTCGAGGAGATCGTCATCGACGCCAATGCCATGCAGTTGAATGTGCGCGGCGAGCTGACCACCACCACTGCCACCGAGTTCCGGCTGCTGGACTACCTGGCGCGCCATCCCGGCCGGGTCTTTAGCCGCGACCACCTGCTGGACGCCGTCTGGGGCGATGCCCGCTTTGTCACCCCCCGTTCGGTGGATGTCTACGTGCGCCGCATCCGTGAGAAGATTGAAATCGACCCGGAGAACCCGCGCTACCTGAGAACCGTGCGCGGCGCCGGCTACCGCTTCGAGCTTCCCAAAAGCGAGTAGGGCAGAGTGAAATCCAAAATCTTTACCAAGCTGCTCGGCCTCTTTCTCCTGCTGCTGATCTTTCAGGCTGCGGCGATGGAGTTTATCTTCATTCCGCTCATTGCGGGCAAGGTTCTGGAACTGCCCCGCTCCAACTCTTTTCTGCTCGGAAATGAGATTTTGTGCTCCGGCCTGATCGCACTGGCGGTGGCGCTTACCCTGGCGATATGGGTTGCCGGCCGCATCGCCGCGCGTCTGGAGAGGCTGATTTCCTTTGCGCAGCGCATTGCCGGCGGCGATCTGAGCGCACGCCTTTCACTTACCGAAGAAGATGCTCTCACCGCTCCGGAGGCCCAGCTCAACAAGGCCGCCGAACGGCTCGGCGAGAGTTTTGCCGAGATCGAGAGCCGCCGCCAGGAGTTGGCGGCGATGCTGGATTCCATGCAGGAGGCGGTCGTCGCCGTCAACCCCGAAGGGCTGGTCCGCTGGTCGAACGCACAGATGCAGCGCATCGCCGGCACCGAGATTCGCGCCGGCAAGCCGCTGGTACTCTCCGTGCGCGATCCGGAATTGCTTGCCTGTGTCAAAGCTGCGCTGGAAGAGCACGTGATGCATTCCGGACGCGCCACCTCGCTCGCGCAGGGGCGCATCTTTGAGATCAATGCTGCTCCCATGCCCACCGGCGGCGCGCTTGCCGTGCTCCACGATGTGACCCGCATCGAGGCTGCTGAGACCTCTCGCCGCGAGTTCATCGCCAATGTCAGCCATGAACTGCGCACCCCGCTGACCTCTATCCAGGGATACGTCGAAACACTGATTGAGGAGCCTGCGCCCAACCGTGAAACCACCCGCGAGTTTCTCGGCATCATTCTTAAAAACGCCACCCGCATGAACCGCATCACCGAGGACCTGCTCGCCCTGGCTGGCGTGGAAAGCCCGGATTACAAGCTGGCGCTCCAGCCCGCGCGGGCCAGTGCGCTGCTTCAGGACGCCATCGACTCGCTCTGCGGCATGGTGATCGACTCCGGCCTCACCCTCGAATCCACCGGCGCTCCGGAGACGTTCGTCCAGGCCGATTCCGACGCTATCAACCAGGTCTTCGGCAACCTCATTGAAAACGCGCTCAAGTACGCCAGGGCCGGCAAGCGGATCTCCGTTGGCGCCCGGCTATCGGGATCGGAGGTCGAATTCAGTGTCCGTGACTTCGGCCCCGGCATCGCCTCCGAGCATTTAGAACGGATCTTCGAGCGCTTTTATCGTGTCGACAAGGCCCGTTCGCGCGAGTCCGGCGGCACCGGCCTCGGTCTGGCCATCGTCAAGCACATCGTGCTGGCCCATGGCGGACGCATCTGGGCAGAAAGCCAACTGGGACGCGGCGTTGTCTTCCATTTCACTCTGCCCCAGGCTTTGAATACCCCGATGGCAGATGCAAGACCAGCGCCGGAGCCGACACAGCTACGACCGAGCCAGAGCAGCACAGTGTGAGGAAGTACACGGCCGGGAGGGGTGGTGAGCTCGCTGGGACTCGAACCCAGGACCCACGCCTTAAAAGGGCGTTGCTCTACCAACTGAGCTACGAGCTCGTTCAAGGCCGCTAATACCAAATTATCATAGCGGAGGGCTTGCCGCCGCGAATCGCTTCTCCAGGGCCTCCGACTTTCGCTCTTTACGGCCTTCCCACCATAAAATGCCTCTGCTCAAGTAAAAGAGACAAGAAATAGGTTAGGCTGGTTACAAGATTCGCAAACAGGAGAGTTCTCATGTTCGATGTGGGAGAGAAAGTTACGGTCATTGCGGACAAAGGAATTACCTACGACGGCATTATTCTGGCACGTGCGACGGGCGACAGTGGGTTGGGAGCCTACAAGATTGCCCTCGATGGCGGCGGGACCGAACAAATGGGGCAATTAAGCCGGTTTCGGGAATTCGGACAGCGGGATGAGTGGAAGGATTGTTCCTCAGCCAGCCATTAAGATGGCAGAAAAGAGGAGCAACGATG
>Ga0181528_10000880_pt1 | contig 19407 bp, 17 predicted proteins | sample PEATcosm2014_Bin_47_FD_119742 | JGI IMG/M metagenome (GOLD analysis project Ga0181528, IMG submission 119742) | Peatland microbial communities from MTU Mesocosm Facility, Houghton, MI, USA - PEATcosm2014_Bin10_10_metaG | ecosystem: Environmental > Terrestrial > Soil > Wetlands > Peat | place...
ACAAGCAAAAAAGCGGCCGCCTCGATGTGACCCTCCGCGTCTCCCGGCGCTACAGCGCGGCGCCGTTAGAGGACTCGATTGAGTTCCGGGGTCCGCCGGCGCCGGACGCGGCCGCGCCGCCGCCAATACAAGCGGTGCAGAATAACCATGCGCCGGTATCGGCCGCTATGATCCAAAAAGCGGGCCAACCGGCGCCAGGCGGTTCAGCCAAACCCAAGATGCAGCCTCCAGTCTTGCCGGCGCCGCCTTCGCCGGGGACCTCCACGTCAGCGCAGGCGGGTTCGCCCGATCTCTTTCCTAAAACGGAAATGTCGCCACAGCAGCCCGAACCACTCCCCGCATCGCGATCCGGCCGATTGATCTGGACCGGAAGGTTGGACCCGCACGCCGTCGTCGAAATCAATGGCGCGCACGCCGGTTTCGGATCGGTCAGCGGCTCCTGGCCGGGAAGTCCGGCCGAATTTCGCGTCGATCCGGCGGAATTCACACGTGATGGCCTGGTGATCTATACCACCGATAGCGCGGCGAACGGCCGCACCGAGCCGCCCTCGAAGGCGAATGGCGGGAATCCGGTGTGGTTTGCGTTCGATCCGCTGCGCGCGGGGCAATTGGTGGTGCTCGAGGCTCCCAACCAGCGCAATAATTTCAATCGGATTGTGCTGCGCAATGACGCCAAGACTTGCCCGGTGATCGTGATCGATTGGAATACGCGTTAAGCCGCTTGCCGCGCATGCAATGGGTAAATTCACGGGCTAGCCCGTGAAAATCCGCTCCCGGCGATCGGAAGCAATATTGGCCGCCGATCAACCCCCATGAGAAGCAAATGACTTATCTGCGTTCATCGGCGGCCAACTATTCTCAGGTTCAGCACGGGAAACTTTACGACGCTCCTCCGCCCCCCACATCGGTTAAGCACCCCGATATCCGGTGCCCGGCCCAATTCCCGGCAGTTTCGTGTCAGAATGGTGATTTCCGGACGGAGCGTGCTTTCGAGGACCCAAAAAGCGGCATCGGGACGGGTTTGTCAGTTCAGTTGCGAAAACTGAGCAAAGCTAGCTAAAATCAACGCGTCCGAAGAGATCCCAGGAGGATTCATGGCTGTTGAGCAGAAGGTGAAGCAGATCATTGTCGAGCAACTCGGCGTCGATGAGAGCCAGGTGGACAGCAACGCGTCGTTCGTCGACGACTTGGGCGCCGATTCGCTGGACATCGTCGAACTGGTAATGGCCTTTGAAGAGGCGTTCGAATTGGAGATTCCCGACGAGGATGCCGAGAAGATCACCACCGTGAAGGACGCCGTCGAATACATCGAGAATAAGACTGCCAAGAAATAGCCGCTTTTCACATCAAGGGGAACAGTTTTGACGCGAAGAGTGGTAGTAACGGGCGTCGGCTTGCTGACGCCGCTTGGTATTGGAACCGAAGACACCTGGGAGGCGATCCGCGCGGGAAAGTCCGGCATTGGCCCCATCACGCAGTTCGATGCGGCTGCCTTCTCGTGCCGCATTGCCGGCGAAGTCAAGGGCTTCGACCCCTCCAACTATATCGAGAAAAAAGAAATCAAAAAGATGGGGCGCTTTATCCACTTCGCCGTCGCGGCGGCGGACTTCGCCCTCCAGGATTCCGGCCTGAAAGTGACCCCGGACATCGCCGAGCAGGTGGGCGTGTACATCGGCAGCGGTATCGGCGGGTTCGAGGTCATCGAGCGGGAACACCAGACGCTGCTGGAGCACGGGCCGCGGCGCATCTCGCCGTTTTTCATTCCGGCCACCATTATTAATCTGGCTTCCGGATACGTTTCCATCAAGAGCGGCGCCAAGGGTCCGAATTCCGCCACGGCGACGGCCTGCACCACCAGCGCCCATTCCATCGGAGACTCCTACCGCATGATTCAGCGCGGGGATGCCGACGCCATGATTTGCGGTGGGACGGAAGCCGCCGTGACCCCCATGGGAATCGGCGGATTCGCCGCCATGCGTGCGCTGTCCACGCGGAATGAGGAACCCGAGCGGGCATCCCGGCCCTGGGACAAGGATCGCGACGGATTCGTGGTGGGCGAAGGCGCCGGCATTCTGGTTCTGGAGGAACTGGAAATGGCGCGCGCGCGCGGTGCCCACATCCTGTCGGAGGTTGTCGGCTACGGTATGAGCGCCGACGCCTTCCACGTGACTGCCCCGCCCGCCGATGGCGACGGCGCGTTCCGGGTGATGCGCAACGCTATCCGCGATGCCGGCCTGACGCCGGATCAAGTCGATTACATCAACGCGCACGGCACGTCCACCGATGTGGGCGACCGCGCCGAGACCATGGCCATCAAACGGGCCTTCGGCAGTCACGCTTATAAGGTCGCGGTCAGTTCCACCAAATCCATGACTGGACACTTGCTGGGCGGCGCGGGCGGACTGGAGGCGGGCATCACGGTGATGGCGATTCGCGATCAGATCGCGCCTCCCACTGTGAATCATGAGTCTCCCGGCGAGTGTTGCGATCTGGATTACGTCCCGCTGGTTGCCCGGCCCATGAAAATCGACTATGCGCTTTCCAACAGCTTCGGCTTTGGCGGGACTAACGGCTGTCTGATTTTCAAGCGATACTCGGAATAGAGAAATTCTAGAATCAGCCACGGATAAACGCAGATGAACACAGATAGGAAAGTTTTATCCGTGTCTATCTGTGTTCATCTGTGGCCAAAACGTTTCTTGGTGTTTTCATGAAGATCATCGTTGCCATCAAGCAGGTCCCCGCCCGCGATTCGCAACTGCGCATCGCGCCTTCGGGAAAGTGGATCGCAGAAGCCGACCTCTCCCATGAGATCAACGAGCCGGACGCGTACGCCCTGGAAGCCGGACTGCAACTCAAGGAAAAGCACGGCGGAGAAGTGGTAGCTCTCTGCGCCGGACCGGCGCGCGCCGCCGGCACCATTAAGGAAGCGCTCGCCAAAGGCGCCGACCGCGCCATACACATTGAGGAAGAGCTGGTCGCGTTCGATCCGCTCTCCACCGCTCAGTTGCTGGCTGCGGCGGTGAAGGGCGAAAGCGCCGGCCTGATTCTCACCGGGCTGCAATCCGACGATCTGGGCTACGGCCAGACCGGCGTGATTCTGGCGGAACTCCTGGGCGTGCCGCACGCCACCATCGTCATGCAGGTGGATAAAACCGATAGCGGGATCCGCGTGAAGCGCGAATTGGAGGACGGCTGGTTCCAGCACGTGGATATGCCGTTGCCGGCGCTGCTCACCATTCAGTCAGGCATCAGCAAGCTCCGCTACGCCACGCTCATGGGGATTAAGAAGGCCAAGAGCAAAGAAGTGCGCCGCGTTACGGCGGAGAGCCTGGGAGTAGCCGCCGCGTCACCTGGTGTCATCATGGAGCGCATCTACTTGCCCGAGCACACCAAGCACACCCAGCTTTTCGAGGGCAGCCCCAAGGAAGCGGCGGCGAAACTGGTGGAGAAATTGAAATTCGAGGCGCGCGTCATATGAGCGTACTGGCGATTTTGGAACAGCGGTCCGGCCAGTGGAACCGCATGTCGTTCGAGACCCTGGCGGCGGCACAGCAACTGGCGAAGCAACTCGGCGTCACCGCCAGCGCGGCGGTGCTCGGCCACGGCGTCGAAACGCTCGCCCATGAGCTGGCGTCGAAGCAGCTCGATAAAGTCTATGCCGTCGAACACGAATTGCTGCAGGACTATACTCCGGATGCCTATTGTGCGGCGCTCGCACAGTTGATCGACCGATTCCATCCGGCAGTCCTGCTGTTCCCCCACACCTATCAGGTCCGCGACTTCCTCCCCAAACTGGCCACCGGGCGGCGCCGTGTAGCAGTGAGCGATGTGGTGGCGCATCGCGTGGATGGCGGCAGCGTGATTTTGGTGCGCCAGCTCTTCCAAGGGAAGGTCAACGCCGATGTCCGCCTCACGGGCGACTCACCGCATTTCGCTTCGCTGCAGGCCGGCGCCTATCGCGCCGACCAGGTTGCCGAGGGGACGTCGACGGTCGAGGTCTTCCATCCCTCGATTGCGCCGGAACAGATTCGCACCACGCCGCGAGAACTGTTCCGCGAATCGCAGCGCGCCGTCGATCTCGGTTCGGCCGAGATCATCGTCTCCGTGGGGCGCGGCATTAAAGAGGCGGAAAACATCGCGCTGGTGCAGCAGCTGGCCGATGCGTTGGGCGGCGAACTCGCCGCCTCGCGGCCCATCTGCGACTCCGGATGGCTGCCCATGGAACGCCAGGTCGGCAGTTCGGGCCAGACGGTGGCGCCGAAACTATATCTTGCGGTCGGCATTTCGGGGGCCATCCAGCACCTGGTGGGAATGAAAGGCTCGCGCACCATCGTGGCAATCAACAAGGATGCCGAAGCGCCCATCTTCGAAGTCGCCGACTACGGTATCGTCGGTGACCTATTTCAAGTGGTGCCGGAACTGATCGCCGAGGTTAAAAAAGCGAAGTAAAGATTTCTCGGTAGAGGTGTGGAGATTGCAGAGAAAAACTTTTAAGACGCAGGGGCCCGAGAATCCAGCATCCCGATTCTGACTGAGTCCGTCCGAGACCCGCCGGATGCGTTGCGGCTGAGCAAGACTCTGACCTCCTGAGGTCGTCCCCGGAGTTTCGGTGAGCTCGAGAAATTGACTTGAGCCTGTTTTTCGTATCTCGGGACCGCCCCTTGCGGTCGCGGCTCAGTGCCGGCACACCGCGTTGCCGAGCCGCGGCCGTGAGGGAGCGGTTTGCGGCGTCAACCTGAATTCCACGAGTTTATCCACAGTATAGGAACTGGCGGGAATGAGCCTGAGCCGAGCTTCGCAAAACAAGTTCGGCCACGGATCCTACAAAGATTCACAGAGATCAAACCAAGTCCTTCTGATCCGTGTGAATCCGTGTCCATCCGCGGTCATAATGTTTTTGACTCACGTGATGAGAGCTCATCCCGATTCCACGACTTCAGGAGGTCGGAGACTCTGTCCGTCAGTGTCAGCTTTTCCTCCCGTCGCTTTGTTCTTTGTGGCCGGCCGATCAAAAAGCCAGGCTCCGCGCACGCCGGCGACGGGTCACACCGTATTGTCTGGCTGAAGGTTCATCCAAGTACCTTTTGAACAACGGCTATCAACTGTTCGGGGCGAAACGGTTTGACGATCCAGGCCGTAGCGCCCGCCGAACGAGCTGCTTGTTTTTTGGCGGCTTCCGACTCCGTGGTCAGGACCACAATAGGCACATATTTAAACGCGGGATCGGCGCGCACCCGTTTGATCAGTTCGATACCGTCCATCGCCGGCATATTCAGATCCGTGACCACCATGCTCAGGGACCGGGTAAACTTGGTAAGCGCGTCGCTCCCATCTTTGGCTTCAATCACCTCATAGCCGGCGGCCTTCAACGTGAAGGTCACCATTTGCCGAACGGTCGCGGAATCATCTACGGTAAGAATAGTCTTGCTCATCCAGTGCCTCTCGATTGCGATTCAATCTGTAAAATCCCATCTAACGGGCTCTCCCGGCTTTACCCGCCCCTCTCCGTATCTATTCAGAAAAACTCGACATTGTCGTCCTGTGGTACAGGCAATGGGCTCTGCGGCGTGGATGATCCGTCCTTCCGGAGAACGTTTTCACACGTCGCGCGATGCACGGCGCGTTCGGACCGCATGGTGTATTTCGCCGCCATCGGCTCCAGACCGGCAATGCCGGCCGGCTCGGCATGAGCCGATAGTTGCTGCAACAACTCGGTTGTGGCGGCCAGGACGCCCAGACACTCTTTCTGCGTGCCGAACGCGGCTATAGTCTCCTGAATCCGCTGCTTCAACCAGGCGGTAAGCTCAATCGTGCGGGTATAGTCGCGGCACGCACTCTCCTGAATGAAAGTCATGGCTTCGATGCACGGGCGAAGTTGGGTGATTTCCACCTCCCAACTGCTGCGAGCTCCCGCTCCTTTTCGCAGCGCCGCAGAGGCATCCCGCAGGGCGTTCAAAAAGTCTTCCAGCGTGTTGAACCTGGTCTCGGCGTCCTGGGCGAGTTCCCGGATGGTCTGGGCTACAATCCTGAGCGCCGCACCATCGGGCCCCAGCCGCACGGCCTGAATGGTCGCGTTGAGCGCGATAAACTGCATGTTAGCGCCAATCGCCCGCGCCTCGTCAATGGTTCGCGAGATCTCGGAGACTCGTTCATGGACGGCATCGGCAGTTATGCTCAGACGGCGATCCGCGGCCACATTACTCTCCAGGATCACGAGAATACCGCCGAGGTCGGATTGAATATTGGAAGAGAACGCCGCATCGCCATTACTGGACTGTCCCAGCAATCGCGCCGATTCATCGGCCACCTCCCCAATTTTGAGTTCGATCCGCACAAGGGCATCGCGGATCTGCTCGATAGAGGTCTCAAATGTAGTTTGAGAGTTATTCAGTTGGGCGGCTTGGAGACGGGCAATGTCCGTCACACATGATTCTGAAACATCCAACCGGTCGAGAGGCCGGAAGGCGTCTAGAACGTGCTCGATCTGCTGGCGAACGATATCGTGAGACTGCAGGGCTGTCACGACATCTCCAACCGCTCGCGAGATCCCCTCGAAACGCTCTGCCAGACGTTTGGAGGCCTGGGAAACCTGGCTACGGCGATCGTGAATCTTCAGGAGCTCCGCGTTGGTCTGGCTGGCAAGCGGACCCAGATTGTCGCGGAACTTTTGTGCCAGGCTCCGCACTTCTTCTGCAGCGCGGCAGGTGGTGTCGAGAAGCGCGGCAGCCGAATCGGATATGTTGCCGATCTGTTCTCGAATTTGCCGCGAGAGCGCGGTCACCGCTTGCGCCAGATCGACAAAGGTTGCACCGGCATCGAAGCGGGCGCTTTCTATGCGCGTCGTGACGCCGAGCACCTGGAAGACGTTTGCAATCGGATCAATCGCTTGAATGGCTTGATGGATCGCCTTTACGTTCTCCTGTATCTCCTGTATCCTGACCACTGTGTCGTCGCCCTGGTAGCCTCTTTGGGCGGCGGTCAGGAGGTTCCTGAGGACCTCCGGCGAGCCTTCGTCACTCGATAGAAGCTCGGAAATCGAGGTGGTCTGGTTGGCGAGCTCGCGGGCTTTGAGTTGTAGATCCATGAGCCGCTCGCCAACCAGCAGAAATACCCCTTCCGACGAAGTCGTGACTCCGGCCAGGCCGCCCTGTACCTTCTGCAGCAGCACGTTCATCAGTTCGCGAGTGAGTGGTCCGGAACGCAGCTCGCTTGCCAATCCAGCCAACGAATCGAGTGGGGTGGACTCCCGCATCGAATCCGGAATGGCCGGGAACCCCGTGGCGGACGCTGCCGGTGGCATGTGCAGTGGGGTCATGGGCGCATCACGTAGCAAATGCCGGATCAGGTCTGTGGTGACACTGCCGCACCACCTCGGCTGCAATCGAGCCGAGGGGTATGATTCGATCCACTGCTCCCAGCTTGATCGCCTCGGCCGGCATCCCGAAGACGACGCAGCTCGCTTCATCCTGGGCGATGTTGAACGCTCCGGCCTGCTTCATTTCGAGCATGCCCTTGGCGCCATCGTCACCCATTCCGGTCATGATGACTCCGAGAACATTCTTTCCGCCATAGCGGGCGGCCGAGCGGAACAGCACATCCACCGAGGGGCGGTGCCGGCTGACCAGCGGTCCGTCCCTGACCTCGACAAAATATCGCGCGCCGCTGCGCTTCAGCAGAAGATGCCGGTTGCCGGGTGCGATCAGGGCCTGGCCGCGAATGACCGAGTCGCCGTCGGCGGCCTCCTTGACCGTGATGCGGCACGTTTTGTCCAGCCGCTCCGCAAATCGCGCTGTGAACTCCTCCGGCATGTGCTGAACAATTACGATTCCAGGGGCATCCAGCGGCAACGCTTCGAGAAACACCCGTAAAGCCTCCGTCCCTCCGGTGGAGGCGCCGACGGCAACCACCCTTTCAGTCGCCTGGACCGGCAGAGCGTTCGATGGCGCTTTCGGCAGCACGGCATCGGCGGTCAGCTTCGGATTTACGCGGAATGGGCGAACCGGCTTCTTCGCCAGCCGAGCCCATGCTGCGGACTTCACCACGTCGCATATCCAGACCCGGGAGTCCTCGAAGAACTCCCTGGCTCCCAGTTTGGGCTTTGTAATGATCTCGACCGCTCCCTTTTCGAGTGCCGCGAAAGCCGCGTCGGAGCCCGTTCCGGCAAGAGTGGAACAAATAACCACCGGGATGGGATGCTGGCTCATGATCTTTTCGAGGAAGGTCAACCCGTCCATTCGCGGCATCTCGATGTCCAGCGTGATGACATCCGGAGTTTCGTGTTTGATGCGCTCGACGGCGGCATAGGGGTCCGAGGCCACCGCCATGACTTCAATTTGCGGATCCGATTCGAGGATTTCTTTCAGGACCTGGCGGACCGACGCGGAATCGTCGACAATCAGCACTTTGACCTTGTTAGACGATCTCATAAGACGCTACCCGGCAGCCTTACGCGGCGTCCATTTTCGGTATATGGAAGCCTTCACTGCCTCCAGCGGGACATTCAGCCCGGACAGCGACTCGGAGTGCCCCGCGAACAGGTAGCCGCCCGGTTCAAGATTCTCGCAGATCTTGTTCACGACGGCTTGCTGCGTGTTCCTATCGAAGTAGATCATCACATTGCGGAAGAAGACTACGTCGAAAATGCCCTTTACTGCATAGCTGGCGTCCATGAAATTCAATTGGTGAAAGCTGACCCTGCTCCGCAACTTCGATACCACGCGGGCAAGGCCATGGGCGTTGTTCCGGCTGCGCAGCAGATATTTCCTCCGCAATTCCGGCGGGACGGGAAGAATCTGCGATTCCTGATAAATACCGCTCCGCGCCAGGTGCAGCATTTTCGTCGAAACATCCGTGGCGAGAATGGCAAAATCGAATCCGGGCCGCACGCTGGCATATTCGGCCAAGATCATCGCCAGGGTATACGGCTCCTCCCCGGAGGAGCATCCAGCCGACCACGCCCGGAATTGTGTCCGGTCGCGGGCCGGACGACGAGCCAGCTCCGGCAATACCGACTCAACCAGGTAGGTGAAATGCTCAGGCTCGCGAAAAAAGTCGGTCTTATTCGTAGTGATTGCATTGATGAAGTGCTCCCGCTCCTCCCGGTTGGAGATAGCGAAGAAGTACTCGGCATAGCGCTCGATCGACTCCAGGCCCAGATCGCGAACGCGCCGCAAAAGCCGGCTTTGCACCATGGTCAGCTTCGATTCAGGCATCTTTATTCCCAGCTCTTCGGTGATGAAGTCCGCAAACCGAGTGAAACTCTCCTTCGACAAGTCGGTGGCGATTCCTGGCAGCCCTGGCTGGTCGATCTGGTTCATTGATCGGCCCCGTTCTTCCGGCAGGGTGAATTTGGATCCGGCCTCGGCGGCGACGCGGTCCGGCTGGCTGCCCGCCGCGCATTCGCGAATCCGCCCGGCGGAACACCCCAAGGGGAAAGCGGATTGCCGGCTGGACTTTTGCCCAGTGCCGCTCCCGCGGCATCGAGCAAATCGGCTTTTGAGAAGGGCTTCAGCACTGTCTGGCAGGCGCCCAAGTGTTTGGCGACGGCCAGCATGCCTCGCCGGCCCGTAACGCCGCTCATCGCCACGATGGGGATGTTCGGGCGGATCCGGCGCCCTTCCCGGATCAATTCGATTCCGTCCGTATCCGGCATATAGATATCGGTAACGATCAGGTCGAAAGGCTCTCGCTGCAGCGCCTGAAGACCATGTCTTACATCGGTGCACGCGTGCACTTGATAGCCGGCCTCGGCTAGGACCACCTCAACTATTTCCAGAACTGTGGGTGAATCGTCGATTACCAGGATTTTGGGCATAGTTTCTCCGCGGCGGGACGTCCTCGTTTTTAATGGGGGAATACCGGCTCGCCGATTTGGGCATCGATGTCCTTCACCAACGCGAGTTCCTCCGAGGAGAAGACGGCATTGACATCGAGGATGATGATGAAGTCGTCGCCGCGCTTACCCATCCCCTGGATGAAGTCGGTCCGCCACCGCATGGCAATCCGCGGCGGGGGATTAATGTTCCCCGGATCGAGCTCGATGACTTCATGGACACTGTCGGCAACGCCGCCCAGTACGGTGGCCTCGCCGTCGAGTTCGAGCTCCATCACGATAATGCGCGTATGTACCGTGTCGGCTCTTTCCGGCAATCCGAATCGCAGACGGAGATCCACCACCGGCGTCGCCTGACCCCGGACGTTGACGACACCCCGCATAAAGGAAGGCGCGGTCGGCACCTTGGTAATCTGAGATATTTCCAGGACCTCGCGAACCTGGGCGACGTCGATGGCAAAGAGCTCATCGCCGAGCTTGAACGTCATGTATTGACGAGTTTCCGTAATCATGTTTGCCACCACCTCGCTCCTTAGGACTCGTAGGCCGTGAAATCGCGGTCGCGCGAGTCGGCGCCGCCGTTATTGGCATCCAGGTCAATGCTGGCTCCGGCGCCCTTAATGGCCCGATGGAGCTGCGTCAACGCCGCCGTCGAAGACCGTCCGTCGGCCGTTTTTCGCATCGCACCGGACGGGCGGGCCGGAACGCTCTTCCTTGCCTTCAGAGCCGGAACCGCCCGTGTGTCGCCGGTTTTGAAGAAGGCAATCGTGGACTGCAGGACTTCCGCCTGGCTCGACAGCTCTTCCGCCGTCGACGACATTTCTTCCGACGCCGCCGAATTCTGCTGGATGACCTGGTCGAGTTGCTGGATGGCTTTGTTGACCTGAGAGGCTCCGGTGCTTTGTTCCGCGCTGGCCGCCGCAATCTCGCGCACCAGTTCCGCCGTTTTTTGAATGTCGGGCACCAGTTTCGCCAGCAGTTGGCCGGCTCCCTCCGCGATCTGCACGCCATCCATACTGAGGCGGCTGATTTCGGCGGCCGCTATCTGGCTGCGTTCCGCGAGCTTCCGCACTTCGGAGGCGACCACGGCGAAGCCTTTGCCATGTTCGCCGGCGCGAGCCGCTTCCACGGCGGCATTCAACGCCAGCAGGTCGGTCTTGCGGGCGATTTCCTCGATGATGCCGATCTTTTCCGCCACTTGTTTCATGGCGCTGACTGTGCGCACCACGGCATCGCCGCTCGAACGCGCATCCTCAGAGGCCTTGGAGGCGAGCTTGTCCGTCTGCCTGGCGTTGTCGGCGTTCTGTTGGATACTCGAGGTCATTTCTTCCATCGAGGAAGTGGTTTCCTCGGCCGAAGCGGCCTGTTCAGTAGCGCCTTGCGAAAGTTGCTGCGCCGTGGAACTCATCTCCTCGCTGCCGGCGGCCACGTTGCTCGCGGCGGTCGCCACTTGCGAAACGGTCTTGCGGAGGTTTTCCAGCATCTTGGTGAGCGCCTGGCCGAGGACATCCTTCCCGGAAAGCACCTTCGCCTCTACGGTCAGGTCGCCCTCGGAGATCATCACGGCTACGTGAGCCGCGGCATTCAGGTTGCCGACCATGCCGTTCATGGCGGTCAGCATCTGGCCGAGTTCGTCCTTGGAGTCCACATCCACAGTCTCCGTCAGGTCGCCTTGGGCCACTTGACCGGCCAGCTCCACGGCCCTGCCCAGCGGTCGGGTGATTCCACGGACCACATACATACTGATTACGACAGCGGCAATCAAGGCCACCGCGAGACCGAGCAGGATGCCGGTCCGGCTGGAAGCCACGGCCGCCTGGATTCCGGCGGACTCCTCATCGGCTAAGGTTTTTTGGTAGGCCACCATGTTGCCGATAGCCTCCAGAATTTTATCTCCCGCTGGAACCAGCCGCTTCGCGAGCGCCTCAGCTTCGGCCTTTTTTCCGGATCGGCTGAGCGCCAGCGCCTCGTCGCGCGCGGCGTTAAACTCCCCGCGAACATTATTCAATTCCTGCGAGAGTGCGCGGCCTTTGGGGGTGGTATTCATTTTTTCGTACTGTTCGAGCATGGCCGCGTTGCGCGCAGAATTCTCTCTTTGCTGAGCTTCAATGCTTGCCATCTCGTGGGGGTCCTTGGAAAGGATATGGCGATAGGTCAGCCCCAAGTTGGCTTGAGCATTGCCTTGCACCTGGCCGACTAAATAGAGCGTCGGCAGCCGGTTTGCCGTGATGCTGGTTGAGTCCACGTCGATTGCTCCGATGCGGCTGTACGCAAACAGGCCAAGCGTCACTGCAATCGCGATCACCGCGCCGAACCCGGCGGAAATGCGCTTCCCAATCTTCCAATTCTTCATTTTGCCTTTCTCCACAGTTCGCTATTCTGGAAACTGCCTGACCCATCGCCGCCTGCAAGAGGCGAGCGTCGTTTCCGCGTCTACGCGGCTTCCGCGACTGCTCGCCGGCATTCGCGGTCGACGTACCGCACGATGGCGGCAGTATCGATGATCAGGGCGACCCGTCCGTCGCCCATGATCGTTGCGCCCGAAACCACATTGATATTCCTGAAAAACTTGCCCAGGGACTGAATCACCGTCTGGTGCGTGCCAAGCACGCGGTCCACGACAAGTCCGACGCGGTGGTCTTCATGCCGCACGATCACCACCTTCTCAACCGCTGGTGCGTCCCCGGGGACGTGAAATGCCTTCCGCAGGTCGATGTACGGGATCAACTCTCCCCGCACCGCAATCACGTTGCGCCCGTTGTTGCGGGCCTTCTGTGCCCTGAGCAATTCGACGTTCTCGGTAACCGCCGCCATGGGAACAATGAACCGGTCGCTGCCAATCTGCACCAGGAGTCCGTCAATGATAGCCAGGGTCAACGGCAAAGTAATGGAAACCCGAGTGCCCTTGCCTTCTTCGCTCGTCAGGGACAGCAGGCCGCGCAAGGCTTCGATCTGCCGCTTGACTGCGTCCATACCCACGCCGCGGCCCGACACGCTCGTCACCTGGCGGGCCGTTGAGAAGCCCGGCATCAGGATGAGGTTGAAAATGTCCTTATCGCTGAGACTCGCCTCCGGCGCGATCAGCTGCCGCTCCATCGCCTTGGCCCGGACTGCGGCGCGGTCGATCCCGCGTCCGTCGTCCTGAACGCTGACGACCACATCCGATCCGGTATGTACGGCGGAGAGACAGATGGTCGCGCGAGCCGGTTTGCCTTTCGCCACGCGTTCGGCGGGAGGTTCGACCGCGTGATCCAGGCAGTTGCGCAGACAGTGCACCAGCGGCTCGCCGAGTTGGTCCAGAATGCTCTTGTCCAGCTCCGTTTCGGCGCCTTCCGTCACCAGGTCGACTTCCTTTCCCAGTTCCGCCGACAGGTCATGCACCAGCCGCCGGAAGCGCCCGAACAGGGCGTCGATCGGAAGCATTCGAATTCCCAGCACGTTATCGCGCAATTCAGCCACCAGGCGCTCCAATTCCTGGACGGGATTGGCAAACTCCGATCCTCCGTTTTGCGATACCGCCTGCGTCAGACGGGACTGGTTCATGACGAGTTCTCCGACAAGGTTGACGAGACGGTCGAGCCTATTGGCCGGAACCCTCACGGTGGACTCTTTTACCAGCACTCTCTGAGGCGCGGCGGCGCAAACCGGTACCGCGTCTGGCAAGGGTTTATCGGCGGCGTCCGAACTGCTTGCGGCACCACCATTGCCAGGCTGATCCGGCGCGGCCACACATTCTATCCTCTCGATTTCGATCGTGCTATCGTCCTCCACAAAGATGAACACATCCCGGATTGCGTTCCGGTCGCAGGCGCTGCGAAGCTTGATGGTCCACCAGAGGTAACACACGTCCGCCTGAATGGCGTCCAGTGCCGGCACTTCCTCGGTATGCGCAGAGACTTCGCAAGGGCCCAGTTGTGCAAGCTCTTTAAGCAGCGCAATGGGGTTGCCGCCGTAGGCTAGAAGAGCGGGATTTGGACGGAAACGAATCGACCACGTCTGCGCAGCGGCTCCGTTGCGCCCCTCAACCGGCGGCGCCGGCGCCATGCGATCTTTTTCAGCGGCCCGCGGTTCCGAATTCGCAAACCCTTCGATGGCTGCAATCAGCATCTCGCTTGAACCCGGCGGCGCCGGTGGGCCGCCTTGTTCGGCGCCGAGCAGCATTTTGATGTGATCCTTGGCCTTGAGCACCAGGTCGAGAAGCGGGGATGCGGGCACAACCTGCTGACGAGCTCTGTCCAGCAAACTCTCAACGTGGTGGGTGAAGGCGGACACCGCCTCCAAACCGCACATGGCGCCGGAACCCTTGATGGTATGGAATGCGCGGAAAAGCTGGTTAGTAGTCTCCGCCGTCAATTCTCCCGCACCCACTGCCAGGGCGCACTGCTCGATATCGGCGAGAAGCTCCTCGGATTCCTGGAGAAACGTCTCAATCGGGTTAAACTGCATGTTCCTCGCCGCGCCTCGCTGGATTGGGGCCAATCGCGTCTGGCGCCTCTGTGAGCGACAACCCAAGTGCCGCGCTGGCATCCCGAATCGCGGCCGATAACCTGGCAAACTCAAATTGCGTCCCGGAGCGCTCTGCAGTTTTACGGGCTGAATAGAGCAATTGGAGAACCGCGGTGTCGCACGCATCGACCTCGGAAAGATCGACGATTGCCCTCGCGGTTCCGGCGATGAAATCCCGGAGGCTATCTTGAAGTTCCTTGGCCCCACTGATTTCGATTGAGCCAGCAAGCTTTAGGACATCGCCGGATTCGTCTCTGGTAATCTGCACGAAACTCTTCCTTGGAATCGGTTTGAGTGCGACGACTCGCCCACATGCGGGGAACATGCTTGTATCCACCGCCCGATTGCACGGCGACTGGCTCGTGCCAGTCACGGCCGTGCATTCACTGGCCATATCGTCAATCGCCGTATATTTTATAGCAAAAACTCCGAAAATCTTTTTAAAAACGCCCCGGCGGGATACATCCTGGCCACGACCGCGTATCGAGCACTGTAGTTTTCCGGTTGGGACAGGAAGGCATCATCGCCAGAATCCCGTGGAGCGTTCCAGTCGTCGCGATTTCTCCCTGGTATTCCTGGGTATCTTTGCGCCTCGGCGGCTTGGCGAGAGATTATAGAAAGCCGCCATGACCGGGAACGCCATCGCCCAACAGATCGTCGGCGCCGCCTTCCGCATTCATACACCCTCGGTCCGGGATTGCTGGGATCCGTCTACCACGCCGTGCTGGCGTACCAACTCGGCCGGCGCGGGCTCCGCACCGCCAGCCAGCAAATCATACCAGTGGTGTAAGAGGGAGTTTGGACGGATGCAGGATTCCGGGCCGATCTGATCGTTGCAGACGAGGGTATCGTGGAGATCAACTCCGCCCAGGTGCTGGCGCCGGTTCACAAAAAGCAGCTTCTCGCCTATCTTCGACTGGCCGACAAGCGCCTTGGCTCGCCCATCAACTGCCACGTCTTCCTCATCCAAGATGGAATCGCCCGCATCGTCAGCGGACTCGGAGAAGGGACTCTCGGCAAACCGCATGACGCCACGGTCTGACGAGCTACAGTTTAGTTGCGGCTATGCCGCGCTGCGACCTCCGCGCCTCTGTGAGAAATGCTTGATTTCGTCGATCCTGTAAACTGCCGTCGCTCACGAACGGATCGCCTGCCGGGCAAAAGAATTGTTGCGTTTTCCCCTAAGTGTTTTCCTTGGCGGCCCACCGCCTTGGCGAGAGATCCAAAGCACCGAAGCCGCTAATTCCCCCGATCGAATTGCCCCATCGCCACCGTGCCGGTCGGCGGTACGAAAGGCGCGGTCTGCGTCCCCGGCGACGTCTGCTGCTGCGGTTGCTGCAACTTCAGCCTCTGCTGTTCCATTTGTTTCCTAATCAACACTTCCATCGGCAGGCTCTCCGTCGGCGGAGTCACTGGCACCGGCCCGGTCTGCTCGATGCCGGGCTGGCGGAGCAGCACCGAGCCCGGACTCAGCTGCGGGTAGGCGAACGTCAACGCCGGCACCGGCTTGTCCACAGGAATGGGCCGCACGATCTCCGGTGTGATAATCACCAGCAATTCCGTATGACTCTTAGTGAGATTCTTCGATTGAAACAGCTTCCCTAAAATCGGAATGTCGCCGATTCCCGGCACTTTGGAAAGGTTTTCGGTGGTCTGATTGTTCAATAGTCCGGCGATTACAAAGCTCTGTCCGCTGTCCAGTTCCAGTTCAGTCTGCACTTTCCTCATCGACGTGCCCGGTACCGTGGTCCCCGCGATCGTCACCGAATTGGTGTAATCGAGCGCGCTCACCTCGGGCGCCACCTGTAGCCGGATGGTCCCCCGCGGCGTGATCAGCGGCAGGAAGCCCAACTTAATGCCGTACTCCTTAAACGCAATCGATACCGAGTTCGACCCCGACCCGGGCTGCACCATGGGGTAGGGAAACTCTCCGCCCGCCAAAAAATGCGCCTCCGTGCCGTTGATCACCAGCAGATTCGGTTCGGCCAGCACTTCGAGCAGGTTTTTGGTCTGTAACGCCTGAATAGCCAGACCAAGATTCAAGTCTTTGCGGAATAAGAACAGGTTGATGGCGTTGCTCAGCGAGAAAGTCTGCGCGCCGTCGGTGCTGATGGGCGCGCCCGTCCCCAAGGCCGCCGTGGTATTGAAGGCCCCGCTCGCCAGGGCGCTCGAAAGCTGCGTGCCGGCCCCGCGTTCCACGTCGGCAAATCGCACCCGCAAGAGAATCTGCGGATCCTCCGGTGGAATCGCGACGCGCAGCAGATTCACCGCCTTCCCGATTGTGGAAGCCATCGCTACCACCCGCTCCCCCACTGCCATATTCTTTACCGTCCCGCGAACGAAGACGATATCGTTGGCCACCGCCAGTTGCACATCCGCATCCGGAAACTCGCTCGCGATTTGCTCGCGCACGGCATCCAGTTTCAGCGAACTCGGCCGTACCAGGAGGTCATAGACCAGGCGCACGTCGCCCTCCTGCCAGACGACCAGCGACGTCTCGCCCGCTGCCAGCCCGTTTATCAGTATTTCCCTCGGCCCGATCATTACCGTCTCCGCCAACGTGGTATTGGCAATCGCCACGCGCTTGATCGTCACCGGACTGTCGACGCTCAACGACTTGCCCACGGTAACCACCAGCCGCTCGGGCGCCTTGGTTTCCAACGAGATCCCGGGCGTACAGAGCATGCCGATGCCGCCCATTACCTGGAGGATGCGTTTCCAATGCACGCTGAATCAATCGGCCGGAATCGCTCGCGGCATTAGGGGGAGATGCTGTAAAGTTCCGCCAGCCGCCAACCGATCTATAGTGTGTGGAATCGAATACCGCAGTATCCATCTTGCTTTGGACCCAGCAGCCCTTCGTCGGCCGCGGTCTGGCGGAAGTCTTAAAGGATCGGCCTGAGTATCGCCTCGAAGCTTGTTGCGGCAGCCTGCCGGCGGCTCTCGACTGCATGCGGACTGCGCCGCCCGACCTCGTGCTGGCCTACCTCACTTCACGCATTAGCCTGTCCGACATCCGCGCCTTACGTTCCGCCGGCGATCGCGCGCAGGTCGTGCTCTGGGGCGAAGGATTGGACGGCGAGTTTGCGTTTCAAGCGATGCAACTCGGCGTCCGCGGAATCCTGGCGAGCACCATCCCCATCGACGGCCTGCTGGCAGCGCTCGACGATGTTCATCGCGGCGTCCTGTGCTTCGAACGCGAACTCATGGACTCCGTGCTGGCGCAGACGCGCGTCGTCCTCACCAAACGGCAAGGCCAGATCATCTCCCTGCTCGCCCAAGGCTTCAAAAATAAGGAAATCGCCCGCGCCATGGGGATCACGGAAGGAACCGTCAAGGTCTACCTCTACAAGCTTTTCCGCAAACTCGGCATGAACGACCGCCTGGACCTGGCCTTGTATGGCATGAAAAATCTATTCGTAACGCCAAGCGGAGGCATAGACTCCTTCGGCCCGCGTTCGCTTCCACCGCAAGTCCGCGAGCGGCCCGCTCTCCACGCGCTGAACTGATTCGCCCGCGCCTAAATGGCCCCAAGAGCCAGAGCGAGCTCCGCTCTTTTCGCGGGGTAAGCTTCAAGCGTGCCCAGCTGGGCGACTGCCGGCCTCAGAACGTGCACCGTGCCATAATAGGGCGTTTCGGAATGCCTATCCTCTCCCGTGTCCTCAGAGCCATCCACTGGCATCGATTCTGGGGTTGGCTGGCACTGCTCGCTTATGCCGCGGCTGTAACCTTTCCCCACGAAAATGTGCAGTGGCTAATGAACCAGATCGCCATCCGCATCTCCCACCACCGCCTCTACCAATGGTCGGCAGGAATCGCTCTAACAGAGGCCCTCGTGTTAACAATAATCGTCATCTGGCTAATAAGAGCCCAGGAAACCCGGCTCCCACTGGCGTCCTTCTGGATTCTCACCCTGGCCCTTATCGCCTTCACCCGCTGGGCATTCACCGCCAACGACCTCGAGCTCGTTCATTATCCGCAGTACATTCCGGAAGGCATCGCGCTCGTCGCCCTCACGCTCTCCCCGCCCGAATCGCTCGCCTGGATCGTCATCTTCGGCGGCCTCGACGAGTGCTTCCAGTACGCCGTCCTCTCCCGCTTCCGTCCCGCACCTTTCGATTTCAACGACGTCTACATGGACCTGCTCGGCGGCGCGCTCGGCGTCCTCCTCGGCATGCTATTCCTGCGCTGCACCCGCCGCGACCCTTCCGGCCCACCCGATCCGCCTCTATGGAAACGGCCCGGCATCGCCGCCATCCTGGGAATTCTCGCCACCGGCGTCCTACTCTGGGCCTCCGGCCTCATACTGCTCTTCGAGGACAAGACCGACACCCGCCACTGGTTCTCCCTCAGCCGCTTCCGCGCCCCCACCTTCTGGTTTCAGGTCCCCACCAACGGCCCGGACAAATACCACACCCTCTCTCCCATCGAAGGTCCCATCCTGATCCTCACCACCATCGCGCTTTACGCCTTCGTCGTCCGCAGCGTGCGCATCTCGCCCCCGGAATAGCGCCCTAAGCCCACCCGCAGAGCCGCTCGATCTCCGCGGCCGATCCGTCCCGCAGCCACGCATCCAGCTGCGCCGGCTCCTTCAACTGCTGCCCACGCACCCGCGCCACCACCACGTACCGGCACGCGAGATCGCTCAGCGACGTCATATCGCCCCACAGCTTCTCGAACTGCGCCACCGGAAACACATCCTCCTGCCCCTTACCCCAGCGCTTTTTGACGTCCTTCAACGTGATGTACGACGGCATCCGCGCCGCCAGCCGCCGCGTCGCCTGCGCCACCTTCTCCGCGGCCCCCAGATCCCCGCGCTCGAGCCCCGCCACCTTCAGCAGCGCATCAATATCCAACCAATACGTCGCGCTGTTGTAATACGAGAGCTGCGATTCCACCTCTTCCCGCGGCAGCGCCATGCCTTCCACCAGCCGCAACCGCCCGTTCACCCGCGCCAGTCCCCCGCCCCGATCCTCCAGGTGGCGCGCGATCACCTCCGCCGTCAACCCCGCGCCTTCTTCGATGTGATACCCCAGCAGCGCCGGTTCGATCGCCGCTCCCGCCGT
>Ga0181528_10000881_pt1 | contig 19403 bp, 13 predicted proteins | sample PEATcosm2014_Bin_47_FD_119742 | JGI IMG/M metagenome (GOLD analysis project Ga0181528, IMG submission 119742) | Peatland microbial communities from MTU Mesocosm Facility, Houghton, MI, USA - PEATcosm2014_Bin10_10_metaG | ecosystem: Environmental > Terrestrial > Soil > Wetlands > Peat | place...
CAGGTCGGCGATCAGCACCCAGCGCGCCGAGCCCGGGAAGAGGAGGTGGGGGTAGCCGAAGACCTTGGTGTAGCCCATGTTGGTCGTGTACGGCTGCTCGGCCAGGAAGGGCAGGAGCCACCAGGCGGCCAGTCCGAAGCCGAGCACGCCGGTCACCACGGACCAGGCGAGGCGGCGCACCCACCGGCGGCCGGCGGCCGCGGCCCGGATGCCACCCGACACCAGGCGCGGGATGTCGGCGTCGAGGAGCAGCCACACCACCGCGCCGGCCACGGCGAACAGTGCCGGGATCAGGTGGCACAGCAGGGTGGCGGCAAAGAGCACGGCCGCGAGGGCGCGGTGGCGGCCGGTCCGCAGACCGGCGGCGACGACCCCGAGGAACAGGAGCGACAGCGACAGGCTGAGCGAGTACGAGAACTCGCCGGCCATGGTCGACAGCAGGTTCCCGCCGTAGATGGTGAAGCTGGGCTCGAAGAGGAACGGGAGCGTGGCGGCGGCGAGGCAGCCCGGCCCGGGGTCCCGCAGACCGGCCATGCGGCCGAAGGCCCACGCGCACACGGGCAGCAGGAGGCTTCCGAGGATCGTCACCAGCTTGAACGCGATGTCGTAGCTGAACACCACGTTGAACAGGACGGTGACCAGCCCGGGCAGCGGGAAGTAGAAGGTGTAGAGGGGGAACCCGTCGTACCAGCCCGGATCCCACCCGGTCAGTCGACCGTGGGTCAACAGGTTCGACTCGAGGAACTTGGGCAGGGCGACGTGGGCGCCGGTGTCGCCGCCGGCGGTCGTGGTGTTCAGGAAGAGGAGGTCGGGGTGCATCTGCAGGAGCACCACCACGATCACCCCGATGACGGCGACCGCACTGGTCCACTGCGGCCACGCCGTCCGCCGGGTCATGCGCACCCACCACGGGTCCCGCACCGACGCGGGGGCCCCGGGAGCGGCGGCGGGCGCCGCGGCCACGATCCCGCGGTCGTCGGGCGGGCGGGCGGCGGGCACGTCGTCGACGGCCGTCGCCCCCTCGGGATCGCCGTGCCCGTACTCCCCGGGGGTCACGTCAGACCAGTCCCCGGGCGCCCGCCAGCGCCGGTACGACGACGGCCGCCAACGCCAGGGCGTTGAACGACGCGTGGGCCACCATGTTCATGCCGAGCCGGCCGGTCCGGTAGGAGACGGCACCCAGGATCACGCCGAAGGTGGCGAGACCGAGCAGCTGCAACGACTCGGCGTGCGCGAGACCGAAGAGCACGCCGCTGACCAGCACGGCGAGGCACGGCCCGACCCAGCGGCCGAAGCGCCCGAAGAGCCGGGCGAAGGCCCGCAGCAGCACGCCCCGGAAGAAGAGCTCCTCGAAGAACGGCGCCCCCACCACGGTGGCGATGACGATCACGGCGTACCCGGGACCGTGGGAGCCGCCCGTGAGCCGCTGGGCCGGCGCGGAAAAGCGCTGGCTGAAGTCGTGGACGTGGGGCTTGATGGGGACGTACATCAACGCCACCAGGTACTGACCGGCGATCCCGATCGGGATCCCGAGCACGTCGATCCACCGGAACCGGAGCCCGAGGTCGGTGGTCAGGCGCGAGGTCCCTCGCAGCCGGCTGGCGAGCACGCCCGCCCCGAGGAACCCGCCCCACAGGCCGAGCAGCGTGGACATGACGAACCAGGTGGGGGGCTCGGCGAGCTTGGAGAGCGCCGTCAGCTGGTGGTACTGGCCGGCGATGGCGGCAGCTACGGCCGCCAGCAGGGCGGCGAGCACCTGGCCGCCGAGGAACCCGAGCGCCGCGTACAGCAGCCACATGCCCGCCGCCGGGCGGTCGACGGGGGCCGCACCGGCGTCGAGCTGCCGCCCGAGGGAGACGTCACGGGTCCTCGTCCGGGGCGCGCCGGCGGCGGTCGACGGATCGGGGTCGTGCGGGGTGGAGGGTGGTGCGCCCGGTCCCGCGGCATTCACCGCCTGTTCGGGCCGGTCGCTCACTCCCCCACGATACCGACCGCACCCCACGACGGGGGACCGGGCCACGACGGGGGCGATGCGCCGACCACACCCGGTGGCGCGTAGCATGAAGGGGTGACCCCGCCCAACCCCAACGTACCCAGCGGACCGTCCCCGAGCGAACCGGGCCAGTCCCCGGCCGGGCAGAACAAGAACCGCATCATCCTCTCCGTGGTCGTGATGCTGGTCATCATCGCCGTGCTCATCGTGCCGAGCCTGGTCCAGAAGGCCAACACGTCCCAGATCACGTACAACACCCTGCTCACCAAGCTTTCCGACAAGCAGGTCTCGACCGCCACGGTCGACCAGTCCAGCGGTGTCATCACCGGCACCCTGAAGGACGGCACCAAGTACACGGCCAACGGCCCGAACCCGGTCACGGACTCCGAGCTCGCCGCCCTCAAGCCCCTGGGTGCCAACTACAAGCTGGTGACCACCACCGAGAACCCGCTCGTCTCGATCCTCTACTACCTGATCCCCTTCGCCATCATCCTCGGGATCTTCTACTTCATCAGCAGACGCGCCCAGGGGCAGATGGGCAGCATCATGTCGATCGGACGGTCGAAGGCGAAGCTGTACTCGACCGAGCGACCATCGACCACGTTCGACGACGTGGCGGGGTACGACGGCGTGAAGCTCGAGATCAGCGAGGTGGTCGACTTCCTGAAGACACCGGCGCGCTTCAAGGACATCGGCGCGCGCATCCCCAAGGGCATCCTGCTGGTGGGCCCCCCCGGTACCGGCAAGACGCTGCTGGCCCGGGCCGTCGCCGGCGAGGCCGGCGTGCCGTTCATGTCCGTGAGCGGCTCCGACTTCATGGAGATGTTCGTCGGCGTCGGGGCCAGCCGGGTGCGCGACCTGTTCGCCACCGCCCGCAAGCAGGCTCCGGCCATCGTCTTCATCGACGAGATCGACTCCATCGGCCGCAAGCGTGGTGCCGGGTTGGGCGGCGGACACGACGAGCGGGAGCAGACCCTCAACCAGATGCTGTCCGAGATGGACGGCTTCGACCCCACCGAGGGCATCGTCGTCATGGCCGCCACCAACCGTCCCGACATCCTCGACGCCGCCATCCTGCGCCCGGGCCGGTTCGACCGCCAGATCGTGGTCCCCCTGCCCGACCTGGACGAGCGCCTGCCCATCCTCCAGGTCCACTGCAAGGACAAGCGGGTCGACCCCACGGTCGACCTCGGCAAGGTCGCCCGCGGCACGCCGGGTATGAGCGGTGCCGACCTGGCGAACCTGGTCAACGAGGCCGCCCTCCACGCCGTCCGGCGGGGCGCCCAGGTCATCCAGAACGAGGACTTCGAGGCGTCGCGTGACCGGGTCCTGATGGGCCAGCGCCGCGAGAGCCTCGTGCTGTCGAACGCCGAGAAGGAGCGCGTCGCGTTCCACGAGGGTGGGCACGCCGTGCTCGCCTACGTCCTGCCCGACGCGGACCCCGTCCACAAGGTCACCATCCTGCCGACCGGCATGGCACTGGGCGTGACGATGCAGCTCCCGATGGAGGAGCGCCACATCCATCCCCGCCAGCACATCGAGGACTCCCTCGCCGTCCGGATGGGGGGCCGGGCCGCCGAGCTGCTCGTCTACGGCGACCTCTCCACCGGGGCCGCCAACGACCTGGTCGGCAACACCGAGCTGGCCCGCAAGATGGTCCGCGAGTGGGGCATGAGCGACAAGATCGGCCCCATGGCCTGGGGCTCCCAGGGTCAGGTGTTCCTGGGCGAGGACCTGATGCACACCCGCGACTACTCGGAGCACACCAGCCAGATCATCGACGACGAGGTCGAGCAGATCCTGCGGTCCCAGGAGCAGCGGGCCCTCGAGGTGCTCGCCCGCCACCGGGGCGGCCTCGACGCCGTGGCCCGGGCCCTCCTCGACGAGGAGACCATCGACGGCGAGACGGTGGGGCGCCTGGTCGACACGGCCTACGGCCGGCCGGTGCATGCCGCCGGGGTGAAGACCGTGCCACCGATCTTCGTAGCCAGCCAGCACGGCCCGACCGGCTCCGGTGACGCCGACGGACCGCCGGCGGACGCCCAGGGCGCCGCGTCGCCCGCGCTCGGGTCCTCTCCCGCCCCGGTCCCCTCCTCGGAGAGCGGCAACGGCCACGGCGCGGCCCAGCCGGCGCAACCGGCCGAGCCCGCCGGATCCTCGAACAACAACGCCAAGGCCTCGGACGGCGGGGCGACCGACGGCGCTCCGCCGGCACCGGGTGCCGGCAACGGGTCGGCTGCTCCGGCGGCACCGTGGCCCCCGACCCAGGCACCGTGGCCGGGCAAGCAGGCACCGTGGCCGCCGCCTCCGCCCCCCACCTCCCACTGAGGTAGGGCCCGAGCGGGGCCGCCGCTCCCTGACATCGGACTGCGCCCCCGGTGTGGCCGGTTCGACCGGACCGGTCGATCTGGTCGATCTGGCCGATCCGGACGATCTGGACGGCCTGGCCGACGTGATGGACCTGGCCGACGTGATGGACCTGGCCGGACGGTCTGGACCTGGCCGGACGGTCCGACCGACTCAGCCGGCGAGGGGGAATCCCGCGGTCGAGATGACCCCGGGCGCCCCGGCCGGACCGATGTCCGCCTCGACCACCACGGGACCCGAGGCCTCCACCACCAGCGGCCGCAGGCCGCCCACGGCGGCGGACCCGAACACCACCACCCCGTTGCCCGTCACCCGGGCCAGGGCGACGGGCCGGCCCCCGGCCAACGGGACGACCGTCACCTCCACCGGCGTCGACTCCGGGTCCGCCACCGCCAGCGACCGGATCGCGGCGTTGGGGGCGAGCGGATTGCCCGGCGAGCCGGGTCCCACCACCAACCAGGTCGAGGCGGTCGACGTCGTACCCCGGGTGATGCCGGCCTGGGGCGCCACGGCCCCCGACGGCGCGGTCACGCTCCGACCCACGATGATGGGTGACGATGCGCTGACCGTCAGCGAGTACGGCGACCCGAGCGGCCAGCCGGCCACCGACGAGACGGTGAGGGTGGCCACGCCCAGGGGAGGGACCACCAGCTGATGGGGCGTCACGGTGGCGGCGGCCAGGCCGACCGACACGTGCGCCGTCACCGGCGACTGCCCCGGGTCCGCGACCACGAGGGTCACACTGCCGCCCTGGACCGCGGTGGTCTGGGCGAAGCGCCAGGTCGTGGCGGGCTCCGGGGTGCCGGCCATCAGAGCCAGTCCGGCGCCGGACGGGACGACCACCTTGTCGAGTTCGGTGGCCACCACGTCCCCCGAGGAGGACTGGACGAGCGTGGCCAGCTGGGCCTGGTTCTGGACGTAGTTGCCGAGCTGCGCCCCCACCACCTGGCCGGGGGCCAGGGTGATCCCCTGGTAGGCCTGGGGCACGAGCAGGGACCCGGACGCCGTCAGGAAGCTCACGTCGACCACGGCCTGGGCCGCCGTCGGGTTGTACAGGGAGAGGTCGAGCGTCCCGCTGGAGGTCGAGCCTCCGGCGAAGTCCCACTGGGGGGCGACGGTGGTGGCACAGGGCGCGGTGCTCCAGCCGCCCCGGCCACCGATGACCATCGTGCCGGTCACGCCGCCGGCGCCGAAGGAGAAGGTGGCCGCGGTGTCCCCGGCCGGCAACCCGGTGGCCGGCTCGACGTCGGCCGTGCCCCGGGCCGGGACCGCCACGCTGCGCCGCACCACGGTCGGGCTGCCGGCGTCGACGACGGTCATGACACCGTGCACGACCTGATGACCGGTGTTGGCCAGGACCACGATGAAGGTGGCACCGGCCCCGGCGTCCACCCCGGCGCCGGCCGCGCAGAACAGCGACGACTCCTGCGCGTCGGTGGGCGCCACCTGCACGCCGTCCCCGGACGTCGGTGCCGGCGACGGTGAGGGCACCGGCAGGGCGAGTGACAGGATCCCGACACCCACGACGACGACCGCGGCTACCACCAGCGCGGCGGTCCGACCCGCCACCGGGCGCTGGGCCCGGCGCCTCCGGGCGATCCGCGACACCACGACCGGTCCGGCTGCCACGCCGTCCAGGTCGCCGGGGCCGGCGTCGCCGGGGCCGGGGCCGGTCGGGTCGTCGCCGGGGCCGGTCACGCGTGCACCTCCTCGTCGGTGGTCCAGACGTCCTCGATCTCGTCGGTGGACCGCGTGCGGCCGGGTGACCACGCCCGCGGCCGGCCGACGCGCTCCCACTCGCGGCGGAGGCGTCGACGGTCGACGAGGGCCGCCACCGCGAGGGCCCACGCCAGCACCGAAAAGATTCCGGCGAGGAGCGGCAGCACCCCACCGGCGAACCGCAGCGTTCCGGTGGTCGACGAGGACACCGCATAGCGCGAGGCCCAACCGAAGGCGGGCGTGGACGTCGCGGTCCGGCCCGAGCCGAGCGTGAGGGTCCAGTCACCGGCCGGGGCGACGGAGGAGAAGACGGTGCCGGTCGTGAGGGGCCCCTCGAACGAGCGGGAGGCGACCGCTCCCGGGAGTACGGCGTGGGCACCCGGCACGACCGGTGTCCCCGGGGCCGAGGCCAGCGGGGACGGGACCGTGACCGCCGCCCCCGGATGGCCCGTCACCTCGGCCCGCTGCGGCACCCAGGCGGCGTTGGCGAACACGGTGATGCCCGTGCCCGACAGGACCGGTTGGAGGTCGAGCTGCGAGTCCAGGGCCGGCAGCAGGTCCGGGGGGACCGGGTACGGGGTGGGACTCTGCTGGCCGGAGATCTCGGGGGCGAGCGACGTCAGGACGACGACGTAGCGGACCCCGGCCGGCGCGACGAGATAGCCGAGCCGGTCGGTCCGGCCCTGGCGGGCCAGGTCGATGGCCGTCCCGAGGCCGGCGGCCGGTCCGGCTCCCGTCCCGTTCCACAGCCACCGGGCGTCGGGGGCGCCGTTCTCGGAGGTGGCGTAGGCCAGCCCGTCCCCGGCGTTCCAACCACCCTGGTTCAGGCTGCGCGGGTCGGCGATCCACAGCACCCGGAACGCCCCCGCCGACGCCTTGGACCCCATCCAGGCGACGGACTGGGCGAAATCGTTGGTGGGCAGGTCCCAACGGCCGGGCAGCGCCGAGACGAGGGTCGGGAGGGAGGCCACGCAGACGGCGAGCACGCCCACCACCGTCACCAGCTGGCGCCAGCCGAACTCGGCCTTGGGCAGATCGCGCTCGAACGCCGCCACCCCGAGACCGATCGAGGCCGCGGTGGCCGCCGCCGCGGGCCCGAGCAGGACGAGGGGGTCGATGGCCAGTCCGCCGGTCCAGCCCCGGCCGACCACCCACGCCGTCACCCACAGGAGCAGGGCTACGGCCCAGAAACGGGCCGCCCAGCGGAAGCGGGCGCCGCGGGCGAGGAGCAGCGGTGCGGCCGCGGCGATCAGGAAACCCCAGCTCAGAGGCGATCCACCGACCGGTCCGGCGGCGAAACGCAGCAATTGGCTCCAGGTGGCCGCTCCTGATGCCGGGGTCTGGAGACCGAACACCGAGACCATCCCCCGTCCCGAGGCGAGCACCCCGATGACCCAGGGCAGGCAGATCACGAGGGCGACGAGGGTCGATCCCAGCGCCAGGCGCAGCGCCCGGGCCGTGGACCGCACGTCGCCGAACAGGAGCGACGACACCACCAGGGCCACGGCGGCCAGGACCACGACGATGGCCGCGGCGGGTACGAAGGAGATCAGGACCGCCTCCAGCACGCCGAGGGCCAGCGACCCTCCGAGCAGGCCGTGACGCGAGGCCCAGGCGCCACCGGACTCCGGCCGGCCCTCCGGTGACTCCCCGGCCACCGTTCCGCCCGCCGGGGCCTCGGCCGTGCGGACGAAGGGCTCGAGCCCGGTCGACCGGGCCAGGACGGCCAGCACGAACGGGGCACCGGCGTAGACGACCAGGGCGCCCCACCGACCGAGGGCGAGCCCGTTGTAGGCCAGGGGCATGGCGAGGTACGCCAGACCGGCCACCAGGGCGGCGCGTTGGGAGCCGAACGGTCGCAGCAGCCGGACCGCCCCCCACGCCCCCAGCGGGAGACAGCCGAAGATCAGCGCCTTCTGGGCCAGGCCCATCGACCCGATCAGGATGGTCCCGAGCACGGCGGTGATGCCCAGGCCGGGGGCGGCCGGCGCGGTGGTGCCCACCCCGGACGGATGCCAGCCGGCGAAGAACTGCGAGAAGGTCGCCGACCACGAGGGGAACGGGGTGAACTGCCCGATGGCGGGGAGACGGCCCGACAACACCCCCCGGGACCCGATCACCACCAGGAGCGCGGCGATCAGCCACACGACGACCCGGACCTGGCCGGACACGCGTCCCGCCTCGGTCGTCTCCGCTCCCGGCTCGACCGTGAGTCCCTCCTCGGACGCGCCGTAGGTCTCGGCCGATACGGCCGCGGCGGCGGCCAGCTCGTCGGCGTGGGCGCCGTGGAAGCCGTGCTGGAACACGCGGCGCCCGTAGGCGGACAGTCGGGCACTCCCGCGCACCTGGAGCAGCCGGATCTCCTTGTCGCCGAGCCGACGCCGGGCCTGCAGCTCCGACCGCCGGGCCCGGGTGATCGTCAGACGGGCCAGGTTCCACCGCCAGGCCCGCACCACGGCCCGGGCCCGGGTGCGGTTGCCCGCCAGCTCGGCAACCAGGACCTCGCCGACCGCCAGCAGGAACACCTGGGGCACCACCCGCAGGAGGTGGCTACGGCTGTAGCAGGTGAACACGGCGAGAAGCTCGTGCCGGCGTTGGAGCTCCTGTAGCGTCACCGGGCGCCTCGGGTCGTCGACGACCGGCGCGATGGGCGCCGCGGAGGTCGTCTGGACCGCTTCGGTCGGGTCCCCGGGGGGGCGCTCGTAGGTGCCTCCGGCTCCCCCGCCCGTGTCGGTCGTGCCGTCCGTGTCGGTGGCTGCGGTCGTGTCGGTGGCGCCGTCCGTGTCGGTCGCCTCCGTCGCCCCCGTCACCCCGCCCGGGGTGTCGCCGTCGGACCCGTCTCCCACCCTCTTCCGGCGGGTGGCCTTCGACCCGCCCACCTCCGCCACGACCGACGCCGCCGCCGCTCCGGCCGCGGCCAGAAGCGTCGGCTCCAGGGGCCGGTCCCCCGAGGCCAGCTCCTCCAGGTGCCTCACCCGGGCGTCGGGGGCGACGATGATGCGTGCCCCGACCACCTGCGCCCGCCAGCACAGGTCGAGATCCTCCCCCATGGCCACGATCGTCGGGTCGTAGCCACCGAGCTCGTCGAAGAGGTCCGCCCGCACGAGGGTGACCCCACCCGGGGCGACGAACACGTCCCGCACGGCATCGTGCTGGCCGTGGTCGATCTCGTGGGGCTGGACCCGCTCCACCACCGACCCGCCCTTGTCGACGGTCATGCCCACGTGGACCAGCTGACTGGGATCGTTCCAGCTCACGACCTTGGGCGAGACGATTCCGGCATTGGAGCGGAATGCCTCCTCCACCAGGAGGTGGACGGCGTCCGGGGCGAGGGCGACATCGTCATGGCACAGGAGGTAGTAGGCGGCCCCGTCGACCATCGTGCGCACTTCGTTGACGGTGGCACCGAACCCCCGGTTGGACCCGAACCGCCGCACGTACGCCGTCGGGAGCACCTCGGCCACCCGATCCGCCAGGTCCTCGGACACGCCGGTGTCCATGACCAGCACCGACAACTCCGCATAGTCCTGTGAGGCGATCGAGGCCAGCGTCTCAGCGAACCACGGACCGGGATCGTGGGCGACGACGACGGCGACAACCGGCGGGGCCAGTGTTTCCATCAGGGGTCAGAGGCTATCGGGCCGTGAGGGGGTGCACGTGGGTTTTCGGCCCCTCTCCCCCGTTTCCGGACGGCCCCCCTCCGGCCCTTCACCACCTGTCCTGTGCTCGCGGGGTGCTTGCAAATGTTTATCATTGGGCATACACTTGTATACGAGCACCGCGAAGGGAACCACGGATCCAGGGTTCCGTACCGGTGCGACAGGAACGTGAGACCGTCATCCGAACCGAGCAGGAGGAACACACCATGCCCGACATCAACACCGACATCACCAAGGCCGCCAAGGACATCGCCAACGTGGCCAGGGACGCCACCTATGTCGTCATCGGCGCCGGCGTCCTCGGCGTCCAGCGCGCCCAGGTCCAGCGCCACGAGCTCATGCAGAAGCTGCACGACCCCTCGTCCGAGCTGTCCGACCGGGTGGCCAACGTCCGCGGCGACCTCACCGAGGCCGTGAAGCACGTCGATGCCAAGGTCGACGAGCTCATGGACCGGGCCGAGGAGCTCATCGAGCGGGTCGAGGCCGTCTTCGCCCCCTTCGAGGACCGGCTGCCCGCCCAGGCCCGTGACATCGCCAAGCAGGCGCACGAGCAGGCCAAGGACGCCCGGACGCAGATCCGTAACATGCGCCCCACCGCCGCCGCCTGAGCCGAGCGGCGCAACCCGTCGCCGTGGGGTGCCCCCCCACCGCACGGCGCCACGACCGGTGAGCCCCCGAGGCCCGGTCACCTGGGACCCGTCACCCCCGAGGTCCCCCGAGAGAACGGCCCGTCATCCGGCGGGCCGTTCTCCGCGTCCGGGGCCCGGCGGAGCGGGGGCATCCGTGTGGATGACCTGACGGCCACGCATGCTGAGGCCGGTGATGCTCAGGCCGGTGATGCTCAGGCCGGTGATGCTCAGGCCGGTGATGCTCAGGCCGGTGCGTCCCGCCAGTGGGCGAGCACGTCGGCGAGCGTCTGGTCGAGCGGCACCTCGGGCTTCCAGCCCGTCGACGCCTGCAGGCGACCGGGATCGCCCCGCAGCACGGGGACCTCGACGGGCCGCATCAGGGACGGGTCCTGGACGAGGCGCACCGAACTGCCGGCCTGTGCCAGCAGCCGGTCGGCGATGTCCTGGATCTCCACGTCGCGGCCGGAGCACACGTTGTAGACCGTGCCCGGGTCCCCGGACTCGATGAGCAGCCGGTAGGAGCGCACGACGTCCCGTACGTCGGTGAAGTCGCGGCGGGCCGTCAGGTTGCCCACGGGGATCTCGCCGGCCCCCGAGCGCTCAGCGTCGACGATGCGCTTGGCCAGGGCCGACACCGCGAAGTTCGGGGACTGGCCGGGCCCGATGTGGTTGAAGGGTCGCACCGTCACCACGTGTTGGCCGTGGCCCAGCCACGCCTGGGCGCACAGCGCCTCGGCGGCCAGTTTCGACGCCGCGTAGGGAGTGAGCGGGGCCGTGGGCGACTGCTCGGTCAGCGGCAGCTGCGACGGATCCGTGACCGCGCCGTAGACCTCGGCGGAACTGGTCACGAGCACCCGGGGGTCGGTGCCGCACTCCCGGGCCGCGGCCAGCAGGCCACCGGTGCCCAGCACATTCACCTCGAGCACCCGGAGCGGCTCGTCCCACGACTGCCCCACGTGGGTCATGGCGGCCAGATGGTAGATGGCGTCGGGTGCCGCGTCGCGCACGGCCGCCAACAGCGCGGTGGGGTCCGTGATCTCGACCTCCTGGTCGATCTGGACCACCTCGTCCCCCGAGCTACGGAGATGCCCGGCGAGCCATGTACCCACGAAGCCACGGCCACCGGTGATCAGGGAGCGCACGACGGGCACCCTAGTGTCTGGACGGGCGGCCCGAGCGCGTCCCGGGCCCGGGGGAACGGGGGGACGCTGGCGTACGGGCGCGGCCGCATCCGGGCCCTCCCCCTCAGCCGCCCCGCTCCACCGCCGACCGGTAGGCGGCGACGTGGTGCTCGGCACTGGCCTCCCAGGTGTGCGCCGCCGCGACCTCGAAGCCGATGGACCGGCGCTCGGAGGCGGCCCGGTCATCACCGCCGCCGCCCAGGATGTCGTCGAGCACCTCGGCGAGCGGGCCGACCTCCCCCGGGGGCACCAGCAGGGCGCCCGCGCCAGCCACCTCCTCCATCGCCGTGCCACGGGTGGTCACCAGCGGCGCCCCACAGGCGAGGGCCTCGAGTGCCGGCAGGCCGAAGCCCTCGTACAACGACGGGTAGACCACGGCGGTGGCGGCCCGCAACAGCGCCGGAATCGCGGTGTCGACCACGTAGCCGGTCCGGACGATACGGTCGCCGAGATCCGACGCGGCGACCGCCGCGTCCACGGCATCGGCACCCCAACCCCGCCCACCGGCCAGTACGAGGAGGGCCTCGGGATGACGTCCGGCGATCGCCGCGAACGCCCGGACCAGGGTCGGCACGTCCTTACGGGGCTCGAGGGTCCCGACGAACACCAGGAGCGGACGGCCCGAGGTCAGCCGGGTATCGATTCCGGACAGCAGGGCGGCGTCCGCCCCCGGAGCCGGTTCCTCGGGTCGGAAGCGGGCGGTGTCGACCCCGTGGGGCGCCACCACCACCTCCGCCTCCACCCGGCACCACCGATCGAGTCCGTCCGCCGTCACCCGACTCGGGCAGACCACCACGGCCGCATCGCGGGCGGCCCGACGGATGGCCCGGGTGAACAGCGCCACCTTGGAGCGCTCGTGCCACTCGGGGGCGTCGAAGAAGCTCAGGTCGTGCACCGTCACCACGGAGGGGACCGGCGACCGGCGCGGCATCGTGTAGTGGGGACCGTGGTGGACGGCCGCGCCCGAGGACCCGACCAGGGATCCCAGGCGCACCTGCTCCCAGACCAGGCGGAGGGGCCGGGGGCCGGGGGCCGCGGCCAGCAGGTCCCCCGGCGCCACCAGGGGCGCCCACCGGTCTCGATCGGCGCGGCGGCTGCACAGCACCAGCCCGATGTCGGGACGGGCCGACAGCCGGGTGGCCAGCTGAAGGATGTAGTGACCGGCCCCCACGGGACGTTCGGGCACCGCGCTGACGTCGAGTGCCACCCGCAACCGGTCCGTCGCCGCGGTGGAGTCGGGGCTCACCGGGCGCCCGGATCCCGCCGGCACACCTGGTCCCACACGTCCAGGTGCCTCCGGGCGATCGACTTCCACGACAGTGCGTCGGACCGGGCCGACCCCTTGGCCACCAGGTCCCGCCGGGTCGGCTCGTCGGTGGCCACGTGCAGGATCCCGGCGGCGATGGAGGCCGTGTCGTGGGGATCGACCTCGAGCGCGGCGCCACCCGTGCTCGGAAGCGGACTGGCCACCACCGGGGTGCCGACGGACATCGCCTCGACCGGCGGCAGGCCGAAGCCCTCGATGAGGGGCACGTAGGCGACGAGGCGGGCCGACGCGTAGAGGCCCGCCAGCTCGGTGGCCGACACGGATCCGGCCAGGACCACCCCTTCCCCCGTGGTCACCTGCTCCCCCCAGCCGGAGGGTCCGACCATGACGAGCGGCCAGGGCTCCGGCAGCTGGTCCCGGATCCTCCCGTACGCCTCGATGAGGCGGGGCAGGTTCTTGCGCGGCTCGAGGGTGCCGACGCAGAGCAGGAACGGGCCGTGGACGCCGAGCCTGGCCAGGTGGGCCCGGGCGGCCGGGACGTCGGGTGGAGGCATGTGGTCGGACCCCATCGGGATCACGGTGATGTCGTCGCGGGACGCGCCGGCCTCCACCAGGTCCGAGGCGACGACGTCGGCCGGCACGATGAACCGGTCGGCGCGCCGCAACGCCCGCCGTAGCGCCGCCTCGTGCCAGCGCCGTCCCCTCGGCGGGTAGGCCTCGGGAATGCGACGCCAGAGGAGGTCGTGGACCGTCACCACCAGGGGGGCGGCGCCGGGCTCGAGCGTGGCGACCGAGACCGCGTGCACGACGTCGATGCCCGACGGGGCCCGCACGACCCCCAGGTCCCACATCCGGGTGAGCACCGGTCCCGGAAGGACCGACGCGTGCAGCTGGTGACCGAGGGCGGCCAGCGGGTCGGCGCCGGATCCCGAGGGCGGTCGGCTCGCGGTCAGGACCAGCTCGGGAGCACCGTCGGGGTCCTCGGCGGCCAGAGCGTCCAGGCCCTGGAGTAGGCCGAGCACGTAGGTGCCGATGCCCCCCGCCGCCGACCGGCGCAGCTGTTCCGCCAGGAGGAGCACACGCCGACGGCTCACCGCCGGGCCCCCGATGTCCGTGCCGCGTCCCGGTAGAGCCCGGCCAGTCCGGCGGCGCAGGCATCCCAGGTGAACTGACGGGCCCGGGTGCGCCCCCGGGCGACGAGTTCCTCGACGGCGCTCCCCCCGTCGAGGGCGTCGAGGAGGCGGGCCGAGAGCCCCTCCCCGTCACCGGGATCGACCAGCCAGGCGCCGTCGCCCACGATCTCGGGGACGGCTCCGGCGGCCGTCGCCACCACCGGCACCCCGGCCGCCATGGCCTGCAACGGCGGGAACCCGAACCCTTCGTAGCGCGAGGGGTAGGCCAGCACCGACGCGCCCCCGAGGACGGTGGCCAGCGCCGGGTCATCGAGATAGCCCGGCCGGATGATCCTCGAGCGCGCCGGCGACGCCGCTACGGCGGCGGCGAACGAGTCGGCGCCCCAGCCGTCTCCCCCCACGACGACGAGCGCCACGTCGGGGTGTGCATCCGCTACAGCGGCGAAGGACCGGACCAGCAGCGGGTAGTCCTTGCGCGGCTCGACGGTGCCGACGGCCAGCACGTACCGGTGGCAACCGTCCGGGAGGTCGAGGCCACCGACTCCCCCGTCGGCGCGGTCGGTCCCGTCGGCGCGGTCGGTTCCGGCGGTGCAGGCGCCCCCGTCGGCGCGGGCGCCCCCGGGGGCCGGCAGGTCCGGGACGCCGTGGTGCACGGCGCGGACGCGGTCCGGGTCGGCCCCGAACTCGGCCACCACCTCGTCGGCGACGAACGCGGACGGGGTGTGCACCCACGCCCCCTCGGCGACAGCCCGTCGGATCAGGGCCGGATAGGCCAGGGTCGGGGCGTCACACAGCTCCGGAAACCGGACGACGGTCAGATCGTGCACCGTCACCACCCGGGCCGCCGCCCGCGTGGGCGGCACAACGAAGTTGGAGCCGTGGATGACATCCTTCGGGCCGACGAACCACTCCACCGGCGGGATCGATCCGTGGGTCCACGCCGCGTGGAGGGGCCGGGCGGGCATGGGCCGCTGGGCCGAGGTGACACCGGTCGGGAGACGGGCGTCGATCCCCCCGCGGCGGCGCCAGCTGACGGCGAAGGCGGACATCGCCACATCGTCACGCCCGGCGAGGCCGGCCAGGGCACCGGCGCAGAAGACACCGACGCCCGTGGGCCGACCGAGCAGCGGCGTCGCGTCGAATCCGACGGACAGCCGGTCGTCGGCGACGGTCGCTGGTCGCTCCGGCGGCACGAGGTGAGCCTTGCACATCCCCGGTGGGCGCCATGAACGTCGACTGGGTGCGCGCCCTCGGCGAGGTGGTGCGATCCGGCGGGTAGCCTGCGCGGATGCCTACGACGTGCGCCGACGCGCGGACCGCCCGATGATCACGGCTCTGGCCGGAGGGGTGGGCGCGGCCCGACTGCTCCGGGGTCTGATCGAGGTCGTCCCGGCCGGCGAGATCACCGCCATCGTCAACGTGGGGGACGACACCGACCTCCACGGCCTCCACATCTCCCCCGACCTCGACACGGTCATGTACACGCTCGCCGATGCCATCAATCCGGAGACAGGGTGGGGCCTGGCCGGCGAGACCTGGCGCGTGATGGAGTCCCTCGGCCGCCTCGGGGGCGTCACCTGGTTCAACCTCGGCGACAAGGACCTGGCCACCCACCTCTACCGGACCCAGCGCCTGTCCGAGGGCGCTCCGCTCGGCACCGTGACCACCGAACTGGCCGAGCGGTTCGGTGTGGGGATCCGCATGGTCCCGGTGACGGACGATCCGCTGCGCACCCGGCTGCGGCTCGTCGGCGGGGACGAGGTCGGGTTCCAGGAGTACTTCGTCAAGCTGCACCACGACGTCGCCGTATCGGAGGTCCGGTTCGAAGGGGCGTCCGACGCCCGACCGGGGCCGGGGGTGCTGGACGCCATCGCCGGGGCCGCCGTGGTGGTCGTCTGCCCCTCGAACCCGGTCGTGTCGATCGACCCCGTCCTGGCCGTGCCCGGCGTGCCCGACGCCCTGACCGCCCGCAGGGCGGACGTGGTGGCCGTCTCGCCCATCGTGGCCGGTGCCGCCCTCAAGGGACCGGCGGACCGACTGCTCGTGGAGATGGGCTTCGAGTCGTCGGTGGTCGGCGTGGCCCGGTGGTACGCGCCCTGGGTGTCGACCCTGGTGATCGACGAGGCCGATGCGGCGCTCGCCGCGTCCGTCGAGGCCGAGGGCCTCCGGTGCGTGGTGGCGCCGACCATCATGTCCGACGTGGACCGGTCCGCGGCCCTGGCTCGGATCGTGCTCGATGCCGTCAGCTGAGTCACCGGGCGGGTCGGCCCCCGGCGCCGGTCCCCGTCGAGGCGGAGCCCCGGCGGTCGGGCTGTCGGTGATCCCCGTCCTGGGCATCGGCGAGGTCCGGCCGGGCGACGACCTGGCCGGGGTGCTGGCCCCGGGGCTCGCCGCCCCGGACGGGACAGGAGCGCCCTGGGTGGTCGACGGTGACGTGCTCGTCGTGACGCAGAAGGTCGTGTCCAAGGCCGAGGGCCGCATCGTGCCCATCGACCCGGACGACCCTGCGGCCAAGGCCGCCCTCGTGGAGTCCGAGTCGGTCCGCGTGCTCCGTCGACGCGGTGATCTCCTGATCACCGAGACGGCGCACGGCTTCGTCTGCGCCAACGCCGGCATCGACCTCTCCAACGTCGACGCCGGGACGGCCGCACTTCTCCCCGTCGACCCGGACCGGTCGGCGCGGCGGATCCGGGAGGCACTCGCCCACCGCCTCGGCGTCACCCTGGCCGTCGTGGTGTCGGACACCTTCGGTCGCACGTGGCGCAACGGTGTGACCGACGTGGCCATCGGTATCGCCGGCATCGCCGGCATCGTGGATCTACGTGGCACGCCGGACGCCACCGGACGGATCCTCGAGGCGACGGAGGTGTGCATCGCCGACGAGGTGGCCGGCGCGGCCGAACTGGTGATGGGCAAGAACCGCTCCGTCCCGGCGGCGGTCGTCCGGGGCGTCGACCCCTCGTGGCTGCGCCCGGCGTCGGTGTCCGCCGAGATCGTGCGGGAGCCCTCGGGCGACCTCTTCCGCTGATTGCGGCTCGGGGGCTCGACGGCTCACCACCCGGGGCTCGACGACAGTCCGTCTCAGCCCACGTCGAACAGGTCGACCACGAAGACGAGCGTCTCGTTCGGGCCGATCACGCCACCGGCACCCCGGCTCCCGTAGCCGAGCTCGGGCGGGATGGTGATGCGGCGGCGCCCACCGATCTTCATGCCCGCGACACCTTGGTCCCAACCCTGGATCACGTGACCGGCACCCAGCGGAAAACTGAAGAGTTCGCCACGGTCCCAGGACGAGTCGAACTCGCCGCCGGTCGACCACGAGACGCCCACGTAGTGCACGGTCACCGGCTTACCCGACACGGCCTCGGCCCCGGATCCCACTTCGAGGTCCTCGATCACGAGTCCACCGGGCGGCGGCCCGTCGGGGACGATCACGGACGGTTTCATGTCGGAAGCCATGCTGCGACTGTAGAGGCTGGGTGCGCGTGGCGCCCTCGAACAGGGCGCCTAGCTGTGGTGACCCCGCGACGTGTGACCCCGGCCGTTGGTGGCTCGTGCGCCCGCCGCACCACCGCGTCGGGCCCCACCCGACGTCGCGGCGGCGGGTCCCTTGGCCTTGGGCCCACCCGAGGCTCCGCTCCGACCGGAGGTCGTGCCCACCGTGCCCCGACCACCGGTCGTCCCGTTGCGCCCGGGGGCACCCGGCCTTCCGGGCTTGCCGAAGGTCGATGGCTTGCTGGGCTTGCCCGGCTTTCCCGGCTTCGAGAATCCGGACGGCTTGCCGGGCTTGCCCGGCTTTCCCGGCTTGTTGAATCCGTCGGGCTTGCCCGAGGACGGGCGGGGTCCGCCGGTTCGGGTTCCGGTGTCGCCGTCTCCGTCGCGCCCGCCTGCCGCTCCCCGGTGACCGCCGTTGCGGGGTCCGCCGTTATGGCTCCCGGGCTTACGTGTCTTGAACGGACGGGACGCCCGTACACCCCCACGGCCCGCGTTGCGGGAGGGCTCGCGGTCCCGGTCGGTGGGCCGCTCGGTCACCACGCGGCGAGCTGGCGGAGGCCCGAGCAGCTTGGCGATGGCGTTGGGGTCATACTCCGTCGTGCCGATGGGCACCCCGAGCTCACGCTGCAGCTTCTTGATGGCGCCGGCCTTGTCCGGGGTCACGAAGCTCACGACGACGCCGGTCGCGCCCGCCCGAGCCGTCCGGCCGGACCGGTGGACGTAGTCCTTCGGCTCCGCCGAGGGGTCGAAATGCACGACGGCGTTGACGCCGTCCACGTGGATCCCCCGAGCCGCCACGTCGGTCGCCACGAGGGCGTCGACCGCACCGCGCACGAACGAGTCCAACGCCTTCTCACGCTGCTTCTGACTGCGGTCGCCGTGGATGGCGGCGGCCCGGATGCCCCGCTGCTCGAGCTGACGGGCGATGCGGTCCGCCCCGTGCTTGGTCCGGGAGAAGACGATGGTGGGACCGCTCGCCGTGATGACCTCGGCCGTCCGGTCGATCCGGTCACCCGAGGAGACCCGCCAGAAGATGTGCACCGCGGCGCTGGCATCGTCCTCGTCCACCTCGAGCTCGTGACGGGCGGGGTGGTTCTGGTAGCGCTTCACCAACACGTCGATGTCGCCGTCGAGCGTCGCGGAGAACAGCAGCGTCTGGCGCCCGTCCGGCGTCAGGTCGAGGATGCGCCGAACGTCGGGCAGGAAGCCCATGTCGGCCATCCGGTCGGCTTCGTCGATCACGACAATCTCCACCGCGTCGAGGCGGATACTGCCCCGCTCGAGGAGGTCGCCCAGCCGACCCGGGCAGGCCACGGCGACGTCGACACCGCGGGACAGGGCCTTCAACTGGGGGCCGTAGCCCACCCCGCCGTAGAAGCAGTCGACCCGGAAGCCGCGTGGGTTGGCGAGTACCTGGAGCTCGGACGCCACCTGGGCGGCGAGTTCACGGGTGGGTGTCAGGACGAGCACACGCGGGTGCTTCGGCTTGGAGGACTTCCCTTCCAGGCGGGCGATGGCCCCGATCCCGAAGGCGAGAGTCTTGCCGGAGCCGGTCGGAGCCTTCCCGCAGACGTCATGTCCGGCGAGGGCGTCCGGCAGAGTCATGGCCTGGATGGGGAACGGGGACGTGATGCCATTGGCATCGAGCGCGGACACGATGTCCGAGGGCACGCCGAGTACGGCGAAGGAAGAGGCAGAGGCAGGCATGGAGGCACTTTCGGGTACGGGGGAAGCACCGGAGTGTGCCTCGTGATCCACCAGGCACCGTCGGAACGGGGCGGGTGGGCTTCCACACTCTACAGGCAAAGCACGTCCGACCATGTGCAGCGGTCGCGATCACCCCCGCCGGCACCCCTGTCACACCCTCGGGCAAAGGTGTCCCCCATGGCACTGGAGTCCCCCTCCCGGCCTGCCTCCCCCGGCCTCACCTCGCAGGTGGCCACCCTCACCGAGGGCATGG
>Ga0181528_10000883_pt1 | contig 19391 bp, 6 predicted proteins | sample PEATcosm2014_Bin_47_FD_119742 | JGI IMG/M metagenome (GOLD analysis project Ga0181528, IMG submission 119742) | Peatland microbial communities from MTU Mesocosm Facility, Houghton, MI, USA - PEATcosm2014_Bin10_10_metaG | ecosystem: Environmental > Terrestrial > Soil > Wetlands > Peat | place...
GCTTGCCGTCATGCCAGCGGACACCGTCCCGTAGCCTGAAGGTCAATTGCGTGCCGTCCGCGCTCCAGGCCCATTCGGACGCCAGTTCGGGACGGATCGTTTCCAGGCTGGTGCGCGCGATGTGCTGATCGTACAGCACCAGATTGTTGAACACGCCCATCATGGGCGTTATCACCGAATTGCTCGTCTCCTCGTGGATCGACATGTCGCCCGGACTGTCACGATGCAGAATCCGCAAGATGCCGCCCTGGTGTTGCGCATGAGCGGACGGGCACAGCAGCAGCGCCGCCAAGAGAATCAGCAACCAACGCATCGCGATTAACCCCGGGCGACGGCGACGGCTGCCCCCGCGCCCTCGGGCAACGCGATCTCCCGCCAGCTTTGCCCGCCATCCGTTGTGCTGAACGTCTGACCTTTGCGCGTGACGCAGTCGATCCGTCCCCGATCGGTCCGATCGACGGCGACCGCCATCATCGTGCTGCGCACCTCGACGTCGCGGTCGATTTGCGTCCATGTGCTTCCAACGTCATCGCTGCGATACAAACGCCCCGCGTTGCCGCGCGAGGCATCCGCCACGCACGCGAACAGCGTGGACGCGTCCCACGGCGCCACCACCACATCCCGTCCGTAACGAAGATGCGCCGCGTGCTGCCCGATGTTCAGATCCGTCCAGGCTTCACCACGGTTTTCGCCGCGGAACAGCCCCATGCGCAGCGCCAGGAACGGCTGATCCGGGGCGGCCGGCGAAACGCAGATGGCATGCACGTCGAGCATTCCCTCGGCGGTATCCTTGGTCAGGATCGCGCTTTTTAAATGCGGCAATCCCGACAGACTCACCAGTTCGTCGCTGAGATCGATCCAGGTTTCGCCGCCGTCGTCGCTGCGCATGGCGCCGTTGACTTCCATGCCAGCCCAGATCGTGTCCGGCTTCGACGGCGCGATCCCCATCCGCATGATGCGTGACGGGAACGCACCGACCATGCGCTCCGCGATGGCCGGACGAGGCATGCGGCGCCACGTCTCCCCGCCGTCGTCGCTGCGATGCAAACCCAGTGGCGCGGTGCCGGCCAGGATGACCCGCGGATCGGATGGATGGATCAGAACAGACCAGAACTGCTCGCGTCCGTCCGGTTCGATCAGCCGACGCCACGTGTCGCCCCGATCCCGGCTGCGATACAGCCCGTTACTCGCCGCGATGTAGATCACGGCGGCATCGTTTGGATCGACCGTTACCGCGTGGACATGCGTGTGAGCCGGCAGGTCGCACAACGACCACCGCTCACTGTCCTCGGCGCGGCGATACAGTCCACTGACATCCCCACCCGTACGGTTTGAGACGCCGACATACACATTGTTTCGCATGGCTGGACGCTTCCATGGTGATTGACGACACGACACCACCCGCGGCGCGCCCGGTCAAGCGTGGACGCGATTTTAGTGCGGTATCGTTTCGTACTAAACTATCCGGTGACCCCGTCGCCACGCGACCGGTCCGTAGGCGCAACGGCCGTCACGCCCAGGGGGTTGCGGCCTCGCACGGCTTCGACCGTATGATGCCGCCACAACGACGGAGGAACTCCAGTGAAATACGGCATCCATCTGCCTCACGCGGGCGACCAGGCAACCCCCGCCCTGATCCGCCGCCACGCCGAACGCGCCGAGGATCTGGGCCTCGAAGACGTCTGGGTCAGCGAGCACATCATCGTTCCCCGCGACAAATTCCCCCGTTCCCCGCTCTTCTTCGATCCCGTCCTCTCCCTCACCTGGGCCGCCGCCGTGACGAAACGGGTGAAACTGGGAACCACCGTTCTGGTCCTGCCGATGCGCCATCCCCTGCCGTTGGCCAAGGAACTCGCCACGCTGCACAACTTTTCCGAGGGGCGCCTGATCCTCGGCGCCGGCTCCGGCTGGCTGAAGGAAGAGTTCGCCGCGCTGGGAGTTCCGTTCGCGGAACGCGGCCGGCGGCTGGACGAAGGCATCGCGATGATGCGCGCGGTCTGGTCGCAGGATCCGGTGACGTTCAAAAGTCGATACATTCCCGCGGTGATCGAGGGCATGACGATGACCCCCATGCCGATCAGCCCGATCCCGTTATGGTTTGGCGGCAAAGCCGAGCCCGCGTTAAAGCGCACCATCCGCATCGGCGACGGCTGGCACGGCAGCAGCCTCACCGCGGAACAGGCCGCGCCGATCGTGAAGCGCCTGCGTGAGGCCCGTCCTGGCGCGGACTTCACGATCTCCATGCGGGTCCAGTGGGACGGCACCGATCGCGGGGTCCTTCGGGCCCTCGTCGACAGCTACGCGGCGATCGGCGTCCAGCACCTGCTGATCGCGCCCCAGGACCGCAACGTCGATGACTGGGAGAAGGTGACCGAAGGCGTCGGCGCCCTCGTCGCGTGACCCGGCGCGCATTCTCCGCACCCCAAACCTGATCGGGAGCAGCGTCGTCACCGCCAACCCAACCACCCCCGTCACCGTCCGGCGGCGTCACCGCCACCCCAACCGCCCTCATGGTCCTCCCCCGACTTGATCGGGGGATCGACCGGACCATCGGCCGCCTCAAGCCCGTAAATTCGAACCCCCGCTCGGCCGCGGAACCACCCACCCCACATCGACGACCGCCGCGGCGTAACCCACGACCGCCAACCCATTCACCGAGCACGAACAAAAGCTTGCCAGAAAATTATCATCGATTTAGATAATCGATACAAGTTGAGACTGAGGATCAAAATCATGTCTCGTGGTCGAAGGGGGAGAACGTTCCACGCCCCAAATTGGTTCCCGAAGGCACCAAACTTTTTGGGTGCGATCGTCCTGGCCTTACTCTGGGCGGCCTTCTCGCCAACCGTCAAAGCCCAGACTCCGCAGCCGATCCTGACCAACCCCGTTCCACAGGGGTCCCCGATCCCCCGCATCCTCCCTCCCGGGGGACCCGCCGTCTCGCCCCAGGGCATCGAGCTCCCGCCGCTGCCCGCCGCCGGTCCGCCATCCGGCCCCGCCGTGACGATTTCCCAGGTCTCCGTCGAGGGCGTCACCGTCTATCCGCCGGCGGAAATCGTCGCGATGACGCAGGACCTCGCCGGCCGCACGGTGCCATTCTCGGCCATCGACGCGGCCCGGTTGCGGATCGCCCAACGCTACCGCGCCGACGGCTATGTCCTCAGCACCGTCTCCGCCAGTTACGACGCGCCCAGTGGCCGTCTGCGCTTTCTGGTCACCGAGGGCCACATCGCGGCGGTCAAACTGGACGGCGACATCGGCCCGGCCGCCACGCAGGTGCTGCGCTTCCTCAACCGCCTGACGGAGCAGCCGGTCACCGACGCCGCCACGCTGGAGCGCTATTTGCTGCTGGCGCAGGACGTTCCAGGCATCACGCTGCATGCGGTGCTGCAGGCCTCGACCGACGAACCCGGCTCGCTCAACCTCATCGCGCAGGTCAGCCGTCAGGCGGTTTCGGGGCTGCTCGCGACCGACAACCGCGCGTCGCGCTTCACCGGCCCGATCGAGAGCCTGGCCGGGCTGTCGATGAACAGCTTCACCGAATTCGGCGAAAAGTCGGAAATCTCCATCTATCACGCGTGGCCGAACAGCCAGACCTTCGGCCAGGCGTCGTTTGAGGCGTTCGTCGGCTCCTCCGGCCTGAAAGTGCAGATTTACGGCGGCGCTGGCGCCTCGGTGCCGACCGGTCCGCTGGCCACGCTGGATTATCGCGGCGTGACCCAGGTGTTCGGCGCCCGCGCGACCTACCCGGTGATCCGCTCGCGCCGTCAGACGTTGAACGTCTGGCTCGGCTTCGACGGCATCGACACGCTGATCGACACCAACGCCGGCGCCGGTGGCACCTCCACCCTGACCAACGACGATTCGCTCCGCATCCTGCGCGGGGGCGTGGATTACGCGTTGTCCGACCTGCTGGCCGGAGCCGAGCGGCCCGCCGTCGACCAGATTTCCGGCCGCCTGTCCCAGGGGCTCGACATTCTCGGCGCCAGCACCGGCGGCGCCATGGCGCCCCGCTCCGGCGAACAGGCGAATTTCGTCAAGGCCAACTTCCAGCTCAGCCGTACCCAGACGCTGTTCTATCCATGGCAAGGCGCCAGCGTGGCGCTGATGGGATTGGTCGCCGGCCAGTGGTCCGACGCCATCCTGCCGCCGGCGGAACAATTCTATCTCGGCGGCACGGAGTTCACCCGCGGCTACTACTCCGGTCAGGTCGCGGGCGACAAAGCGCTCGCCGCCACGGCCGAACTGCAACTGAACACCGGCATCGACCTGTCGCGCCTCGGGCTGAGCACCGAGGTCACCAGCCAGTTCTACGTTTTCTACGACTGGGGTGAGGTCTGGCAGAACCAGGCCGCGACATTGGCCCCGCGCGTCGCCTCGGCGGGCGGCGGCGCGCGCCTGCAGGTCACCCGATACGTCGAAGTGGATTTTGAGGGGTTGGCGCGCCTGAACCGGTTTCCCAATGGAACCGCCGTGTCGGCCCTGAATGGCGGTGCTTTCTACTGGCGTTTGCTCGTGCGGTTCTGACCGCGCGCCGAACGGCATCGACCAAACGCGGAGAACTATCCGATGGCGAAGGCGCGCGAACCGCGGCGAATTCAACTTCTGGGCGTTACCGGCCGCTCGCGATCGGAACTGCTGCGCGGCACCGCGCTACAGGCCGCGACGATGCTGGTGCTGGCGCTGCCCGCCGCCGCGCAGGTGGCGCCGAACGCGCGTCCCACCGGCGGATCGGTCGTCGCCGGCAGCGCCACGATCGGCCAGACCGCGACGACGACGACCATCAACCAGTCCAGCCAGAACGCTGCGATCAACTGGCAAAGCTTCAATGTCGGCGGCCAGCAGGCGGTGACGTTCAATCAGCCGTCGGCCAGCGCGGTCGCGCTTAATCGCGTGATTGGTCCGGATCCGTCTCGGATCGCCGGGCGGATCGACGCCAATGGCCAGATCGTATTGGTGAATCAGGCCGGCGTGACCTTCTACAAAGGCGCCCAGGTCAACGCGCAAAGCCTGATCGTGACGTCGGCGAACGTCTCGGACAAGGATTTCATGGCCGGCCGCATGGCGTTCACGCAGCCCGGCAACCCGAACGCGCGCATCGTCAACCATGGCGAGATCACCGTCAAACAGGCTGGCCTCGCCGCTTTCGTCGCCCCCTCCGTCGCCAATTCCGGAACGATCAACGCGAAACTGGGCCACGTCGTGCTGGCCGGCGCGAAGACGGCGACGCTCGATCTTTACGGCGACGGGTTGCTCGCGCTGGACGTGAGCAACCGGGTGACCCAGGTCCCGGCGGGCCCAGGCGGGGCGCCGGTGACGGCGCTGGTCACCAATGACGGCGTCATCCGCGCCGATGGCGGAACGGTGCAACTGACCGCGGCGGCGGCGGACGGCGTTCTGCAAAGTCTGGTGCGGGCGGGTGGCAAGATTTCCGCCAACAGCGTCGGCGCGCGAACCGGCACTGTGACCGTCGCCGGCATCGGCGGATCGGTGAGCGTCACCGGCCTGATCGCCGCGACAGGCCGCGCCGCCGGTACGACCGGGGGCGAGGTCGCGGTGAACGCCACCGGCGACGTGATCCTGGCGCCGACCGCGCGGATCAACGCCTCGGGCGCGGCCGGCGGCGGCACGGTGGCGATCGGCACGACCTCGCGGCGCGCCAAAGGCGGCCCCGGAACCGCCTCTTCGATGACCGCGGCGAACGTCGCGGTGCGGAAAGGCGCGAGGATCGCCGCCAACGCCACCGCGGCGGGCAATGGCGGCACGGTGACCATTCTGTCCAACAGCGTCACCATGATGGACGGCGTCATCGGCGCCAAAGGCGGCCCGTTGTCGGGCAACGGCGGCCTGGTGGAAATTTCCGGTCCCACACTGGAACTCAGCGGCAAGGCCAATGTCCTGGCGCCGAACGGCACGCGTGGCACGATCCTGCTCGATCCGACCGATCTGGCGATCGTCGCGACCGGCTCCACCTCCAGCAGCGTCGACAGTGAGTTCAACAACGGCACCCTGGCGTTTACCGCGCCCGACGGTTCGCCGCCGCCATCCACCGTGTCCAATTTCACGATCGAGAATCTGGGCAGTTTTGGCGATGTCGTGATCCAGGCGACCGGGTCGATCGACGTCAGAGCGCCCATCACCGTCTTCAACGCCCTGACGATCCAGGCCGGCACCAACCTGACCATCGAGAGCGGCGACTCGATTTCCGCCGCCGGCGGGATGCTGTTGCAGGCCGGCGTGAAGTCCGCCACCGGTGCGCTGCTGGTAAACGCCGACCTGACGGTGTCGAACTCCACGGGCACGATCCAACTGACGTCGGGCACCGGCGGGATCGCGCTCAATGCCAACCTGTCGGCTCCGACGGTCGATCTGGACACCACCGGCGGCGGCGTGACGCAGGCGTCCGGAGTCGGCATCACGACCGGACTGCTGACCAGCAGCACCGGCGTCACCGGCACCGCGAGTCTCAACGGCAGCCTCAACGCGATCAGCAATCTCGACACCTTCACGGTCCTGCCGGGTGGCGCGGCGGGCGCGGATTTCCAGTTGACGACGACCGATCCCCTCACGGTGCTGGGGCCGGTGACCGCCGCCAGCGGCAACGTGTTCCTGCGCACGACCGACCCCGAGGGCATCGACATCTACGTTTCGGGGGCGGTCACCGCCGGCGGCCGCGCCTCGGTCCAGGCCGACGCGTTCTTCGTCACCACGGGAGAGGGCTCCGGCGGAACCGTGGTCGCTGGAACGTTCGAGCTCGCGCCCAATACCCCAGGCGCCATCGTCACGGTCGGCTCCTACACCGAAGGCGGCCTGTATCTGGAGAATCTGAACGGCATCACCGCCACGACCATCCGCGTCGGCTCTGTGACGCCGCCAAACGGGTCGACGCCGACCATCACCGCCGGCTCGATCGACATCGCCGGCACCTTCGACGCCCAGAACGCCGCGCTGGAACTGGACGCCACCGGCGGCGTCACCGAGGAAACCGCGTCACCGCTGATCAACGTCTCGACCTTGTCCGGAACCGCTGGTGCCTGGAGCCTGAACGATCCCAACAACGCCATCGCCAACATCGGCACCGTCAACGCCGCCGGGTTCGCGCTGACAGACACGATCGGCCTGACCATCGTCGGTAGCATCGCCAGCACCGGCCCGGTCACGATCGGCGACACCGGAACGCTGGCGGTGAACGGCGGCATCGGCGCCACATCGGTCGCGCTTACCGCCGGTGCCATCGCCATTCCCGGCCAGGTGTCCGCCGGCACCACCGGCGTGGTCGACCTGACCGCCAACACCGGCACGATCAATGAGACCGGCACGCTGATCGCCAACGTCCTTTATGGCAGCGCGGTCGGGGCCGTCGATCTTCTGGGGGCCGCGCCGTCGGCCAATCAGATCACCACCGTGACCACCCCCGGCGTGATCGGCACGAACTTCGGACCGCGCGACCTCACGGGTTCCAGCGTCGCGGTCCGTGACGGGATCGGCATGACGGTCGGCGGCGCGATCACCGCCACCGGCGCCACCGGCCAGGTTTACCTGGAATCGACCGCGCCCGCCGGCATCGCCGTCGGCAAGGCGGGCTCCGTCAACGCCGACACCACCGGCGGCACGATTTCCCTGCAAGCCGACAGCCTGACCATCAACGGATCGGCCACCGCCGCCACCGTTCAGCTTGCCCCGGCGACCTCCGGCCTGACCGTCACCCTGGGCACGTCCGGCAACGGATTATCGGTCGCCTCGCTGACCGGTGTCACCGCCGGCACCGTCGTCCTCGGCGGCGTGACGCAACCGGCGGGAGCGTTCACCACCACCGCCGGCTCCATCGCGGTCGATGGTCCCATGGCGTTCGGCGGAGCGGCCACCGTCGCGTTGTACGCCGCCTCCTCCACCGCCGCCGGAGCCAGCGGCGCGATCACGCAGACCGCGCCGCTGACCGGGTTCACGACGCTGACAGGTTCCGGCGACAGCATCGATCTCACCAACGCCGGCAACGCCTTCACCTACGCCGCGGGCCTGACCGCGACCGCGGGCAACCTCTCGCTGCTGTCCGGTCAGGCCTTGTCGATCGCGACCGTGTCCGCTCCGGCGGGGAATGTGTGGCTATCGTCCTCCGCGCCCGGCGGCGTGACGATCGACGGACCGCTCACCGCCTCCGGCATCGCCGGCGTCCAGGCGGACGCTTTCGGCTTCGGCGCCTCCGTTCCTTCGTCGGTCACCGCCGCCGTCTTCGAACTCGCGCCCTACACCAGCGGAGCCACCGTCACGTTGGGCGCCTCCACCGGCCTGTCGCTGAACTCGCTCACGTTCATCCACGCCACCACCGTCCGCGTCGGCGCCGTCACGCCGCCAGGCGGCACCGCCCCGGTCACGACCGCGGGAGCGGTCACCATCGCCGCGGCGTTCGACGCCGCCGCCACCTCGGTGCTTGAACTGGACGCGGCCGCGCTCTCCGGCGCCAGCGGCGCGATCTCTCAATCCGCGGCTTTGACCAATGTCGCCACCCTGGTCGCGACGGGCGCCAGCATCGTGCTGACCAACCCGGGCAATACGATCACCACCAGTTCCGGCATGACGGCAACCGGCGGCGACCTGGCGCTGATCGACGACACAACGCTGACGCTGAACGGCGCCTACAGCGGCACCGACCTGTTTTTTGAGGTAGCGGCGGCGGGCGCCAACCTGACCATCGGCGGCACCGCGCCCGCGTCATTGACCAGCGCGGCCTCCGGGCGGATTTCCCTGATCGCCGACAGCCTGACCGCCAATGTCGCCGGCTCCATCGGCGCCGCCGCGGGAACCGTCGAACTCGCCCCGTTCTCCGCGCTCACCGTCAGCCTCGCCGGAACCGCCGCCGCCGGAGTGGCCCCCATCGGCACCGGACTGCTCGCGGACATCGGCGTTGCGAGCGGCACGCTGCTGGTGGGCGGCTTCACCAATCCGCCTGGCGCGGCCCTCGGCTTCACCACGACCGCCAACGCGATCCGGCTGGACGGAACCGTGAACCTCACCGGACGGGCGGGCACCCTGAACCTGATCGCCAACGGCGCCGTCACCCAGCCGGGCGGTCCGTTGCTGGTCGGCACCGTGACCGGATCCTCCGTCGGCGACTTCTCGTTGAACAACCCGACGAACAACATCCAGGCCAGCACCGGCATCACCGCTTCTGGCGGCAACGTCGTCCTGGTGGATGACCCGACCTTGCTGCTGACCGGGCTTTACTCCGGCGCCAACCTGTTCTTCGAGGTCACGCAGCCGGCCGGTTCTCTCCAGCTTGGCGCCGTCGCCAATCCGGCGACCCTGGTGGCGGGAACCGGCGGGCGGATATCGCTGGTCGCCGACAGCCTGTCCGAGACCACGGCGAGCACCCTGTCCGCCCCGCTCGGCACCCTGGAAGTGGCGCCGTTTTCGGCGATCAACGAGAGTGTCCTGGGCACCAACGGCTCCGGCCAACTGCTGGTCGACGGCACGCTGCTGGCGGACATCACCGGATCCCTGGCGACGCTGTCGATCGGCGAATATACCCCGCCCCAGGCCGTCACCCCGACGATTTCCGCCGCGAGCATCACGGTGGACGGCACGCTCGCCCTGACCGCTCTCGCGAACACGCTGGCCTTGTTCGCCAACGGGTCGGTCAGCGAAACCGGCCAGGTCACCGTCAACGCTGTCACCGGCGGCGGCGGCACGGGTTTCGCGCTGACGACGTCCACCAACGCCATTGGTGAGGCCCAGGGATTAACGTCATCCGGCGGCGACGTGAGCGTCGTCGATGGCACCAGTTTGACCCTTATCGGCCCGCAAACCGCCAAAGACCTGTTCTACGAAGTCGCCCTGGCCGGCGGCACGTTGCAACTGGGCCTGCCCCGAACGCCGGCGACCCTGACCGCGGCGACCGGAGGCCGCGTCAGCCTCGTCGCCGACCAGACCGCCGTCTCCGGCGCCAGCACCATCACGGCGCCGGCCGGAACGCTGGAGGTCGCGCCCTTCTCCAGCATCAACATCAGCCTGCTTGGCACCGGCTCCGGGCAGTTGGTCATCGGTCCGGCCTTGCTCGCCAGCATCACCCCCGGTCTCGGCACCCTGACCGCCGGAGGCTTCACCAACGTCCCGGCCGGCGCGAAAACGTCGGCGCCGTCCGCCAGCGGTCTCTCCATCGACGGCACCCTGGCGCTGTCCGGACTGGCCTCGGCGCTGAACCTGCGGACTACCGGTCCGATTACCCAGACCGCGCCGATCACCGGCGTCGGCACGCTGACCGCGACCGGAAGCGAGGTGACGCTCACGAACGCCGGCAACCAGATCACCACCGCCGCCGGCATCGCCGCGACAGCCGGCGACATCGCGCTGACCGATGGCACCAGCCTGACGTTGAATGGCGCCTATACCGGCGCCAACCTGTTCTTCCAGGTCGCCGCCGCCGGAGGCACCCTGACGGTCGGCGGCTCGTCCCCCGCGACGTTGGCTTCCACCGGCACCCGCATCGCTTTGGTCGCGGACAATCTGACCGCCAACGTCGCCGGCTCGATCGGCACGGCGGGAGGCACCGTCGAACTGGCGCCGTTCTCCACCATCCCGGTCAGTCTCGCCGGCGCCGGAAGCGCCGGCACGATGCTGATCGGCGCCGGCCTGCTGGCGGACATCGACGTCGGCGCCGGCACCTTGCGGGTCGGCGGCTTCACCAACCCACCGGGAGGCTCGCCCGGCATCACGACCACAGCCGCCGCGATCTCCCTCGACGGCGCCGTCACCCTGACCGGCCGCGCCGGCACGTTGATCCTGCAGGCCAACGGCCCGGTCACCGAGCCCGCCGGGCCGCTGACGGTCGGCACGGTGACAGGCTCGTCGATCGGCGATTTCTCGCTGAACAACCCGTCGAACAACATCCAGGCCAGCACCGGCATCACCGCGTCCGGCGGCGATGTCGTCCTGGTGGACGATCCAACGCTGTTGCTCACCGGTCCTTATAACGGCGCCAACCTGTTCTTCGAGGTCGACCAGCCGGGCGGCTCCATCCAACTCGGCGCCGTCGCCAATCCGGCGGTGCTGACCGCGTCCGCCAACGGCCGGATTTCACTGGTCGCCGACAGCCTGTCGGAAACGGCGGCCAGCACCATCGTCGCGCCCAACGGGACGCTGGAGGTGGCGCCGTTCTCCGCGATCAATGAGAGCGTCGCGGGCACCAGCGGGTCCGGGCAATTGCTGGTCGATGGCACCCTGCTGGCGGACATCTCCGATGGCCTGAACACGCTGGTGTTGGGCGAATACACCGTCCCACGCGCCTCGATCTCCAGGGTGTCCGCCAGCGGCATCACCATTGATGGCCCGGTTGCCCTGAGCGGTCCGTTGGCGAACCTGGAACTGGTCGCCAACGGTCCGGTGACCGAACCGGGTGGCCCGATGACCGTGAACTCTGTCTACGGCTCCTCCACCGGCGACTTCGCCCTGACCAATCCGGCGAACGCGTTCGCCCGCGCCGCGACCATCACCGCGACCGGAGGCAACGTCACGCTGATCGATGGCACCAGCCTGGCTCTGACCGGCGCCCAAACCGGCGGCAATCTGTTCGTCGAGGTCGCGACCGCGGGCGGCACGCTGCAACTCGGATCCGACGACGCGCCGTCGGCGTTGACCGCCGCGTCCGGCGGCCGGATCTCCCTGGTCGCGGACACCATGACGGTCAGCGGCGGCACCACGATCACGGCGCCGTCGGGAACCCTCGAACTCGCCCCATTCTCCGCGATCAACACCAGCCTGCTCGGCACCGCGTCCGGGCAGTTGAACATCGGACAGCCCTTGTTGTCGGCCGTGACACCGGGCCTCGCGACCCTGACCATCGGCGGCTTCACGCCGATCGGTTCCCAGGCCTCGACCCCGTCCGCCGCGAGCGTCTCGGTCAATGGCGTCACGACGATCGGCCCGCTCGCCACGACGCTGAATTTCGAGGCGACGGGAGCGGTCACGCAAACCGCGCCGATCCAGAACGTGACGACACTGACCGGCGCCACGGGCGCGACAACGTTGACCAACCCCAACAACACCGTCGCCACCCTGGGCAACTACGCCGCCGGTAACGGCTTCGCGCTGAGCAACGCGACCAACCTGGAAATCGCCGGCACTTTGACCGCCGGACCCGTCGCCACCCTGTCCATCGCCGGCACCCTGACGGAAACCGGCGCCATCTTCGCCGGCACGCTGAGCGGCAGCGCCTATGGCACCGCCAACCTGACCGGCGGCAACACCATCGCGGCCCTGAACGGCTTCAACGTCAGCGGCCCGGCCGGCACGTTCACGCTGAACGATACCGTCAACCTGCTGATCGCCGGCACCACCACCGCCAACCGCATCGTCATTTCCGATCCCTCCGCGCTCGTTTCACTGGGCAATGGCGCCGCGATTGTCACCGGAGGCAGCGCGCGCCCCTCCGGCCTGACCGCGCCGGCATCGTTACTGCCGGGTAACGGCGCGCCAGGCGCTTTCATCCGCGCCGCGCAATTCATGCAAAATGGCCAAAGCACGGTCAGCGGAATGAACGGCGGCCCATCGACCGTGGAAATCAGCGTGACCGGCGATATCCGGTTCGACTCCCGCGCCGGTCTCAGGGCGCCCGGCACCTGGCTCGTGCTGAACCTCGCCAACGGCATCGCCACCGGCAACGTCTTCGTCAACGCGCTCGACGTCTCCTACGCGCCGTTGGGCAGCGTCAACCTGTTCGGCGCCATCGATGGCGTCACCAGCCCGTCGGCCGCCCGTCTGGGATACATCCAGCCAACGGAAAACCCGAACTACCGCTTCAATGGTTGCGAGATCGCACTGGCCGGCTGCGGCACCCAGAACATCCAGACGCCACCGCTGATCGTGACCGTCGTCTACGTGCCGATCGACGCGTTGCTCGCGCTGGTTTCGCCGGCCCTGGTGCTCGACCCCGAGGACAACGACGACCTGCTGCAAATGCCGGTCGTTTCGAAGGAGGATTACTGATCATGCGCGCCGCCCGGCTCGCGATCCTGCTGTTGGCGCTGGCCGGCTGCCAGCGCCCGCCGGCGTCGTCGTTCGTGCATGGCACCAGCATCGATCGCCCTTCCGAACAAACCGCGCTCGGCGTCAACGCGGCGGGAGAGGCCTGCGTACAACAACCCGCCGGCGACCGCGGCGCCGATGTGTTCTGCGGCACCTGGCAGCAACCCAGCGCGCGGATCGAGTTCGGCGGCGCGGGCGGCGAGGCGGAGATGGCCGCCATCGCGCGCGAAGGGCCCTGGCGGACCAACATCGACGCCCGCATGCAATGCGAGGCGCCGGTGCGCACCTCGATCCTGGGCGGTTCACCCGCCTTGCTGCTGTCCTGCGCCAGCCGGCAGGGAGGTTGGCCTCAGGTCGCCATGGTGGCCGAGGTGAATGGCTCGATCTGGCGTGGCGACGCCGTGTTGCCCGCCGCCACGGTGATGGAACGATCCATCGGCGACCTGTCCGGCATGTCGCGCGCGGGCTCGGCGCCCCCCGGCTCGCAGGCGGACGGGCTGCTGGCGCGCCGCCTGGCATCCCGGCCGTTCACCGCCAGCGATGTCGGCGCTTTCGACCAATTGATGACCGCCGGCACACGCGCCAACCTCGCTGACGAACCGGCCGACGCCGAGGCCGCATTCCGCGCCGCCCTCGCGCTGCAACGCAAGATCCTTGGGCCGAACGATCCCAACACCGCGACACCGATGCTGGCGCTGGCGGTGGAGTTGTCCAACGAGAACCGCTTCGCCGAGGCCGATGCGCTGTTCGCTCAGGCCGCGCCGTTGGTCACACGCTCGGACGACAGCACGGCACCCGCCCGGCTACTGCACTATCGCGGTCTGCACGCCAGGAATGAGGGACATCTGGAAGACGCCGCGGCGTTGCTCGCGCAGGCCGAACTCGCGTACTCGCAATGGATTCCGCAAGACGCGCTGCACGCGGGGGAGACGCCGCGCACCGCGGCCCGGATCTCGGTCCTGAGCCAGCAGAACCAGACATCCCTGGTCCGGCCGAACCCGTCGCTGCTGACCGATCCCCGCGCGCAGGTCGCCATGATCGGGTTCATCGAGGCGCGCCGCAATCGCGCCTTGGCGTTGCGCGCTCTGGGCCGCGCGCGGGAGGCGGACGCGCTGCTGGCGTCATCGGTCGATCTGGCCCGCGCCAACGGCATCGATCGGCCGATGCTCAGCGCGCGGCTGTATCGAACCGCGGGGGTGACGGCCGCGGACGAGGGCGCGGGCAATCGCGCGATGGCCAATCTCGCGCGCTCGTCCGGCCGCTTCGAGGTCGCGTTGCCCGGCTCGAAGACCCTCGCCGAAACCGATCTGCTGCGCGCCGCCGAATACCAACGCGCCGGACGCGGCGGCGCGGCGGTGTCGGCCTGCCGGGACGCGGTGACGATTCTGACCGCGCTGAAAAGTGGCGCCAGCGAGACGATGATGGCTCCGTGCCTCAGCGCCTACGCCGATCAGGCGCGCGGCGGCGATCAGGGCCTGCTGGCGGAAATGTTCGTCGCCGCGCAACTGGCGCAAGGCGGCATCACGTCCGAGCAGATCGCCGAGGCCAGTGCCAGGCTGCGCGAGAACGCCCGCGATCCGAAAGTCGCCGGGGCGATCCGCGTCTGGCAGGACGCCACCGACAAACTGTCCGCGTTGTTTGGGGAGCGGAGCGCCATCGCCGCCGCCACCGCGCTCGGCCGGGCGCCGCCGAACGGCCTGAACCAGGCGGACGTCGACAAGCAAATCGCCGACGCGCAGGCCGTGGTCGCAAACGCCGATTCCGCGTTGCAGGCGGCCGCGCCGAATTATGGCCAACTCGTGCAGCAGGTGGTGCCCGCCGGCGACATCATCGCCGCGTTGCACCCGAACGAGGTGTTTGTCGCGATTACCCTGAGCGATCGGTCCGGTTGGGTGTTCGCGCTGCGTCATGGCGGGATTTCGGTCGCTCCGGTGACCGGCGGCGGCGCCGGCGCGGCCGACCTCGTGAAACGCATTCGCTCCAGCATCGAACTGACGGCGACCGGCCTGCCGAAGTTCGACGCCGACGCGTCCCAGGCCCTTTACGCCGCCACCCTCGGCGGCGTCGCGCCGGCCCTGGAGGGCGCGACCTCTCTGATCGTGGCGCCCAGTGGCCCGCTGTTGTCGTTGCCGTTCGGCGTGTTGCTGACCGGCCCCGCCGATCCGGCGGCATTGGCGACGGCGCCGTGGCTGGTGCGCAAATACGCCATCGCGACCGTCCCCGCGCCCGCCAACTTCCTCAGCCTGCGCCGTATCGCCGGCACCTCTCGCGCCGCGCGGCCTTGGTTCGGCTTTGGCGACTTCCGCCCGATCACATTGGCCCAGGCACAGCGGAGTTTCCCGCCCGGGACGTGCGGCGACAGCGCGAGGTTGCTCGCGGGCCTGCCGCCGCTGCCCTACACGCTAAAGGAACTTGACGCCGCGCGCGGACTGATGGGGGCCAGCCCGTCGGATGAGCTTCTGGGCCCGGCCTTCACGGTCGACGCGGTCATGCGCACGCCCCTGAAGGATTTTCGCACGCTGCAATTCTCCACCCACGCGTTGTTGCCGGCGGAAATCCGCTGCCAGGATCAGCCGGCGATCATCACCTCGGCACCACCGGGAGCGGCCGACGCCTCCGGTGCGCTGCTCACCACCGACCGGATCCTGACGCTCAACCTGGACGCCGACATGGTGATCCTGTCCGCGTGCAATTCCGGCGGCCCAGGCGGTACCACGGCGGGCGAGAGCCTGTCCGGGCTGGCACGCGCCTTCTTCTACGCCGGCGCGCGCTCGATGATGGTGACGCACTGGTCGGTGAACGATCAGGCCGCCGCGTTCCTGGTCGTCGAGACGCTGAAGCGCGAGCGAAACGGCGGCGGCGCGGACGCGCTGCGGGGCGCCGAACTGGACTGGCTCGACGCCGCCGCGAAAGCGCCCGCGAGCCCGGCCGGACACCCGTTCTTCTGGGCACCGTTCGCGCTGATCGGCGAGGGCGGAAGCGTCGCCCGCGGTTCGTGAAGACCTGACGCGTGTTCTGGGACTACGTCGCGCATCCGCCGCGGTGTAGGAGACCCTGATGCAACCAAGGCGGCCCTCCCCGGTTACGCTCCGGACCGGGCTCCGGCCGCCGACCATCTCCGCCGGCCACCAGGCATCACGGCCCGGCTCGACATGTGTCAACCGGTTGATCCTTTGTTAAAAGAGGCAAGTAGTTCGTGTCGTTCGCAGTGAAATCCGCTTCCCAATTGACCGCGCGCATCCTTTAGATGGCGGATTCCCCAGTCGCCCGGATCGGGCGGGCGCCCGTTGGCCCGATCGCGGCCCTGACCGCGCCCGCGATCCAGGAGCCTCGCGCCGCGACAGCCCCGGCCGTCCGGTTGCGCACAGTCATGGCCGGCGCGCTGTTGGCGATGGTGCTCGGCGCGCTGGATCAGAACATCGTCAACACCGCGTTGCCCAGAATGGCGGCCGAGCTTGGTGGCATGGCGCACCTGTCCTGGGTCGTGACCGCGTTCATGCTGACCTCGACCGTCACCACGCCGCTGTATGGCAAACTGTCCGACATCTACGGCCGCCGGAAGTTGTTCTTCATCGCGATTCTGATCTTCCTGGCGGGCTCGCTGTTGTGCGGCGCGGCCCGCTCGATGGGCCAGATCATCGCCTTCCGGGCCGTGCAAGGGTTGGGCGCCGGCGGTCTGCTGGTCCTGGCGCAGGCGGCGATCGGCGACGTCGTCTCGCCCCGGGACCGGCCACGCTATCAGGGCCTGTTCACCGGGACATTCGCGCTTTCAAGCGTCGCGGGTCCGCTTCTGGGCGGATTCATCACGTCGGCGCTGTCCTGGCGGTGGGTTTTTTACGTCAACGTGCCGGTCGGAATGCTCGCGCTCGCGATGATCGCCATTGGCCTGCGCAAGCCGCCCTCCGGCCGCGTCCGGCCAATCGACCATTTCGGCGCGCTGTTCCTGGCCAGCGCGACCGCCGCGCTGCTACTGTTGCTCGCATGGGGCGGCATCGAGTTTCCCTGGGCTTCGCTCGACACCGCCGGCCTCGTGCTGGCGACCGTGGGACTTTTCGGCTTGTTCATCTGGCGAGAAACCCGCGCGCCCGAACCGCTGATCCGCCTCTCGCTGTTTCGCAACCGCATCTTCGCGCGAGGCGTCGGTGTCGGCGGCATGATGACCTTCGCCATGCTGGGATCGACCGTGTTCCTGCCGCTGTATTTTCAGGTGGTGCTCGGCATGGACCCGGCCGTCGCGGGCATGATGCTGTTGCCGCAGGTCGCCGGCATGGTGCTGTCCTCCATCGCCGGCGGCCGGATCGTAACCCGCCTCGGACGCTATAAATCTTTCCTCCTGACCGGTCTGGCGTTGGAGGCCGTCGCTCTGGGCAGCCTCGCCGTTCTGGCGTTTTTCGCCGCCCCACCCGCGTTTTTCCTGGTCTCCATGGGGGCGCTCGGCCTCGGGATGGGCATGGGCATGCCCAACCTGACGACGGCGGTGCAAAACGCCGTGGCCCATGCCGAACTGGGCGCGGCCACCGGCGCGATGAGTTTCGCGCGATCTCTGGGCGGCGCCGTGGGCGTGGCGACATCGGGAACCATTCTGTCCTCGCGCCTGGTCGCGGCGGGCATCGCGGGCACGGTCCGGCCGGGCGCGGTAACGGTCCATGGAACGCTGGTCAGCGAGGCCTACCGGACCGCCCTGACAGGATGCTTCACACTCAGCGGTCTGGTCATGACCCTGGCCTTCGTTTTGGTCCTGGGCCTGCCCGACGTGACACTGCGCGCCAAAATCGATGATACACTGTAATATTTCGCCGATCGCGCCTGACGATCCGGCAAGCGGCACCCGGCCGTGATCGTCACCAACTTTCCGCGCGTCCCGCGGGAAATCGAACATGTCCTGATCCCGATGCGCGACGGCACCCGTCTGGCCGCCCGAATCTGGCTGCCGGACGACGCCGAACGCGATCCGGTGCCCGCGATCCTCGAATATCTCCCGTATCGCAAGCGCGACGGCACTTATGATCGTGACGCCCTGACCCACCCGTATTTCGCCGGTCATGGCTATGCCGGGGTGCGCGTCGATATCCGCGGCACCGGCGAATCCGACGGTCTGCTCGCCGACGAATACAGCCGGCGGGAGCAGGACGACGCGCTGGAAGTCATCGCCTGGCTCGCGCGGCAACCCTGGTGCACCGGCGCGGTCGGCATGATGGGGATTTCCTGGGGAGGGTTCAACGCGTTGCAGGTCGCCGCGCGGCGCCCGCCGGAATTAAAGGCGATCATCACCCTTTGCTCGACCGACGACCGGTTTCGCGACGACGTCCACTACATGGGCGGCGCGAAGCTCACATCCGGTCTCGCCTGGGCTTCGTTCCTGTTCAGCACCGTTTGCCGTCCGCCCGATCCCGTTCTGGTCGGAGAACGTTGGCGCGAGATGTGGCTGCGCCGCCTGGAACATGTGCCGGTCTTCCTGGAACGCTGGCTGCGCCACTCGCGGCGGGATGCTTACTGGAAGCACGGCTCGGTGTGCGAGGACTACGGCGCGATCCAGTGCCCGGTCTACGCCATCGGCGGCTGGACGGACGGCTATACCAACGCGATCCCTCGGTTACTGGAACACTTAAATGCACCGCGCAAAGGCCTGATCGGTCCCTGGGCGCACGCTTACCCTCATTTCGCGCGGCCGGGACCACAAATCGGCTTCCTTCAGGAAGCGGTGCGGTGGTGGGATCATTGGCTGAAAGGCGCCGATACCGGCTTGCTGGACGAACCCATGCTGGTCGCCTGGATGACCGGCGCCGTGCGTCCCGCGGCCTCGCATGACGAGTTGCCCGGACGATGGATTTGCGAACCGGCGTGGCCATCGTCCGCGATCCAGCCGCGGCGTTGGTTCGTTACGGATGGGGGACTATCCCCTCACGCCACTGTCCTGACTCCCCGCCCGCTTTGTTCGCCGCTCACGCTCGGCGAAGTCTCCGGCAGTTGGTGCCCGTTCGGCGCGGGTCCCGATCAGGCCGGCGATCAGCGCCCCGACGACGTCCGATCCTTGCTGTTCGAGACGGAACCTTTGGCCGAAGCGATTGAAGTCCTCGGTGCCCCGGTCATCACTCTGGATATCGCGTCCGACAAACCATTGGCGAATTTAGTGGTCCGGCTGTGCGATGTGCATCCCGATGGAGCGTCGTTGCGCGTCAGTTATGGCATTCTCAACCTCGCGCACCGCGACGGACATAAGGCACCGGCCGCTCTGATACCTGGGCAACGCTACACGATCCGGGTTCAACTCAACGACGCCGGCTCGATCATTCCGCCTGGGCATCGGATCCGGGTCGCGCTTTCCACCACGTATTGGCTGATGATCTGGCCACCACCCGAGAACGCGACATTGA
>Ga0181528_10000885_pt1 | contig 19378 bp, 15 predicted proteins | sample PEATcosm2014_Bin_47_FD_119742 | JGI IMG/M metagenome (GOLD analysis project Ga0181528, IMG submission 119742) | Peatland microbial communities from MTU Mesocosm Facility, Houghton, MI, USA - PEATcosm2014_Bin10_10_metaG | ecosystem: Environmental > Terrestrial > Soil > Wetlands > Peat | place...
GCACGCGATCGGTCTCGCGGAACATCATCGAGAGCATCGTCTCGCGATTGTATACACCGGTCAGCCGGTCCGTTCGCGCATTGATTTGAGCCGCTTCGCGCAGCAGCTCCAACTCACGCAGACGGCGATGATCGCGCAAGACCGCTTCCAGACGCAGCCGCAAGAATGCCGGCTCGATCACGCGCGGAATCAGGTCGTCGATCACACCCTCGGCAAGGCGGTCAATCCACTCCTGCGTCACCGTCTCCGCAAATAAGATGATGGGGTAGCGCCTGCCGGATGCATCCGAGCGCGCCGCCGCCAGCAACTGCCCCATCTCCATCCCCGGCAGTTTGGTGTCGATCAGCGCCAGCGTCGGCGCATGGGCAGCGGTCAGCGCCGGCAGAGCCGCTTCAGCCGTAAGAAATATCTCCACCTGCGCTCCATCGGCAATCAGCACGGGTTCAACGGCAGAGAGCAGCGCTGGCTCGGCCGATGCAAGCAGAAACGTCGATGTGGAGTGAACGAGCATCCCCAATCTACCTCACTGGAGGATGCATCGGCGATGGTTAGAATTTGTTTAGAGTCCGGCCGGGAATTATTACGCCGCTGCAATGACTTTCGGGCGGAATTGCGCGTGCCCAAGGTACTGCAATCCCGCCTCAATCCACAAAATCCACCAGCGGAGCGACGGTAATGATGCCCCGTTCATGCCCCATATCGAGCAGCTTGCGAATTGCCGCACGGCCATCGGCACCGTAGTCCAGAGTCCGTTCGTTCACATACATACTTACAAAGCGGCTGGCCAGCCGGATGTCCAGATCGCGGGCAAACTGCATCGCGTACTCCAGAGCCTGTTCGCGATGATCCAACCCGTGCTGGATGCTGTCGCGCAGAGCCTTTGAGATGATCTTGTGAGAATCAGCTCCCAGCGAGCGGCGGATTGCATTGCCGCCCAGAGGCAGCACCAGGCCGGTCGTCTCACGCCACCAGACGCCCAGATCGAGAACTTTATAAAGGCCGCTGGTGGTGTATGTCAGTTGGCCTTCGTGGATAATGAGTCCCGCCTCAAACTCGCCGGCCAGAACCGCGGGAATAATCTTGTCGAAGGGAACCGCAACGGTCTGGATCGCTGGATTGAAGATCTTCAGGGCCAGGAAGGCCGTGGTCAGCGTGCCGGGAACGGCGATTTTGATGCGCCCCAGATCATCGGGCGCAAGCGGCTTCATTGCCACAATCATCGGGCCATAGCCCTCGCCCACGCTACCGCCGCAGCCCATCAGCGTGTACTTCTCCTGCAGGTAGGGATAGGCGTGAAAGCTGATCGCGGTCACATCAAAAAAGGCCTCCTCCTGGGCGCGGCGGTTGAGCGTTTCAATGTCGCAGAGCGTGTGCGAGAAGCGATAACCGGGAACGCGCACCTTGTTGGTTGCAAGGCCATAGAACATGAACGCGTCGTCGGAATCGGGACTGTGCGCAATGGAAATATCAATCGTCTCAGAAGGGCGAGCGACTGCGGGATTCGGAGGATTCATGGGAACCAAGGTCCTTTCAACAGGGTGCTGCCAGCAGCTTCCGGAAGACCGGAAGAGGGCTCTAATTCTCGGATTCAGAGTCAGTATCCTCACCGGAACCAGGCGCGCCATTCGGCGCTTTTCCCGTATCCGACTGGGCTTTATAGCGAATTTTCGCGCGCTGAACCAGGATGTGAAGCGTCATCGCCGCGGCCGCAATCAGCATCGCCGCAAGCGAGACGAGTAATGCAATCAGTAACCAGCGCATAAACATAAACCAGGCTCAGAATATCAGACCCAGCGCTGGTTCCCTACGGCCGAGCCGGATCACGCCCGCCAGGCTGCGGCAATGTATTGGATGCAATGCCCGAAGTGCGGCCTCATTTTTTGGATTCCATTGAAGAACGCACAAGCGTATTCTTGGGATGACAGGAGAGGCTATGCTGAAGCGCAAACTGGGAAAGAGCAATCTGGAAGTATCGGCGATCGGTCTTGGCTGTATGGGGATGAGCTTTTCTTATGGACCCCCTAAGGACAAGCAGGAGATGATCGCTCTCCTTCATGCGGCTGTCGAGCGCGGCATTACCTTCTTCGATACGGCGGAGGTCTACGGCCCTTATATCAACGAGGAATTATTGGGCGAGGCCCTCTCGCCCTTTCGCGGGAAGGTGGTAATCGCCACCAAGTTTGGTTTTGATCTGGATCCGAAGCACGATCCGCGCGGCATGAAGGGCGGGCCGGCATTGAACAGCCATCCAGAGCGCATCAAGCAGGTTGCCGAAGACTCGCTCAAACGTTTGAAGCTCGATGTCATCGATCTCTTCTATCAGCACCGCGTCGATTTAAGCGTCCCCATCGAAGAAGTCGCCGGCGCCGTCAAGGATCTCATTCAGCAGGGCAAGGTGAAGCACTTCGGACTCTCCGAAGCGGCTGCGAAAACGATTCGCCGCGCCCACGCCGTGCAGCCTGTAACCGCAGTCCAAAGCGAATACTCACTGTGGTGGAGAAAGCCGGAGGAAGAAGTGTTGCCCACGCTTGAAGAACTCGGCATTGGCTTTGTTCCCTACAGCCCGCTTGGCAAGGGCTTCTTGACAGGAAGGATGGAACAGAACACGACCTTCGACAAGACGGACTTTCGCAGCACTCTGCCGCGTTTCACCCCGGAAGCACTGAAGGCGAATCAGGCTCTCGTCGATCTGCTCGGCTCGATTGCAAAGCAGAAAGATGCGACGCCAGCTCAGATCGCGCTGGCTTGGCTGCTGGCGCAGAAGCCCTGGATCGTGCCGATTCCGGGAACGACGAAGCTGAATCGCCTGGAAGAGAACCTCGGTGCAATGAAGATCGATTTCTCTTCAAACGACCTGCAAGAGATCGAGAGCGCGGCAGCAAAGATCGCAGTGCAAGGCGCGCGTTACCCGGAGCACCTCGATCAAATGACCGGACGCTGACCTTTCGCCAGCTAATCAGGAGAGCAGAAGCAATGGAGATCAAGCGAAACGGTTCCACTTCTTCGGGCAAGGGGCCGGTGGAGTATTTCACGGGCGCGGTCCGCGTCGAACTGCTCTTTGATGCGCCGGATCCGGCGCGTGCCGTCGGCGCCAGCGTCACCTTCGAACCCGGCGCGCGTACCGCATGGCACACGCATCCGCTCGGTCAAACTCTGATCGTCACCTCCGGCTGCGGACGCGCCCAGCGCTGGGGCGGCGCTATCGAAGAGATTCGTCCCGGAGATGTGATCTGGTTTGCGCCAGGCGAAAAGCACTGGCATGGAGCGGCCCCACTGACGGCAATGACACACATCGCCATTCAGGAGAAGCTCGATGGCAAAACTGTTGATTGGATGGAACACGTCAGCGACGTGCAATATCAGAACTAGGACTGTGGCCGCTTGATTGTGTACCGATAATGAGCGCCCCAGCTTCCAATTTTGGAAGCTGGGAGAGCACGAACTCGGATGCCAATTCACGCGGCCAGAGACCAAGTGTAGTATTTCATCAATATTCTGACATCTATTGTGCAATGCCAACTGCAACTGAAGGCTCCAGGGATGCAGACTTCAATTGATCCAGGTTGGAAAGCACTTCATGCGAACGAGATTTTTCCTTTTGTGTTTCGATTGGCAGCGCCACACCGGAATAAAAAGCGATGATATTGTCGCGCAGTTGTGGCGAAGTTCGACTGAACTTTCCAAAAGCTAACTCGGCAAGTAGATTTGCATAAGTTTCATCAGCAAGGGAGTATTCTTCTGACTTAGTCAATTCACCACTATCGAGATCACGATTGGGCAGGACTAGTTTCCCTGCTCTCGCCTCTTCAAGAAACGCACGGTAGTGATTAGTTGCAATGTCGATACTCTTGATATACAGGTCTTCGGTTTGCGGCGTTGGGTTGTTGAATCCCAAACCCTTGAAAGGACCAACCTTCGGAATGCATCGCAAAATAGTGGCCAGAATGCGAGTTCCCAGGCCAGACTTCGTGTATGTCTTGCTCCACTCTCTCTCATAGTCTGAACGCGATAGTCGATAGAGAAACTTCTGCCTGGCGAAGTCTGGCTTCTCGCGAATCAAGTCCTTCTTGTGCGTTTCTAGTGCAACCCGAGTCATCTGCGGAATCAAGCGGCTGATAAAGAAGCGATACGAGCCTACTGCCAGATCTTCGTTCTTGAGCACATCTTTCAACTCCATTCCATAGACGACTGGAAATACCCTTTCAAGAAGTGGTTCAGAGACTTTGAACCCGATAAAGTCGTGATACTGCTGCGAGGCATAGCGATTCTTTGCAACCTGCAACGTATCAAAGCCAAACTCGGTTTTTAGATGAGCCGTTTTATCCTGCGCATAGCGGACGGATTTGCCATATTTTGCTCGGAGTTTCGGATAGGCAATCGCCACCGACTGATTGATCGCCGGATGGCCAGCAGTATCTGAGGTATAGTGCGACAATGCACCTAATGCAAAGGCATATTCGTTCGCATCCCGACTTTCACGAATCAGCTCTGCGACAAAATCTCCACTGCGGACATAATGCGTCAGATTGCTGAACTCTTTGTTGCCAAACGGATAATAGCCGAGGTCCTGTATGACCGAGCCTCCGTATGCGTAGGCATGGGCCTCTTTGATCTGATCTTCGGAAAGATGAGGAAAGCGTTCCAGCAAGATGGGACGAATCTCCTGGATCCACATTAAATCTATAATCTCTTCGTGGGTAAGAACAGAGTACCCGAAAGATTTGTCGCTGTTCATCAGAGCGATAAAAACTATTATCGCCGCAAGAATCCGAGATATGCGCCACATCTTGGTCATGGTACTTAGTGATGCGGTCGTCATTTCTACTCCATTCATTGCAATCTGCAGTATTGGACATCTATCATTGCCATTTGCACGGACACAAAAAGCTCTGATATCAGTGATAGGTTAATTATCGTTCTTGGCGCTTCTGGGTTGTGTGCAAGAGTGAACAGTCTGAGGCGGCCGACAATGGGATCGGCAGCATGCGAACAACTGCATGAATTCCGGAACAAATTCATCCCCGTTCGAGATACCAGGGAATGTTGATAACGACGATGCGCCGGTTACCGCGGAGAAGCAGGATAACCTTCAACATATCAGCGCGGCGGTTATGGAGAAGGTTTTCCCACCAGTGGTGGACCACCAACTCCGGAACAAGCACACAAACTTTCTGGAAGCTTGATTCCCGTTCGACTTCCAGAATGTAGTCAACCACCGGGGTGAGAACGTAGCGGAAGGGCGATTGCAGAATATCGAGTTTGGGAACGCACTTGCCAACCTCGCGTAGTGGAGCGGCTACATCCGTTTCCCAGTTTTGGCTGATGGGGTCCGGATCTTCTCCAGTCTGAACGTGCACACAGCGAATATCGCAGGACATTCCCAATGCAAAGCTAAGGGCTTTTTCTGTAATTCGACTCCAGCGGTCGATAGGCAATACGACGATGGGTTCGCTGATCTGGGCAGGAGCAATGGGCCGGTCGCAATAAGTTTCACGGTCCACTTCGACATAATGGCGCTTGACGGCGCGCATCAGCAGGATCATGGCTACAATCAGCAACGCGGTGATCCAAGCGCCCTCTGCAAACTTGGCTACCAATACCACCACAGTTGTGATACCAGTGGCCACTGCACCCAGGCCGTTGACAAATATGCGCATCGGAGCGCCGCCTTGGCGTTTCCAGTGCATCACCATCCCAGCCTGCGAAAGTGTGAAGGCCATGAACGCGCCGATGGCGAACAAGGGAATCAGACGATCTGTCACACCGCCAAAGATAATCAGCAACAGCGCCGTGAGCGCGACCAGAACATAAATACCCCAAGAATAGAGCAGCCGGCGGCCACGCAGCAGAAAAACATGAGGCATATAGTCGTCAAGTGCTATGGCGCGCGTCAGTCGCGGAAAATCGGCAAATGCTGTGTTGGCTGAGAGCGCCAGCACCACCAGCACCGAGCCGATGGTGACATAGTAGAAGACTCCATGCCCCATTACCGCACGCGTCAGCATCGAAAGCACGCTCTCATAGCCAGGCCCATCGGGATTGGTGGCGGCGATACCATAGGCTCGACTCAAAAGAGCAATGCCGGCCAGTAGCACTGCCAGCAAAACGATGATAATGGTTAGTGTGATCTTTGCATTCTTGCGCGTGTCGTCACGGAAGGCCATCACGCCATTGCTCACAGCCTCGACACCGGTCATGGCCGTGCAGCCGGAAGAAAAAACCTTCAGTAGCAGCCACAGGCTAACAGCGGTGGTGGCCGCTGGCAGTGGCGGCAGCGCTGTAACTGGTTGGGGATGGCCCCCACTTTGTAGCATATGCCAGCCGCCAACCCCGATCACGACCAGTAGCGTTCCTGCAAACAGGTAGGTAGGAATCATGAAAACCACGCCAGTATCGTGGACGCCGCGCATATTGATCACGGTAAGAATGGCCAGCACGGCAAGGCAAAGTTGCAATGTGTAGGGCTGCAAGCCGGGCGCAGCGGAGATAAGCGCGCCCACTCCCGCTGAAATGCCTACGGCGGCAGTAAGCGTGTAATCGATCATCAGAGCAGCTGCGGCCAGCAGGCCCGCGCCTTCGCCTAGATTCTGAGAGGCGACAGTGTAAGAGCCACCACCGCGCGGATATGCGTCAATGGTCTGGCGATAGCTGAAGTAGACGACGATCAGAAGTCCCACAATCGCTGCGCTTACGGGAACGATGTAATGTATACCCACAAGGCCCAAGGGAATGAGCAGAGTCAGTGCGGCTTCAGGACCGTATGCTGCGGAGCTGAGAGCATCCAGGCCAAAGACGGGGATTCCAGCGACGGGACCGATCTGCTCGGCCCGCTCCTCGCTGGTAGCCAACGGTCGGCCAAACAAGAGATTCAATATGTGTGAAGATAGCGCCATGCAATGTTGTCCCGGCAAAAAGGTTGGCAGGGGAAGACCACCGATAGCATTCTCTCATGACGGTTGTCATGATCGGTGTTCGATGAGAGGAAATAATAGTCACTCGACATTGTCATTCCGATAAAGCTGTGCTGCTTGGATTATGCCAGCCGCCGTGCACAGAGATGATCGCATCCGCTTGTTTCGGCCCCCAAGTGTGTCGCTTGTAAGGGAGAACCCTGTGGTGGGTAGTAAGAACCGGATCGACCACCGCCCAAGCTGCTTCCACCGCGTCTTCCCGCGTGAAAAGGGCGCCGTTGCCAGCCATGGCGTCACCCAAAAGCCTCTCGTACGGAGTTTCACCACCGGGCTGTTCTTCTGACAAGTAAAGCTCTCGCTGCTCACCAACAAAATCTTTTCCCGCGAGTTTGACACGAGCTGCGAGGGCTACAGCCGAGTTGGGCGAGAGCCGAAAACGAATGTAGTTGGACCGGCCGGTCAACGATTCTGCGTCAGCGAAAAGCTTCTGCGGAGGCGGTTTCAACTCCACCAGAATCTCGGTCGCGGTATCCGGCAGATATTTTCCAGAGCGCAGATACCACGGCACTCCATCCCAGCGCCAGGAATCGATGAACAAGCGCAGAGCACAGAAGGTTTCAACATCGGAGCGCTTCGCCACATCAGGCTCCTGGCGATAGCCGGCATACTGGCCGCGCACCAAGTCATCGGGCCGTAGTTTGCGCATGGCTTTGAAGACCTTGGCCTTCTCGTTGTGCACGGCTCCGAAATCCCTGCCCGCGGGTGGCTCCATGGCAAGAAGTGCGACGATCTGGAAGAGATGATTTTGTATCACGTCGCGCAGGCAGCCGGCGGACTCGTAAAATGTGCCGCGCTTCCCCACGCCGAAATCCTCAGATAAGGTGATTTGGACGCTGGCCACATAGTTGCGGTTCCAGATCGGCTCCAGAAACGAATTTGCAAAACGGAAGTAGAGGATATTCATGATCGCTTCTTTTCCAAGGAAGTGATCGATACGGAAGATAGAGTCTTCAGGAAAGACTGAATGCGCGACCTGGTTAAGTTCTCGTGCGGAGGCCAGGTCTCGTCCGAAGGGCTTTTCAACAATGACACGCCCGCCTTCAGCCAACTTCGCTTGGCCAAGCCCTCGAATCACCGTTTCGAAAAGCGATGGCGGAATTGCCAGATAGTGCGCAGGCCGCCGCGCTTTGCCCAGCGCTTCTTTAATCGCAGTGAAGGTATTGCTGTCTTTGTAATCCCCGCTCACATACTTGAGCAGAGAGAAAAGCTCTTTGAGCGCTCGTTTGTTGTCGACTCCGCCGCTTCGCTCGATGCTGTCTGTCACACGCCTCTGCAAACGAGCCAGACTCCACTTAGGAAAGGCAACACCGATCACTGGAACCTTGAGCGTGCCGCGCTTTACCATTGCATAGAGCGCGGGAAATATCTTCTTGTGCGCCAGATCTCCTGTTACACCAAAGATTACCAACGCATCTGACTGAGATTCAGCCATCACGCGCCTGCCTTGTCGCCAGCGGTCTTTTCATCGTGGCCGCCGAATTGATAACGAAGAGCCGACAACATTTTTTCTGCGAAGTCGTCTTCACCGCGTGAACTGAAGCGTTCGTAGAGCGCCGCGCTGAGGACGGGAGCAGGAACCGACTCGTCGATAGCGGCTTTGATCGTCCAGCGCCCTTCTCCTGAATCCGATACACGGCCTGCGAACTTCGCCAGGTCCGGGCTATCGAGAAGAGAGATCGCAGCCAGATCCAACAGCCACGATGAGATGACGCTTCCCCTACGCCAGACCTCCGCAATGTCTGCAATGTTCAGGTCGTACAGATAGTGTTCGGGGTTGCGCAACGGTGTGGTCTCAGCATCCGCAGCGCGTTGCTGCTTGCCAATGTTGGCATGGCGCAGAATATTCAGCCCCTCCGCATAAGCGGCCATCATGCCATATTCGATGCCGTTGTGGACCATCTTGACGAAATGGCCCGCGCCGCTGGGACCGCAGTGCAGATAGCCGTGTTCGGCTGTGCCGCCGGCTTTCTCTCGACCTGGCGTGCGTGGCACGGAATCGATGCTGGGGGCAAGAGCGGAAAAGATGGGATCAATGCGCTGGACGACCGCGTCCTCGCCACCGATCATCAAGCAGTATCCACGCTCCGCGCCCCAGACCCCGCCACTGGTCCCGGCGTCCACATAGTGAATGCCCTTCGGCTTCAGTTCGGTCGCACGGCGAATGTCATCGTGGTAGTAAGAGTTGCCGCCATCGATAACCACATCATCTTTTTCGAGAGACGGGATAAGTGTCTTCAGTGATTCATCGACCACGGCGGATGGCACCATCATCCAGATGGCGCGTGGCGCTTTCAATTTGCCCGCAAGTTCTTCAAGCGAATTCGCGCCGACTGCGCCACCGTTCACGAGCGTCTGCACTGCTTCCGAATGGAGGTCGTAGACAACGCATTGGTGGCCAGCTCGCAAGAGACGCTGAACCATATTGCTTCCCATCCGGCCTAGTCCGATCATACCTATTTCCATATGACATTCCTCTCGTTTGACTGCGAAAGCTATTCTTCTATACAAATGTCAGATGCATCCGCTGGGCGGCGAGATTTCAAAATAATCGACGATCTGCATAAGACGCTTGACTAGCTCTGCTTCCAGTATTTCCGTTCAAGTTATCTGTCCGCGATGTACGGGTAGTAGATGGCTCACACCCTCTGCGCGCGGAGCCGCCCAATCCACATAGCTGTTGAAAAGAAATTGCCCACCGAGGATCAGCAGCCCGACCCACAAGGCAAAGCGCAACTGACGTCGGGGAACGCGTGTGCTGAGAAGTGCTTCCGAGCCAAGCGCGCCCGCACCGGCGCTTGAAAAGACAACTTCGGCGCCGATGGGAAACATCAGCCAGGGCAGCAGCGGAGTGCGATCCGGCGGCTGCAAATTCTGACGCATGGGACGAAAGTAGACGAAGATCTGCCTCGGAGGTCGTGACAAGAATCGTGCCCGGCAGAGCATTCACTCAGATAAGGTATTGCATGGAAACTCCCACTGCGCTTGACTGTTTTTCCTATGAGGCAGGCGCCGCTTCAATGTGAATGCCACACTCGACTTTGTGGCCGGCCCAACGTCCCGAGCGCGGATCGTTCGGATCAATCGGAAGCGAGGTACATGGCTCGCAGCCGATGGAGGAGTAACCGCGCTCGTAGAGCGGCAGCAGTGGAATGGAGAGCGATTCGCAGGCGTACCAGACATCGCGCGTGGTCCACGCGGCGAGCGGCGCGAGTTTGAGTATCTGCTGGCCGCTGGGAAGCGTGAAGAGCGCAGACTCTTCGAGAGCCGCGCGAGTCTTTGCCTGCTCGCGGCGCAGGCCGGTAATCCAGACGCGATAGTTGGCGACGGCCTTGAAGAGCGGCTCAACCTTGCGCAGCTTGCAGCACTGATCGGGCGCGGATTGATAGAGCAAGCCGCGCTCGGCCTCCTGCTCGGCGACGGTTTTTTCGGGGAGCAGGTTGATGAGATTCAGATTCCACTCGCTTGCAATGCGGTCGCGATAGGCATAGGTCTCGGCGAAGTGATAGCCGGTGTCGAGAAAGAGAATGGGAATGCGCGCATCGAATTCGATAGCCAGCTTGGCGAGCAAGACATCTTCGGCCTGAAAGCTGCAAGTGAGGCAGGCGTCATGGCGGCTGGAGATCTCGCGGGCGAGAGCGACGCGAACTTCGCCGAGTTTGGCATTGACCTGCGCTTGAATTTCCGCCGTGCTCATGGTTCGATTCCTCTTTGCCTTCCGATACTTTTCAAATCACCCAATCTTGATTCCCGGACGAGACGAGAATGTTGCTTCGGGCCAGCAGATCATTCACGGCAGCGATAGCCGCATTCACATCCTTCGCGTCGAGGAGGATCTGCTCGCCCTCGGCTTGCGCGGTCGGCGTTTCATTTCCGGTGAGATGAACGATGAGCGCAACAATGCCAGCGAGAGCCTTTGATGCAATAAGGTGTTCGACAACGGTAGCATCGATCCCAAAGGCGGCATCCACTTCAATGCGCGAGGTGATAACGCCACGCGCAAAGAGCGCACGTTCGATGGCGTCGATCAACTCGACCGGAGCATTCAATTCGAGAACGCCGCCGCGATGGCCCCAGCGCGCGGCTCGCTCCTCGACCGTGACCGGGCCGGAAGTTGACGCGGAAGGCGCGGCAGCGGCGGTGATCATGCCTGCGGCGACGGTGCTGTTGGTCTGAGGGTCAATGAGGATGAATGCGCCGGTGGAGCGATTTTCTCCGTAGAGATCGAGGGCGATGGGACGGAGCAGATCGATGCTGACGACGCCAATGCCGTTCATATCGAGAGTGGCAACAGGCTCGTGCGCCAGCGTGCCAATGTTGGTGCGATGCTCGATGGCGGAGACGAATGCGGGCACGGTCTGGCTGGTGTGCTTGAGCAGATAGCGGCGATTGCGCTCGAGTGGATTAGCATCCATCCAGACGAGCGCGGCCTTGATGCTCTTGGCGACCGCGGCCGGCGTTAGCGCGGAGACGATCAGATCGCCGCGGCTGATGTCGAGTTCGCAATCGAGGACCAGTGTAACCGACTGCGGCGCGACCGCCTCGTCGAGATCGCCATCGAAGGTGACAATGCGCGCGACCTCGGCGCTTCTACCGGAGGGAAGCACGGTGATTCGATCGCCGGGGCGAATGACGCCGGATGCAACCTGACCGGCGAAACCGCGAAAGGTGTGATCGGGACGCAGGACGCGCTGCACAGGAAAACGGAAGGGCGCGGTGCGCGTATCAAGCGAAGAGGGTAGGGATTCGAGCAGCTCGAGCAGGGATGGTCCGGTGTACCACTTCATCGCATCGCTTCGATGGACGATGTTATCGCCAGCGAGAGCGCTGACGGGAACGAAGACCGCTTCGACCGGGCTGCCGGTATCGGCGGCGATCTGATCGAGGACGGCGGTGAAGTCGGCTTCGATGGCGCGGAAGGCGGCTTGATCGTAGCCGATGAGGTCCATCTTGTTGACGGCGACGATGACGTGGCGGACGCGCAAGAGCGAAGCGATGTAAGCGTGGCGGCGCGATTGAATCAGCACCCCCTTGCTGGCGTCGATCAGCACGACAGCCGCATCGGCGGTGGATGCGCCAGTGGCCATATTGCGCGTGTACTGCTCGTGGCCGGGCGTATCCGCGATGATGAATTTGCGGCGCGGCGTGGAGAAGTAGCGATAGGCGACATCAATGGTGATGCCCTGCTCGCGCTCGGCGCGCAAGCCATCGGTGAGCAGCGCAAAGTCAATCTGCCCCGGGGCGGTGGTTCCCTTCCCTTCGATGGAACGGACCTGATCTTCATAGACCGATTGCGTGTCGTAGAGCAGGCGGCCAATGAGCGTGGACTTGCCGTCATCCACGCTGCCCGCGGTAGAGAAGCGCAGCAGATCTTTTTCGCGCTCAATAGCAAGAAATTCGCCAATGGAAAAACCGGGAGATGCGATGGCCGCCATTTAGAAATATCCCTCTCGTTTCTTGATTTCCATGGAACCTTCCTGATCGTGATCGATGGCGCGATTGGCGCGCTCCGAGGAGTGGAAGGAGACAAGCTCGGCAATGATGTCGGGGATGTTCTCGGCGTCGGAACGAATGGCTCCGGTGCAGGGACTGCAACCGAGCGAACGCAGGCGCGACTTGACCATTACTGGTTTTTCACCAGGGCGCGCAACGAAGGATTGTTCGATGGGCAGCAGTGCGTCGCCACGCACATACATGGGACGCTCTTTGGCGAAGTAAAGATCGACGACGGGAATTTTTTCCTCGTGAATGTACTGCCATACATCCATCTCCGTCCAGTTGGAGATGGGAAAGACGCGAATGCTTTCGCCGGGATGGACACGTGCGTTATAGAGATTCCAGAGTTCGGGGCGCTGATTTTTGGGATCCCATTGACCGGAGGAGTCGCGGAAGGAGTAGATGCGTTCCTTGGCGCGGGATTTCTCTTCATCGCGGCGCGCGCCGCCGAAGGCCGCATCGAAGTTGTAGTGGCGGAGCGCGTCAAGCAGCGCCTGAGTCTTCAGCAACCCACAGCAGCGCTTGGTGTCGAGGACAATGGGATTGGTTCCTGCGGCGATGGCGGCCTCATTGCGCCAGACCAGCAGCTCGGCGCCGACGGAGCGGGCCATCTCATCGCGAAAGGTGAGCATCTCAGCAAATTTGAAGCCGGTGTCGACGTGAAGCAATGGAAAGGGAATGGGCGCCGGATAGAAGGCCTTCTGCGCCAGGCGCAGCATGACGGAAGAGTCTTTGCCAACCGAGTAAAGCATGACGGGGCGCTCGAACTCGCTGGCGACCTCGCGCAGGATGTGGATGCTTTCAGCTTCAAGCAAGCGCAGATGACTGAGACGCTCATGAGCGGAGCGGCTCACGTGCGGCGATGCGAGAAGCGTTTGTGGTTCGGCAAACGTCATGCAATTTCCTCTTTCTGCGAGTGACTTTTGAAGGCAGTGGTGCAGCTTCGCGCTGTCGAATCTGCGAAGGGTGTGTCCTCTGATGAATAGCGATTGGGAAATCAGAGACTAGTTCAGCCACCCGTCGAAGACATTCGACAGGCAACAACAAGAGCGGCGTTGGGAGGCGTGCTTCACGTGTGAATCCATAGTAACAACAAATCAGGACTAAATCAATCCGAATTGTTATTTCTTTGGAAAGATGCTGGATCGCCGGACGGGAGTTGAACCCGCCCATACAGGTTTAGCAGAACCGCATGATGGTCAAATATACCTGTCTCGTCCCAGGCTTCCAGCACCCCATTGGCTACTTCTTTCCGTTGTCTTTGAAGTTCAACGCAAAGTAGTAGGTTGTGTACGAGTGGCTGGTTGTCACATTGGTCAGGAACTGGCCGCCGCCGAAGTAGCCAATCCCGCCGCCCAGATTGAAGTGCTTGTTGAGTTCATACCAGGAGTAGCCATCGATCTCAGCACCCAGATGTCGTCCGTGGTCGGTCTTGTTGGTCACGATCGCGCTGCCTGAGGTGTTGTAGATCGAGTCCAGCGCATCAGCCGCCCAAAAGTCCAGCCCCTGCGCCGTGAAGCTGAGCCGCCGGTGAGGGGCAACGGTGGCTCCCGCACGCACCGCCTCAATGTTCTGCCAGCCGAAGAGATCGGTGATGCCAAGCCGGTCGTGGGCCGTCGGATAGATCGTGTCGAAGGTGGTGTGGGTTGCGTTGTGCGCCGGATTGCTATTGCCCGTGGCGTAGTCGTATTGCGTAAAGACGCGCGGCTTGGCTGCTACATTGAAGAACTGGTATGCCGCACCTGCCTGCGCTGCCCAGGCTCGAATCGACTGCGCTCCCACCTTGCCGGTTTCGAGAATCACCTCGCCCCCATAATCGAGCGCCGACTGGGCTTGCGCCTTGAAGCGCACACCAAGAGCCTTCTCGTTTTCCTTGCCGGTGGTCTTGGCGACGGCCGGTTCGACGACCTCTTTTGGCTGCACGCGCCATAGAAAGAACGGCTCAAGGTTCGAGTGCGGCACAAGAAAATCATCGATGCGGCCGTAGGCTCCATAGATGTTGTTGCCTTCCTGATGCGGGCTTACTCCATAAGCCTGCGGCACCACAGCCGAGGCGGCGAAGAGGCCCAGATGCTCGCGCTTCGCGTTCAGGTTCAGCACCGCTGCATCGTAGGAACGTGCCTGATTGCGCCACTCGGAGTTGGCGAGGATGGTGTTGTTATAGTTGATGAGCTGACGGCCCACACGCAAGCTGAACCAGTGCTTGTCGGGTGCGCCGATCTCGGCGTAAGCCAGCTTCAGATCCCAGCGAACTGTATTCGGCGGGCCGATCGGCGGGTTCTGAAAGCCCGCACGCGCGTCCTGCACCTGCGCCGTAACCCGGAACCAACTCGGCGTCCGCAGATTCACCTGGAACCGGAACCGGTTCAGCAGGTAGGAGTCATCGACCTTCGCTTTGAAGCTTGAATTGCTGTACCCCTCGTACCGGAAGCGTTCCTCAGCAGCCAGATCGATCCACTTGGGTAGTTTTTGGTCGACGTTCGTTACCGGGGCAAAGTCGTGAAGGTCGTAGGGAGCTGGATTGCCGGTAGTGCGCCCTGCCGCGCCATTCAAGAAGCTCAACGGGTTCGAGGCCGGACCGGTGATGTATACGCCATTGAACGCGGAGGTCGCGTTTTGCGTGGTGATGTCGTCCTGTGCGGCCAGAGGCAGACTGGCCAGGAGCGCAAACAGAAAAAGCGCGGCAGAGATCGATAGCGGCAACCAGCGTAGTGAAGCAGATGGAACAGGATAAAGAGCTTTTCGCACTTTGGACTCTCCTTGATTTTTGGGGAAGCTGTGGATGGTTAGAACTCAGGTCATCGGCCCGCATGGGCGTCAGAGCTCTATCGACAGGTGGGAAGACAACAACACGAGGACAGCGCCGTTCCCAGCCTGCGCGCCGCGCGGGCAGAGGCATCGGGAAAAACTGTATGGATGAGGATGGACAAGGGCATTCTCTTCTCGATCATTCAACTGAGTAACTTGGTTGGGGAACAGCAAAGTCGCGGACCGGCCAGCGGGCGCTAGCGGAGACAACAGCACGCGATTTGCATCGAGAAGGCTTTCATCGCAAACTTCAACCTGATTGGTTCAAGGTATCGAAGAATGAAATTGATGTCAATAGGCACTCTTCCGGAAACTTCGCGTTTGGCTTGACTTTGGCCCCTGCGCGCACCTACTATCTAGTTATGCAAGGACGGCTCTGTTGTCGCTGCTGTATATTGCTTCGCGCGCAGAGGTAACTTGGGCTTATAGTCCCGATCGAATCCCGGTTTCCCCGTTGCCCGCGATACAGCCAAAGCTGACGCGGGTTTTCTGTTTTCGGCAAAGAGGAACAAATGAGTCAAGCAGTGCCTGTGAAAGAGACGAATGCGCAGCGCGCAGAGCGCCTGAAGCGTGAGAAGAATCCCTGGGCGGCCTTCGACGAGGTGCGCGAATTTGCGCGCCAGGGCCGATCGAGCGTGCTGCCGGAGTGGGCCGGTCTTTATTTCAAATGGTGGGGCATCTACACGCAGGGAGACGGCGTGGGCGCTACCGGCGGCAAGGGCGGCGAGGGCGTGACCTCCGATTACTTCATGATGCGCATCGGCATCCCCAACGGCATTGTCTCTGCCAAGCAGCTTCACGTCATCGCCGGGCTGACACGCAAATACGCGCGCAATCTGGCCGACATCACCGTTCGCCAGGCAATTCAGCTCCACTGGCTCACCATCGAGTCGCTTCCCGAAATTGTGGAAGCGCTCGACGCCGCCGGACTCTCACCCAAGGGCACCTGCGGAGACGTGGTGCGCAACGTGACCGGCTGTCCGCTGGCCGGCGTAGCCGCCGATGAGCTGATCGATGCCTCGCCGCTTGCCGCCGAACTCACGCAACTGCTCAAGGGCAATCCGGAGTTCTACAATCTGCCGCGTAAATTCAAGATCTGCGTCACCGGCTGCCCCTCGTGGTGTTCGCATCCGGAGATCAACGACATCGCCTTCACCGCAGCCGAAAGCAACGGCCAGATAGGCTACTCGCTGCGCGTAGGCGGCGGCCTCTCCAAAGAGCCGCATCTTGCCCTTCGCCTGAACGCCTTCGTGCTTCCCGATCAGGTTGCGCGCGTGACGCGAGCCGTGGCGGAGATCTTCCGCGAGCAGCAGCGCTTGCGTGAAAATCGCAACGAAGCGCGCATGAAGTATCTCTTCCTCAATGAAGGCTGGACCGCGGAGAGCTTTCTCGCCGAGTTGCAGTCGCGCCTCGATTTCACGCTGCTGCCCGCTGCCGCCGAGCAGGTTCCTGCCGACATCTTCCGCGACCACGTTGGCATTCACGCACAACGCCAGGCCGGCTTGAGTTACGCTGGAGCTTCGGTGCTGCGCGGACGAATGACGGGGGAACAGTTGGAGGCTGCCGCGGAGCTTGCCGAGCGCTTTGGATCGGGCGAATTGCGCACCACCGTCTCGCAAAATCTTCTTTTCATCAACATTCCCAACACCAGAACAGCGGAACTTGTGCAGGAGTTGAAGCAGATCGGATTGCAGGTAGAGGGATCCAACTTCTGGCGCGGCGCAGTGGCTTGCACGGGCACGGAGTTTTGCAAGCTGGCGATCACCGAGACCAAAGGCTTCACGCGCTGGATTGTGGATGAGCTTGAAGAGCGCCTGCCCGGCTTCGACCAGCAGCTTCGGTTGCACGTCACCGGTTGCCCCAATGGCTGCGGCCAGCACTGGATCGCCGACATCGGCATCGAGGGAAAGAAGATCAAGCAAGACGGCAAACTGATCGACGCGTATTATTTCTGCCTCGGCGGCGCAGTCGGCCACTACGCCTCGATTGCGCGTCCGGTGGGCTATCGCTGTCCCGCAACGGCAGTACCCGAATCGATTGAGCGTCTGCTCCGCCAATACCAGGCCAGCCGCGCGCCTGAAGAAAATCTGCGCGCCTGGTTCAGCCGCCACTCGAACGACCAGCTTCGCGCACATCTCGCAGGCGAGGCGATCGCCTCCGTCGCGCGCGATTTGCCTTCTGGGCACGTGCCCCACGCAGTCGCCGATTGAGGAGTATGCCATGAGCCTGTTGCCAGTCTTTCTCAAACTGGACGGTCGCAACGGCCTCGTCGTCGGCGCAGGCAATGTTGCGCTGGAGAAGATTCGCAGCCTGCTCAATACCGGCCTGCATCTGCGCGTCGTTGCCCCGGTTGCAACACCGGAGATTCGCGCCCTCGCCGCCGATGGACGGCTCGAATGGAAGCAGCGCGCATTTGAACTCGCCGACCTCGCTGGCAACTTTGTGGTAATTGCGGCGACCAACTCCGCCGAAGTCAACGCCACCGTTTATCAAGGTGCGTTTGAGCGCGGCATCCTGGCGAACAGCGTCGACGACCCTCCTCACTGCGATTTTTATTTCGGCGCTGTGGTCAGCCGGGGCGCGCTGCAGATCGCCATCTCTACCGCTGGCGAGAGTCCCGCTGTTGCGCAGCGTTTGCGCCGCGAGATCGACGAGCAGTTGCCCGAAGATCTTGGCCCGTGGCTGGAGAAGGTGGGCGAACTGCGCCGCAGAATACTCGCAACCCATCCTCCGGGCGAGCCGCGCAGACTGTTGCTGCATCAGTTGGCGTATCATCCACTCGTCCCTTCGGCGCTCCGCCCTTCGCCGCAACTGGCTCACGCCCCATGTGCAAATGAAAACGCCGATTCAAGCATTACTGTGTATCTGGTCGGCGCTGGGCCGGGTGATCCCGATCTGCTCACCGTCAAAGCATTGCGCCTTATTCACTCCGCCGATGTGATCCTTCACGACGATCTTGTTCCGCAAGCAATTCTCGATCATGCATCGCCCACTGCTGAAATCGTCAACGTGGGCAAGCGCTGCGGAGTAAAGAGCATCACGCAGGATGAGATCAACGCGCTGATGATAGAGCACGCCCGCGCGCATCGCACTGTCGTGCGCCTCAAGAGCGGAGATCCACTGATCTTCAGCCGCGCCGCCGAGGAGATCGCCGCGCTCACTGAAGCCGGTTTGCACTTTGAGATTGTTTCCGGCGTCACCGCGGCATTGGCCGCAGCCGCGGCTATCGGCTGCTCTCTCACCAGCCGCAACAGCGCCTCCCGCGTGACCTTCTCCACCGGCCACCATGCGCAGTCGCACGATCACGCGACCTTGCCGCAACGGGAAGTTACAACCCGCGTGGTTTATATGCCAGGACGCGACCTGCGTCTGTTGGCGCAGCAATGGCTCGACGAAGGTTTGCCTCCAGAGCTTCCCTGCGCCGTCGTCTCCTATGCGGCGCAGCCCGGCCAGCAACTCTTCTCGACCACGCTCGCCGCCCTCGGCGATGCTCCACCCGCTCCCGCGCCGAGCCTGCTGATCGCCGGATGGGCATTGCTGGAATCCCGTGTTGTTTCTTCCATCAACGATGAATCCCTCTCCGTCACGGCTTGAAGCGCGCCAGGAATGCCTCTCTCAACAGGAGACGATTTCAAAGTCTTTGGCGCGAAAACCGTCAAGATACATTTTCCCCGCTTTTGCCGCAGTCTATGTACGAGGCAAGCCGTCCATCGGGGATTATTCTTCTCTTTTTGTAATTTGTTGGCGTAATTACGCTACCGTAACCTGATCGGCTGTGCGGTTTGTTCGAGATCGTGTCAAAATCAGATTGTGCATGGGAAGAACTCAGAGATGCGAAATCCAAAATTGTATTTGATTGTTGCGGCGGCAGTTTTCTTTTCCGGCTGTGGTTCGAATAGCAGCAACTCCACATCCACACCACCCCCCAGCAAGCTCGTCATCTCCACCGTCTCTCTTCCCTACGGAACGGCGGGAGCTGCGTACAACACCTCGATTGCAGCCTCCGGCGGCACCACGCCCTATACCTACAACGCCACCGGCCTGCCCAACGGCCTCTCCATCAACCATACGACCGGCGCAATCACAGGAACTCCGGCGGTGAGCGC
>Ga0181528_10000887_pt1 | contig 19370 bp, 19 predicted proteins | sample PEATcosm2014_Bin_47_FD_119742 | JGI IMG/M metagenome (GOLD analysis project Ga0181528, IMG submission 119742) | Peatland microbial communities from MTU Mesocosm Facility, Houghton, MI, USA - PEATcosm2014_Bin10_10_metaG | ecosystem: Environmental > Terrestrial > Soil > Wetlands > Peat | place...
ACCAGCACCTGCAGCCCTGGACTGCCTACTATAACTTCGCTCGACCCCATGGTAGCCTCAACTACAACCCGCCCATCAGCCGTACCGATTCGGGGACAACGTCTTGATCATCTACAGGCACCCTCGTGTTTTTCCTGATCCTTGTGGGTTTCTTCCGCGCGGAGGATGGCGTCGGCAACGGCCATGGCTTCGACGGCGGGACGCACGGCGTGGACCCGGATAATGTGGGTTCCGGCAAGCGCGGCAGCAACGGACGCGGCGAGGGTTGCGATGTCTCTGGAGCGCGGTTCCACGTTGGTTCGCGCCGATCCCACATCTGTTGAAGACGGCAGATGTGGGGCACCAGCACCAGTGATTTCCGCGAGGCGGGCGGTGACCGTGTGGACTAGGAAGCTCTTGCGCGAGACTGCGGCAAGCAAGGGGAAGCCGATGGCGTGGAAGTCCGCAAAGTGGGCGAGCAGCGGGTAATTCTCGTCAAAGTTCTTGCCGAAACCGAATCCGGGGTCGAGCACAAGACGGTCGCGGGCAATGCCCTGTTCGAGAGCGCGGGTGGCGAGGACGCGAAGTTCATCACGAACGAGGGAGACGATATCCGCGGCGGGCGGCAAGGTACGCCACTGGTGAGGCAGGCCGCGAACGTGCATGAGGATGGCTCCGCAGGAGAGAGCTGCGATGGTGGCGGGCATAGATGGATCCCAGGTGAAGCCGCTGACATCGTTTACGATATCGGCTCCGGCTTCGACGGCAAGGCGGGCGACCGTAGACTTATATGTGTCGATGGAGAGGATTGAGTCAGGACGACGTTGCTTGATGGCCCGGATGACGGGAAGAACGCGGGCGAGTTCCTCGTCGGCTGAGACGGCTCCGGCGAGAGCAGGAGCCTGCGTGGACGTAGTGGGCGCGCCGGGACGGGTGGATTCGCCTCCGATGTCGAGGATGGCTGCGCCTTCGTCGAGAAGCGCGAGCCCGTGCGCGATGGCGGCTCGGGAATCGAGATAAAGGCCGCCGTCAGAGAAGGAATCGGGGGTGACGTTGAGCACGCCCATGATGAGGGTTCGCTCACCGAGCGGGAGAGTGCGGCGGCCTAGATTCCATGAAAAGCGAGGGCGCATCGAATGGGGCGATTGTAGCAGGATGGGGGCACGGAGGGGCGAGCGACTTGGAGCCTTTACGGCAACTTTTTGCCCGAGACGTAGGGGTTTCCGGAAATGATGAAGCGCCACTCATCGAGCGGGGCGCGGGTGACGTTGATGCGGGTGGTCGCTAAGATCGATGGTGTGGGAGAGCCGTCGTCGGCGATGACCAAGTCGCTGGTGGGCGAGCAAAAGTCTTTCGCGTTATCCTGCTGGCGAGTGATGGCGAGGGCTTGGGAGAGGCGTCCAGGGCCTGAGGTTAGCTGGCGCAACTGCGACGGCCTCGGGTTTGGCGGGAGGGTGAGGCTGCGGAGTGCAGACATCTCATCGGTTCCGCAAACCGGTTCCAAGGCCCGGAGGAGGACGCATCCGGCGACATAGCCCGCATTCTCCGGGGGTTGGCAACTGACGTTCGCGCAATAGTGATTGCCGTAAATGAAATAGACGTAGGCGTGGCCCGGTGGACCGAAGAGAACCGCATTGCGCGCGGTTTTCCCACGGTAGGCATGGGCACCGGGATCGGTAGTGCCAAGGTAGGCTTCGGCTTCGACGATGCGTCCGGCGAGGATGAGCCGATCCCCGCCTTCGCCAATGGAAGGCGGATGTGGGGCACCTGTCGCGGACGGGTGCGCGGCAAAGGCTGCCGCTCCGGCGGCAGGCGTTCGGCGGATGAGGAGTTTGCCGAGGAGATCACGGGCGACAAGGCGCGGATCGCGCGAGTAGAAAGAACGCGGCAGGGGAGAGAGTTTGGCAAGAGCGCGGGAGTTGAGCGGAGTTCGAGGCATCGTGGTTTGCGTGCAGGAAAGCAACAGCAAAAGCAATGGCAAAAGCAATGGCAAAAGCAATGGCAAAAGCAACGGCAAAAGCAACAACCCCGCCCTAGCCAAAAACAGGCTAGAACGGGGCACCCTGGAGTTTCTGCAGCTTGGGCACCGCGGGTTCAGCGGGATAACTTCGATCTCTCCTGCCCAAGTTGGTATTGCATCTCAACCGGAATGGGCACTGCTATAGCCTTTGGCTATTTGTGAGTGCCGGCCTCGGCTAGGATCTGTTCCGCATGGCCTTCAGGTTTAACTTTGCGCCATATCTGCGCGATGGCTCCGTCGGGTGCAATGAGAAACGTAGTACGCTCGATGCCCATTACTTTCTTGCCGTACATGTTCTTTTCCTTGAGTACGTCGTATAGCTTGGCGACCTCTTTCTCCGCGTCGGCCAGCAAGGTGTAGGGGAGCTGGTATTTCTCTTGGAACTTTTTCTGGGCCTTGGCGGTGTCGGGCGAGATGCCGAGGACAATGTATCCGGCGCGGATGAGTTTCGCGTAATTATCTCGGAAGCCGCAGGCTTCGACGGTGCATCCGGGAGTATTGGCGCGCGGATAGAAGAACAGCAGAACGGGTTTACCCTTGAAAGAAGAGAGAGCAACCGGCTCTCCGTTTTCGTCGGGCAGAGTAAAATCTGGAGCTTTCTGGTTGACGTCCATAACTATGTATCTATATCGCAAAACGATGCAGGCCGTCACGTTGGGAACGGCGATTGTGGTTTTTTCCTTTACGGTGCGGGCCCAATTTCGAATTCCAGCGCCGGAACGAACGACTCCACGAGCGGTGGGGGTACTGGAGACGTTCAAGAACGGATTGCGGCGGTTGGTGCCCATTACATTCTTCTACGAAAAACACTACTACGACGCGACCTTCTACCAGGCAACTCCCGTGCCGTTCACGCTGCACTCGGAGACGGTGTACGAGATACAGCAGTATGGCAAGCCGCTGGGAACGTTTACCGTGCAGAGCGCGACGGAGCACTCGGCGGTATGGTTCGGCAATGGACGCTATAAACCCCTGCCGGACGCGTCCCTGCAGGCAAAAAAGAAATTAGCCCCGATTGTGGTGGAGGATCCTTCGAAGCCAGTGCTACACCGGCACGCGGGTAGCGAGGGCGACAATCCCGCGGCGCATCCGGCACCCGCACCCAACGCACCAGAGGCGGAAGAGGATTCGGACAGACCGAGGCTGCACCGGAGGGAAGGATCGGGCAGCGGGTCGGCCGACGCGAGTGTGCCGGCAGTAGGTTCAGCAACTAATTCAGCGCTGAATTCGGCAGCTCAGCCCGCCGCGGCGGAGCTGACATCGAGCGATGATTCCGAGCATCCAATCAAGCGGCGTGGAAAGCCGGTGCAAGAGCAGGGTGGCCGCGATCTGCCTGACTTCGAGAGAGAAGAGCCAATTTCGCGACAGGTGGCGATCAGCGACGTGGGTCCGTCGGGGACGCATTCGCTAATCTATGTTTGCCCGCCAGAGGAGCGCAACCGGATCGAGGCGTCGGCGCGCGAACTGGCGCAAGCAGAGTTGCGGCGCGTGGCCGCCCAGCGCGGCTTGACCTTGCCAACTCCGGTGAATACTGCAACGGTCGCCAAGACAGCCTCGGGCAAGGCGATAGGGCCGAAGAAGGTTGCGGCCATGACGGCACCGGCACCTCCAGCGCTCAAGCTTGAGGATGAACAATTTGTGCTTTACGATCTCGACTATGGCGGCTATGCGACAGTCGTATTCTCGGCGCGCTATACGCCTGAGACGCCACTGGGCACTGGGGAACTCAGCGCCAAAGCGAAGAGCTGGGTGGTGACCGGGGTGGCGCGGCAGGACGAGGACAAACTGATCAAGCTCTACAGCGCGGTGAGCGATCCGAGGGAGCTGGATTTGTATCCTGAGCCGCGGTTGGTGGACGCCCTTGACCCGGATGGATACGGACGGGCAGCGCTACTGTTCAGGGAACAGAAACGAGATGGCGTGAGCTGGCTGCTGGGGCGGCTGACCGGGTACGGGATGCAGACGGTCTTTGAGACGCCGTCGCGGTAGCTCAAAACTTTTCATGCATCGTGTGGGTGAAGACCGGAATCTGTCTAAGTGCATAGTCGTTCTAACAAATAATTTCTGGACGGAGAGAAAATGAAGAAATTGATTCTGCTGTTAGCCGCGGGGTTAGCGCTGAGCTCGATGGCGCTGGCTGCCGATACTTACACGATCGATCCAACGCACACGTCGGCTAACTTTTCCGTGAAGCACCTGGGTCTTTCCATGGTGCGCGGACGTTTCGCCACCGTGAGCGGAACCATTCTCTTCGACGAGAAGGCGCCGGAGAAAAGCTCGGTGATGGCGGTAATCAAAACCGCTTCGATAAACACCGACGTTGCGATGCGCGATAAAGATCTGAATTCCCCCAGGTACTTCGATACCGCAACTTACCCGGAGATCAAGTTCACCAGCACGAGCATTCGCAAAGTGGGCGGAGACCAGTACGTTGCAAAAGGGAACCTTACGATTCGCGACGTGACCAAGCAGGTGGAGATTCCGTTTACGCTGGCGCAGGGCAAAAGTGCGAAAGGCGATCCACGTCTGGGCGCCGAAGGCTCACTGACGATCAATCGCCTTGACTACAATGTGGGCAGCACGATTCCCGCGATGGCCGTAGGCACTGATATCAAGATCGATCTGAGCGTTGAAGCACAGAAATAATTTCAAAAGATCCGTGATGCAAAGAACTCCCGGCCATGATGCCGGGAGTTCTTTGTCTGCGCGGAAATTGCGGCAAGACCTCTATACTTTTTGAATGAACCAAAGGAAGGCACACATGAGTGGCCGGGATGAGTGACGAAACGTTAGAGACTGACGCACGGTTGGGGCGGGCGCTGGTGGCGTTGGAAGTTTGGCGGGCCAGAGGACGCGAAGCGGCGCTCGGCACAGGCGAGTGGGCAGCGGCGGCAGGCGTGGCTGAAGGCGACGCGATGAAGCTGGCACGGCAGTTACGCGAACTTGGCGTAGAGGTTTCAGGCTCGGAGGCCGAGGGCTGGCGACTACTCAGCGAGTCCGACGTAGCGTTGCCGGAGGTGCTGGAGGCGAAGATCGCAGGCACGATATTTGCCGGCGGAGTACATCACTTTGCCCGCATCGGTTCAACCAATTCGGTGGCGATGCGCGCCGGGGCAGAAGGCGAGGTAAATGGGTTATCCGGGGAGTTCCCACTCAAACCAAAAGAAGGCTTAAATGGGTCACCTGGCAGGGGCACGGTATGGCTGGCCGAAGAGCAAACGGCAGGCAAGGGGCGGGCAGGACATCAATGGAAGTCGAATCCTGGAGACGGAATTTATTGCTCGGCACTGCTTCGTCCGAGTCTGTCTCCAGCGGATGTGATTATCCTGTCGCTGGCGGCAGGGCTGGCGGTGGTGGAAGCGGTACAAGAAGTGACAGGGCTATGGGGCGATCTCAGATGGCCGAATGACGTGCTGATGGGTGGAAGGAAATTCTGCGGTATCCTGACCGAACTGAACGCCGAGGTGACCAGGGTGCGATACGTTGTGGTGGGCATAGGGCTCAACGTGAATAACCCGAAGTTTCCGCCGGAACTGGAGGCAATCGCGACCTCGCTGCGGATAGAGGCTGGAAAAAGATTTTCACGGGTTGAGTTGATTTCCGCCCTGCTACGAGCGCTGGATCGCGAGCAGGCAGCCCTGCATAGCGGCTTAGGCGCGGCGCGGGAGAACATTCTGCGGCGCTTCGAGAAGTACTCATCGTATTGCTGCGGCTGCGCGGTAGCGGTGGAGGAAGACGGTGGGTATGAGGGAGTGACGCGCGGGCTGGATGATCGGGGATTTCTGCGGGTGGAAACCGGGCAGGGAATGCGCACCGTGTTGAGCGGAGGCGTGCGGAAAAGGTAGGAGCTACTTAGGGGCGACTCGCTACGAGGAGGAAGCACAGGATGGTGCAATGGATCGACGGGCAGCCCCCATTACATTGTGTGGGACATGGCGGTTTCAATTCGCTATCGCAAGCCCGCTAAGGGGACCGTGCGGGCGGAGTTCCGGTTGAGTGCAGAGCAGATCGACGAAGTGCGCAAGGAACCCGGGCCCCAAGCGAAAGTGGAGCCGGGGTTCGTGGTGCAGATCAAGAGCCTGCATAACGAGGTGATGGCCGAGGCGGGGCGGACGCTAAACCTCATTACTTATTGGACGTCTGCGATCTTGGCAAGTAAATCACCCGGATAAATTGGCTTAGCAAGCAATTCAAAATTGTAGCCTTGTCGCCGGCCCAATTCGAGTAAGTCAATCGTGCCGACGTTCCCCGAAAACAGCAAGATCCTACACGTTGGGAAACGCTCTCTCATGAGAATCGCCATTTCCACGCCACTCATTCCGGGCATTATGACGTCGCTGATGATCAGTTCGGGACTGGAAACTTCGGCCTGCGCCAAGGCCGTCCGAGCTTCGTAGAACGCACTTGCCTCATGCCCGCATTGACGGAGAATCACAACGAGCGTATCGGCAATGATCCTCTCGTCGTCTACGACGAATATTCTCTTTCCCATCTCCCCCATATTCCTGTGCTCACACTGATGAAGCGGCCATTGCAGAACAGCTACGCTGCGGCGTACGCGAAAGAACCGGTTGCAAGATTGATCTCAATGTGCCCTTGCAGTGGCTCGTCCTTAATGGTTTCGAGGCGCTCGAATAGCCCCTCCATTTGATTTTTGAGATTAGAACTGGCTGAAATGGCCAAATAGCGGATCAGTCGATCAGTTTGCGCGCCGACTCGATGTTTCTCATTTTCGATCCGTGAGACATGCTCTTTTGTCAGGCCTAGCTTCTTGCCGAATTGCTCTCCAGTAAAGCCAATATACTTACGCAGGAAGCGAATCTCCTTACCCGTCAACTGGGAAGGTTTCAGTATGAGAGCCTCGGCAATCACCTGCATGAGTTTATTAATCTTGGTGAGGACTGGAGTCAAACTTCCGCAGTTGCCGCACTTGAGCAACTCCACCCCACGTAGAGTTACGTTGGTCAGGCCACTTTCGACAAAGAGATAATCTCCACGAATAACCGTGGCTTGCTCTTCGCATCCGCAGCGCATCTTTCACCTGCTTTCAACGATCTTTCGGCATTCAGTCAGCAATCGTGAGAATCAACACGCCTTCGATCTCGACAAAGGCGAATATAATTGTCAATTCCTTCTCGTCAACGGTCTTTCCATGCACGGTAAAGTGCCAATTTCCAGACTTCACGTCAAACTCTGGTTCGCCGTCGATATTTCCATGCCGAAGAACATACAGGGCGTCGTTCAAGCTGATCTGCAACTCCTGGAGTCGCTTCCAGGCACTGGGTTGAAATCGGTATTGATCCTGGTCCAGACAGGCACGAAGGAATTGTTTATCGAACTGCCTGCCGTCGCTCATTTGTTGATAAAATATCAACTACTTTATGGCCTGTCCAGCAGTTTTTTGGTTATCAGCAGCTTTATTTCAGGTTCACGCAGCATGAGCTTCCGAGTTGCCATTGCAGCCTTTTGTCCAATCCTCGACCTTGAGCTTTTTGGTGCGGCTGAAAGCGGGACCGATGGTGACGAGGGTTGCCCGGACATCGAGGGAGTGAGCGCCATTCATAGTGTCGAGCAGGTAGCGTCGGGCCATCAAAAGAGCTTACGTTTCTGCGACGGGGCGTCCCGGCGGGCGCGATTGAAATCATCCGATTGCACGACCATTGCGTCGCTTGTTTCCAGTTGTCTACCCGCCAAGCTTTTCTTCTGAATCAAGAAACTTCGATCACGCCCGCGATCCGCGAACGGCGCGAGAAAGCGCGTGACACGAATGCGAAGAGAGGATTACCCTCAGACTCCAATCGAAGGGAAGCCAAAATTTTCTATCGGGGGTCAGAATGTCGCGTGCAGGTCGAGCTGGATTTGTCTTAATCACCGCAACTGTCATCTTCGTGCTTGGAGCGATCGCGGTGGCGCAGCAAGGTCAATTTCCCGCGCCAACCGAACTTCCCAATCCGTATCGTCTTGTGGTGGGTTGGCCTACGCTCCCCGCCACCATGAACGGAGGCCACTGGGGAGAAGTGATCAGGGTGGACATCGACGGGAAGGGCAATATCTGGGTTTTTCATCGGTGCTTCAACACGATACCAGCCGGTCACGCGACGTGCATCGAGCGAGGAGATTCCAACCCACCGATTCTGGAATTCGATCCTTCCGGAAAACTTCTGACTAGCTTTGGTGTGGGACTGTTTGCGTATCCTCACGGCTTCACCGTCGATAAGGACGGCAACGTGTGGGCGAGCGACGTGAACGATGAAGCGACGGTGCTCGGCATGTCAGCGAAAAATTCCGAGGGAGTCATTCGGGGCCAGGAGGTACTGAAGCTGAGCCCGACCGGCAAAGTGCTGATGGTGCTGGGCAAGGAGGGTGTATCTGGAAATGACCAGGAGACGTTTGACCGGCCAGCCGGCGTTGCGGTTGCTCCGAATGGCGACATCTTTGTTTCAGACGGGCATTACCCCAACAAGCATGGCTCTGCCCGGGTGGTGAAATTTGACAAGCACGGGCGCTTTCTAAAGGCCTGGGGACAGAAGGGCACTGGGCCCGGTGAGTTCGATGAGCCCCACGATATCTTCATTGGCGGTTCGAAAAACCGAGTATATGTCGCCGATCGCCGGAACAGTAGAATCCAGGTATTCGACCAGAATGGCAAATTTATCGCTGCTTGGAAACAGTTTGGTCAGCCGAGCTCGGTGTTCGTCGGGAAAGACGACACCATTTACGTCGGTACCTCGTTCCCGGATACGAAATACAAGAGGGGCGTATTGAATGGAATTATGATTGGGAGCGCTAAGGATGGTTCGCTGAAGGCCTTTATTCCTGACCCAGTTGAACGGGGCAAAGGGGATATTGCCGCGACCGGAACCTCGGCGTCAGGGATTGCGGCGGATGAGATGGGCGACATCTATGCCGCCGACGTGGGTACGCACAACCTGCGAAAATACGCCAAGGTTCAATAGAAAACAGTGGGACTGCGTGCGCCCACATTCGCCATACCCCGGCGGATGTGGGCCCGCCAATAACAGTTTACGGTTTCATAACCAGCCTGGATTTAGCCCATATAAACTAGGAATAATGAGAATTGCTCCTCAGCGGGTATTATCGGAAACAGTAGGGCTGTTCAAGATGATTCGCCGAAACTCGAAAGAGACACTTGCTATTGTTTCTTCCTGTTCCCCGTTTGGCCGCTTGGGCATACACTGTTTACGTTCAGTTGGTTCCGGGCTTTGCGAAGACGGTGAGCGGAACTGGCTGAGACGGGCTTGCGGCGGGGTGGCTGCGTTCAGCTCGAAAAAATCTTACACACAAGGCGATCTATGAATACGTTTGGCAGCCGTTCCTCGCTTCGCGTTGGGAGCAAGCAGTACGACTTCTTCCGCATTTCGTCTCTGGATCAACATGGATTTCATACGTCGCGGCTGCCGTTTTCGCTGCGCATCCTGCTGGAGAATCTGTTGCGCCGCGAAGATGGCTCGACCGTAACGGCGGAGATGATTCGGGCCCTGGCCGGGTGGACCTCGAAGACCGCGAGCGCGGAAGAAATTTCGTTTATGCCGAGCCGAGTACTTCTGCAGGATTTCACCGGGGTTCCGGCAGTGGTGGATTTGGCGGCGATGCGCGATGCGATCGCGCTATTGGGCGGAGACGCGACGAAGATCAACCCCCTGCAACCGGCGGAGCTAGTGATCGATCACTCGGTGCAGGTGGATGAGTACGGAACTCCGCAGGCATTTGACTTGAACGCGGCGCTGGAGTTCCAGCGCAACCAGGAGCGCTACTCATTCTTGAAATGGGGGCAAGGGGCGCTGAAGAATTTTGCAATCGTTCCGCCCGATACGGGGATCGTTCACCAGATCAACATCGAATATCTGGCGCGAGTGGTGTTTGCGGTGGAGCAGGCGGGGAAGACCGTTTTGTATCCGGACACGGTAGTTGGAACTGACTCACACACGACTATGGTGAACGGACTTGGCGTGCTGGGCTGGGGCGTGGGCGGCATCGAGGCAGAGGCTTCGATGTTAGGGCAGGCATCGTCGATGCTGATTCCAGAAGTGATAGGGGTGCGCTTTACCGGCAAGCTGCGCGAAGGCTCAACCGCGACCGACCTGGTGCTGACGGTGACCCAGGCTCTTCGCAAGAAGGGCGTGGTGAGCAAGTTTGTCGAATATTTTGGACCGAGCATTGGGACGCTGACGCTGGCTGATCGCGCGACCATTTCGAACATGGCCCCAGAATATGGCGCGACTTGCGGCCTCTTCCCGGTGGACGACGAAACCCTACGTTACTTGAAGCTGACCGGGCGGAGCGAGGAGCAGATTGCGCTGGTGGAGGCCTACTACAAAGAGCAGGGGCTGTTCCACACGGCGGATTCTCCCGAGGCCGAATACACCGACGTGATGCACATTGACCTTGGTGCGATTGAGCCATCGATTGCGGGGCCGAAGCGTCCTCAGGACCGGGTGGAGTTGTCGCAGGCTGCGGCGTCATTTGGGACTGCGCTGCCTTCGCTGTTGAAGCCGGGTGCGAAGGATGGGCACAAGGCGACGGGGCGGGCGGATCGTGATTCGAAGGATTTTGCCACGGCGCTGCATCACGGCAGCGTGGTGATTGCGGCGATTACGAGCTGTACGAATACCTCGAATCCGTATGTACTGGTAGCCGCCGGACTGTTGGCAAAGAAAGCGGTGGCCTTGGGGTTGACGCGTCCTGCGTGGGTGAAGACGTCGCTGGCTCCGGGATCGAAGGTGGTGACCGAGTATCTGAATGCGGCGGGGCTGCAGACCTATCTCGACCAGCTTGGCTTTAACCTTGTTGGCTATGGCTGCACCACTTGCATTGGCAATTCGGGACCGCTTCCGCAGGCGGTTTCAGACGCGGTGGCGGCCAACGATCTGGTGGTTGCGAGCGTGCTTTCTGGGAATAGAAATTTTGAAGGACGAATTAACCAGGAAATTCGCGCGAATTACCTGATGGCTCCGCCGCTGGTGGTGGCGTTTGCGCTCGCGGGTGAGCTGATCGATATGTATCACGACCCGATTGGCACAGGGACGAATGGGCCGGTTTATCTGAAGGATATTTGGCCGACGCAGAAGGAAGTGGACGAGGTTGTAAAGAAGGTGATTACCTCGAAGATGTTCCGCGAGAGTTATGCATCGGTGCTCGAAGGCGACGCGCGTTGGAGTGGAATGAAGGTTCCAGCGGGCGACTTATACGCGTGGGATGAAAAGTCCACTTACATTCAGAATCCCCCGTATTTTGAGGGAATGACGGCGGAGCCGAAGCCGGTTGCGGCGATCAAGGGCGCGCGGGTACTGGCGCGCTTTGGGCATTCGGTGACGACGGATCATATTTCGCCTGCAGGAGCGATCAAAAAAGACAGTCCAGCGGGTAAGTATCTGATCGAGCATGGAGTGCAACCGGTGGACTTTAACTCATATGGCTCGCGGCGCGGAAATCACGAGGTAATGATGCGCGGGACGTTTGCCAATACGCGCATCCGCAACAAGTTGGTGCCGCGTATCGAGGGCGGATACACGAAACTCATTCCCAGCGGCAAAGAGATGACGATCTACGACGCGGCGATGCAGTACCGCAAGGACGGCGTGCCGGTCATCCTGATTGCCGGTAAGGAGTACGGGGCGGGATCTTCGCGCGATTGGGCTGCGAAGGGTCCGCTGCTGCTGGGCGTGCGCGCTGCGATTGCCGAGAGCTATGAGCGCATTCATCGCTCGAACCTGTTGGGGATGGGGATTGTGCCGCTGCAGTTCCTGGCGGAGCAGAACCCGGAGACAGTCGGAATCACGGGCGAGGAGAGTTTCGAAATCACGGGGCTGGATAAGGCGCTTGCGAACTTTGCTCCGGGCAATACGGTGGATGTGAAAGCAACCGCCGCCGATGAGTCGGTAAAAACGTTTAAGGCAACGTTGAGGATCGATACTCCGCAAGAGGCGCTGTACTTCCAGCATGGCGGGATTCTGCAATATGTGATTCGGCAGTTGCTGAAGTAAAGCAGGTTTCAATGTTTCAAGTTAAGGGCAAGAGGCGCGGACGAAGAGTCCGCGCCGTTTACTTGCAAAACCGCACTACTGCATGAGCTGCCGCAGGATTCCCTCATAAATCGCAATCCCGGCTTGCTCGGAGAGCGCCTGTATCTGCGGCATTGCGAACAATCGCGGAGCAAGTTCGTCCTCAATCAGGCTGGCATGCTGATTTTTCGCGGGGGCCAGCAGAATAGGCCGCAGGGGCGCCATCCGCGCGTCATCCACGCTATGGGTAATGATGAGCACATTTCCCGGCCATAGTTCGACGTTTACCGGGCCTTCGCTGCTCTGTGCATGTTGCTCCCAGAGAGCGCCAGGGCATTTTTCCGCTTCACAACGCCGCTCGGCAGTGGCTCCCATGGGCAGCCGCCTTGCCATCGCCTGCAGATAAATCTGCCCGAAGCGCTCCGCGGCTTTCTGGGTCTTCCAGCGCGACACATATACGAGGGCCAGGTCGGAAGTGGTCACCTTGGCATCTTCTGCCAGACCGGTGCGCTTTACTGCCACGTACGCCCCGCCATCCCACTTGCGAGCCACGGTATAAATATCGTTCTCGCGGCCAAACTCCTCAGACATGACCTGCACGTCAAGCTCTCCGACGCTGCCCGAGTCATAAGCTTCATACGCGCCGTCGAATAGAGATGTCAGGTCGCCGATTTCAACCCGTGGCGTTTTCTCATTCTTGAAGTACGCTTCAGGTTGCAAGATGTGATGCGAGTTCAGCGGAGGCCGCTTGAACGCTCCCTGAAAGGCGGCTTGCCGCCCACCATGCGCCAGCAACTCCAACTCAAACTGCAGACCCTCGCGGTAAGGGAAGACCATGATCTCGCGCAGCAGTCGCGGAGCATTGTGAATGGTGACTGGTGAGCTATAACTACCCTGCAGATAAGACTCCGCGAGTTCGCGGGCATGCGGAGATTCGGCGAGGTTCAGGCCAAGGTTTTTGAGGGCGAAGTCGGCCGCGACCACGGAGGCCTGACCTTCCACAACGGCGCGCCGTGCCAGACTTATCTCAGCCGCGTCGTCCTGTTGCATGCTCATCTGGCGCATATTCTGCTGTTGCTGCGATCCGCCGAGGAAGGCCGACAAGGAAAAGTTCTGGTCCTGCAGGGCGTGCGTCAACTCATGCGCCATTACGCTTTTCTGCAAATCCGGAGCGATCCAGTTGAGCAGGTACATTGTCTTGTCCTTGAACTCATAAAAGCCGGCGAGACTATTCACGGTTTGCCTATCCAGCGCCGGGCCGAGTTCGAATTCCGCAGGCAACATTCCAAATTTCTTCAGCACGAGGGCTGATTCCTCGATGCGCCGCTCGCGCTGCGCCTCGTCTTCCGACTGGCTCTTGAAATGTCCTTCTGCCTCGGCGTGGCCGATCAATTTACGCTTGACAGGAGCGAGCCGAGGCAGCCCGCTGTCCTGGCTGGAGAACTGCGTAATCTCATCTACAAACTTGAAAAGCTGCCGGCCGTCTTCGGCGGAAACCAGCACATCCGACTGCCTCTGAGTGCGAATCTTGCGTGCGTAGTCGCCCAAGCTCTCGCCTTGCGCCCACGCGCAGGAGGCAAGCGCGAACAGCACAAAGACGGCACCCGCACTCCGGCAACGGGACTTGAGTAAACGCAGACGGGAAACATTACGGATGGCAGTACACACGGCTGAGCTCCTGAGATGAGTTGAGCACCCGGCAAAGAACCAGCAGGGAGCAGTCCTGGGCAGGGAGAACTCAGGCGATTTTAGCGTAGCAAAACTGTCGTGCAAATGAGAACTGAAAAGCTTGCCGCGAAGACACCAAAGTCACTCTGCGCCGGCTCTGTGCCTTTGCGCGATCCAAGAGTTGAACGTGCTCTAAATCCCTACTGCGGTGTAATCGTCCTCATCGGCACGATGTTTTTCAAACTTGCGGTAGGCATCGTAAGGGCGACGGGCGAAACGGCGTTTACGCAACGCATATCCGGCCCAGATGCCAACGCCGATGGCTGCAACGACCCCTACCGCCGTGCCTATGGTGATGGCGGGGTGCTCGGTCATGGGGCGCGCCATGCGGCCTCCACGGAGGACTACGCGGCCAGGAAAGCCAAGTTCGCCGCGGAAGTTGACAACTGCGTCATAGCCACCGCGCTCGATGGCGCGATAGGCGTTGAGAAAAGTTTTGAGCGAAGGAGTGATGGCGTCTTCACCGCCATGAACGATGGCGTGATGGACGCCGGTCTCTTTCTGGCGCTCCAGCAGTTCTTCCAACGCAGCGCCAAGTGAACCGGTGTGGCTGGCTAGCGAGCGGTAGGCGATGCGTCCGCTTTTGTCGACGATGAACGATGCGTTGGGCAGGGCTCCGTATTGGCGATGAACCTCGCCGCCGAGTTCGTCAACGAGAATGGGAAACTCGATCTGCTCCTGGTCGCGCAGCAACATGGCGGCGCGAGCCTTGTCCTCCATCGAGTGATGCGGGGGAAGATTGGCGCCGGGGTGGGCTTCGCGGACATAGATGAAAAGGAACTCGACCTCGGAAATAGGGAACTCCGCAGAAAGCGAGCGCAGACCACCGATGGAAGCTGCAGTGTGCGGACAGGTGGCGGAGCCGAAAGTGATAACCACGTTGCGGGAGTTCTTGAAATCCGAGAGCTTGACCACATCGCCGGACAGCGAACGCAGCTCAAAACTCGGTGCTGTGTCGTCCGGCTCGGGAGCGCGACTCCAGCGGTCAGACTGGTCGCGTTGCAGCATCTCGCGGCGGAAACGGTCGTAATTGTAGCGCGTGAATCCGAACATAAATGCCTCCGAACGGGACGGCAAACCTGCCCATATGATAGACGCTTACGCGACAACCGCGCGAATGAGTAGCTTGCTACGGAATGGGAGGCCGGGCAGGGGGTGGGATGTTGACGGAGGGCGTAAGGGCAGCAAGAACTCTAGCGGAATTTGTTTCTCTGGAAAAAAACGGCCCGCCAGATAAACGCAGGCGATCCAGACCACATAGCCTAAAAGGCGCACACCTTCATTGGGTATCAGTTTCTCCGCAAGGCTCTCGAACATCCGTACTCCGCTGGTCTTATCCGTATTCATGGGCAGAATACAGAAATAGACAAAGCCGGATAGCGCTACGATTCCTAAGGCTAGGCCGGGGAGCATCCGTACCAACCCGCCATGGGTGAATCCCGCAAAGTAAGTTGCCAGGAGACTTGGCTTCGGACGTGCAATCTTCGCTAGGTCCACCATGACGAGAACGTAAATGTCGTGGTCGCGGAGAGCTGCGAGGTGTTCGCGCCAAATTGCTCCCATTCCTTGCTGGACATCCTCTCGGTAGGCGCGGCGTAGCAGTTTTGTAATCTTCTTCTCGAACGTAGTGCGGTCGTTAGTGGCATCGAATTTAGAGGCTTCCGCGAGGATGTCAGGGGAAGCCGTTTCTTCGCTGAACGCGAGCTGCCTTAGTTCAATTTCTGTGAGCGGGACCGAGTCGACGCGCGATTGCTCCGTAATGCGGGAGGACAAAAAACTGACTGCCTCGGCAACAGCAGATTCTGTTTCGAGGTTTTTCATGAGGACGACTATACGCGAGTCTTCCTGGTGAAGGAACACTAACCGGCTTCGGCGAGCGAACTACCGCGAATTACGCATTCTCCTTGGTTCTTATGCACCTTGCCTCGTGTGCGGGCGCGATGGCGATCAGCTCCGGCATAGCGGTCTCGCAGGCGGGGATGCAGAGCGGGCAGCGCGGAGCGAACGAGCATCCCGGGGGGAGTGCGCCGGGAGATGGGACAGCACCTTCGATGGCGTGGAGAGGTTCGTTGCGATTCGTTTTCAGGGTAGGGATGGAACCTAGCAGACCGCGAGTGTAGGGATGCGCGGGGTGCGCGAAGATATCGCGGACGGCTCCGGTTTCAACGATTCTTCCGGCATACATTACGGCGACGCGGTCACTGACGCGGCTGACTACGGCGAGGTCATGCGAGACGAAGAGCATGGCAAGCGAGAGCCGTTGCCGCAGGTCGGCGAGCAAGTCGAGAATCTGCGCCTGCACGGTGACATCGAGCGCCGTGGTGGGTTCGTCGGCAATGAGCAGCGCGGGGCGGTTAACGATGGCCATGGCGATCATGACGCGCTGACGCTGGCCTCCGGAAAGCTGATGCGGGTAGTCTCGCCAGCGGCGCTCGGGTGCGGGTATGGAGACTTCGCGCAGAGCTTCGATGGCACGCTCGCGGGCTTCGGCGCGGGAGATGTGAGAATCGTGGGCAAGGACCGCTTCGGCGACCTGTTCTCCAACCCGCATGACAGGATTGAGGGCGGTCATCGGCTCCTGAAAGATCATCGCCATCCGCACGCCGCGTAGCTTTTGCAAGTCGGCGGGACTGGCTGAGGTGAGCTCGCGGCCTTCGAAGAGCACTTTGCCGGAAAGGCGCGCTTGGGGCGGGAGAAGTCCCATGATGGCCAGCGACGTTACGCTTTTGCCGGAGCCGGATTCACCAACGAGAGCGAGGGTTTGACCGGCATCGAGGGTGAGCGAGATATCGCGCACGGCGGCAACAGGGCCTCGCGGGGATGGGAACTCGACGGTGAGATTTTGAAGGGCTAAGAGCACGAGAGATATTGGAACACAGATGGGGTGCGTAGAGTCTGCCGTTCCCACAATCGCCAAAAGAGGGCGGTTGTGGGGCGCCCGACGAAAGTCAAAGTCAAAGTCAAAGACCCCGCCCTAACCAAAAGAAGGTTAGGACGGGGCACCCTCGGATTTACTTTTACTGCAAGGCTTTCGATTGGCTTGATTACTTCTTGCTTGGAGCGGCGGGGGCACTCTCACCCTGCACCGCATTGCGGGCTGGATCGCTGACCAGTTTTCGCAGGAAGCTCGGTGGAATGGTGGCGAGGACTTCGGCTCGGTCGCCATGCTGGGAAACTTTGATGGAATCGAAGACGGCTTTTACATCGGCATCGCCGGTACCGGGCGTGGCGCTGGCTTCAAAGCTGCGGAACAGGGCAAGGAAAGTCGCGGTCTGCTCGGTGAAATTGCGGGCAGCCTCGTCACTCTTCGTGTAGAACTCGGCGCGGGCATGGATGGTAGTCAGCATTCGCAGGGAGACCACGACATCGCTATTACCGGGGAGCCCGATGTCGATACCTCCGGGAAGCGAGAACGAGGGCGCGGTCTGGGATTTTAATGGTGACGAGGACCCAGCTCCAGAGGCTGGAACGCGCGAGATGGCCCAGAGCAGACTGCCGAGAGGAACCTTCGAATAATAGCTGCGCAATAGCGCAGGCCCGCCGAAGGGCAGCGCAATCTTCTTAAAACTGTCAATCATGCCATGCACTACACGAGGATCGTCGACGTTTGAGAGCGCCACGGTATCGACGGCGAGCAGGGCTACGCGCAAGGTACGGTTTTCGATGGGAATGGAGAAGACATCGACGTCCCGATAGTTTTCGACGGAGCGCGAATGACGGCGCAGATACTGCGCGAGTTTGATCTGGTCGTAGCGGCCGACGAGAATTTCGGAATACCGGGTGGCTCCCCGGGTTGAACTGCGATGCACGGCCATGGCTGCCTCGTCGAGGTCGCGCTCAAAGGCAAAGCCGGTAACTTTGACAAAGTCGTCATAGCTCGGAGCAAGCTTTGGTAACTGCTGATCGAAGGCAGTGAGACTTCGCACAGTGGCGAAATCGATGTACACCACGGCGTCGGCTTCCGGCAGCAGGCGCGCGGCTTCCGGCGCGGCCTTCTTGCGCAGCAGCACAACCGAGCCCACGGCAGCCACAAACAACAGCACACAGAGCGAGATGACTAAGATGCGGCGGCGGGCTTTCATGGCTGGACTTTGGGTTCGAATGCAAGGGGAAGGGACGCGCAGGTAAACTGGATCGGGCGAACGCGGTGTACACGCCAGCGGGACCGGTAGCTACTCGAAAGCTTTTCAGGTAAAATCATGCGTAGTGCCGAATGATAGCACCCGGCAGGGCCTTGAGTCCCGCAGGGTTGTGCTGAGCTAGGCTTCGACTGCGGGAGTGCGAGTTGCGCGAGTGAAGATGGCATGTTATCTTCGCTCTGGAGTCCCGGACGCCGGTACAGTTTCTCCAGCTCGGTATTGTTGGAAGCGGCTTGGATGGGCTGGCGTAGCTCAGCCGGTAGAGCATCTGATTTGTAATCAGAGGGTCGGGGGTTCAAATCCCTTCGCCAGCTCCAATAATTTCGTAAAGATTTCGTTTTAATCGTGCAGGCGGACGCGCGGTTAGATTAAGATCCCAGTGCGGTCCTCTTACCGAGAGAAACGCCCTCCAAAAGGATCTATCGGACAGGCTGAACGCGGAAATTTACCGCGAGCGGCGAAGCACGGTTCGGTGAACTTTGGTTGCAACGATCCGCGATGGGCTCAATCGCCCGTCAAGTTCTTTGAAAGTTTGCGCGGGACCGACGTGCATTCCGGTGCCGTCAACATATGAATTCACGCACAGGTGGGTGAGCGGTTAAAACCAACAGACTGTAAATCTGTCGGCCTTAGGTCTACGGAGGTTCGAATCCTCCCCTGTGCACCATTTTTCGCCCGGCTGGAGCGTGTTCTCCGGGTGCGGAGTATGATTGAAGCGTGATGGCAAGAGCGAATCGTTTCTGGATTGCCATGTGCGCTTTTGCGCTGCTGGGCGTGCTGGAATGGACGACGTTGAGCGCGGAAACCATTCGCGTGGTCAACGGTCCGAACGGCGAACCGTTGCTGGATGTGAGCATACGGGGCGTTGCGCTGGGGGTTCTTGGGTTGCTTGCTTTTCGGAGCTGGATTCATAATCGACGCGAGATTCTGGAAGAGCGTAGCCGTTCCGGGCGCGATTAGGTTGTAAGCGGGCGGGAGTAACTCAGTGGTAGAGTCTCAGCCTTCCAAGCTGTTGGTCGCGGGTTCGATTCCCGTCTCCCGCTCCATAAGTTTCGCAGGTCGTATATACTGCGAGTTGTAGACGCTGATGTAGCTCAGTCGGTAGAGCACTCCCTTGGTAAGGGAGAGGTCATCGGTTCAATCCCGATCATCAGCTCCATTTTGGCGAGGCCGAATTTAATCATGCGGCCCTCCCTTGCGGAGGGCTGTTGTGGGTTCGGTGAGGAAGCTGCCTTCCAACATGTGCTGGCAGCGAAGATGTTGCAGAAGTTGAACGAAGGAGTTCTATCTGGCCGCAGTCGCGGTCGATCCGGGTCTGCGCGAGAAGTACGCGAAAATCTACCGTAATTACTAGGGCATAAAGCAATGGCGAAAGAGAAATTTGACCGCAGCAAGCCGCACGTGAACGTTGGGACGATCGGACACATTGATCATGGCAAGACGACGTTGACGGCGGCGATCACGAAGGTGCTGGCAAAGCAC
>Ga0181528_10000888_pt1 | contig 19367 bp, 19 predicted proteins | sample PEATcosm2014_Bin_47_FD_119742 | JGI IMG/M metagenome (GOLD analysis project Ga0181528, IMG submission 119742) | Peatland microbial communities from MTU Mesocosm Facility, Houghton, MI, USA - PEATcosm2014_Bin10_10_metaG | ecosystem: Environmental > Terrestrial > Soil > Wetlands > Peat | place...
CTCCTGGATCGACATCTTCTCGCGGTCGTCCTTGGGATTCCAGCCCAGCAGGCACAGGAAGTTCACATAAGCCTGCGACAGGAAGCCGGCGTCGCGGTAGGTGGTCACGGAGACCACCGGACCGTGCTTGCGCTTGGATAGCTTTGCGCCGTCGGGCGCGATCAGCAGCGGCAGGTGGGCGAACTCCGGCGGCTTGATCCCGAGGCCCTCGAAGATCAGCACGTGCTTGAAGGTGTTCGGCAGGTGATCCTGGCCGCGAATGATGTGCGAGATGGTCAGGTCGGCGTCGTCGTAGCAGGAGGCCAGGTGATAGGTGGCCAGGCCGTTCGAGCGCAGCAGCGCGAAATCTTCAATGTCGGCGCAAGACTTCGACTGGTCGCCGTAGACGAGATCGTGGAAGCGGATCTCGCGATCCGTGTCGCGGGGAACGCGGAAGCGCAGGACAAACGGCTCGCCGGCCGCCGCGCGCCGGTCGCTCTCTTCGCGGCTCACCTCGCGTGCGCCGGGGTTGAACAGCCAGCCCTGAGTGCCGCCGTTTTTGTCGTCGCCCACCTGAATTGCCGGCGTGAAGTCGCGGTAGGCCATGCCCTTTTCAAAGATGGACCAGGCCGCCTCGGTGTAGAGCGCCGTCCGGTCGCTTTGCCGGTAGAACTCGTCCCAGGGCAACTCCAGCCAGTTCAGGCCGTCGTAAATGCTGTCCAGCGAGGTCTGCGAGTTGCGTTCGACGTCGGTGTCGTCAATGCGCAGGATCATCGTCCCCTGGTTCCGCCGGGCGAAAAGCCAGTTGAAGATGAAGGTCCGGGCGCTGCCGATGTGCAGGTACCCAGTGGGGGAAGGAGCGAATCGGACTCGAATCATTAAACCTTTAGTATATTGAAGATCCGCACCAACTCGCCCACGGAAAGCTGCTCGGCGCGCCCGGAGGCCTCGGGCAAAGCGTCGATTTTGGCCTTGTCGAAGACCTCCGCGAGGTTGTTTCTTCCCGCCAGGTTGTTCCTTAATGTTTTGCGCTTCTGCCGGAAGCACGCGGAGGCGAAACGCAAAAAGCCCTCCAAATCGTCGCAAACCGGTTCCGCGAGCGGCTCCAGCAGGATCACGGCGCTCTCCACCTTGGGCGGCGGACGGAACGCTCCGCGCTTGACGTTGAACAGGACCTTCGCCGAGCAGCGCGCCTGTGTGGAGACGCTGAGGTAGCCGTAGTCGCGACTCCCCGGCGCCGCGGCCAGCCGGTCGGCGACCTCTTTCTGAACCAGGAACACGGCGCGCTGCAGCAGCGGACCCAGGCTCAACGCGCGGTCCACGATGGGCGAGGTGATGTAGTACGGGATATTTCCTACGATGACCGCCGGCCCCCAGCGGGACAGATCAGCCTGCAGGACGTCGCCCTCTACGAGCTCGAACTTAGGCTCGTCAGCGTAGCGCGCCCGCAACGCCGCTGCCAGCGCCGGGTCAAGCTCGATAGCCACCAGTCGGTCGCAGTGCGGCAGCAGGTGCGCCGTCAACCCGCCCGGTCCCGGCCCGATCTCGATAACCGTGGACGCGTGCTCGTCGCACGCCGCGCGCGCGATGCGCTCCAGAATGGAGTTGTCGAAGAGGAAATGCTGCCCTAAGCGCTGTCCCACTCCCTCGATTGTCGCGCTTCGAACGGAGCCAAGACCGTGAGGGAGTGGTTGTATCTCAGGCTTAAGAAGCGGCTGGCAACCGGAAGCCGCAAGTGCGCCGGATGGATTCCTCTGGCGGCGGGGCTTCCTTCAGCCTGATGCTGGTATAACAGTTATATACTCGCATGCGCATCGAGTTCGATCCCTCGAAGAGCCAGGCTGTGAAGCTAAAGCACGGTATCAGCCTGAAGCAGGCACAGGAGATCTTCGACCAGTCGTACATCGTTGACCAGCGGAGAGATGATCCCGAGCAGTTCCGGGCAATCGGCTGGTGTCGCGGCCTCCTCTGTTCGGTGATCTTCGAAATCCGGGGTGACGCGGGCGAGGAATACTACCACCTGGTAACGGCTTGGAAATCGACAAAGGAGGAAGAGCAGAGCTATGCCGAAAACGTCTAAGACCAAAGTCTCCGCCGACGACATTGCAGCGAAGGCATCGCGAGGCGAAGATGTCTCAGCTTACTTCACCAACAAGTTCACAGTCGTCAGGCCCGTCCGGCGCGTAAACGTCGATCTGACCCCAGGCATGCTACGGCAACTTGATGAGCGCGCGGCCCGGCTCAATATCAGCCGGCAAGCTGTCATCAAGACCTTGCTCAGCCGGGCAATGGAGGAACGCCCCGAGAAGCCGCGACCCGCCAGGAAGGCGGGCTAGCCCATACGCTAATCAAGTAAGCGTTTGCGGGATGCTGGAGAGCACTGACGAGTGGCCTTACCTGCCTCCGGAGAGGTTTGCCTCTCCGGTTCACATAAAGTTCTTGCCGCCGATGCCACAACCCGCTGCGGTACACCGTCTCATGCGCCGCTCAATTGGGAGGAGGGACAGAAATCAGCCCACAGCCGATTGCCGGAGGAACTTCGCGAATCGCGGTAACACATCTAGTGAAACAAAGCGGTAGATCTCCTCAAGCCGCTCGATCGTCAAAAACAGGTCCTCCTCGGATGCGCCAAAACGAATTTCCGGCTTCGGATTGAAGTGCATGGGAACAGAGGGGGCATCTATTGGGAAACTCAGTTCGAGGTATCCCTCGCCGACCTTCGTGGTGAAATCGGACGACTGAGAGAGCGTCGGGAAGCTAGTGTTGAGCCTGATCTCGTTAATGGCAACACGATGGTGCTTATCCACGATGTCGAGTCTATGCAACTGCCAGATCGGGTGCCGTTTGAATTCCGTACCAGAACCCGCATGGTAGGGCTGAAGGCTCTCAATAAACAATGCAGCCTCATCTGGTAGCCCCTTGGTCTGCCTAGCGAAGGTCTTTTGATCTGCGATCGTCAGGACCGGCCATTGGATAGCTCTACTGTCAGGAAGCTCGCCTGTCGTCTTGACGACCAGAGAATAAACGATGTGGTCGAGGACGGAGCGAAGATTATGGGCGAAATCACCCACGAGCAAGTACACTCCGTCGCTCGGGTCTCTCAAATCGACACGCAGGAAACGCCTGCCGATTTCGGGCTTACTGTAAAGCGTGACGGAGCATGGATTGGCGTCACAATACTCCTGGAGCTCACGCTTCAAATTGTCAGGATGCTCCAGCGCACGCCCCGCCTTGAGTTCAGCGTGCCGCAGGCTCAAGTCCGAACCCATCACTCACGAATTCCAACCCGGCCATCGCCCAAACAGCTTCTGTACATCGGGAACGTACCATTTCAGTAATCGTAACTTGGCCATTTCACGCCCAAACGTGGAAGTGCCTCAACGCTTGTAGTTCTTACGCAGCCTGAGCGCTGGTCTCGCCTTACCCCCGCACTTCGAGTTGCGTGCGCCGGAATGTCACCCGCACCCAGCCGGAAGTGGGCTGGCCGAATGTCGTGGCCGGATGGAACTGGCTGAACAGCAGCGAATTGCCGATCTCGCGTTTCAACTCCTGCCGCGCCGCCAGGTCGAGGCCTTTGGGCAGAGAGTAATCGATCACGCGGCCCTGCTCGTCGACCAGGACATCCACGTTGATCTCCTCCGGGGCCGTATCCAGCAGCGTGGATTTAAGCTGCGCCTCGGTAGCCAGGATCGTCGGGACATCGCCGGGCTGCGGCACGGAGATAATGCCCTGGAAATTCGTCATGACAGCCATGAAAAGCAGAACCGCCGCGGCCAGCCCGCCGGCCGCGGGCAAAGCCAAAGGCCTCATCAGGCCGCTAGCCCAGAACGTCAAACGCTCCGTGAGGTCGTGCATCCTCGCGCGAATATCCACACGACGCCGCCGTCGAGCCGCTTCCCGCGAGGCCATCGAGCGCAAAGAGAAAGCCAGTTGTCGGTTAACTTTCCGGACGGGTACAGCCCGCAGCGCTGTCTGGACGGCCACCAGGTTCCGGTAAAGTGCATCGCACTTGACGCAGGACTCCAGGTGCTCCCCCAGCAAGCGCCTCTCGGACTCTACGATGCGACCGTCCAGGAATGCTGACAGCATCCACTGAACCTGCAGGCAATCCATATCGACCCCGAATTCCCTCAATCCGCCGGCTGTGGCGTAAACGCGAAGCCTTGAGCCGGTTCGAACTGATCAATGAGCGCCCTGCGCAGCGATTCGCGACCACGCAGGATGCGGGACTTTACCGTGCCGAGCGAAATGTCGAGTACGTCGGCAATCTCCTCGTAACTCAAATCCTCCAGATCGCGCAGAACAACCGCGGATCGGAAGGCAGGATTCAAGCCCGCCAGCGCCTTTTCGATCGCGCTCTTCCATTCCTTGTTCAACACAAGGTCGTAGGGCGACCGGGATCGGTCGTGTAGATGGTCCAGATGTCCGCGACCGGGCTCTTGCGCTTCCAATTCGGTCTCTGGCTTCCGGTGCCGCCCGAACCAGCGCCTACGGTTATAGGCCTCGTTCACGGCGATCCGGTAAATCCAGGTTTTCAGGCTGCTTTCCCCTCGAAACTGGTTGACGCTGCGGAAGATCTTGATGAAGACTTCCTGCGTGACATCGCTCGCCTCGTTGTGGTCATCGATGAGGCGCTGCACCAGGCCGAAGACAGGTTGCTGAAAATGCGCGATTAAGAGTTCGTACGCGGTCTCGTCCCCGGATTTCAACCCGTCGAGCAAAATTCGCTCGTCGGGCAATCCCGGGGTCTCCGGGAGGTCAATTGGCCGATTGCGGTCGTGTCTGTTCCGACTCGGCGTCACGGGAGAGCCTCCACCGACTCATCATACCGCCGATCCATTCATCTGGCGGCTCTGTGTAGTTAGACGCCGCTCCCGGTGCTTTGTTCCCGTTATAGGCAGAGTCGCTAAACCGGCCTGGAATTTGATATGACTGTAACGCCATGCGCCTCCTGCTTTGCCTGCTGTTGTCCGCCGCCTCGATTCCGGCCGGAAACTTGACCGAGCGTTTCAACCTGACCGCCAAACGCGTCCTCAAGGACGGTCCGCCGGTCTTCGACGAGAACTTTATCCTGGCCGATGCTGCCGCGAAGCCTGGGCGGCGTTTCACCGAATTCAGCGGAGACGTCTCCGGCCGCTACATCGGCGCCCTCTCCCTGGCATCCCGTCAGACCGGGGAGCGCTACCCGATCCTCGATCGCATCGTGACCGGCGCGATTCGGATCCAGCAGCCCGACGGGCACTTCGGCGCTCCCCTCAGCACGGGACCGGTGCGCGACAGCGACATGGCAACTTTGTGGGGCAACGGCCGCATGCTGATCGGGCTGCTCGAATACTACGACCTTACTCATCGCGACGATGCGCTCGCCGCCGCGCGCAGGCTCGGCGACTTCCTGGTGAAAGCCGGACCCCGTTTCAACTCCGAGGAAGTTCGCACGGCTTATAACGGCGAGAAGTTCGCCGTCGGCTACATCTGCTGGACGAACAGCCTGGAAGGTCTGGTGGAACTCTATCGCGTGACCAAAGCCGAGCCGTACCTCGCTTTGGCGCGCGAGATCGCCGCCCGCACGGATCGCCACCCGTCGCAGCACAGCCACGGTTTTCTCACCACTGTCCGCGGCGTCGTCGCGCTGTACAAAGTCACCGGCGAGCAGCGCTATCTGGAACAGGCGGAGACGGCCTGGCAGGGCGTGCTCGACTCCGGCAACGTGCTGGTGCAGGGCGCTGTGCCCGAGATGTTCGCTCCGCAGATCAAACGCGACGAAGGCTGTTCCGAGGCCGACTGGCTGCGTCTTAGCCTCCAATTATGGGACCTCACGCGCCAGCCGAAGTACATGCAGCAGGCGCAGATTACGCTTTTCAACGAGGTCTCGATGAACCAGTTCCACACGGGCGACTTCGGTCACCATACCCTGTCGGACGAGGGGCTGGCCGCTCCGTTCGCGCACGCCTGGTGGTGCTGCACGTTCCACGGGTTGCGGGCACTGGCGGCCGTTTTTCAGTCGGTTTTCCACGACCAGTCCGGCACGCTGTTCTATGACCTCCCCGTGGACGGACGGGTTACGGCGGCGGGGTTGACGGTCCGCGCCGAGTCGTCGCTCGAGCGCAATGCCACGGTTCAACTCAGTGTTCTGAAGGCGGATGGGAAGGCTCACGATCTGCGCGTGCGGGTACCCGAGTGGGCCAACGGCGTGAAACTGTCTTTAGCCGGGCAGGCATTGACAGTTGAACTCCAGGACGGTTACCTCTCGGCGTCGCGGGTCTGGAAATCCGGCGATGTCTTGACCGCGACCTACGCTTTGCAAACCCGCCTCGTGAAACGCAACGGCGAGGGCCGCCAGGCGGCGGTCTTCCATGGCCCGTGGCTGCTGGCCGTGGACCAGACCGTGTCGCCCGCTTATTTCGATGAGCCGTCCAGCGAGAACAAAGTGGAGTTGCCGGAGAAGAACGGACAGCTTCAATTGAAGCTCGCACCCGCAACGGCGACGACCGCGCGGTTTGCCGTGCCGGTGGCGCACTTCCGGATCAGTTACCTCCCCGGTGGCTACTCCATCCAGCCGCAGACGGCGCTCTTGCGTCCGATCGCCGAATACACGGACGGACCAGACCAGAACGAGCTGGACTTCTGGTTGCCGTTGGTCCCCCACGCCGAAGGGCTCGACAGCAACTACAGGAAGAAATAGCCCGGGTGGGACAGACCATCGCTTTGGGTGGTCTGTCGCGTGACGCGAAGACTAACTGGTAAAGGCCGGTTCGGTGCGAGCCGAAGAGCAATCGCTTTGGTCGAACGCGGGCTGGATGACAGACGACGCAAGCGATCGTCTGTCCTACCGCCAGTGCCGCCCGAACAGTTCCACGAGCTCTTCGAACTTCTGATCCGCGTCAACCGCGTCACCAGATACAACCGAATGCGTGACGCAGTGCTTCAGATGGTTCTTGAGCAGGAGTTTGCCAACGCCGCCCAGAGCCTCTTGCACCGAGGCAACCTGCGTCAGAATGTCAGCGCAGTAGCGACCGTCCTCAACCATCTTGTGGATCCCGCGCACCTGGCCCTCGATTCGCCTCAAGCGTTTCAGCGCGCGCTGCCGCAGTTCCTCATCCACGGCGTACGCCATCCGCTCTGTCGTCGCGCAGTCGTGTTGCATCACGTCCTCCTCCAGGCTGCCAGGCGCAGGCTGTTGCCCACCACGCTCACCGAACTCAATGCCATGGCCGCGCTGGCGATCACTGGACTGAACAGAATCCCAAACGCAGGGTAGAGTACGCCGCCCGCGACGGGGATGCATACCGCGTTGTAGGCCAGCGCCCAGAACAGGTTCTGTTTCATCAGCCGGACGCCCGAGCGGGCGAGCGAACGCGCCTGCAAAATCAAGCTCAGGTCGGGCCGCATCAGAGTCAAGTCGGCCGCTTCCCGGGCCACATCAGTGCCACTTGCGAGCGCCACGCCCACATGCGCCGCCGCCAGGGCCGGAGCGTCGTTGATGCCGTCGCCGACCATCGCCACCTTGCGTCCCTCGGCCTGCAACCGGCGCAACGTCTCCAACTTGCCTGCCGGCAACACGCCCGCGACGACCTCATCAATGCCCAACTCCTTGGCGATCGCTTGCGCCGAGGACTCCTGGTCGCCGGTCAACATCACCACGCGAAGCCCCGCGCCTCTGAGTTGTTCGACAACCGTGCGGGCGCCCGGCCGTGGCCGGTCGGAGAGCGCAACCGAGCCCGCAAAACGGCCATCCATCGCGACCCAGATCGTCGTGCGGCCCGCGTTTGAGACTGGGCTTGGCACCGCGGACTCGGCGGTCGCGACATTCTCGACAGGCAGGGCGACACCACGCTCTTCCAGCAGGGAGCGTTTTCCAACGAGCGTTCGTTTCCCCTCGACTCGGCCCTCCGCCCCAAGCCCGGCCAACGCCGAGAAGTCTTCCACGGGCAGAAGCGCAAGTTTGCGCTTCCCGGCCAGCGCCACGATGGCTCTGCCGAGTGGGTGCTCGGACGATTTCTCAACCGACGCCAGAACTCGCAGAAACTCGTCTTCCGGCCAGCCCTCGGCGAGCGTGACGGCAACCACTTCCGGCCGTCCTTCGGTGAGCGTGCCGGTCTTGTCGAATACCACCGTGTCGATGGACGCCATGCGCTCCAGCGCTTCGCCGCCGCGCACCAGAATGCCCAGTTGCGCCGCGCGTCCGGTGGCCACCATGACGGCCGTCGGCACGGCCAGCCCCATGGCGCACGGGCAGGCTATAATCAGCACTGCCACGCTCGCGGCGGCGGCCCTGGCGATGTCGTGACCGGCTATCATCCACACGGCGAACGTCAGCAAAGACAGGCCGAAAACCGCCGGCACGAAGACCGCGCTGACGCGGTCGGCCAGGCGCTGCATCGGGGCTTTATCGCCCTGAGCGGCGCGCAGCAGCCGCAGCACCTTTTCGAGCATGGTCTCGCCGCCTAGCGCCGTCACGCGCGCTCGCAGCACGCCCTGCCCGTTCGTCGTTCCGCCGATGATCGCCGAGCCGGCCTGCTTGTCCACGGGCTCAGGTTCGCCAGTCAGCATCGACTCGTCCACGCCGCTTGCACCCGTGAGCACGACCCCGTCGGCGGGCACCCGCTCGCCTGGCTTCACCACGACGATGTCGCCCAGTTGCAGCTTGTCGAGCGGCGTGTCGGTCTCCTGCCCATTCTTCTCGACACGCGCCGTGGACGGCTGCAACGAAGCCAGAGCTCGCATCGCCGAGGAGGCGCTGCGCCGCGCGCGCGCCTCAAGCACGTTGCCGGCGAGCACCAGCGCCAGGATGAAGATCACCGCTTCGAAGTAGACCTCCGGCGCCACACCTCGCGATTCGAACGCGGCGGGCGCCAGCGTAACCACCGCCGAGTAGAGAAACGCCGCCCCGGTGCCTACCGCAATCAGCGTGTTCATGTCGCTGGTGCGGTGTCGCGCCGCGGCCCACGCCTTGGTGTAGAAGCGCCTGCCGGCGAAGAGCATTACGAGCATCGAAAGCACCAGCAGCGTCCACCGCAGCACGCCCGCGGGGAGCGTGTAAAGAACCGGAAACAGCGCCTGAATAGGCGCATCGAGCCACATCGTAATGCGGTGCAGAACCGGGTCGACGCTGCCCTGGCGCATCAGCGGCATGGACAGCGTCATCGCCACGACCGCGGCCACGAGCGCGCCTGTCATCTGAGCGCGCAGACGGCGATAGGCCGACTCGTGCTCCCGATCTTGCTCGTCCTGCTCGGCGGTAGCGCTGCGCCCGGGTTCGGGCAACGACGCCTCGTACCCGGTATTGTTGATGGCTGTCACCAGCGCCTGGGGCGAGACGGTCAACGGGTCGTATTCCACCGTTGCCTGCTCCATCATCAGGTTGACCGACGCCGAACGCACTCCGGCCTGCGACTCCAGGGTCCGCTGCACGAACGACTGGCACGCGGCGCAGGTCATCCCTTTCACCGGCAGCGTGGCCTGCGCCAGCACGGTGGCGTCAGGCAGCATGGGCCGTGAAACCGATTGCGTTGACGGCATCGACGATCTCCTGCTCGGTCGCCTTCCCTGCGTCATAGTTCACCGAGGCCGAGCCGATTTCGACCTGCATCGTCTTGGAGTCAATGCCCTCCACCTTCTGCAAAGCGAGCGTGACGCGCCGCACGCAAGAGCCGCAGTGCATCCCGTCAATGGCCAGGTCGAGTTTCATTGTCATATACCCCTACCCCCTATACTTGGATGAAACAGTGCGGATTGTCAAGCGGCATCCAGGCGGGCCATGCACTTAAGTAAAGGCACTCGGGCCGGCAGCGCTGGTTTTGCCGTCGGCTTTGGGTTACACTCCGAGTTGGAGCTGCCTCAGACCGTCCTTGCCTCAGTCCGGTAGGGTTTTCGCGCTGGTTCTCAGCGTGCGGGTGTTGTGTGTTCGCCCGCCTACCCTTCCGGCGTCCTTTCTTCCCGATCGACATTTGAACGACGAAAAAGGAAATCCAGGCAATGGAACTGTCTCTTTACGGATGGGACAACGAATACTCCCTCGCGCTCGCCCGGGCGCGCATCGAGCATCACAAATCTTTGGAAGCGGGGCGCGTAGTGGCGTCGAGCCGTGGTTGGTACGGTCTCGCCTGCGCTAGTGGCGAGCGCGACGCGGTCCTCTGCGGAGCCCTGCTGGAAAGCGTAGGCACCGCTCGCCCGGTTACGGGCGACTGGGTTGCACTCGAATCGGATACGGGCCGCATTCGAGCCGTGCTGGACCGCCGGAGTTGCGTCTTGCGCAAGAAGGCCGGGAAGGCGAGCGAGGCACAGGTGATCGCGGCCAACGTTGACGTGCTGTTTCTCGTCATGGGACTCGACGGCGATTACAACCCGCGCCGCCTGGAGCGCTATCTTCTGCTGGCCGCCGAAAGCGGCGCGGAGCCCGTTGTCGTGCTCAATAAGAGCGACCTCTGCGACGATCCTGTGCCGAGGCTAAGCGAAATCGGCCGGCTGACGTCAGCGCCTGTGGTGGTGATGGCCGCTGTCGAGGCGGGCGCGGCGCAACAACTGCATCGTTATGTCGAGCCCGGTCGCACCGGGGCGTTGGTGGGCATGTCGGGAACCGGCAAATCGACCATCGTTAACTCGCTGCTCGGCGGACCGCGGCAAGTAACGCGCGACGTGCGGGCAGACGACAGCAAGGGCCGGCACACTACGACCATTCGCGAGCTGTTCCTCTTGCCGCAAGGCTGGCTGCTCATGGACACGCCGGGCATGCGCGAACTCGAGGTGTGGAGCGAGGGTGTTCCGGTACAATCCGCTTTCGAGGACATCGCGCAGGCCGCGTCACACTGCCGCTTTCGCGATTGCCGGCACCAGGGTGAGCCGGGTTGTGCGGTCGACCTGGCTGTGCAGGCGGGCCGACTGGACGCGGAACGGGTCGCCAACTACTTAAAGTTGAGTCGCGAAACCGACGCTCAGCGGAACAAGCGCCGCGAGAAGCTGCTTTGCAAGGCCCAGAAGCGGATGTATCAGAGCGGGCTGCGCGGCAAATGGTGATTTCCGCAACAACCAGCATCCGCTGCCGCGCTCCGCCGCTCGCGCAGAGGCGAGGTTCTGTGGAAGGATCGTCTGATATGACTTCGGCGCAACAAGAGCAATCGCCCCGCACGAATGACCAGACTCACCCACGCCCGGAAGCCACTCGCTGGAGAGCCCAGCGCGATCAGGCCGAGCGCGACCAGGCCTGGATCGGAGACGCCGTGCTGGCCCTCTACGCACGGCTGAAGATTCTACGCGAGGACGGAACGCTGGACGGGGAGAAGGCCGTGCGCATGAGCTCGAACCAGTTCCTCGCCGCCTTTGGCGAGCCCACCGCCGTGGAAGCCGGGATCGGCCGGGTCTTTGAGCAAGACGGGCTCGATGCGGCGTTTGCTCACATCGAGAGTGCGTTCATCCCGCTGTTCGCCAGGCAGGAGGAAAAGCGGTTGCGGAAAGCGGGCAAGTCTCCTCGCTAAGGACCTACGACCTCGCATCCCGTCTGGGGAGCGGCCTTCTCGTGCCATCTCTGCGCTGCGCCTCCTTCGAAGCCGCAGAAGGCAGGCGGCTCGTTTGTGCCGCGCCACCCGCAGACAGCGAAAACGGGCGCACCTTACTCCCGCTACCATTGACAGGGGACCAGTCTAATGCCTCTCGTCTATGAGTTCGGGCAGTTCTGTTACGACCCGGCTCAGCGCCTGCTGTTTCGTGGCGCGACGATTGTCCCTCTGCTGCCGAAGGTGGCGGATACGCTGCACGTCCTCATCGAGCGGCGAGGCCAGGTAGTGGACAAGGCGGAGCTGATGAAGCTGCTCTGGCCCGACTGCACGGTGGAGGAGATCGGTCTGGCGCGCAACGTTTCTCTGCTTCGCAAGGCCCTGGGCGACGAGGGTGAAGGCGTCATCGAGACGATCCCGAAACGCGGCTACCGCTTTGCCGCCGAAGTGCGGGTCGCCGGCGCCCCTGAACCCCCGCGAGGGACTCTCGCGCCTGAGGCTCAGCATTGGTACCAGCGCCGCCGGCTGTGGTTTGGAGTGGCGGGTGTGCTCGCCGTTCTCGCGTTCCTCAAGTGGCAGTTCTACTCGCCTTCCCGCTACCTGCCGCGTGGCGCGGGCGAATACGCGGAGCTCGCTGTCGTCCCGCTGGAGTCGCTGAGCCCCGAACTCGACCGGGCTGAGTTCTCGGAGGGCTTCAACGGCATCCTCGCCGCCGAGGTCTCGAAGCTCGGAGCGGTACACGTCATCTCGCCGTCAACGGTGCGCCACTATCAGCGTTCGCAGATTCCGGTCGCCGTGATGGCGCGGCTGCTGAACCTGCACGCAGTGCTCGAAGGGACCGTGCAAGAACTGGGCGACAAACTGCGCGTCACGGTCCGGCTGTCCGACGTCCACTCCGGCAAGCTGATCTGGGCCGAGAGCTACGACCGGCCAGCCGCGGACCTGGGCGCGGTCCAGAGGGAACTCGCCGTGACCATCGCCGCCGAGTTGCGAGCCCATCTTGCCCTTCCAAGGACGGCGCCTGCCGCAAGCCGCTGAGCGCGAAGCCGGAACAGGCGGGAGAAACCGGCGAAGAATCCCGAAACAATTGCGAAGCTCCTTCCTGGCAGTCCTACGGCACACTCCGGACAGAAAGGAACTCGCACATGGCTTTCAGCACATCGGCTCGATCGATCCTGGTGTTCAGCGGCAAGTGGGGCGGCAGAGCAACCGCCGTGCTTCTGTTCGTGTTCTGGGGCGCCTTCTTCGTGGAGCATCTGTCGGAATGGTTCCTCAACGCGGGTGGCCACTACCCGCCCGCGTGGGTCTGGCGCCAGATGTTCGCTCACTTCGCGATGCTGGCCGGGCTCGCGCTGATGTGGAAGTGGGACCGGCTGGGCTCGCTGGTCGTGTCTATTGCGACAGTGGGCTTCTTCGGCGGCATCGGGCTCAGCAGCTTCCCGTATATCGCGCTGCTGAACCTGATTCCCGTAGTCCTGTTCAGCCTGCGCTGGATCGCGGGGGAGAAGTAACCCGCCCCACACTGGATATGTCTGGCGAGCCTTGACCACCCAGCGCTTCTGCCCGGATCCGTGGAGGCGCCTATTCTAAAAGGGATGAGAATCGTCCTGGGAGCCGTTGTATGGCTCGCGCTCGCTCTGGCGCAGGTCCCCGTAAAGGACCCGGACCCCGGCCTCGCCGCGGTCTCTAGATCGCTTGCCGGCCCCGCCTTCTCGCTGCCTCTGCTCCCCGTCGCTTCGCCTTCTGCGCCCTTGCCGCCGCCATCCGAGTCCGATCAGCGGCGCACCATCGAGGAGGCGCGAGGGATCGCGCTCGATTACAGCAGAAAACTGCCTGATTTCATCTGCCTCCAGAAGACGCAGCGCTACGTCGACCTCAAGGGCGTCGGCCGCTTCCACTCGACTGACACCATCGTCATGCGCCTCAGCTATTTCGACCAGCATGAGGACTACAAGCCGATCTCGGTAAATGGCAAACACACCAAGAGGTCTTACACCGCGCTTGGCGGGACGATATCTAGCGGCGAATTCGGCTCCATGCTGCGCAAGATCTTCGACCCCGTGTCGCACGCCGGTTTTGTCTTCGATCGTTGGGACAGGCTCCACGACCGGGCTTGTCTGGTGTACACCTACCACGTCCCCCGGGCTTACTCAACGTTGCGCATTAAGTGGCACGGTGGCGCCGAGCAGGTCACCACCGGCTATTCCGGTTCCATCTTCCTGGACCGCGACGCGCCGGTCGTGATGCGTCTCACCCAGCAGGCCGAGAGCATTCCGCCCTCGTTCCCCATCCGGGAAGCGCGCATTCAGCTCGACTACGAATACAAGGACATCGGCGGACAACAATTCCTGCTCCCAGCAAGCGCCGAGACTTACATGCGCGAGCGCAAGACACTGTTCAAGAACGAGGTGGAATTCACCAGCTATGGAAAGTACTCGGCCGAGGCGGTGATCACCTTCGACACCGGCGCTGCCGACTCAAACGGTACACCGGACCCGGCGGCCGGAGCCACTCTGCCGAAACACTGAGCGCCGGCACGCCAGACGTCAGGAATCGTGCGCCTACCACTTTCCCTGTCCAGGTCCACAGTGCGTAGCGCCGGGACCGGCCGTCCCACGCAACCTCTTTCCGCTGGGCTGCGGTTTGGTCGCGCGAGACTCTTGTGGCTCGTTCATCAGCCTCTCAAACGGCCGCCTTCCGCTTGACTTGCCGCGCGCCGAATCGAGGGCGCGCGAACGCGAAATACGGCCGTAGACGCCTGGGCACCCTACAGGTTTGCTCACGTGGAGTTCGCTCCACGCCAATGGGGTGGGCAACACCATCCCGTGAACTCACTCGTTAACCGGTTTACTCCGCGAACTTCTGCAGCGCGCGCCGAACGGCCGGGTCGCGGCGGACTTCGATCTCGTCGCCCACTTCGACGCCGAGTGATTGATTCAGGATTTCCTGCTTCAGCCGGCCGCGCATGTACTCGCGCTCGGCGGTCCATTCCCCCACCGTCGGAGTGACGTTGCGTTGTGTCAGGAAGCTCTTGAAATCGTCTAGCAGCGCCGGCGTGATCTCCATCTCGCGCTTCACTTCGGAGCGATGCTGGGTGAGCCACTCCGTTGCATAGGCCGGGAAAAGGGCCGCCGTCTCCAGGAACATGCCAAACGTGTCAGGCATCTCGGACCGGACGGCCACGTCCGGCTCGATCCCACCTCCGCCCCGGACCGTACGGCCGGCCGCAGTCTTGAACTCGGGGCGCACCATCGAACGAGTCCGCTCCTCCAGTTCACTGCCGTACAAAGGCTTCTGCAGCGAGCGTCCGCTGGGGGTGTAGTAGAAGGCTGTGGTCAAGGCCAGTCCAGTCGAGTCGCTGAGCGGGTAGACCCGCTGCACAAGGCCCTTGCCATAGGTCTGCTCGCCGTAAACGGTGGCGCGATCATTGTCCTGCAACGCGCCCGCGACGATCTCGGCCGCGCTCGCGGTCTTGCGATTCACGATCACTGCGACCTTGAAATCGTAAGGAGTCATACCCGCCGGCACATCGACGTTCTCCGTCTCGGTGCTGCGCCCGCGCGCACTGAACAGCCGTGTTCCCGGCTTCAGAAAGAGCGCCGCCGTTTGAAGACCGGCCGTCACGACGCCGCCGGGGTTGTCGCGCAGGTCGAGCACCAGCCCTTTCAACTTCGCGCCGCCGAGCTTCTCGATGGCCTCCTTCAACAGCTCGCCGGTGTTCGGCTCGAAGCTGGTCACGCGAACGTAGGCCGTGTCGCCGTCCAACCTGTAGAGCCGGTCCACGCTGGCGGTCTGCATCTCGGCCGGCACCAGCGTAAAGCTCATGAGCCCGGCGGTGCCCTGACGGCGCACGGCGAGCAGCGCCTGATGTTGACGCGTTGCGCCCAGGACCTCGATGAGCTGATCGAGATCGAGACGCGACAGCGCGATATTGTTGACGCCGATGATCTCGTCGCCAGGCAACAGGCCCGAGCGCTGCGACGGCGAGCCCATCTGGGTCTGCAACACGATCACTCGCCCCGGCATCACGCTGACCACCGAGCCGAAGCCCTTGGCCACCGAGTGTTGCATCTCCTGCAATTGCTCGAACTGATCTTTGTTGAAGAAGATCGAGTGCGGATCGAGCACGCGCAGCATGCCCGGAATCGCGCCCCCGTAAATCAGTTGGTCGGACGGCACCGGGTCGGCGGAAGAGTCGTCGATCACGGAGAAGACATTCATGAACCGGCCGAGTTCCTGTTCCAGCTCCGCAGTATTCGGCAGAGGCTGGCCGGCGGGGCGTTTTGGCGCCGTGGAGTCCTTTTCGGAATTATCCGCAGGCTCGCTCGGCGCGGTGGTCGGAGCGGGCGGCCGTTCCGGCGCCGCCGGCTTAATCGGCGGCACGCCGAACGCCAGTGCGCCGCACAGCAAGAGCAGTGGCCCGAAGCGGAGCCGTGCCGCAAGTTGTGGGGCAGGCTTCAGCCTGCGCGGGACTTCAGTCCCGCCACCCTTCCCACGGAGTCCGGCTGAAGCCGGTCTGCAGACTGAAGTCTGCCTCACAACACAATCGCCGCGTTGCATCGCAGACCTCATCAGCGTTCGTACCGCAACGACTGCCGGATCGCGTGCCGCTCCAGCGCCAGTTCGATCAGCCGCTCTACGAGCTGCGCGAACGTCACGCCGGTATGCGCCCACATCTTGGGGAACATGCTGATGGAGGTGAAGCCCGGAATGGTATTGATCTCGTTGATATAGACCTTCCCCGTAGCGCCTTCGACGAGAAAATCGACGCGGCCCATGCCGCTGCAATCGACGGCCCGGAAACAGGAGACCGCAATGCGCCGGATCTCCTCGATGGTCTCCGGCGGGAGTTTCGCCGGCAGTTCAACGCGCGCGGCGTCGAGCAGGTACTTGTCGTCGTAGTCGTAGAACTCGCGCGAGGGCAGGATCTCGCAGGGTGTGGCCGCTTCGGGCGCGTCGTTGCCGAGCACCGCGCATTCGACCTCATGCCCGACGATGGCGCGCTCTACGACGATTTTCGAATCGTACTTCGCGGCCTCTTCCAGGGCAACCTTCAACTCGGCTTCGTTGTGTGCCTTCGACACGCCGACGGAAGAGCCCAGGTTGGCCGGCTTTACGAACAGCGGGAAACCGAAGCGCCGCACAGCCTCCGAAGCGTCCAAATTGCCGCGATGGATCGTGACCCATTCGACCGCGGGTAAGCCAATCGCGAGGCAAATCCGCTTGAACTGCTCCTTATCCATCGACGCTGAAGAGGCGAAAACGCCCGCGCCGACGTAAGGCAGCGCCGCCAACTCCAGCAGGCCTTGAATGGTCCCGTCCTCGCCGAAGGTGCCATGCAACACGGGGAAGACGACGTCAATTCCAGGGTTCGCGCCCGGTTCCGGCAGAATCGGCTTGGGATCCCAATGCCCGTCTTTGCCGATGAAGATAGGCACGGCCTCGTATTTCTTCGGGTCGAGCGCCGCCATCACAGCCTGGGCCGAGCGAATGCTGACCTCGTGCTCCCCGCTTCGTCCGCCGTACAGAACGGCCACGCGTACTTTCACAGAATCCTCTTTCCGAGCGCGGACATCACCAGTTCGACGCCGAGATTCGCGGTCCGGTTAGCAGTGTCGAGGATCGGATTTACTTCGACAATTTCCATGGATCGAACCAGCCCGGAATCGCTCAGAATCTCCATGGCCAGATGAGCCTCGCGATAACTGAATCCGCCGCGCACCGGCGTCCCGACGCCCGGCGCCTCGTCCGGATCCACGCCGTCCATATCGAGCGAAATATGAATGCCGCTGGTGCCATCGGAAGCCCGCAGAATCGCCTCGCGAATCACGGTTCGCATGCCGTGTTCGTCCACGTCACGCATGGTATATGCGGTAACGCCGGAGCGTTTCACGACTTCCCGCTCGGTCATGTCGACGTCGCGAATGCCGACCAGCACGACGTTCTTCGAATCGACCTTCGGGGCGTAGTCGTAAAGGTCCGTGAGTTCCTTGGGGCCGTAACCCACCAGGCACGCCAGAGGCATGCCGTGAACGTTTCCGCTGGGCGATGTCTTCGGCGTGTTCATGTCGGAGTGAGCGTCAAGCCAAATGACGCCGAGCTTCTCATTCTTCTTGCGGAGCGACTGCGACATGCCGCTGACCGTGCCGACCGCCACCGAGTGATCACCGCCCAAAACGAGGGGGAACAGGCCGCGGTCGGCGGCCGCTTCGACGCGCCCGGCCAATTCCCGGCAGGTGGCCGCAATCTGCTCCAGGTAGCGTGCGTTCTTCTGCCCTGGACGCGCGCTTTCGGGCTGCTCCACCGAGACGTTGCCGAGATCCTCGACGGCAATGCCGAGGCTCTCGATGCGCGCGTTGAGATTGGCTACGCGCAGGGCCGATGGACCCATATCCACGCCGCGGCGACCCGCGCCGAGATCGAGCGGTGCGCCAATGATGGCGACCGTCTTACGAGCGATTTTCGCTGCTTTTGCCATATGGTCCAATCGAGCGTTCAAGAGCAACCACTACTTCACGTCGATACCAGCGTTCCCTCACGCTCGCGGCTCCGATTCCTGGTCGCTGCTCTGTTCAGGGCCGGGTCCGATTCAGCATGCGAGGGAAAGCGATGGTCTCGCGAATATGCTCAATCCCGCACAGCCAGGCCACGGCACGCTCGACGCCCATGCCAAAACCGGCATGCGGCACGCCACCGAAGCGGCGCAGGTCGAGGTACCACTCGAAGGCCTCGCGCGGCAGGCCATGCTCCGCCAGACGCCGCTCCAGCACGTCCAGTTCGTAAACCCTCTGACCGCCGCCAATGACTTCGCCGTAGCCTTCGCTGGCCAGCACGTCGACGCCCAGCACGACCTCGGACCGCTCGGGATCGGGCTCGAAGTAAAACGCCTTCACCTCGGCCGGATAGCGATCGACCATCAGCGGGCGATCGAAGTCTTCTCCGAGGAGTGTTTCATCCGTGCCACCGAAGTCGCCGCCCCAGACGATCTCGCTGCCCTTGGCCTGGAGGATCTTCACCGCATCGTCGTATGTCATGCGCGGGAATGGCGGCTTGATGCTTTCGAGCTTGGAGAGATCGCGTTCGAGCGTTAGCAGCTCAGGCTTCCGGTTCTCCAGCACGCTCCCGACGATGAAGCAGATCAGCTCCTCGGCGACGCGCTTCACGTCTTCGAGCGTGGCATAAGCCATCTCGGGCTCCACCATCCAGAACTCGGTCAGATGGCGGCGCGTCTTCGATTTCTCGGCGCGGAAAGTCGGGCCGAAGCAATATACGTTGCCAAAGGCCATCGCCGTGGCTTCGTTGTAGAGCTGCCCGGACTGGGTCAGGTAGAGCTTCTCCTCGTCGAAGTAATTCACCTCGAAAAGGTTGGTCGTGCCCTCACAGGCGGCGGGTGTGAAGATCGGCGTATCAACCAGGGTGAAACCGTTCGAGTCGAAGTAATCGCGGATCGCCTTGACGATGGTGTGGCGGACGCGCAGGATGGCGTGCTGGCGCCGGCTGCGCAGCCACAGATGGCGATGATCCATCAGGAAGTCGATGCCGTGCTCTTTGGGCGTGATGGGATAAGGCGTTTCGAGCGGAACTGCCTGAACGAGTTCCGCTTGTTCGACGTCCAATTCGTAGCCGCCGACAGCCCGTGCTTCGGCGCGCAACTTCCCACGCAGGATCAGCGACGACTCCTGCGTCAGATCCTTTAGCATCTCAAACACTTCAATCGGGATATTCGCCTTCACAGCGACGCCTTGAATGATGCCGCTGCCGTCACGAACGAGCGGGAAGATGATCTTGCCGGACTTGCGGAGATTGTAAAGCCAGCCTGCGATCTCGACGGGTTCGCCGACGTGCGCAGCGGCCTGGTCAATTTTGATCCGACGATAATCGGACATTTAGAGAGCCTCC
>Ga0181528_10000891_pt1 | contig 19352 bp, 18 predicted proteins | sample PEATcosm2014_Bin_47_FD_119742 | JGI IMG/M metagenome (GOLD analysis project Ga0181528, IMG submission 119742) | Peatland microbial communities from MTU Mesocosm Facility, Houghton, MI, USA - PEATcosm2014_Bin10_10_metaG | ecosystem: Environmental > Terrestrial > Soil > Wetlands > Peat | place...
ATCGGCCTCCGCGCGAAAGCTGCTCACCTGCTCTCCATACGTCGAACGGCATTTCGCCAACGCACCGTCGGCAAACTCCATCGTCCACTCAATCGATTCCTCGACCTCCGAAAAGACGTCCGGCCGCGTCACTGGGCCGAACGTGGCAGTCACGGCCACCGGCGCAGCCTCCACCTTTGCCATGCAGGCAGCCTGGACGACGTAAACGCCCATGTCCATCAATGGACCCCCGCCCGCCAATTTGCTATTCAGGCGCCACACAGACTTGCTGGTTGCCGAAGAACTCATCCTGAATCCATTCGCACCGCTGATCCGCATGAATGGGCCGAAGACCCTTTCGCGTGCAAGCCGGGCGAACTCCATGTGATGCGGCTCGTAGTGCAACCGGTACCCGATCATGAGCCGAACCCCGGCCGCGCGGCACGCAGAAATCATGGCATCGCAATCGGCCAGCGAGGTGGCCATCGGCTTTTCACTGATGACATGTTTGCCAGCTTTTGCCGCCGCAATGCAATGCGTGGCATGCAGGCTGTTTGGCGTCACGACGTAGACAATATCGATGTCGGGATTGCCGGAGATCCGTTCCATCGTGTCGTAGTCAAAAATATTACTCTCTGGAAACCCGTAATCGCGCGCCCACCGCACGCCTTTTTCCCGGCTGCCGGTGACGACGCCCGCGAGCCGGCAATGCTCGGTCGAACGCAGCGCGGGCCCGAGTTGACGCGTGGAATAGCTGCCGAGCCCCACGAGAGCCACGCCAAGTCTCTTCTTCTCCGGCGTGTCGAAAGCGCGAACCCGCCCCTGTGTCAAAGCCAAGGCCGCGCCCACGGACAGCTGCCCAAGGAACCTCCGACGGGTCACAGGGCTGATTGGGGCCGGTGGTTCCATGGAAGGCAATTGACTACCCGCGTCCAAGCGTCGCGAAGTGAACAAAATCGGCCATGAACTTTCGCAGCTGTTCGCGCAGCGCAGCGTCTGTGAGTTGACCGGCCGGATCGAAGGCCCTGTCTGCGTGCGATACCAGGAGGCGTCCGCCGAACCAAGGTCTTGTCCCGAGCGTCCGCAAAACCGGAAGCCAAGCTGTCTGGCTCAGCAAGGTCCCAAATCCACTGAGCGAGGCGCCGATGATGGCCACGGGCTTCCCGCCAAAGACCCGCGGGATGTCGGCATTCGGACGCGACAGCCAGTCAATCGCATTTTTGAAGACACCCGGAATCGAGTTGTTGTACTCCGGCGTTGAGAGCAGCAATCCATCCGCTGCAGCAATGCTCGCCTTCAGTTCCTGAACTGGAGCTGGAATGCCGCCGGCTGCTTCGTCGTCCGCGTTGAACAGCGGAATGCCGTGGATGGTTTTGACGGCCAGCGTTGCATCGCCGGGCATCAGCGAGGCGGTGGCATGCAGGAGCGCGGTATTGAATGAACCTCCGCGCAGGCTGCCGGATAATCCGACAATCGTCGTCATGCCTGACCTAACGTTTTTTCTTCGGCTCCCAGAATCCCAAGGGTGCGCCAGTCGGATCCTCGATGATGCTGAGCCAGCCCATTCCCATGACATCGGTCACGTCCTTCTTGACCGTGGCGCCGAGCTTCTTCGCCTTCTTTGTCGCCGCATCGATATCCTTCACTAGAACGTAGGAGAGCCAAAACGACGGGCAGCCGGGAATCGGATTCTTCATCATGCCGCCGCCCGTGCCCTTGCCGACGTCGATCAAGGTGTACTTGCCGGTCGCGCCGGTCTTGATGTCTTTCGTTTTCCAGTCGAAGAGTTTTCCGTAGAACTTCTTGGCCTTGGAAACATCATTTGTGTTCAGCTCAACGTGTACGAATGGATTGCCCATGGCAGTTCGTTTTTGAGGGTTGAAGTCCTGGCTCGGCTGACACCCGGGAGCGAGTGCCCGGCCCGTTGCTCACAAGGAACGAGAGAGACCAAAAAAGACAACTGACCGAGGGATTTTCGTTCGATCATCGCGAACAGACCGCGATGTAGATGAAGCTGCGGTGCATACCTGGCCTGCCATTGCCGACGGCTCGCGCACGTTCGATTTTTCGCCGTCTTCGAGTTGGCATGCCAACGACTTGGCGTTATATTCCGGCGGGAATGAAACGCTAAATGAGCGAGGAACTCGTCACCCAATCGGATTTGAAGCTGATCCGTGATCAAGTTGATCAACTGCAGATCCACGCTGCCGAAGCGCAGAAGCCGTGGTATCGGCAGAGTTCCAATGTCGTGAGCCTGGCCGCGGTCGTCTTCTCGATCGTCTCGTTTCTAATCAGCCAGCAGCAGTCCAACGCCCAGGAACTTCGGGCCAAACACGAGGAACTCCGGCGATTGCTCATCGAACTGATATCGTTTCAGGAATCCCTTTCCGCCAACATAGCGGCGATCACCGATCCGATACAACGCGAAGAGGCTGGCGGGGCGTTAAATAGCAAGAAGCTCATTTATCTCCAAAGCGCGGAATCGATGGCCGATGAATTGTCCAGTCATGTGTCGTCGGCGGAGTATAGCACCCTCGGCCGCCAGGAGATGACTCAGTCAGATTTTCGCAAAGCGGAACGATACTTCCTGATGGCGCCGAATGCCGCAAATGATCTGATTTCCAAGGCCATGGCCACGAGGGATATTGGCGAGTTCTATTTTCAAATGTCGCCGCTAAGGGATATTGAAAAGGGCAGGAAATATTTCTCGGACGCAGCCGATATCACAAAGACGGCAACTGATGACTATTCCCTATATTGCACAGGTTATACTTATGACATGTGGGGGAGTTTTGAGAAGTTAAGCGGCTTTCAAATCGATGGGGACCAGAAACTCGCGCTTGCCCGGGAATATTACAAAAAGATCTCATCCCAAGATTCGCTCGGCGCCTGGGCCCTGGAGGCGCTGGAGAAAAGGTCACAGACCATTTTGCGATGAGTGAAGTGGAAGTCGCGCCGTCGATTCGGGCACAACAGTGCGTGGGCGTCCCGTTTTAGCCGGCAGATTTCGCATCGCGGCCTTGTCCGCCGCAACCAAAGGCTGCGGTGGGAAATCTCCGGACTACGCAATCACAGCTTCCAGCGCCGCCGGCAGCTCGGTCACCCGATCGTCCTCGTTGAAATGGCCCTGGCCATCCACGATGACAATTCGAGGATTGAGCATGGTTCGGAACGTCGCCTCCTCCCTCTCCACCGCAATGTAGGGATCGCTGTCTGAAAGAATCACCGTGCACTGGCCGGCCGCCCGCTTTGTTTTGCCGGGATCGATCCCGAGGCTGAACCACGGCACGAGCACCGAGACGCCGCCGGTCTCGGTCGCCGCTTCTGCCTTCGACCTCCCAACTGGAAAAGTCCCCGCCACCAGGACGGTTCTTGCGACCGATTTCCCGACCGCACCCACGGTTTCCAAATAGCGAAGAATGGCCTGACACCCCAGACTGTGTCCGATCAGGAAGGTCATCTCGTCCGGTTCACCGACCAGTTCCGCGATGAAGTTGATCCACTCGGAGATGATGGGCTCGTTGGGACGGGGCATGGCAGGCGAGGAGACGAGGTAGCCTCGTTTCTCAAGCTTGTCCTTGAGCCACGGAAGCCACGCTTCCTCCGGATTGCTGAGATAACCATGGATGATAAAGGCGCGGTTGGTCATGACTCAGCAAGACAGCCGGATCTCCTCGCGCAGCACAAGCCGCCCCCAAAGGTCTCGAGCCCGCCGCAATAGTTTATGACGTTCCGTGATCACCGACTCACTCCGGCAATGCCCGGCGCCCCCACTGGCGTCATGCACCCATGACAGTCAGTTTGTCGGCAACGGAGCCCCGTTCATACAATCGTACCAGGTTAAGGACCCGGCTGGTGGCGAATCCAGGATGAAGCACGCGCCTCCCGATCACGGCGGCCCATTTGTCAGCCTGATCGGCGCGGACGGCCAGCGCCTCCGGGTCGGGTTCGGCCGCTGCTTCCGTGGCGAGTTGCCAGGCGCAATCACGTGCTGCGCCCAGGCTGAAATTGATCACCGCCTCATCGGCGCCGCCCGCCAATCCGTCGAGCCAGCGCAAGGGATGCCAGACTTGCGCCAGGCGATCTTCCACGCCTTTGACCAGGTCGGCCAGGAGCTGATTGATGCGAACAAAATCACCCTTGAGTTCGGCGATCTGCGGCCCCGGCGCGGTCGCCGCTGCAGCCAGACCGAGATCGAGGTTGATATGCGCGTTCATCCCGAGCAGCAGGTGCTGCAGGACGACCGGCCAGAAGGCGCGCTCGATGCTGAACGCGGCGGTCCAGGCCGCGCCCGCCGCCCCGCCTGCTTCGCGGCGGCTCCACGCATCCAGATACCGGCTGGCAAAAATGACGTCAAACCGCTCCATGCGGGGTCCATTTTCAAACCACCCGGCAGAGATCCGCTGCCGCACCTCGATAGTGACCATTCGATAGAGCGCGGCAAAATAGCCGTCACAAGAACCGCGCTCCCGGCTCCGTTTCACAATTTGCGTCAACTGGTCAATTACTTCATCGATTGTCCGAACGGGGTCCATTTTTGCGCAGGGAGGGTTGGATCCAATTATATCGTCGCACGCATCCCCGGCAACTGGCCGCGTGACATTCGGGGCAACTTGAGCTTCGGCGGACTCAAATTCAGGCTCCGGCCGGCCGGATTTGTGCTAGATTGACGAATGACACACAAGAGCGCCGTCGTCGCCGCACGGGTGGCGCGGTTTGCAGGAAGGCGGTTGGATGCGCGATATCTTGGCTATGTGGACAGCTTCAACTGTCAGCGATTCCATGAAGCCCACGACATCCTCGAGGATCTCTGGCTGTTGGACCGACGTGGACCCAACGGTGATTTCTTCAAGGGCCTGATCCAATTGGCCGGCGCTTTCGTGCTCCTGCAAAAGGGCAGGCTGCGCGCGGCGGATGCTTTGTTCCAGCTGGCGGAATCCAGGCTGCGCAAGTATCCGCGACAACACGAATCCGCCGATCTGAGCGCAATGGAAGCATTGATTACGTCCTGGCGCCAGGCGCTCGAGCGGTCCGCATTTGCGGTCAATCCACTGACCTCCACCGCTCCGCCGTTTATCACACCACCCTGCCAAACGCTTTCTTCCGCGGAAAGGTGACGTGATGCGCTTGACATCCGCATCGTGCGGGATGACCTGTGCCTAGCCCCGTGAAAGACCAGCCCCTCGAACAGACCGATTGGTTCAATGAGGAGATAGCGCCACATGATTCGGCCCTCAGGGCTTATCTGCATTCGCGTTTCCCGTCGATCAGCGACTTGGACGACATAGTGCAGGACAGCTACGTGAAGCTTCTGCAGGCGCAGAAGCGCGGGCGGATCGCCTTCGCCAAGGCCTATCTGTTCACCACTGCGCGGAACGCGGCGCTCGCGATCTTTCGACGGCCGCGGATTTTCTCCGAGAAGCCCTTAACGGATACCGCCATCCTGAGCATCTCTGAAGAAGGGGCCGACGTCGTTGAGCGCGTAAGCACCGACCAGGAGGTTGCCATCCTGCTTGACGCGATCGACGCCTTGCCGGCCCGCTGCCGTGAAATCTTCATTCTACGCAAATTGCAGGGCGCCTCTCAAAAGGAGATCGCCGCCAAGCTTGTCCTGTCCGAGCAGACCGTGCAGGTTCAGATCTCCCGGGGGGCGAAGAAGTGCGCCCAGTACCTGCGCGCCCGCGGGGTGACCGGCCGCGTGGATTCGGCGAACACGAAGGGCAATCATGACCACGCCTGATCGCTCCAAGATTGCCGCTCAAGAGCAGGCAGAGTCGGAAGCCGCTGCGTGGCTGGCTCGACGCGACGCTGGATGGAACGAGCAGGAGCATGCGGAGTTCGAGCGATGGCTGGCCGGAGATGCGCTGCATGCCGCGGCATGGCGGGAGCTCCAGTTGGCTTGGATCGCGTTTGACCGTCCGCGGCGCCTGGGTGTCAGCGAAGCCATGGTCAAGGCGCTTCATGCGCGCAGCCGGCGACGGTGGAGATTGCGCATCGGCACGGCAACTGCGACCATCGCGGCAGCCGCGGCTGTTTGGCTCTTCGTGAGCCGGCCGACCCTTCCTTCGTCGGGCGGAGCGCCGGTGGCGGCAGCCCCGGTCATTTATCATGTCGAACGCCGGGTGCTGCCGGACGAATCGGTCGTCGAACTGAATCTGGGAGCACAGATTGAGGTCAGCTATCTGCCCGACCGCAGGGCCGTTCGCCTGGTTAACGGCGAGGCGCTTTTCACGGTGACCAAGAATCCAGCCCGTCCATTCGTGGTGACGGCCGGGAGTCTGCTGGTGCGGGCGGTTGGAACCGCGTTTTCGGTCAGACTCGGCCCTGAGAGCACCGATGTGCTCGTTACCGAGGGCAAGGTCTCGGCTGACCGGGCGAAAGACGGCCCGGGGATGCAAGAAGGGGCGCTTGGATGTGCAGAGCATTCCCATGTGATGGTGCCCGCCGGCAGTTTCCTGGCGGTTCCAGCCACTGATTCCAAAGCGGCGGGTTCAGCCTTGGCGGTGACAACGCTGCCGGCGGCAGAAATCGAGCAGAAGCTCGAATGGCGGCGCCCGCGGGTCGAACTTTCCGGCACGCCATTGCGCGCGGCCGTCGAGGTTTTCAACCGGGAGGCTCATGCACATCTCATGGTCGATGACCCGGAATTGGCGGCGTTGCGCCTGAGTGGGGTCTTTCGCGCAGACAACGCGGACGGGTTCGTGCGCCTCCTGCAATCAAACTATGGCGTGAAGGTCGAAATCCGTGGCGGCGAAACCCGCCTTCGTCTAACGCGATAACGGCGCGAAGAAATTCTGTAACTGATTTCTCGTGGTTGCGCATCCCTAGTGCATAGGGATGCCACACTTCAACGCTAACGATGCCCCCACCGCTCAGACAGAGCGCCCTGACAGCAAGGGAGCGGAGGGAGCGTGCCCCGCCCATGATCGGCGGTCTGCGTCAACTCCTGGCCATCGCATGCTTGGTCATGGTTTTGCTGCCGGTCGTCTGGGCGGAGGATTCCGAAAAGCAGAGTTTCGATATCCCGGCGGACAACGCCGAGGTAGCATTGCGTCGGTTTGCGGTGCAGTCGGGAAGACAAGTCATCTTCCCGACTGCTTTGGTGGAAGGCATTCGCACGAATCCGGTTTCCGGCGAGTATCGAACGCTAGACGCGCTCGACCGAATGCTCGCAGGTACGCCGTTGCGCGCGACTCAGGACGGGGCCACGGGAGCGCTGGCCATTGTCCGGAATCCTACCGTCGTGCGGCAGGCGGGAGGTGATCTCCCGCAGGCCGCGTCCACTGCACCAACAACCCCCAAACCGAAGAAGACGGAAATGAAGAGTATACGCACCCTCCTGGCTTCGCTCGCCACGATCTTCGTGACGACGAGCCATGCTCAAACTACCCCGGCCGACACGGCGAGCCCGACGGTCTCCACCTCGGTGCAGGCTTCCGACCAGGAGGTCGTGAAGTTGACGCCCTTTGAGGTGTCAGCAACCCAGGACCACGGTTACGTCGCATCAAACTCGATTGCTGGTACCCGGTCCAACACCCCGATCAAGGACATCCCCCTCAACATCCAGGTCTTCACCAGGGATCTCGCTGACGACTTGAACGCCACCACACAGGTCGATCTTGAGAAATACAACGCCTCCCTCGTGAACGGCGGCTTTGACGACCGCTCCGACAACACCATCCAGCAAGCTTACAACGCCTTCCTCTTCCGCGGCTTCATCCAGAACTGGGGACTTCGCGATGGCATCCGCGAATACGATCCGCTTGACACCCAGGGGCTCGCGCGCATCGAGCTCGTCAAGGGTCCAGCTGCGCCGCTCTACGGCCTCACGTACCCCGGCGGCGTGATGAACAACATCACCAAGGACGTCGATTTCACGAGGAATTTCGCCGCCCTGCGCTTTACCACTCAAAGCTTCGGCGAAACTCGAGGGACCATCGACGCCAACTTCTCCGACAAGCTGGCAAATGGCGTGGCCGGCGTCCGCGTCAATCTGGCGAATGCCCAGACCGAAGATGATCGCTCGCACTCAAAGGGCGACGTCCGCTTCGAGCAGGTTAACCTCAACTGGCGGCCGCTGCCGGAGACCGAACTGAAATTCCTCATCGAGTCCGGCTATCGCCAGAAGCCCAACAGCCTTGGCTACTTCAGCACGGGGGAAGTCAACTCGGCGGGAACCTCCCTGAACAACGGTTCGGACATCCCACTGCAGGTCACCCACCCAAACATTCCCTGGACATGGAACTGGTCCGATGGGCGCAACATGCGCTCGCTCGATACAAAGCTCTATCGCGGCACGGTCACGCAATCGATTGGTGACAACTTCAGCGTGACCGGCTACATGCAGTTCTCCGACCGCACTCAGATCGACAGCAATGGCTGGGACGCCGCCGACAACGGCGACGGAGGCGGCAGCGCGGCCGCCTGGGACATGACTTTTGGCACGCTCGGGGAACCGACCACGGGCTGGCTCCACCCCAACACGCCCCAGGAGGTGATCCAGATGGGCTACCACTACCGGGACTGGTGCAACTCCATGCACGCCTACGGCGCAATGGCGAACTACAAACTGGACGTCGGCGACCTGAAGAACACGTTCACCTTCGGGGCAAACGCCTGGTCTGAGTACTTCCTCTCCCACAAAAGCATCCAGCCCGGGGGCACGACCAACCTCATCGACTTCCCGGTTGCGGCCAACATCAGCACCGCCACACCGTGGGCGCCGCCCATCGACTACTATGTGGATTTCGCCGGCGGCTATGACCACGAGAACAACACGAATGACTATTACTTTGCGAACTGGCAGGGCTCAGCGTTTGACAACCGCCTCAAGGTGAACCTGGCCATCAATCACACCCACCTAAAATTGCTGGATTGGGCCTCTGGCACCGCCACGGTCCCGAACGACACCGAGGAATCCAAGAATTCGCCAATGGCGGGCGTCGTATTCGATGTGACCAAGGAGGTCTCCATCTTCGCAGTGCACAGCACCTCCTTGTTCCCAACAACTGACAAGAACTCCTTCCTTGTGGAAATGCCGCCTGTCACCGCGAGCAGCAATGAAATCGGCACCAAGATCGAACTTCTCGACGGAAAGATCAGCGGCACCATCAGCTACTATCAGATCAAGCAGAAGGGCGGCTCGCAAAATGACCCCACGGCCATCAACCAACAGCTCCTGGCATGGGAGAACCTGACCCCGGCGCAGCGGGCAGGCACCACGGAGCCCGCCGCCGGCGATCTGGTGCCCGGAGGCGAGCAGGAGTCGAAGGGTTTTGAAGCCGACTTGGTCTTTCAGCCCACGACCAACTTGCAGGTGTTGTTCTCCTATGCACACAACGACGAGCAGGTGACGTCTGCAATCAACGCCTCCACCATCGGCGAGTCGACGACCGGACACATTAAGGACCAATACTCGATCCTTACCAAGTACACATTCACCGAGAGCGGACTCAAAGGCCTTTCAGCCGGGATCGGTCTTCACGGCGCAGGCCAGTCGTTGCAGGGTTATGTGGGCACCGTCGCCCGCTACAATCCAAGCACCTTCAACCTTGAGGCGTTCGCAGCCTACAAGTTCAAGTTCTTCGGCCTCAACCAGCGGCTCCAGCTCAACGCACGCAACCTGACAAAACAGGATGACTTTGTCGGCTGGAAACCGACCGGCTCGGCAACCATCGTTGCCACCGAGCGCTATCGGGTGCCCACCCCGGTCGTGTTCAGCCTCACTTACGGGATCGACTTCTAAGGTCGCTATTCGCGCGCCAATTGCGCTACGAGAGAGGGGCGTGCAAACGCCCCTTTCTAATTTCGGCATGCAAAACTCGCCGCTTCACCCTCGCAACTGGCGGTCAATCGGCGGCACGGCGCTGGCAGTGGTTGTCACTGCGGCCGCCTGGTATCGCTGGCATGGCCAGTGGCGTCTCGGGGCCTTCCTTCTGGCGGCGTCGCTGTTCGGGCTCGCCCTGGCTCGGCCGCGGACCTTGGCTCCGATCCAGGCGCTGCTTGATCGACTCTCCCACGGATTGGCCGCCGTCGTAACGTGGCTGCTGCTCGGCGCCGTGTTTGCCGTCTGCTTCATCCCTGGACGGCTCGTGTTGGTCGTGTTGCGGCGCGACCCGATGAGGCGCTCGCGGGATCCGGCGCGGGTCAGCTATTGGGAGCCCTTGCAGTGCCCGCGGGATCCTGAGCGCTTCCGGCGTCAGTTCTAGCCCGCATATTTCACAGTTCTTGCCACCGCTGCGGTCACTTATCAGCATGCAACACATCTGCTGGCAGTTGTCACAGGATATGCGGGCTCAGCCCGGATGTGTCGGGCTGCAGACTCGGCCCGAGAGTCGTCAACAGTCAGCACGCAAGCTGTCGAGTGGAGCGTGAAACATCCGGGCTAGGCCATGCGGATTCTTGGAATCAGTGCGTACTATCACGATTCAGCCGCGGCGCTGATTGAGGACGGAGCCCCTGTGGCGGCCGCCCAGGAGGAACGCTTCACACGGGTGAAACACGACGCGCGCTTTCCCCACCACGCCGTGCAATACTGCCTGGCCCAGGGAGGCGGGGCGCCCGACGCAGTGGTCTATTACGAAAAACCGCTGCTGAAGTTTGAGCGCATTCTCAGCACCGCGTTCGCGGTCGCGCCCGCCGGCTTCCGCGCCTTTGCCGCGGCCATCCCAGTCTGGTTGCGCCACCGGCTTTGGATCCCCGTGGAGGTCGAGGACGCCGTGCGCGCCGCCGGCTACGACGTCACCGGCCGCGTCTACTTCGCGGCGCACCATGAGGCCCACGCCGCCAGTGCGTTTTTTCCGTCCCCCTTCGAGCGCGCAGCCATTCTCACCCTCGACGGCGTGGGCGAATGGTCCACTGCCACACTGGGGCGCGGCCGGGGTGCACAGTTGGAATTGCTCAAGGAGCTGCCGTTCCCCCATTCCCTCGGCCTGCTGTATTCCGCCTTTACCGGTTTCTGCGGCTTTCGGGTGAACTCCGGCGAATACAAATTGATGGGACTCGCGCCCTACGGCGAGCCGCATTACCGTGACCTCATCCTGCGACACCTGCTCGATCTGCGCCCGGACGGCTCGTTCAGGCTCAACCTTGAATATTTTTCGTACCTGCGCGGGGAGCGGATGACCGGCGGGAAGTTTGCCCGGCTCTTTGGAGGGCCACCCCGCGCGCCAGACGGTCCTCTCACGCCCCGCGAATGCAATCTCGCCCGGTCGATTCAGGAAGTCACGGAGCTGATTGTTTTGCACATGGCCCGGCACCTTTATCAGGAAACCGGGGAGGAGAATCTTTGCCTCGCAGGGGGCGTTGCCCTCAATTGCGTGGCCAACGGGCGGCTCCTTCGTGAGGGACCGTTCACGCGTGTCTGGGTGCAACCCGCCGCCGGCGACGCGGGTGGCGCACTCGGCGCCGCGCTCGCGTTCCATTTCGGACAGGAGGGCGCCTCCAGGACCTGCGACGGCGTTCACGATGCCATGCAGGGCGCGTTCCTCGGGCCGTGCTTCACCGACAGCGCCATTGCGGAGGTTTTGCGCGAACGCGCCGTGCCCTCCGAGTGTCTGCCCGGACCGGAATCCGTCGCCCGGCGGGTGGCGGAACGGGTGGCTGAGGGCGCAGTGGTTGGCGTGTTTCAGGGCCGGGCCGAGTTTGGGCCGCGGGCGCTCGGCGCGCGTTCGATCCTCGCCGACGCGCGCGCACCGGAGATGCAAAGCGTTTTGAATCTCAAGGTGAAATTCCGCGAATCATTCCGGCCGTTTGCGCCGGCGGTGCTTGCCACTCGCGCCGCCGAGTTTTTCGAACTGCCCGTCCCCTCGCCCTACATGCTCTTTACCGCCCCAGTGCGGCACGAACTCCGCCATGCCCCGGGCACCGATGGGTCGATGTCCGAGCGCCTGCGGCAGGTCCGCTCCGACCTTCCCGCCGTCACCCACGTGGATTACTCCGCCCGCGTCCAAACCGTCGACGAGACGACGAACCCATTTCTCCATCAGGTCCTCAGTGAATTCGACCGGCTGACGGGTTGTCCGGTCATGATCAACACGTCGTTCAATGTCCGTGGTGAGCCGCCCGTCGGCCACCCGCGCGAGGCACTCGAGGGTTTTCTAACGACCGGCCTGGACGCCCTGGCGCTCGGGTCGCACTTCATTGAGAAGCGCACGCTGCCCTCAGGCCTGACGCCCGCCACCGCGTCGCCTCGCCGCTTTGACCCGGACTAAACCGGATGCTCTCATGCGTTCCCTGCAATACCTTTTCCGCTTCCTGCGCGACCTCTGGGCATTTGGGCTCCAGAACAAGCGATGGTGGCTAATACCCGTGGTCGTTCTGCTTCTGCTGATCGCGCTATTCGTGGTCGGTGTGTCCACGATCTCGCCGTTTATATATTCGCTGTTCTGAACGTGACTGCTTCAGCCCTGTCCCCCGGCCGCCGGCGGCTCTTTTCCGCGATCCTCGCTGTGGTCGTGCCTGCATGCCTGCTCGGGGCGCTCGAGGCGGGATTGCGCGTCGGCGGCTACGGGGAATCTCCCCATTTTGCACGGCGGGCGATGCTCGCAAGCGGCGCGACCGTGTGGAGGGAAAATCGCGGCTGCGCGGTGCCGTTCTTTTCTCCGGCCCTTGCGCGCCGTCCGCAGCCGTTCCGCCTGCCGGAGAGAAAAGCGCCGGGCACCTACCGTGTGTTTGTCCTCGGCAGCTCCGCGGCGATGGGGGACCCGGAGCCGTCCTTTTCCCTTGCCCGCGTGCTCTCGGCCATGCTCGAGGCCGCCTGGCCGAGGCAGCGGTTCGAGGTCGTCAACGCCGGCATCACGGCCATCAACTCTAATCTATTGCGCCGGTATGCCGCGGACTGCGCGGAGCTGGAGCCGGACCTCTTCATTGTTTACGAGGGCCACAACGAGGTCATCGGGCCATTCGGACCGGCCGGAGTGTTCGCGCCATTTCTTCAGTCGGACCGCGCGATTGATTTCGCCGTCTGGCTCAAGGGTACGCGCACCGGTCAGTTGTTCAGCGCCGCCCTCCGCGCCGCAACCGGCCGGCGTGGCGCCCCCGCCGAATGGGGCGGAATGCAGATGTTCCTGCGGCAGCAGATCACCGCGGACGATCCGCGCCTGGCAACCGTCCGCCGGCACTTTCGGGACAACCTCCTTGCCATCGCCGGCTGCGCCAACCGCACCGGCGCGACCACACTCCTATGTACCGTTTTGACCAATCAACGCGATTTCGCGCCTTTTCTTTCGCAACACCGCTCCGGCCTCTCTCCGGACGATCTTGCCCGCTGGCAGGCGAATTTTGCCGCTGCCGAAAAGGCCGAAATCAGAAACGACCATCAGGCCGCCGGGCAGGCCTATCGCGCCGCCCTGGCGCTCGATGACCGCTACGCCGAGCTCTGGTTTCGCCTAGGCCGCCTCGCGCTGGCCACCGGCCGCGATGACGAAGCCCGCCCGTTCTTGCAGCGCGCGCTCGACCTGGACACGCTAAGGTTTCGCGCCGATTCACAGCTGAACGACACGATCCGCGACCTCGGCAAGGCGGCGCAGCCGGGCTTAACCGTGGTCGATCTTGCCGCCGATCTCGGTGCAGCCAGCCCGCACGGACTGCCGGGCGATGAGCTGCTCTATGAACATGTCCATTTGACGCTGCGCGGAACGTACGCGGTTGCGCGAGACCTTTTTCCCCGGATCGCCGCCGACTTGGCGCAGCGCGGACTGGCCCACGGACCAGTTCCTGCGCCGATCAGCTACGAGGAACTCCGGCAGCGCCTGGCCTTCACAACCTATGAACAGGCGATGGTGGCGCTTAGCTTGCTCAGCCGTTTCCGGGCCGCGCCGTTCACCGGCCAGTCGGACGGCAGCTTGCGCGTCGCCCGCTGGGAGCGGATTTCGTCCGAGGCCAATGCATTGCTGGCGCGGCCCGACGCGTTGCCCACCATGCGTGCAGTTTATCAGCAAGCCCTCGCGAATTCGCCGAATGATTGGATCCTCGCCCGCAACGCCGGCGCCATGCTGGTCGCGCATCATATGCCCGGCGATGCGCTCCCGCTGCTGCAGCAGGCCGCGGAATGGATTGATGACGACATCGATACCCTCGTCCCGCTCGGATTGGCGCAACGCGCGCTCGGCCATACCGCCGAGGCCGAAACAACATTCGCCCGGGCCCGCAATCTGGAACCCCGTTACCCAGGCTTGCCCGCACCGCTGGCGCGGTGATCTCCCGTCAATGCGCTGCCCAAGGGTTGCGAGCGAAAACATAGGCCACTTCTGACATATGCCTTAAAGGGATCCAGCCATTGGGCTCGGCGGAATCCTCCGACTGCGAAACAGGACGAAAACGGACGGGGTTTGGCCAGTCTCAACCTACCGCCGGCGCGCCTCCGGCTCCGCGGAGGGCGCAACGGCTGGAGTCTTCGGAAGCGCCGCCGGTATCGGGGTAAGATTTGAACCGTCCAGTCACAGCGGCAGCTTGCTGGTGCCAACCCTGAGCCCCGATCCCTCCCGCTGAATCACATAGGTCTGCATCGGCGTTTCGAGAGGGATGATCGGCGGAAGCCCCGAAATCTTGGCGGCCTGATCGGCTTCTTCACGATGGTGCCCCGGCGTGAGGTGGGTTAGAAGAATCAACCGAGGTCTCAGGCAACCGATTATCGCCCGGGCCGACTCGACTGACCGCTCCCGGAACAGGTACCAATTGACGATGAGAACATCGACCGCTTCACTCCTGAGATTGTAGCGCTGGATGGCTGCGAGATTGCTCGGCCCCATGTCGCCCGCGTGCAAGAATCGGATATCGCCGATGGAAAAGATGTAACCCAAGTTGTAAGGGACACGCGGCATGGAGGGCGGGCGCTCCATGTGCTCAAGCGGAACGGCGCGTATGATCAGGCTGCCCAGCTTCAAATCAATCGGCGCGTCGGACGGCGGGACAGCATGGACCCGGCGCCTAACGTCGGCATACCGTGGAAGTGGCTCCATCAGCGAAATTGCCTCGGCAGGAGCGGCAAACGAGCATGACGAATCATTAAGGAGGTGATCGAGCACCACACGTGCTGCGAAATGGTCGCCGTCGTCATGTGTGGCCAAAGCGCAGGTAACTCCGTCAAATGGGGCTCTCGCTTCTTGCAGCCGGCGCAGCGCATCCGCCGAGGGAACTTGGAATATGCCGTAACTTTCGGTGAACATGGAATCGACCAGCACCTTCGCCTCCGGACCTGCAATCAAGACACCCATGTTTGCCACGTAGGTAATTGTCACGGACGCCCTTCGCGTCGATGGAGTGCCTTTCAAAACGCATGCATCTGCCAGATTTTCTTCAGGATCGGCATTGGTGGTGGAGATAGCCAAGGCAGCGGACAGGGCCGTAAATTGCAGAAACGATCGAATAAGACGTCTGTTCATTGTAGAAGCCCGCTCGCGGGCGATTTCGCACCTGGAGATCGCGAGCAGTTTCGACAAGCTCAATGCTCCGAGTCCCCCGACTCTGCTCGGTCCCCCGAGCTTGTCGAACTAGCGTGTCGAGGGGCAAGCTCGCTTCCTACAATTTGCGTTGATTCGGCTTGGTGCCGCCAGAGACCGCTGCTCCATCCGCCCGGCTGCCATCGCTTGCAACCTGCTCAGGATGGGATAGTCGTATCCTTCTTGCGCCAAAAAGGGAACACCCGATGAAGGCTCGTTTCGCAACCGTGACGTGTCCTTCCTGCTTTCAGGAATTCGAGGTGGCCGCGCCGCCTCGGGAGGAATTGCCCACGGAGCTCGATTACGACTGCGAAATCTGTTGCCGACCCATGGTCATCGTCATCGTGGATGATGATGGCGAGATCCGCGCCGAGTCCAAAGGGATCAGCGATTAACGTGGTGCCATGTCTGGACGGCAGAGCGCCCTGATCCGCCAAGGAGATTGAATCCCGTCGAGGCCGGTCGCCGCAGCGGGGACCGCCGGGCTGTCAAACGACGGCGATTTTGACATTAGTTGGAATAACACTGCATTTAGCAGCTCTTATGGCTGTCAACGCTTCTCCGCGTGCCCGGTCGGGTGCGGCGGCGGGCTCAATCCCAAAATCAACGATCAGCCATCATGACCAAATATACGAAGACCATCCTCACGTTCGCAGCAATCGCAGGTCTGTGTGCCGGCTCCGCCCGCGCTCTGGCAGCCGACGACAATCCAGGACAGCCTGCGCCTTCGGAAAACTCCAAGGACAAGGCCTCTTGCAGCGGGAAAAACGGCTGCAAAGGCACGGCCGATACCACAGTCAAGGACTCCAAGGACAAAGCGTCATGCAGCGGCAAGAATGGATGCAAGGGCAAGGCTGACACCTCGATGAAGGATCCGAAGGACAAGGCCTCATGCAAGAGCAAGGCCAGTTGCAGCGCCAAGAAAGACGACAAGACCACGCCTGCCAGTTGACCGGCCGGCGTCAACCAAGCGCACGGAATGGAAACGAGAGAGCAGACCGGGGATGCCCAGGGCATCGTTGGCGACGGTGTTTTCACGCTCCTGGTCGACCGCTATTATGCGGCGCTCTATCGGTTCGCGCTGAGCCTGGCGCGCAACCAGGCCGACGCCTGCGACCTCACCCAGCAGACGTTTTACGTGTGGGCGACCAAAGGCCACATGCTGCGCGACGCAACGAGGGCAAAGACGTGGCTCTTTACCACGCTCTATCGCGAGTTTCTTCGGGGACGGCGGCGCGACACCCGCGTAACCTCGCTCGAAGATCTGCCGACCGGCGAGAACGACGTGGCGGATGAGGAAATCGATCGCGTGCGTCGACTCGATGGCGCCCTCGTGCTTGAGGCGCTCGGGGCGGTGGCGGAAAACTTCCGGACGCCGCTCACGCTGTTCTATCTCGAGGACCTGTCCTACCAGGAGATCGCGGAGACGCTGGGGGTGCCCGTCGGCACGGTGATGTCACGTCTTTCCCGCGGTAAGGATTTCTTGCGCGCGGCCCTGGCAAAACTGGAGCAGAAATCGCAAATCGTTCCGTTCCCCCTGATGCAAAGGAGGCAGGCTCCATGAACAGCGACGAAGCAAAATTCCGGCTGCGCGCATACCGGCCGGGCGGGCGGGACGCGGATAATGCAGCGTTTGCAGAAGCCCTGGCGCTGGTAGAGCGTGATCCGGCGCTCCGCGAGTGGTTCAAGAATGAACAGGCATTTGACGCCGCGGTGACGGCCAAGATCCGGTCCGTCGCGGCCCCACTGGAGCTGCGTGCAGCGATTCTCGCCGGGGCCCGGATTGCGCCGCGGCGCCGTCTTCGATTCGGACCGGCCTGGTGGGCAATCGCCGCAGCGATTGTCCTGGCGTTCACGTGGAGCACCTTCTTTCGCCAGCCCGCACAGGCCGGATCGCTCGGCGAATTTGCAGGCTTTGCGATCGACGATCTGCGAAATGGTCATCACGGGGGACATGGCGCTGCCTTGAGTGCGCTTCAGGCCATGCTTGCGAATCCCTCCACCCATCTGGCCCGCGGTCTGCCGGTGGATTTTGCACAATTGAAGAATTCCGGATGCCGGACGCTCACGTTCGCGGGCTGCGACGTGCTGGAGATTTGCTTCCAGCGCGCAGGCATTGAATTTCATTGCTATATTCTGCCCCGGGCCGGCCCGGGTGCCGCCGGGACACCCTACCACCTCGCATCGAACGGCATGAACGCAATCGCGTGGAACGACTCCCATTACACCTACGCGGTCGTCGGTACGGCGGGTGCGGAGGCGATCAACCGCCTGCTGTAGGTCGCCTGCACAGCTGGATCTGCTGACCTCTCCGATGAAAAGGACCCGCGTTCTCATCACGTGAAGGCGCGGTGCCTCGCGCCAGTTCATTCCGCCGGTCGACACGGCGCTTCCGGTGCGAACCGAGTGCCCGCCGCCCAAGGAAAGGAAATCTCGTGATCGTTCCCGCCAGGGAAATCATTCGCCCCGGGATCCCATTGGCGCCCGGAGGCCCAAACACGCCCCCCGTGATTCGCGCAAGCCGGAACGATGCCGATTGCACGGACGCGGAATAGCGCGGCTGGATCAGCATCAATCGTGCTCCGCGCAAACAGGACCTCAAACGCCTGTGCGCGGCCGCGAGTCGCCCGGCGGCGGAATGCGGTTCCCAAGCTTGACCGGCAGAGGGTAAACCTTGTTTGGCTCTTCAAACGGACCGTTTCGCGTTGCGCCTGGCAGCGCGTCGCCCCGGGTCGGGCGCAAGGTCTTCGCCAGCGCCAGATCCCGGCCGGCCGGAACCGACCTGATGCGCTTCATTTCACGGACTGCTTCGGCAAGCACGGGGCTGCTGAACACATGCCCCGGTGTTTCAGGCTCGAATCCGGCAAGGGCGAGGGCGCGCCTAACTTCCGGCGCCCGCATAAAATACTTCCAGCAAAACCCGCTGCGCAGGTTCTCCACCATCGCAAGCGTGATCCCCACATCAATTCCGATGACGTCTTTCGATACCCAACCAGTCTGTGGATTGAAGGCGTCGGCGAATCCGTATCGCCCCCACACCCGCGCTCCTCCGACCTGCAGCATCCTTCGCAAGTCCTGCAGACATTCCTGCGGGGCAAACGGGAGCGAACCGCCCGGAGCACAGGGGACCAGCGTGCCGTCCAGCCTGTCCGTCGCTCCCTCCGGGCCGCCCCAATTGATGTAGCCACGGGCGCTGTCCGAAGCCGTCAGGCCCCACAGATCGCTCGACCAGCGGCTGAATCTGGTCGACAGCGTCGCACTCCATTCGCGCTGGGCAAGCGTAGCGTCGACCGAGTTTTCCCAATAATCCAGATACTTGTCGTGCTTCCCGCGAAAATCGAACCAGGCGTGCGAATACTGGTGGGTGAACAGCGCCGGGGAATCGACATACGTGTGCGCTCCAAAAACCGTCACCGGTTCGCGCCTCCACGCGCCCCAACATTCCGCAGGCAGGGACTTCGCCGGCGCTCCGATCCCGAGCAGGTACAACCCGAGAAGCTCGCTGTAGCTGTTCCACCGATGGGGCAGAAAACCCGTTTCGGGCTGCCATCCGTGGGAAAGCGTCACGCCGCCGTTCAACGCCCAGGCCCAGTCGATCCGCCCGTAAATACGATTCACAAGCAGGGTCACCTCCGGATTCTTGAGAAACTCGCGCGCCAGGAGCGCCCCCTGGAGAAACAGGGCGGTGTCAATGGTCGACGCTTCGCAGCGCCATACGCGCGCTCCGTTGTGAAAGTCGATGAAATGGTAGATCCACCCGTGTTCATTAGCGACAGTCCGATCGACCGTGCGAAGAACCGCCAGCACACGCTGCGTCGCCACGTCCTTGTCGAGCCAGCCGCGATCGGCACCGACACACCAGGCGGTCAGTGCAAAACCCGAAGCTGCGATGCTGGCCGGCGCCCGGCTTGCCGAGCCGTCAGAGGGCGCGCG
>Ga0181528_10000893_pt1 | contig 19340 bp, 12 predicted proteins | sample PEATcosm2014_Bin_47_FD_119742 | JGI IMG/M metagenome (GOLD analysis project Ga0181528, IMG submission 119742) | Peatland microbial communities from MTU Mesocosm Facility, Houghton, MI, USA - PEATcosm2014_Bin10_10_metaG | ecosystem: Environmental > Terrestrial > Soil > Wetlands > Peat | place...
AAAGTGTCAACTGTAAGCCCCTGTTCACGCAGATGTTGTGCGATGGTTTCCAGGTATTGTTCGCCCGCTTCGGTTTCCGCCGTGGAGGCCGCTTGCCCGTACACCTGGCTGGTGACGCCCTCCTCCACGTGCAGCACGTAGATCCTGGCGTCGTGCATTCGGCCCATGGCTGCCGCGTGGCTCACCGCCATGCGATCGAGATCCGTATGGTCGATGGTTACCAGGATGCGGCGATAGACCAGGGGCGCGGCCTCCGCCGCGGTTTCCGGCAAGACCACCGGAGCGCGTCCGTATCTCCAGCGGCTGCCGAGCGGCTGGAACAGAATCCAGAACAGCAACAGTGTCACGGCGGCGACGGTGGGAATCGTTGCCAGCCGGATGGCCGTTGCCCACTTCCCTGAATTGCCCATCCATGCGACCAGGGCCTGTCCCACCAGCCAGAAGTTGAGTCCGAGAATGACCGCGGCGCAGGTCCACGAAAGCAGCTTGACCCAGGCGCGGTTGGCAAACGAACCCATTCGGCGGGGGTCGTTGGTGAAATGGATCAGGGGGATCACGGCAAATGGCAACTGCATGCTGATGATCACCTGGCTCAGCAGCAACAGATCGAGGGTGGAACTGTCGCCCATGAAACGGATGGTCAGGGCTGCCGGAATAATGGCAATGGAACGGGTGATCAAGCGGCGCAGCCACGGCCTCATGCGAAGGTTGAGGAAACCTTCCATGATGATCTGACCGGCGAGGGTTCCCGTGAGCGTCGAGGACTGTCCGGAGCAGAGCAGAGCAACGGCGAAGATTACGCCGGCGAGGGTGGTGGAAAGCAGCGGCACGAGGAGTTGCTGCGCCTGTTGAATTTCGGTGACCACGATGCCGTGCTTGAAGAACACCGCGGCGGCCAGCACCAGGATGGCGCAATTCACAAACATGGCGCCGTTGAGCGCCACAACGGAATCGATGAAGTTGAACTTGCAGGCCACGCGCTTCGATCTTTCATCGTGGCCGATGGTCCGCGTCTGCACCAGCGCGGAATGCAGGTACAGATTGTGCGGCATCACGGTTGCACCCAGGATCCCGATGGCGAGGTAGAGGGTGTTGCCGTTAAGCCGCGGGACAAGACCCACGAAAATGTCGGTCCATACCGGCTTCGCCCAGAAGACTTCGATACAGAAGCAGGCGGCGATCACGGAGATCAGCGCCAGAATGAATGCCTCGATGGTGCGGATCCCGAAGCTTTGGAAGGCCAGCAACAGCAGCGTGTCGGCGCCGGTGAGGATGACTCCCAGGAGCAGCGGAATGTGGAACAGCATGTTGAGCGCGATGGCCGCGCCCAGCACTTCGGCCAGGTCGCAGGCTGCAATCGCAATTTCGCAGAGCCCCCACATGGCGAGCGTGACCGGCCGCGGATATGTTTCCCGGCAGGCCTGCGCCAAATCGCGTCCGGATACGATTCCCAGCCGCGCGGCCAGGGTTTGCAGCAGAATGGCCATGCCGTTCGACATGACCAGCACCCAAAGCAGACGGTAACCGAAGCGGGCGCCGCCTTCCAGGTCGGTGGCCCAGTTGCCCGGGTCCATATAGCCCACGCTGACCAGATACGCCGGTCCGGCGAAAGCGAACAGGCGCTTCCAGAAGGAGAGCTGCGACGTACCGACGCTGGAATGCACGTTCGCCAGGGAACGCGTGTCGGGCGTCGATTCGGTCGGGCTTGCCATCGAACTTAACTATAGTTAAGCAGTTGTGGCAAGGGAAGTCAACATCGGGGCGCAGATCGAATTCGCAATCAAGGCCGGTCTTCGGCAGCGGAGAATCGCCCGCGCCCCGGTACTGCGGAGGCAGGTCTTCCGCCGCGGCCGGCGTTCAGCGGAAGCGTATCGCCGGGAGCGCAACATCTCTGCGAAGCGAGCGTCAAGCCACTTGCAGCACGGGTGCAACGAAATTAGGATATTCTCCCGTGTCGCCGACACGGACGCATCGGCGGCTTGCAGGACTAGCGCAGTTCGCTGACGGCTTGCCGCTGCGTGATGGCGAGCATACCGGAACTGCTGGACGGGCATATGACCTTGGAAGTGGAATGCCTGGACCGGTTGTACCTGAACGGCTACATCGGCCCGCTGGCGGCTTCGGGTGGGTTGATCACTTTCATTGGGGAACAACTGGGCAAGCCGATTCCTTCGCCGGCCGTGCCGGGGGCAAGTGACGGAAAAGTTCCGCGAGGCCGTGAAGGCCATGACAGAACGCCAACACGTTCCCCTCTACCAGTTCAACCACCAAGAACGGAAGGATGTCTTTGCCAATGGCGTGACGCAGGAAAAGACGCAGGCTTTCCAGGGCAAAAAGGTGGATGGGCAGTTCTGGTTCACGCGCGACTACGGCTGGTCGGAGGACCCGCGCCTCCAGCCGCGAGAAGGCCGGCGAGAAAACAGCACGGCTGGCCTTGCCACTGGCCGTTCTGAAAGGCCTCGAAGGGTTCGCTCCAATTCAGAATCAACTCGCAATAGCTATCCGCAACGATGCGCTGCGGCGTGGCGTCCTCAGCGTCATGTTCCAGGATGCTGCAGGCCGGGCGGCGCTGGGATCTCGCGATAATGAATCACTTGGGTATGATTGCTCGAACTATCGGCCCCCTGCCGGCGGCGAATAGATTTGCCGAGAAATAGTCACTGCAAACCTTGTATTCTTACTGAGAAGTGCTACGCTTAACTGGCGGATCAAACCGGCTGCGTGGTTTCTTTTCTCGCCGCCTGGTGGCGCTGCTCTTTCCGCGGATTGCCTTCCGCTGAAAGTATCGGACAGATTATGAGTCCTCCTAATCCGAGCAAGACAATTTTGTTTGCCTATGGGAATGGAGGCTTTCACAAATTCGTTGCGGCCTTGCTGTCCGCCCCTGGGTACAACCTCATTACCGCACGCAACGGGGCAGACGCGCTGCATAAAGCCGGCGTCTTCGACGGCGCGATTCACCTGCTCCTGGCCGGAGTTGAACTGCCGGGAATGACGGGCATGGAACTGGCGATTCAACTCAACCGGCAAAGACCCGATACGAAAATTCTGCTGATCTGCGGGCTCGATTCCGGAATCCTGATACTGGAGAAAGATTGGCAATTTTTGCCGCATCCGCTCATGGCGGACCTCCTCCAGGGCAGGATCCGGGACCTACTGAGTGAGCCGGAGCCGCCGGACGCCGACTCGCCCGTCCTCTCTGCAACGCGCCAAATTTCCCCCGGAGGCGCGAGTTCCGCCAAGACCGTTCTCCTTGCGGGAGGTAAGGGCATCCGGCAATCGCTTGCGCTGGCGCTACGAAACAACGGCTGGCATCTTATTGGGGCAGGAAGCGGTGCCGAGGCGCTACAGAAGGCCGGTGAGTTTGCCGGGACCATTCACCTGCTTGTGGCAAACCTCGATATTGCCGATATGACGGGAACCGAATTGGCACAACGCCTGAATCAGAAACGGCCCGACACGAGAATCCTCCTGGTGTCGACAATAGACTCAGGCACGATCATCCTGGACCGTGGCTGGCATTTCTTACCAGTTCCATTTGAAGCTGGCATATTACAGCAGAAAGTACTAGAGATACTAGAAGAATCAGAACAATTGAGCTCGACGCATGCTCCCGCCGCATATGTCCGCACTGGGTTCGAGAAACTCACCAATCGGGAAGTCCAGATGCTCGAGCTGATTGCCGCCGGAAATGGCACCAAACAAGCCGCCGCCCTACTGGGGATCGCCTTCAAAACGGCCGTCGGACATCGCTCCAGCCTGATGAAAAAGCTGGACATTCACGATACAGCCGGGTTAGTTCGTTACGCCATTCGCGCGGGTCTCATCCATTCATGACGTCCCTACAGGGCAAAGACCCTAATTGACACGCTACATATTTCGGGTAAAAACTTACAAATAACTGCGGATTCTAACCAGTTAAATTCTAGCGTTTCTATTTGCCGACAAGCGGCCCTCGTGAGGACAGTGGGCGGCTTGAGAAACGGGGCGGCGTACCCCCTACCATGGGCAACCTGCTTAGTTAGGAGTGGTTCCACAATGAAAACGATACTCGTCCTGGAAGATGAGCCGTCCCTTATGAAACTATTGCGGCATGCGCTGCGAGACTGCCGCGTGATCGAAGCCGCCACAGCGGAAGAAGCCCTGCTGCTCTTCATCGATCACGATTACCTGGTGGACGTTCTGGTTGCCGATCTGATGTTACCGTCAAAATCGGGGGCGCAGGTGGCTCTCCATTTCCGCTCCAGGATTCCAGACTTGCCGGTGATTTTGACGTCCGGTTATCCGGTGAGCAGTTGGACGGAACGGGACTCCGCCGATCTGCGGAGGCTTGGCCAGCCGGTGGCAGTCCTTCAAAAACCATTTACGGGCCACGAGCTGTTGGACGCGATAGGCGACCTCACCGGATGCCCTCCAGGCTGGAAAGCGAGAATCGCATGAAGCGGGATCGAACCGAAAATTTGCTGGACCTGGCCGGAATCATTTCGGAACTGCGCGGCATGGAGGCACGAATCGCGGAAATAATCCTCATCCTGGAGCGGTCTCAACTCGCCACCAGCGAATCCGATACGAGACCACTGTCCTTCCCCGCGATGCAGAATCAACGCGCACAAACTTCGGCCGCACCTGCGCCTGGAATCCGCGATAAGTCCCAGTGTCGACGGGTGCGCCAATGAATGCAGGCCCCGGAAATCCCCTTCATATCGCAGATGGCGCGGTTCTGTCCGTGAGCTCCGAGCCACACTTCCACGCCAGCCTGGAGCGCATTCTTCGCGGATCCGGCTGGGACGTATTCAAAAATCATACACTCGCGTCATCGTTCCCCTCCTTAGAGGACAGGACCATTTCAATTGTGATTTGCGAGGACAATCTGTTTCCGGGGACGTGGCGAGAGCTGCTGAGGCATGTTTTGCAGATGGACGATCCGCCGCTCCTAATCGTGGCCGCGCGGCTGGCAGACGAACGGTTGTGGGCCGAAGCTTTAAACCTGGGAGCCCATGATGTGCTGGCCACACCGTTCGACGCCACTGAAGTCATCCGCATCGTGGGGATCGCCCGGCAACGTTGGCGGAACGCGCGTGCTCTCCGTTGCGGCAGGGGCGAAGCGGCCATGGCTGTAGGAGCAACCGGATGAGGGCAATCATTTTGCCGGATGAAGTACTCAAACCGCTCGAAAAGCGATTCGGACCGGTCGTGCGGCGAATGCGTTCCTGGAATTCGGATGGTACTTTCGGCTATGAAAGCGTTGCCGCTTTCAAGAGGGCGGCGGAAGCGCTGGAGGATCCCGATCTGCCGCGAGCGAGCTTTCACCTAAACGGCATGCTGGAGCAGGCCAGGGCGGTGATCGATCAGATCGCTGCCGCGTATCGCGAACGCACTTCCTTTTGAGTGCGGTTACCGGCTATCCCCGCGCGGCGGGCGTGCATCGATGCGATCAGCCGCGTGGGTGCGCACCCGCCTCGTCCGCTGCGTGCCGAAATCGCCGAACTTCTTCACGATCGTCTCCGATGCGGTCCCGCAAGACTCTTTCCACCATCTTTTTCACGGTTGGATTGAGTCTCCGCCAGGGCATGAGGTGTGCGACACACAAGTGGAGGTTTGCCGGCCGCGACTTGAGCCGAAGGCCGAAGGATCGCAGCTTGGTTTTATCGGCGTTGATCGGCGTTCATCAGCGGCCAATATGTTTTCTTCTCGACCCAGCGCGAAAATCACGACCAAATATGGGTCGCAGATGAACGCAGATGAACGCCGATAAGCAGCTGACAATGAGATTGGCTCAAGTTCGGGGACGAAAAGATCTTGCAGCTTCTCGCCGCCCTCCACCTTTGTGTCGCGCACCCCAGAGCATGGGGTGCCCCCATCTCCTTCAAAACATGCGCTACCATTACCGTTTTACGGGGCCACCATCATGTTCATGGCGGTTAGCGAATGAAAGTTACGTTCTGGGGTGCGGCCGGCGAGGTTACCGGCTCGATGCACCTGGTGGAATCGGGCGGCAGGCGTTACCTGCTGGATTGCGGCCTCCATCAGGGTCGGCGGAAAGACGCCGGCCGCAAGAATCGCGAACTGCCATTTTCCGGCTCCTCGATCGACGCGGTGGTGCTTTCGCACGCCCACATCGATCACAGCGGCAACCTGCCCACCCTGGTGAATCACGGCTTCTCGGGGCCGATTTACTCCACCTCGGCGACCATAGATCTATGTGGCTGGATGCTGCGCGACACCGCCCATATCCAGGAAAAGGACGCCGAATTCCTGAACAAACGCAGCGAGCATCGAAAATCGCGCGGACTGGCGGACGGCCTGGTGGTGCCGCTCTACACCATGGCCGATGCCGAGCGGACGCTGCCGCTGTTTCAGCCCGTGGGCTACCACTCGCCGCAGAACCTGGGGCCGGAGCTGATGTACGTGCCCTACGATGCCGGCCATATCCTCGGCTCGTCGTGCGTGGTGCTGCACGAAGATTCAGACGGCCGGCGCGTGCGGCTGGCTTTTTCGGGCGATGTGGGACGGCCGAACCTGCCCATCATCCGCGATCCCGAAACGATGCCGCCGGCCGAATACCTCATCATGGAAAGCACCTACGGCGGCCGCCTGCATAAGGACATCAGCCACGTCAAGAACAAACTTCGCGACGTGGTGAACCGGACCGCGGGCCGCGGCGGCCGCATCATCGTTCCCGCCTTCGCGGTGGGGCGGACGCAGCAGCTGGTGCTGCTTCTCCATCAGTTGGCCAACGCGAAACAAATTCCCAACATCCCGATCTTCGTCGATAGTCCGCTGGCGCTGAACGTCACCCAGGTGCACCGCGACCATCCGGAATGCTTCGACGAGGAAGCTCGCGAGTATCTGCGTCGCGGCGAAGACCCCTTCGGCTTTCAGCGCCTGCAGTACGTGCGGGACGCGGAGGAGTCTAAGAAACTGAACGATCTGCACGGGCCGTTTGTGGTGATTTCAGCCTCGGGGATGTGCGAGCAGGGGCGGATTCTGCACCACCTGCGAAACAATATCGAGGACCCGCGCAACACGGTCCTGGTAACCGGTTTCATGGCGCAGGACACGCTCGGCCGTAAGCTGGTGGAGAAGTGGCAAGAGGTCCTGATCTTCGGCGAGCCCATGCGGGTTCGGGCGGAGATTGCGAGCCTGGATGAACTGAGCGGCCACGCCGACCAGCGGGAACTGCTACATTGGTTCGAGCCGCTTACGCCCAGCCTGCGGCAGGTTTTCCTGGTGCACGGCGAACCGGAACAGGCCCGGACGCTTGCCAGGTTGATCGAGTCCGGCTTCGGTTTACAAGCGGTTGTGCCGTCCCCGGGGCAGAGTTTCGACCTGAATTAGACGTAACCGAAAGAGCGCCCGGCGCCATCTATACTGAGAGAAGATAAGGAGCAAGCAGTGAGTTCACCTATGTATAGCGAACCGCAGCAGCGGTCGGGAATGGCAACCGCCCTGGTAGCCGGGGCGATGATCGCCCTTCTGGCGGCCGTCATCTACCTGTTCGTGCAGATGGATCACCTGCAGACGGACCTGGCCAAGATGAAGGAGCAGTTCAACAACGAATTGACCACCCAGAAGGATGCGTCGTCACTGGCGACGGCCTCTCATCAGAAGCGCATCGACACCCTGAAAGACGAGTTGGAGGCCACGCGGGCGCAACTGAGCAGTGAGACGAAGCAGCTCTCGGCCCAGGCAAAGCTGGAAGCCAGCGCGCATGCCGACGCGATCACCAAGCAGATTGCCGCCGAAGAGGCGCAGTTGAAGCAGGCGCAGGCTGCCCAGGCGGCCGAAATCGGCGACGTGAAGCAGTCCGCCAACGCCGCCAATGCGAAGATCGCCGATGTCTCGACGGACGTAGGCGGAGTGAAGACCAATCTGAGCGCCACCCAGGCCGAGTTGGAGAAGACCATCGCCGCGTTGAAATCGACGCAGGGAGACCTGGGAGTGCAGAGCGGTTTGATCGCCACCAACGGCAGCGAGTTGGCCGCGCTGAAACTGCGGGGCGAGCGGAACTACGTGGATATCAAGCTCGGCAAGACGAAAAAGCCCGTGAAGTTCGCCGACATCACGCTGATGCTCAAGAGCGTGGACGCCAAGAAGAACAAGTACACCGTGGAAGTGATGGCCGACGACAAGCTCACCGAGAAGAAGGATAAGAACATCAACGAGCCGGTGCAGTTCTATACGGCCAAGGGCGGCCACATCCCTTATGAAATAGTGATCAATCAAGTCACCAAGAACGAGATTGTGGGTTACCTGGCGACGCCCAAGGTTGAGGCAACACACTAATTCCCGCGCCGGCGGACCGAGACGAATCTTCGAACTCCTCCGTCGTGGAATTTTGTCTGAGCCCGTTTTCGTGGCGAAGCCACTTCTTGCCTTGCGGCTATGAGACCCCTCGCGACCCGGCAGACTGAAAGTCTTGCGCCACATCTCGGCCCAAAAAATAGCGGGGAACGCCTGCGCTACGCACTACACTAGATGGCATGGCGTACGCACTGAAGCGCCGCAAGGCGATTGCGTTCGAATTTGTGCTCGATGCGCTTTCGGCGATCGAGCCGGTAACGCGGCCCATGTTCGGCTGTCTGGCCATCTACTCCGGGCGCAAGATCGTCCTCATTTTGCGCGACAAAGGCGGCCACCAGCCCGATAACGGCGTCTGGCTGGCGACCACCCTCGAACATCACGAGAGCTTGCGCGGCGATTTCCCAAACATGCGGTCCATCAGCGTTTTCGGACCGGAGGTTACCGGTTGGCAGGTGTTGCCGGCTGACGCGCCGGATTTCGAGGAGTCGGCGATGCGCGCCTGCGAACTGATAATCGCCAGGGATCCACGCATCGGGAAAGTGCCAAAATCGAAGAAACGGAAGAAAACATGAAAGAGCCCCCATTTATTCCCACCCGGGAAGCGTTGAGCACGGTAGCGCGCGACCTGCGATTTCATCCGAGTACGGCGGCGAATCCGCAGCGGCTCACGGCCGCGCAGGTGGAGGCGTTCAATCGTGACGGGTATCTCACGGGGATCGGCATCTTCGGTGCGCAAGAGATCGCCGATATCCGCCGGTACTTCGATGAACTGCTGGCGCGCACGCTGGCCGCGGGCGCCGACAGCTACTCCATCAGCACGGCGCACATGCGGCATGGGCGCGTCTACGATCTGCTTACCGACGGGCGCATCGTGGCGTACGTGAAAGATCTGCTCGGCGAAGATGTGATCGGTTGGGGATCGCATTTCTTCTGCAAGATGCCGGGCGACGGCAAGCGCGTTTCGTGGCATCAGGACGCGAGCTACTGGCCGCTCACGCCGTCGAAGGCGGTGACGGTCTGGCTGGCGATCGACGACGCCAGCGTGGAGAACGCCTGCGTGCGCTTCGTCCCCGGGTCCCACTGGTTCGGCCATCTGACTTATTCGCTGACGGAGAACGACGAGGGCAACGTGTTGAACCAGGTCGTGAACGTGGAGAAGCTCGGCGCGCCGTTCGACAACCAACTCGCCGCGGGGCAGATTTCCATCCACAGCGATCTGCTGGTGCATGGGTCGGAAGCCAACACCTCGACGCGGCGGCGGTGTGGGTTGACGCTGCGCTACTGCCCGGCGGATGTGCGCGCCGAATTGGGCTGGAACGGCAAGGGCGTGGTGGTCAGCGGGTGTGATCCTTGGGGCCACTGGGCGAATCCGGCACGGCCGGAAATGGAATAATCGCTGGCATAATAAGTGTATGGTTTTGGCGGTCCGAATATTGGCGCTGGGCTTGCTCTGCGGCGCGCTGGGCCTGGCTCAGAACGCCGGGACGCCGACGCTGCCACAAGGACTGCAGGTGGACGTCAAGGCCCTGATGGTGCGCGGCGTGGAAGCTTACAACGCCGGCAAGAACGAAGTGGCCGAGAAGATTTTTCGCCAGGCCGCCGAGGCCGGCGAGGTGGAAGCCATGATGTACCTCGGTGTGATGTACGGCACCGCACGGGGAGTTCCGCGGAATTATGGAGCCGCGCTGAACTGGTTCCTCAAGGCGGCCGATGCCGGCAACGGGCAGGCGATGTGCAACGTGGGAATCCTGTACTACCAGGGCGTGGGCCTGCCGAAGAACTACGTCGAAGCAATGCGCTGGTTCATCAAGTCGGCGGTCACCGGCAATACCGAAGCGATGTTCAACGTGGGTGTGATGCTGCGCGACGGGCTCGGGCTCCCGCCGAACTACCAGGAAGCCATGAAATGGTTTCTCAAGGCCGACGCCGGCGACAGCGCCGCGACCAACGCCATCGGCGTGCTGTATCAGGAGGGCAAGGGCGTGGACCGAGACTATGGCGAGGCCATGACGTGGTATAAAAAAGCGGCCGACGCGGGTAATGCCACCGCGATGTACAACATCGGCGTGCTCTACGAGAATGGGTTCGGCGTGCAAATGGATACGGGCCAGGCCATCGAGTGGTATCAGAAAGCGGCCGCCGGGAATAGCGAAGACGCAAAAGCGGCATTGAAGAGCCTGGCCGCCAGGAATTGACCGCTCCCTCACGGTCGCGGCTTCCATGAGAAGGCCGGCCTCTGTCAACCGAAAAAGTTTCGCGGACAGTGGGCCGCGAGCTTGGTGATGCCTGGCCGCCGATGCCCCTGACGGTGTATGAGGCAGCGCCTCATGCGCGCGACAGCGCGCCCTCCCGATCGCCCGATCTTTTCGTTTTTGCCCGAATGGTTCGCCGCCCGATTGTCATATACGCCAGAAGTATCGCCATGCTTCCATCCCCCCTCTTCGGCTGTCGCCACAGTGCCCTTGGTGTTCAGGATGCGAGGGGTCGGCTGATCGATTTGGGACGCATTCGCCGTGGGCAAGCCGGCGCCTGGCCGGGCCGGGGCACGAACTGATCGTAGCCAACGCGCACAAGGTGAAATTGATCACGCAGAACGTGCGGAAGAACGGCCTTATAGACGCGCGGCAGTTAGCGCGGCCGTGGGGAGCAGGCACGCCTAGACATGGCGACGACCCGGGCGCGGGCGGAGAATAAGCCGGTCTCCTTTTTGCGACTCATCGAGTGCGCTTATTGGGAGCTTACCGCTCCCGCCGAGGGAGGCCGGCCTTCTCGTACCATCTCGGAAAGCGTGGTATACGGCTTACCGACTTCCTGGGCATCCACCACCGCCACCGCCGCCACGTGGACAATGTCGTTCACTTCCGAGCCGCGCTGCAGCACGTGCACCGGTTTGCTTAACCCCGTAAGCAGCGGGCCGATCAGTTCGCAGCCGCCGATGCGCTGCAGCAGCTTGTAGGCAATGTTGCCCGCTTCCAGATTGGGGAAGATGAGCACGTTGGCGCCCCCTTTGAGCGTACTGAACGGGTACGTCTCGTCGATAATCTGCGGTACCACGGCAGTATCGGCCTGCATTTCCCCATCGATCATCAGGCCAGGCGCGCGCTTCCGCACCAGGTCCACCGCGTGGCGGACCTTATCGGCTAGAGGGTGGCGCGTGCTGCCGAAGTTCGAGAACGACAGCATGGCGACGCGCGGTTCCTGGCTGAATCGCCGCGCTTTTTCAGCGGTCATGATGGCGATTTCCGCCAGTTCTTCGGCGTTGGGGTCGATATTGACCGTCGCGTCAGCCAGGAAATAGATGTCGCCCTTGGGCGTGATGAGCACATAAACACCGGATACGCGGCACAACTCCGAGCGCACTTCGATCACCTGCAGCGCCGGCCGGATGGTATCGGGATAATGCGTGGTCAAGCCGCCGATGAGAGCGTCGCCATGGCCCAATCTCACCATCACGCTGCCGAAGGTGGTATGGTTGAGCAATGCCTGCTCGGCCTCATGGCGCGTGATCCCGCGGCGCTGCCGCAGGCTGTAAAACTCCTCCACGTATTCCGCGAACCGCGGCGATTTCCGCGGCTCGACAATTGCCACCTTGTCGAGGTGAAGGTGCAATTCCTCAATCTGCTCGCGAATTCTCTTCTCGTTGCCGAGCAGGATGGGAACGGCGATCGATTCGTCCATCAGGATCTGGCAGGCGCGCAGAATCTTGCCCTCTTCGCCCTCCGTGAAAACCACCCGTTTCGGTTCTTTCTTGGCCTTGTGAATCATGCCGCGCATCACATAATTGGCTTGCCCCAGGCGGCGTTCCAAATCCTCGCGGTATTGCTTGAGGTCCACCGGCTTTTGCGCCACCCCCGTCTCCATCGCAGCCTGCGCCACGGCGGAAGCCTCCCAAATCAGCACCCGTGAGTCGAACGGTTTGGGGATGATGTATTCGCGCCCGAATTCCAGGCGGTCCACGCCATAAGCTCGCAGCACCGAATCGGGCACGTCTTCCTTGGCGAGGGCCGCCAGCGCGCGCGTGGCGGCCAGTTTCATCTCGTCGTTGATGGTGGTGGCGCGCACGTCCAGCGCTCCGCGGAAAATAAAGGGAAATCCCAGGACGTTGTTAACCATGTTTGGAAAGTCGGACCTCCCGGTGGCCATGATGGCGTCCGGCCGCGTCTTCAGCGCGAGATCGTAAGCGATTTCGGGGTCGGGATTGGCGAGCGCGAAGATGATCGGGTCGGGCGCCATCTTGCGAATCATCTCGGGAGTAACAGAATTGCCTTTCGACAGGCCGAAAAAGACGTCGGCGCCCTCCATGGCTTCTTCCAGCGTGCGCAGTTTGGTGTCCACCGCGAAGCGCGCTTTGTATTCGTTCATGCCCTCGGTGCGCCCGGAGTAGAGCACGCCCTTGGTGTCGCACATGACGATGTTTTCGCGGCGCACTCCCAGCCGGACGTAGTGTTCGGCGCACGAAATAGCGCTCGCCCCCGCGCCGTTGAAGAGTACCTTGACCTCACCAATCTTCTTGCCGACAATTTCGAGGGCGTTCAGCAGGCCGGCCGCGGAGATGATGGCGGTGCCATGCTGATCGTCGTGGAAGACCGGAATTTTCATGGTCTTCTTGAGCGTCTCCTCGATATGGAAACACTCCGGCGCCTTGATGTCTTCCAGGTTGATGCCGCCGAAGGTGGGCTCGAGAATCTGGCAGGTGCGGATCACTTCGTCGGCGTTTTCGGTGTCGAGCTCGATATCGAAAACATCGATGTCGGCGAACCGTTTGAAGAGCACGCCCTTGCCCTCCATCACGGGCTTGCCGGCCAGCGCTCCGATATTCCCCAGGCCGAGGACCGCGGTGCCGTTGCTCACCACGCCCACGAGGTTGGCCTTAGCGGTGTAAGAATAGGCGAGCGACGGATCGCGCTCGATCTCCAGGCAGGGTACGGCGACCCCGGGGGAGTAAGCCAGGCTGAGGTCGCGCTGGGTGCGGCAGGGTTTGGTGGGAACTACCGAGATCTTACCGGCCGGTGGCGCGGAATGATACTCCAGCGCATCTTCGGGACGAATCGACATAGAGATACCCCGATTATATGATTTGTCCGCGGCGCGGTATGTTTGAGGCTATATGATGCCGCGGATTATGGTTCTCCTGTTATGCGCCACGAGCGCTCATGCGCAATCTCGCTTCTTCAATCGAACGGTCACGTCGAATGGAGTGACCTACCGCTATGTCGTCTCAGTACCCTCGGATTGGAGCGCCGGCCGCAACTGGCCGATCATTTTATTCCTTCACGGCTCCAATGAGCGCGGCGACGACGGTGTCGCGCAGTCGAAAGTGGGGCTGGCTCGTGCCGTGCGGGAACATCCCGAGCGCTTCCCGGCGATTGTAGTGATGCCGCAATGCCGGCCCGAGGATGCCTGGACTTCTCCTGCCATGGAAGCGCAGATCCTGGCGGCGCTCAATGCGAGCATGCAGGAATTCCATGGCGATCCACGGCGGACCTACCTCACCGGCTTTTCGATGGGAGGTTATGGCACATGGGCGCTCGCGGCCGGCTACCCAACCCGATTTGCCGCAATGGTCGTAGTATGCGGCGGGATTCAGTGGCCGACCCCTCAAAAGATAGCGAACGAGGAACCGTACGCGGCCGTCGCCCGGAAGGTCGCCGGGATTCCGGTCTGGGTTTTTCATGGCGAAGTCGACCGCAACGTTTTCGTTTCGGAATCCCGGGAGATGGTGAAGCTGTTACGAGGGTTGCGTGCGGACGTGCGCTATACCGAATATGCCGGTGTGGCTCACGAATCGTGGGATAGGGCATACGGTGAGCCGGAGTTGCCGCTCTGGCTTTTCGCCCAACACCTCAACGGCCGGTAGCAAATGGTTGTGTGGGCCGCTCAAAGACGGCGCTGGGGACTGTGGTACCTTCGAGCTGCCAGGCCAAATTGTCCTGGGCGTCAGCCATTGAGACTCCTCCGCCAGCGGCCATTTCAGGCGACGGCCGGCACAAACACCCTCGGGCTCATGAGACAGAACTGCTGGAAAGACCGTCGCCGGCCCAGCCGCCCGCTTGCAATTCGCGGCGCGTGCGTGTTTTAGTTGAATTTCCCTCATCGGATGCTTCACACCCCTGCGAATCGCCTCGCGATAGTGATTCCCGCCTATCGGCCGCCGGACCGGCTGCTGGATTTAGCCCGCCAGCTCTCGCAGTCCTTCGCCCGCGTCGTCATTGTGGACGATGGCAGCGGCACGGATTCTCGCGAGGTCTTCGCGCGTGCAGCGGAGTTCCCGGGGGTAGAAATCCTGCGGCATGCGGCCCATCTGGGCCAGGGCGCGGCCATCAAAACCGGCATCAATCATGCCCTTGCCAGTTTGCCCGACCTCATCGGGGTGGTCGCCGCTGAACCTGATGCCGAGTCTGCCGATATCGAACGCGTCGCGCACAGCTTGCTGGCCCACCCCGATAGTCTCGTACAGCCGGCCGCCGATTCCGTTCTCCACGCCCTCACCGGCCGCGATTCGCAGACCGGTCTGCGCGGCATCCCCGCCGCCTTCGCGCCGCGCATTTTGCGAATCGAAGCCAATGGGCCGGAATTCGATCTCGAATTGCAGATGACGGCGCGCCGCTCCGGCGTGCCCGTGGTGGAGGAATCCGTCCCCTCGGCGCCCTCGCGCTTCAACCCGCTCCTGGAATCGACGAAGCTCTATTTCCTGCTGCCCCGCTTCGCCCTGGTCGCCCTTGCCACCGCGCTCCTCGACAACCTGATCTTCCTCCAGGCCCTCCACCGCGGCTGGCCGATGCTGTGGTCGCTGGCGCTGGCGCGAGTCGCCGGCATGGCGTTCAGCTACCCGCTCGTCCGGGGCGTCGTTTTTCGATCGCGCGCGCGGCATGCCAAGCTGTTGCCTAAGTACCTGCTGCTCGCGCTGGCGAACGCCGCGGTGGGGTACGCCTCCGTTCCCGCCCAGCTGCTCACCGAGTCCCTGCTCGTCCTGGTCAACTTCGCCATCCTGCGCCTGTTCATTTTCGCCGGCGAGCCAGAGCGCGGCCGCCAGCGGTCGGCGCCGCTCACTCCCGTAGTGGTGGCCGTATTCCTCGGCGCGTTAGCCCTGGAGGTGCACGGATTCCTTACGGCCAACCTGTTCTCGCAGGACATCTGGGACCCGATCGGAGTCAAGCGCTTTCTCCGCTACATCGGGATGTTCGTGGGAATCGCCTTCCCGCTCCTGATGATGGTCCCGTGGACATTCGCGGCGGCCATAACCGCCCTGACGGCCGTAGGTACGGCTTTCGCCATCGGCCCGCTGGCGCTGCTGGCCGTGGCCTTTTATCTGATCTCGTCGTGCGCCGTGGGCTCGCGATTGCTCGGCCGAACGCACGATGACTCACCGGAGTCGCAGGTGTTCGCCATTCTTCTAGGCGCGGCTGTGTGGATTTGCGTAATGACGCTGGCGGCGCGAATTCCGGTGAATTATCCCGCCATTTGGTCAGCACTGCTTGCCGTGCCCGTGTTGCTCGACTGGCGCGGCGCGTGGCGGCGGCTTAGCCGGTGGTGGCAGTTACTGCGCGGCGCGGAGTTGCGTGGATACCCCGAGCGCATCGCGTTCGCGGCGGTGGTCTTCGTCCTGCTCGCCCATTGGTTCGTGGCGCTCAAGCCGGAGACGAGTGCCGATGGCCTCGCCATGCATCTCGCCATCCCCATGAATATCGCCGCCAACCACGCCATGACCTACCAGCCGAGCCGTCTGCTATGGGCAGTCATGCCGATGGGCGCCGATTTTTCTTACGCCATTGTGTATCTGTTGGGCGGGGAATACGCGGCGCACCTGCTCGATTACAGCCTCTTGCTGCTGCTCGAAGCGGTTCTCTATTTCGCCATTCGCCGATGGCTGCGCCGTGCGGCGTCTTTTTGGCTGCTGGCGCTGTTCGCGTCCACTCCGCTGGTGCAGCTGGTCACCGGCTCGCTATTCGTGGAGAACATACTCGCCGCTATGGTGGCAGGCATGGCTGCCGCTCTGTGGCGCTTCGCCGGCACCGGCGAAAAGCGCTTCTTCTACCTCGCGGCCGCTCTCGGCGGAACCAGCATGGCGATCAAGTTCGGCGCGCTCGCCTTCGTCGCTCTGGCCGTTCCATTCCTGGGGCTGGAAGCGGCGCGCCATTGGAAATCCATCGGCCCACGGCCGGCCGCCGCGTGCCTGCTGGCCGGCGCGCTGCTGCTGGGCACAGCAGCGCCGCCATACTTCATCGCCTATCTCAAGACCGGGAATCCTCTGTTCCCGTTTCTATCCGACAGGATTCCCTCACCGCTGATCCCCCGCGATGTCGGTATCGCGGACGAGCGCTTCAAGCGTCCGCTCACCTGGAACACGCCTTACGATCTCACCTTCCGTACCAACCTCACCTATGAAGGACAGAACGGATCGTTCGGCTTCCAATACCTGGTCTTCGCGCCGCTCGCCGTGGCGGCCCTCCTGGTGGCGCGTCGACGCCGAGACGTGGCGAGCGCCGCGATCGTCTCGCTGGGAGCGGCGGCCATCATCATGCGCACTCAGCCCAACGCACGCTATCTCTATGCGGCGCTGCCGCTGCTTTCGGTGCCGTTCGCGGCGCTGCTCGCGTGGGCCGCCGGCGCGCGCTGGCTCTATCGCGGCCTGCTGGCTTTCGTGGTGATCTGCTTCGCCATGAACATGCGCTTCATGCCGTCCGCCAGTTACTACCATCGCGACTTTTGCCTGCGTCTTCCCTTCTCCCGAGCCGAACGCGATCGCTACCGCGCCAGCGCCGCGCCGGTTCGCGAAGTGATCGACTATTACGACCGCGAGTACCCACATTCGGTCGCCATGATGACTGCCGAGAGCGCCATCGCGGGACTCGACGGCGAGTTTTACGAAAACCACTGGCATCAGATCCGGACTCTTTTGCGCCTTCGAGAAGTAAAGACCGTCGCCGGCATGGTGCAGCTCATGCAGAGCTGGAAGGTGGAATATTTCATTTCTCCCAAGCCGGAATTCGCCGATGCTGTCAAGCCCGTTGTGCTGCGAGAAATGCTGGAGCGCTGCACGCAGCCGGTGTACGAGCAGGGCGGCGAATACCTGGCGCAGCTGCTGCCCGATTGCCGGCCGGCCAAAGAACGGCTCGCCATCCTGGTGCGCCGCGGCTTTTACGACGACCTCGACCCGGCGCTGGTATATCGTGGCGATTGGACGCACGACAACCACACCTTCGCCGAACCGGACGGGCACACCGTCAGTTTTACCGATGTTCCCGATGCCGGGGTGGAGATCGATTTCGAAGGCCGGGCGCTGACCTATGTGTACACCAAGGCGGTCAATCGCGGCATGGCGTCGGTCACCATCGACGGCGCCGATCAGGGGTTGGTGGATCTTTACTCCGCCCATACGCAATGGCAGAGCCGCACGCGCTTCTGCTGCTTCGCCTCTGGCCGCCACATGGCCATCATCCGCGCTACCGGCAAGGCGAACCCCCAGAGCAAAGGGAAATTCATCGATCTGGATTCGTTCACGGTGGAATAGTGATCGGGGTTTAGCTTGTCCAGGCTCGCCGAGCCGCCGCAAGCAAGCCCATTGTGCGCGCGATTACATTTGATCGCGACTCATCGTACGGCATTGTGATATATTCGCTAAACGTTTGGGTGCGTAAGGTGTACTCATAACATTGCCGAAGAGCATTTTGCGCCGGTTCTGCGCCATTTAGGGTACACCCCCATAAGGCTCTCAAGACTTAGTCTTTATGCCATTTCCCGTTTCGGGTAGTCGATGGCTGGCATGGACGCTTTTATTCAGTCTTATGCCGGTAGCCAGGGGCGATCAGGGCACGCCCGGGCCAGGCGGCCCCGGAGCGCTGAAAAATCTCTCGCTCGAACAGCTTTCGCAAATCGAAGTCACGTCCCCTTCCAAAGAACCCACGCCGGCCTTCCATTCACCGGTGGCAATTTATGTCATCACCGGCGACGACATTCGCCGGTCGGGTGCTACCACCATTCCGGATGCGCTGCGGCTTGCGCCGGGCGTGGAAGTCGCGCAGATCGACTCGAGCAAGTGGTCGATCGGCATTCGCGGTTTCGGAACGCGCCTCTCTCGCGACGTCCTGGTATTGATCGACGGACGGACGGTCTACACCGAACTTCACGCCGGAACGTACTGGGAAGTGCAGGACACTTTGCTCGAAGATGTCGACCGCATTGAAGTGATTCGCGGACCGGGTGGGACGATCTGGGGACCCAACGCCGTGGACGGTGTGATCAACATCATCACCAGGAACTCCAGGGACACCCAGGGCGCATTCGCTTCCGCCGGCGGCGGCAACCAGCAGGAGGGTTTTTTGAATGCCCGCTATGGCGGCGAGACCAGCGGCGGCCTCACCTACCGCTTCTACGAAAAAGCCTTCCTCCGCGGGCCGGAATACCATCCCGACGGCGACAATTTCGACCAATGGCGAGACATTCAGGGTGGCTTCCGCATGGACTGGCGAAGCGGCAGCGATGCCTTCACGGTTCAGGGCGACATCTACACACAGAAGGACGGCGAGCAGGTGTCGCTCGACACCTACACGCCGCCCACCAACATCGTGAGCCAGGACGGCTTTGAGAATGCATCCGGCGGAAATGTCTTATTCAAGTGGAACCGCACTCTCAGCGATTCCAACAATTTTCAATTTCAGGTGTACTACGACCGCACCGATCGCACCGAGCCGAATCTCGGTGAAAATCGTGACACCGTGGATGCCGACTTCATCCAACGGACCAAATTGGGCAATCGTCAGCAACTGATTTACGGCGCCGGCGCCCGCGTCACGCAAGGCCGTTTCGATGAGGTCGCTTCAGGGCTGGTTTTCTTTCCCTTTCATCAGACCGATTACCTCCTCACCGCATTCCTCGAAGACGACATCAATCTCATCGACAACAAGCTGATGCTCACAGCCGGCACAAAACTCCTGAACACCAACTACACCCACGGAATTCTCTTCCAGCCGAGCATCCGGCTCATGTGGACGCCTACCGAAAAGCAAACTTTCTGGACCTCGTTCACGCACGCGGTA
>Ga0181528_10000895_pt1 | contig 19302 bp, 13 predicted proteins | sample PEATcosm2014_Bin_47_FD_119742 | JGI IMG/M metagenome (GOLD analysis project Ga0181528, IMG submission 119742) | Peatland microbial communities from MTU Mesocosm Facility, Houghton, MI, USA - PEATcosm2014_Bin10_10_metaG | ecosystem: Environmental > Terrestrial > Soil > Wetlands > Peat | place...
ACGACCGCCCGCAGTCGGTGGGACGCGTGCGGGCCTTCTTCGGCAACTTCGGGATGCACGTGCGGGCCTTGGCCTACATCATGGCGAACGGTCCCGACGGGCTGCGGCAGACGACCGAGGACGCGGTGGTGAACGCCAACTACATCCGCACCAAGCTGGCCGGAGTTTACGACCTGCCGTATGCGACACCGACGATGCACGAGGTCGTCTTCAGCGATAAGTTGCAGACGAAGAACGGCATCAAGACGGGAGACATTGCCAAGCGGCTGATTGACTACGGCTTCCATCCCTATACGGTCAGCTTCCCGATGGTGGTGCACGGCGCGCTGATGATTGAGCCGACGGAGAGCGAGCCTCTGGAGGAACTGGACCTGTTCATCGAGGCGATGAAGTCCATTGCCGAAGAGGCCGCCACGGAGCCTGAGCTGGTGAAGGGCGCACCGTATTCGACGCGCGTGTCGCGGCTGGATGAGACGGCTGCGGCACGAAAGCCAATCCTGCGCTGGAAGCCGGAGACAAAGTAGGCAAGATTCACGCTTGAAAAACCAAACGCCCCGAGACACCCTTGCCGCACGGCAGGCTGGCGTCCCGGGGCGTTGAGGTTGTACCCTGAAGCCATGCGAATTCTGCGCTCCCTACTGCTGCTATGGCTGGCCCTTGCACTGACTGCTCCCATGCAGGCGCAGGCGGCGCTGAAGGCCTTGGCCAACAACATGGCGGCCGCGACGACTGCGACGCGGGCGGTGGACCTGCTGGGACGCACGACTCCGCGGGGCACCGTGACTGGCTTTATGCAGGCGGCGCAGAAGGGCGACACGGACACGGCCGCCGAGTATCTGCAACTGCCGAGGCAGGAGGGCGAGGTGGATTCCACCCGCCTGGTGCAGGACCTGAAGGCCCTGCTGGACCACGCCTTTGCCGGACGGCTGGTGGCCATCACCGACAGTTCCGAACTGATTTACGATCCGCAGCTGGAGCCGAATCACGAGCGCGTGGGCGACTTCGAGGTCAACGGCCACGAGTTGCCGCTGCTGGTTGTACGAGTGCCGGACGGCAACAACGGACACATCTGGCTGATAAGCTGGAGCACCCTGAGCAAGACCGCGGACCTGGCCAACGACGTGCGCTCGCACGAGCTGGAGGCAAGGCTCCCGCACTTCTTCATCCGCCACACCATTCTGGAAATTCCCATCTGGGTGTGGATCGCCTTTGTGCTGCTGATGCCGCTGGCTCTGCTGGCAGGGTATGCGGTGGTTACGCTGCTGCGCGCTCCGGTATGGCTGCTGGGGCGCTTCAGCCAGCGCGCGGCCGAGAGCGAGGTGTGGAAGAACATTCGCGGCCCGGTGCTGCTGTTTGCCACCGCGGCGGCGCACGCCTTTGGCATGCTGGGGCTGCTGACGGTTCCGCTGCTCTTCCGCGAGACGTACTTCAAGGTGCTGGACACGGCGCTGGTGTATGCCGTGGCATGGCTGCTGTGGGACCTGATCACCTTGTGGACGAGCCGCATGCGCCGGCGGTTGACGGCTCCGGTGGAGCGCGGCACCCTGTCGTTGACCCTTCTGCTGCACCGCATCCTGAAGGTGTGCATCGCCACGGCGGCCGTCTTTGGCATTCTGACCATGGCGGGAGTGAACCTTTCCGCCGCCCTGGCCACCTTGGGCATTGGCGGCATTGCCCTGGCGCTGGCGGCGCAGAAGACGATTGAGAACCTCTTCGGCGGCCTCAGCATCCTGAGCGACCGGGTGATGAGGGTGGGCGACCTGTGCCGTGTGGGCGACACCGTCGGCACGGTGGAAGACATCGGCCTGCGCTCCACCCGCATACGCACCTACGAGCGTGGATTGATCAGCGTGCCCAACGGCGTGCTGGCCACGGTGAACGTGGAAAACCTGAGCGCGCGCGACAAGATGCGCATCTTCTGCAAGCTGGGCCTGCGTTATGAGACGACGCGCCCGCAACTGGAGGCCGTGTTGGCGCAGCTCAGCGGGCTGTTGCAACATCACGCCAAGGTGGAGAGCTCTACGGCATGGGTGCGGCTGGCGCGGCTAGCTGACAGCTCACTGGAGCTGGAGATGCAGGCCTACGTGCTGACATACGACTTCAACGAATTTGCTGCCGTGCGCGAAGAGCTGATGATGAGAGTGCTGGAGATTGTGGAAGCGTGCGGCACGGGATTGGCCTTCCCATCGCAGACGATTTACATGGCAAAGGATTCGGCGGAAGCCTCGACGGAAAAGGCAGACACAGTTGGCACTGAGGCCGCGAAGTAAGGGCACCGCTTCCCTTCCACTGGCTGCGCTGGCGCGCGGCCTTTATTCATGGGCGAAAAAGACGTAGGAAGACTGCCACAGGCTGCCAGGGATCTCTCCTCGGCGGCGGGCGGTGATGAGGATGTGGTAGTGATTGCCGCCGGGCGCAAGCCTGTCGAGCACGTCATCACGGCGCGCGGCAGTTGCTCCGGCCACGGAATCGGGCGCGGGGGCGGGATGCACCAGCGCAAGATACTCCAGAAAAGCGTAAATATCGGGCTCTCCGGTGAGGCCCGGGGCGGAAAAGCTGAGCTCGGTGTTCTCCTCGGAAAAATGCCAGGCAATGGAGGCCGCAAGGGCGACGGCGCGCTCGTAGTGTGGCTCGTCAAGGGCACCGACGGGAGGATTGTCGAAGATGATGCGCAGGCGGCGCTCGTCCTCGCGGGTGAACTCGCGTACCTTGAGCTCGCCGCTACGGGCTGTGGCCTTCCAGTCCACGTGGCGAGCACTGTCGCCGGGCTCGTAGTCGCGGATACGGTAGAGGTCGGCGCCACGACCACGCTGGTGCGTCTCCATCTCTCCGCTGATCATGGGCAGAACCTCGAGCATGGCGTCCGTGGCCTCGACCGATGGGTAGACGAGGACCTCGCGCTCCAGGCTGATGGTGCGCGTCTTCTTGAGGAACGAGAAGGGAAAGCGCGTGGCCACGCCGACTCCGCTCTGCGCATAAAGGCCGCGGCGGGCAAAGCGCAAGTTCAGCTCGGCGCTCTGGCGCTCATGGCCGGGCAGGTAGGGGAAATAGACGCTCTCCTCAAAGACGGGCGGCACCTTCACCGGCGGCGCGACCTTGACGAAGGCGAGGTCCGGCCAGCGCACGATGGGCTTTTTGCCGCTGCGGGCCGCGGGGTAAACGAACTGCGACCGCTGCCAGCGCCACTGTGCACGCTCGGCCTTTTCCACGGGCCGCACAACGGCAATGGAGAAGGCCGGAAGCCAGCGGCGATTGCGCACCAGCACGGCCCCGGTATAGCTCTGGCCGGCAAAGACGTGATGCGGCAGGTGAAGTTCCACCTCCAGGCCGTTGATCATGATGGCCGAAACGACTCCGCTGACCAGCACGGCCGCCAGCATGGCCGCCACCACGATGAAGAGAAGATTGTTGCCGGTATTGAGGGCCGCCACGCTGATCAGAAGGGTGAGCGCCAGGTAGGCGATCCCCTCGCGAGTGAGGTCGTAATTGAGTGCGTCTCGCACGCGGCGGGCGACCACGCGGCGCGCCAGGTAAGGCACGGTGGTAAAGGCCACGACGCCGGCCAGCAGCAGGGCGGAGCTGGCAAAGACGGCGGTGGCCACCTCGTCTCCGGCTTCACGCGAGGCGGTGGAAAGCAAGGCCGAGGCAAAGGCGAGGGCCAGTCCGAAGATGCCCACGAAGAAGCGCACCCAGGCACCGCGCTCGACTCCGCGTAGCAGGGCGAGCGCCTGACGCGGCAGGCTGATGGACTGGCCGTTCATCTGCCCATTATGACATTGCGGGAGCAAGAAGAGCTCACGAGGTGGGGCTTTCGCAATCGAGGAACGCAGAGAGCTCGTGGTTGAAGCGTTCGGGGCATTCCTCGTATGGCAGGTGTCCGCAGTCGGAGACGATCACAAGGCGTGAGTGGGCGAAACAGGCTTGCAGCAATGGCGCGGAGGATGGCGCCACGGCACGGTCGCGGGCTCCCCAGAGGAGCAGCGTGGGCAGCTCGCGAATGGAAGGCAAGGCGGCGCGGAGAGCCTCCATGCCGGCATGCCAGCCTTGCACTACGGCCAGCGCGTACTCATAGGATGTGGGGTCGCCGAGGTTCACGTCATAACCCGCGCGCGTGGCCGGGGTAATGCGCGAGGCGTGGGCGTACATGGCTCCCATGGAAAGGCGGCGCAGGATGCCGCTGCGGTAGATGCGGCCACGCAGGAGGGCGCCTCCAAGGCGGGTGCGGAAGAACCAGAGGCGAAAGCGCGCGCTGTGCATGAAAGGATGCGCCGGGGCGATGAGCGCGAGTCGGCGGACGATGGGCGACTGAGATTGACAATCCATGGCCGCGGCCAGCATCACGACGGCTCCGCCGTGAGAGGTGCCGAGGAGATCCACCTGCGAATGTGGGAGCGAGCGCACCAGGGCCAGCACGCGGGCGGCGGCCGCAGGCAGGGCGTAATCGGCCACGGCGGGTGAGGGACGATCCGACTGGCCGATGCCGAGAAGGTCCACGGCATAAACATCGCGGTCGCGGGAGAGGAACTCAAGATTGTGCCGCCAACTGAAGCTGTAACCCATGAGTCCGTGCACCAACATGAGGGCCGGACGCGGAGGCGTTGCAGGCTGGCGGGCCGGAAGGTGGATGTAACGCATGCGGCCGGCACCGCAGGGGAACCACTGCTCACGATCCTCGAGAAAGCGCTGCGGCATGGCGTGGTACCTACCAACAGTAATAGTTCGGTCAATGGAATCATTTCCGCCGTAAGCGGAACTATTCAAAGTCTTAATTGTCGAACCATCATCGACAACTATCCCGAAAAGCACTTCCGCGCTTGATATATGTGGAAATTGCGAAATATAATTAGCGGCTTCCAACCAGCTTCTTTCCATGAAGCTTTGCCGACTTTCGCCGGGCGTAATTTCGCTGTACCAACTTCCACAACCTACTTCAATCCTCGCCCCTCGCCTGTAATAGACATCTCCTCCCAGAATCGGGACCATATCCACCCTCAGTAAGGCGATAGCAGAAAGGGCGTCTTCTCTCTCTAGTGCAATGTCGTCAAAGCATAACTCCGCTAATGAGATACCTCTGTCCTCTAGCAACTGCTGAAATTTTTCTGACCTGTACATAGGCTCACTTATAGCTGGCCGGGATGAGGCGGCTAACGGCAACATTCTACACGCGTTGGGAGCCTGTGGGGTTAGAGCGGGCGGAGCGGCTGGGGAGGAAGAAAAATGAACGTTCGCGGATACTCCCATTATCCATACCACTATTCTTATTCCTGTATTCTGATAAGTGGCGGGAGAATATAATCCACAGACGATGTTGAATATGAAGGACTTCGGAAATCTATGACGAAGCGGACGGTGGCAAGTGACGTGCAAGGTAGGGGGTGGTCCGATGCCACGCCCGCTGCCGCTTCCGCGCGGGAGACGTCACGATTGCCGATGACGAAAGAAACGCAAATCCGCTTTACTGCAGTGGTCTTCTTCCTGCTGACGGTGACGGCGGTGATCTTTGCGTGGTTCAACCTCGACAAAGAGCGAGAGTTTTCCATCCCGACGGACGGCGTCTGGTGGGTGGAATCCGGCGGCTCGCTGGAGGCTCGGCGGGTGACCTCGCTGGGGCCCGGAGAACGCGGCGGGATCAAGGCCGGCGACGTGCTGATGTCCATGGGCGGCGCCGAGGTGAAGACGAACGCCGACGTGGCCAGACAGATGTACCGCGCGGGGATCTTCCGCACCCTGGTTTACACGCTCAAGCGCGAGGGCGTCAGCATTGACGTTCCGGTGATTCTGGACAAGGCCGACAGAAGCCTGAACCTGGGCCTGCGGCTGATTGCCTTGGTCTACCTGGGCATTGGCGTTTATGTGCTGATGCGACGCTGGACGGCTCCCAAGGCGGGACATTTTTACCTCTTCTGTCTGGTCTCCTTTGTTTTTTACTCGTTCAAGTTCACCGGCAAGCTGAACGATTTTGACTGGATCATTTACTGGTGCAACGTGGTGGCCGGAATGCTGCAACCGGCGATGTTCCTGCACTTTGCGCTGAGCTTCCCGGAGCGCAAGGCCTTTGTGGAACGGCGCCGCTGGCTGTTGCCCATGGTGTATGTGCCGGGCGCCGTCATGCTGGCGGTGTGGGTGCTGCTGGTAACGGCCGCCGAGCCCAGCGCGCTGCTGCTGTGGAACCTGGACCGCATGCAGATGGGTTACCTGGCGGTCTTCTTCCTGACGGCGACCTTCGTGCTGTGGCACACCTACCTGAAGGCGCGCACGCCCATCCTGCGGCAACAGATGAAGTGGGTGACGCGCGGAACCTTCCTGGCCGTGGTGCCGTTCACCGTCTTCTACGTGATTCCCTTTCTGGCCGGGCAGGGGCAGACCTTGGCGATGAAGATCAGCGTGCTGTTCCTGGTGTTTCTGCCGCTGACCTTCGGCTATGCAATCGTGCGCTACCGGCTGATGGACGTGGACCTGATCTTCAAGCGCGGCATGGCCTACACGATTGCCGCGGGCACCATTGCCGGAGTGTATTTTGCCGCCATCGGCACGGCCGCCGAGATCTTCCACAAGAACTTCCCCAGCGCGGGCCCGGGCGGCTTGATCGCCGCCATCGTGGTGACCAGCCTGCTGTTTGACCCGATCAAGAGCTGGACCCAGGAGCGCATTGACAAGTTCTTCTACCGGAAGCGCTACGACTACCGCAAGACGCTGATCGAATTCGGCCGCGAGCTGAACAGCGAGCGCGACCTGGACAAGATGGTGGACGCCATCCTCGACCGCATACAGCGCACGTTGCTGGTGGACCGCATGGCCATCTTCTTGTCCGACGAGGCGGGCGGCTTCGCCCTGGTCAAGTCGAATGGCATCGCGCAGATATCGAATCTCGACCTGAGCTTTTTGAGCACCGACCGGCCGGAGTTCAGCGAGGGGCACCTGTTCTACGACAACACGCACCAGGCAGTGAGAGAAGAAAAGGCCGCGCAGGAGTCGATCCGGGCGCTGGAGCTGAACTACTACATTCCATGCACGGTGATGCAACGCACCATCGCCATGCTAGGGCTGGGCAAGACGAGCGACGGCGACTTCCTTTCCAGCGAAGACGTGGAACTACTGGAGACCCTGGCCGGTTACATCGCCATCGCGTTGCAGAACGCGCGGCTGTACGCATCGCTGGAAGAAAAGGCACAGGAGTACGAGCGGCTGAAGGAGTTCAACGAGAACATCGTCGAATCCATCAACGTGGGCGTGTTCGCCGTGGACCTGGACGACAAGATCGAGGCCTGGAACACGCAGATGGAAGTGATGTACGCGATGCCGCGGCTGGGCGCGCTGGGCCACTCCATCCGCGAGGTGCTGCCACCGGCCTTTTGCGATGAGTTCTTCCGGGTGCGCGACAATCCCGGCATTCACAACCTGTACAAGTTCCGGTTGGACACCACGGCCGGCGACATTCGCGTGGTAAACGTGGCCATTGCCCCGCTGGTGCAAAAGGATTACAGCGTGGTGGGACGGCTGGTGATCGTGGACGACATTACCGAGCGCATGGACCTGGAGCGGCAACTGGCGCAGGCCGACAAGATGTCCTCCATCGGCCTGCTGGCCGCGGGCGTGGCGCACGAAGTGAACACGCCGCTGGCCGTCATCAGCAGCTATGCGCAACTGCTGGCCAAGCAGTTGCAAGGCGACGAGAAGCGCAGCGACCTGTTGGACAAGATCACGAAGCAGACCTTCCGCGCATCGGAGATCGTCAACAATCTGCTGAACTTCTCCCGCACCAGCGGCACCGAGTACGCCAGCGTGGATTTGAACCGCATTGTGCACGACACGCTGGCCCTGCTGGAGCACCAGTTCAAGACCTCGCGCATCCAGGTGGTGGGCGACCTGGCGCCGGGACTGCCGCACATCCACGGCAATCAGGGCAAGCTGCAGCAGGTCTTCCTGAACCTGTTCCTGAACGCCAAGGACGCCATGCCGCAGGGCGGAACGCTGACCGTCCGCACCAGCTTCGACCACGATGTGCGGGTGCATGTGATGGATACCGGAACAGGCATTGCGCCGGAGCACATCCACCGCATCTACGATCCGTTCTTTACTACCAAGACGCGCACCAAGGCGGGCGGCAGCGGCACCGGGCTGGGACTGGCCGTGACCTACGGCATCATCCAGGAACACGCCGGAAAGATTCGCGTGGAGAGCCATCCGGACGAGGGCACAAGCTTCTTTATGGAATTTCCGATGACGAGAAAGGCTGTACATGTCTGATGCAATCGCAGTGAAGTCCCCTGCACCACCGGCGGAAGCCGCACGGGCGGGCCGCGTGCTGATTATTGACGACGAGGCGGCCATACGGGAGTCTCTGCAACTGTTGATGGAGGACGACGGCTACGAGGTGGTGACGGCGCAGGACGGTGAAGAGGGACTGGCAAAGCTGGACTCGGTGACCGTGGACCTGGTGCTGCTCGACTTCCAACTGCCGGACCGCAACGGTTTGGAGATTCTGCGCGACATCCGCGAGCGCGACCCGGAGCTGGCGGTCATCATGATCACCGCCTACGGGACTCCCGAGAACGCGGTGGCGGCCATCAAGGGTGGCGCGGTGAACTTCATCGCCAAGCCCTGGACGAATGAAAAGCTGCAGGCCGACGTGCGGGCAGCCATTGGCCGCAAGCTGGCCGAGCAGGAGAACATCCAGCTTAAGCGGCAACTGAAGCAGCGCTACAGCTTTGAGAACATCATCGGCAAGAGCGAGCAGATGCTCCGGGTATTCGACCTGGTGTCGCAGGTGGCGCCGTCGCGCTCGACGATCCTGGTACAGGGCGAAAGCGGCACCGGCAAGGAGCTGATCGCCAAGGCCATCCATGCCAACTCGCCGCGCAAGGACCGTCCGTTTGTGCCGGTGAACACCGGCTCGATGCCAACGGACCTGCTGGAGAGCACGCTCTTCGGCCACGTGAAGGGAGCCTTCACCAGCGCGATCAGCAGCAAGAAGGGACTCTTCGAGCTGGCCGACCGTGGCACGATCTTCCTGGACGAAATCGGCAACATGAGTTCGGAGACGCAGGCCAAGCTGCTGCGCGTGCTGCAGGACAAGCGCTTTATGCACCTGGGCGGGATGCAGGAGATCCAGGTGGACGTGAGGGTCATCGCCGCCACCAACAGCGACCTGCGCCAGGCGGTGAAGGACGGACGATTCCGCGAAGACCTGTACTACCGGCTGAACGTCATCACCATTGAACTGCCGCCGCTGCGCTACCGCAAGGAGGACATCCCGGCCCTGGCGCAACACTTCCTGAAGAAGTACTGCCTCGAAAACGAGCGTCCGCTGGCGACCCTGGGTACCGACGCGATGCGCGCGCTGATGGACCACGGCTGGCCGGGCAACGTGCGCGAACTGGAAAACGCCATCGAGCGCGCCGTGGTGCTCTCGAGCGGGCCGGTGATTACCGCCGATCTCTTCCCCGACGAGTTGAGCGGGCGCGACGCCATGCCGCTGATCGCCAGCCGTCCCGACGCCTCGCTGTTCGACATTATGGAGGACTGCGAGCGGAGGGTGATTGCCACGATGCTGGAGCGTTGCGGATGGAACCAGACCGAGGCCGCCGAGCGCTTCCACGTGCCGCTTTCCACATTGAACCAGAAGATCAAGCGGCTGAACATCGAGGTCAAGCGGCGCGGCCAGCGCGACAATGCCTAGAAGAATAGAGCTTTGCCCGTGCATTTGATATAGTCGGAGGCAATGGCTGAAAGCAAGGACAACGCGGCGGAGATTCCAGGGTTCTCCTTGACGGGCTTTGCCAAGAGCAACATCCTGGCCGTGCAGGAGTACACCCTGCTGGCCTGGCACTCGCTGGCCAATATCTTCAGCTCTCCACGTTATCTTGGCGACACCCTGCAGCAGGCGGACATCATCGGCGTGGGCTCGCTGCCCATCGTGGTGCTGACCGGATTCTTTTTGGGCGCGGTGCTGGCCCTGCAAAGCGCAAACGAGCTGGCACGCTTCGGCGGATTGTCCTTTACCGGACAACTCGTGTCGCTTTCCATGGTGCGCGAGATTGGACCGGTGCTGACAGGGCTGATGGTGGCCGGACGCAGCGCCACCGGAATGGCCAGCGAGCTGGGCAGCATGCAGGTGACCGAGCAGATTGACGCCATGCGCGCCCTGGGCACCGATCCCGGCAAGAAGCTGGTGACGCCGCGCGTGGTCAGCACGGTGATCATGCTGGTGGTGCTGACGGTGATCGCCGACCTGGCCTCGATGTTCGGCGGCTCGCTGGTGGCGGTCTTCATGTTGCGCCTGGACGGCAACCAGTACTGGTCCACGGCATGGCAGTCTCTGGGCTTTGACGATATCCTGATGGGACTGATCAAGCCGTTCATCTTCGGCTTCATCATCTCCACCGTGGGCTGCTATTACGGAATGACGGCGCGTGGCGGCACGCAGGGCGTGGGCCGGGCCACCACGCAGGCCATGGTCTCGGCCTCGGTGACCCTGGTGATCTCCGACCTGTTCATTACGAAGCTGCTGCTCAATTTCTTCCCGAATTTATAGGCCAGGCCCATGGACGCCTCACTCCCCACGCAGGAAGCGGTCATCATCTTCGAGGATGTCTCCATCGCCTTTGACGACAACAAGGTGCTGGACCGGTTGAGCTTTACCCTGTGGCGCGGAGAGACGAAGGCGCTGTTCGGCGTGGCCGGAGCGGGCAAGACCCTGGTGCTAAAGCTGGCCATGGGACTGATCAAGCCGGACTCCGGGCGGGTGACCGTGCTGGGTGAAGAGGTGAGCTCGATGCGCGAGCATGACCTGTTCGCCTTGCGTCGGCGCATTGGAATGATCTTCCAGGAGAGCGCGCTGTTTGACTCACTGAACGTGGAAGACAACGTCAGCTTTCGAATGCGCGAGGAGCATGTTCCGGCCGAAGAGTGCGAGCGAAGGGTGCGCGAGGCGCTGCGCTTCGTTGAGCTGGAACACACGATGCAGCTCTTCCCTTCGGAGCTGTCGGGCGGTATGCGGCGAAGAGTGGCGATTGCGCGGGCCATCGTCAACGCACCGGAGCTGCTGCTGTACGACTCACCGACGGCTGGACTGGACCCGGTGACCTCGACGACCATTGTGGAGTTGCTGGTGAAGCAAAGGGACGTCAACAAGACCAGCGCGCTGCTGGTGTCGCACCGTTTGCAGGACGCCTTCACGATGGCGACCCATCGCTTTGACACCGCGCAGAATCACATGGTCGAGGTGCCGCGCGGCTCGGACTGGGATTCCAAGACGAGCTTTCTGGTACTGAAGGATGGGGTGAAGATCTTTGAAGGCTCGGCCGAGGAGCTCGCCACCAGTGAAGACCCTTATATCCGCGAGTACCTGACGCCGTAGCGCGTTCTTACTTTCCGCAATTCTCTTCTATTTATTACTTTCTTACTGCGTCCAGAGCCATCTGCGCGATGCGTGCGGCTGCGCCGGGGTGCGCCAGTTGGTGCGCGCGTTCGGCCATGCGGGTCATGCGGGGCGCGTCCCCCAGCAGCGCGGCGACCTGATCCACAAAGGAAGCAACGGTGAGTTCGCTCTCGGGGATCAGCAGCGCCGCACCCTCGTTTGCGAGCAGTTCGGCGTTGCGCAATTGGTGATCGTCGGCGGCTCCTGGAAAAGGCACGAAGAGAGCGCACTTGCCGGCAGCTGCGATCTCCGCCACGGTGGAGGCGCCGGAGCGGCAGACGATGAGGTCGGCGTCGGCGAAGGCCTGCGCCATATCGTCAATGAACGGACGGACTTCGACGGTGGGAGCGGCGGTGGCCATGGCCAGTTGCAAGGCTCCGAAGGAGTGCGCACCCGTCTGGTGCACAATGTGCAGGCCGGGAATCCTCTCGAGCAGCTTGGGCGCGGCCTGAATCATCAGGTTGTTGAGCGCGCGCGCGCCCTGGCTTCCGCCAAAGACCAGCAGAGTGGGCGGCTGGCTGCGCCGCGGGGGCAAGGAGAAAAACGCCGGACGCACCGGGACTCCTGTGACTTCAAAGCGGCGGAACCACTTGCCGGTCTGCGCAAAGTGCACGGCGGCGTTCGAGGCAAAGCGGGCGACGGCACGGTTGGCATAGCCAGGGACGACGTTGGGCTCAAAGAGAACGATTGGGATACGGAGCAGAACGGCGGCCATGGTGGCCGGTCCGGCCGCATAACCGCCCACGCCGATGACCACCTGGGCGCGGAACTCACGCAGGATGCGCATGGCCGAAATGACCGCGAGTGGCAATCCCACAAGCGTGCGCAGGCGCGTTGCCAGACTGACACGGTTCAACTGGCCAATGTGGACGAGATGCAGGGGAAAGCCGGCGTCGGGAACGAGGCGCGTCTCCAAACCGCGCGCAGAGCCCATGAAGGCCACCTGGTGACCGGCCGCGCGCAGTTCTTCCGCCACGGCCAGGGCCGGAATGACGTGGCCTCCCGTGCCTCCGCCTGCCAGTAGAATCCTCATCGTTAATCCGTCTGCTGCGTGATGTTGAGCAGCACACCTATGCTAGCCAAGCTGACAATCAGCGATGAGCCTCCGTAGCTGACCAGGGGCAGCGGGATGCCCTTGGTGGGAAGAAGTCCCAGTACCACGCTGATGTTGAAGAAAGCCTGAATGCCGATCATGGCCGTGATGCCGACGGCGAGCAGCCGGGCAAAGGGATCGCGTGTGTTCCAGGCCGCGCGCAAGCCACGATAGCAGAAGACGCTGAAGGCCACGACGAAGAGCACGGAGCCAATGAGGCCTAGCTCTTCGCTGATGACGGCGAAGATGAAGTCGGTGTGCTGCTCCGGCAGGTAGAAGAGCTTCTGCTTGCCCTCCATGAAGCCCTGCCCCTGGAGTCCTCCGGTGCCGACGGCGATGAGCGATTGCAGGATGTGGAAGCCCGCGCCCTGGGGATCGCGCGTGGGATCCCAGAAGGCCATGAGGCGACGCAGACGCCACGCCGTGCGGAAGAGCAGAAAATACAGCGGCGGGATGGAGAACAACACCGCGTAGGCAAAGTACTTCCACTCCATGCCGCAGATGCAGAGGATGGCAGCCGTGATGAAGGCGCAGGTCATGGAGGTGCCGAGGTCAGGCTGCGCCACGATGAGCACGCAGAAGAGCAGAGTGGGCGCGACGGCGGGAATCAGGGTGTGACGCCAGTCCGTGATGGCCTTGAGGCGAGTGGACAAGAACTGCGCCATGAAGAGGATGATGGCGGGCTTGGCCAGCTCAGAGGGCTGAAAGGAAATGAAGCCGAGCTTGAACCAGCGATGCGTGTTGTGCGAGCGGTCCAGAAAGAAAACGGCCACCAGAAGGAGGCAGGTGCCGCCGAGAACAGCGAAGCTCAGCGCCTGGCGGTTCAGTTTGCGGTAGTCAAAACGCATGAGGGCCAGCATGGCTCCGAGGCCGATGACGGCGTAGAGAATCTGATGGCGCAGGAATGTGGTCTCCGAGCCGAAGCGCGTTTTGGCCACGATGGCCGAGGCGCTGAAGACCATGGCCAGTCCGGCGAAGACCAGCAGCATGGTCACGCTGAAGATCCAGCGGTCGGTGCTGCTGTGCTTGGCCACTAGCGAACGCCTCCGGGCGAGGCCGAGTGCAGGGCCGCCAGCGACTGCACCAGCGACTTGAAGATTCGTCCGCGCTCCTCGTAGCTGACAAACTGGTCAAAGCTGGCGCAGGCCGGAGCCAGCAACACGATGTCGCCTTCCACGGCCAGGTCGGCCGCCTTGCGCACCGCGGCCTCCAAGGTCTGTGCACTAGTGATGGGCACGGTGGAGCCGATTTGCGATTCGATTTTGGCAGCAGCGGCTCCGATGGTGTAGACACGCTTGACGCGCTCGGCGAGCAGAGGGTTCAGCTCGGTGTAGTCGCTGCCCTTGTCCTTGCCGCCGAGGATGAGATGAATGTTGGCCGGGAAGGATTGCAGAGCCTTGATTGTGGCGTCCACGTTGGTGGCCTTGGAGTCATTGAAATACTGCACGCCACGCAAGGTGTCCACGTACTCCAGGCGGTGCTCAACGGCGCGGAAGTCCTTTACGGCGCGGCGAATGGCGGCCGGCTCCACTCCTGCGGCCATGCCGATGGCAACTGCGGCAAGGACGTTCTCCACGTTATGCGCGCCCTTGAGCGCGATCTCCGAGAGAGGCAGTATCTCCGTGAGGCGGCCATTGCGGAAGAAAATCTTTCCATCGCGCACAAAGGCTCCACGCTCGACCTCACCGAGGCGGCTGAACCAGAGCACCTGCGGCTTTAACCCTTCGGCCATGGAGCGGGTGATGGAGTTGTCGGCGTTAAGAATGGCGTAATCTTCGACAGTCTGATTCTCGAAAATGCGGCGCTTGGCCGCGACGTAGTTCTCCATGGAGCCGTGACGGTCGAGGTGATCCGGCGTTACGTTGAGGATGGCAGAGATGTGCGGGCGAAAGCTCTCAATGGATTCGAGTTGGAAGCTGCTGATCTCCAGAACCACCCAGGTCTCGGCCGAAGAGTGCTCGACAAATGTGATGGCCGGGGTGCCGATGTTGCCGCCCACCAGGGTCTGGCGTCCGCCGCTGGCAATGACCTCGCCGGTAAGCGTGGTGGTGGTGGTCTTGCCGTTGGAGCCGGTGATGGCCACGATGTGTCCGCGGAGGAAGCGCGCGGTCAACTCGATTTCACCGATGACGGGAATGCCGAGGCGGCGCGCATGTTGCAGCGGAGGGACATCCTGCGGCACGCCGGGACTGACGACAATCAGATCCTGATCGCGGAAGGTGCGCTCTCCGTGCTTGCCGGTCTCGACGGTGATGCCGCGGTCGAGCAGCGCAGGAATCTCATTGCGCAACTGGTCTTCGCTCTTGGCGTCGCTCACGGTGACACGCGCGCCACGGGACTCCAGAAAGAGCGCCGACGCCACGCCCGACTTGCCCAGGCCAACCACCAGTACCCTTTTGCCCTTTACGTCCATCGCAATTGTCTCCGCCGGCATGAGGCCTATTAGTAAGTTACCGCAACTTGAGGGTGGTGAGGGCAAAGAGCGCAAAGATCAGCGAGCCAATCCAGAAGCGCACGATGACCTTGGATTCCGACCAGCCCAGTTGCTCAAAGTGATGATGCAGCGGGGCCATGAGGAAGACGCGTTTGCCACGCAGCTTGAACGAACCCACTTGAATGATGACCGACAGGGCCTCCAGGACAAAGATGCCGCCGATGAAGGGCAGCAAAAGCTCCTGCTTGATGATGACCGCCACCGTGCCGATGGCGCCACCCAGGGCGAGCGAGCCCACGTCTCCCATGAAGACCTCGGCCGGGTAGGTGTTGTACCAGAGGAAGCCGATGGAGGCGCCCATCATGGCTCCGCAGAAGATGGTCAGCTCGCCAACCTGCGGCATCTTCTGCAACTCAAGATAGTCGGAAAAGACGGCGTGGCCGCTGACGTAAGTAAGTACCGTCAAGGCTCCGGCGGCGATCAGAGTGCAGCCGATGGCCAGTCCGTCCAGACCATCTGTGAGGTTGACCGCGTTGGTGGAACCCACCAGCACAAAGATCACGAAGATGATGAACGGGAGAAACGCAATGGGCCACATATGCGGAATGTGATAAAGCGCGCCTACGACGAGGTCCGGATGAAAGCGTTTGAAGAACGGCACAATCAAGTGCGTGGAGTACTGCCCCTCAGCCTGGAGGAGGATGAGGATGACGGCGATGATGAAGGCCACAAGGGTTTGCAGCATCAGCTTGCTGCGGCCGTTCAAGCCAAGGTTTTGCTTGTGAACCACCTTGAGATAATCGTCGGCAAAGCCGATGGCTCCGAAGGAGAGCGTGGACAAGACCACCAGCCAGATGAAGGGATTGCCCAGGTCCGCCCAGAGCAGCGTGGGCAGCACAATGGAGACGACAATCAGAAGGCCGCCCATGGTGGGCGTGCCAGCCTTCTTCTGGTGCGAGCGCGGGCCCTCTTCGCGGATGTACTGGCCGATCTGGAACTCGCGCAGGCGGCGGATGACCGCCGGGCCGATGATGAGCGCCATGAACATCGCCGTCAGGCTGGCAAAGGCCGTACGAAAGGTAAGGTACCGGAAGATGCGGAACGGTCCGAGGTTGAAGTGCCGGAATATGTATTCGTAAAGCAGCCAGTAGAGCAAAAGGAACCTCGTTCTGTGCGCGGCTTGCGCCCCGCCGGATAAACTACTTTCCGCGCTCGGCGGCAAAGGCCACAAGCGCGCGCTCCAGGCCCACGCCACGCGAGCCCTTGAGCAGAACTACGTCTCCCGCACGGAGGTTGAGGGCCAACCAGCGCCCAGCATCCTCGGGGGTATCCACAAACTCCGAGGCCACACCGGCCTGGCGTGCTCCCTCGACGATGTGCGTGGCATTGCCGCGCACGCCGATGACGATGCTGACGCCGTGCTGCGCCATGTTGCTTCCGCACTGATGGTGCAGGCGCGCGGCCTCCGGACCAAGCTCCAGCATCTCTCCGGCCAGTACGATGCGGCGCGTGGCGGGCGTATTCCCCAAGGCGCAAACCATGCTGTCCAATGCCTGCGGATTGGAATTGTAGCAATCGTTGACCAGTATGGCGCCTTCGACTTCCAGCACCTCACCACGCTTGTCTCCGGGGCTCAGGGTGGCCAGTGCAGCCGCACATTCTTCCAAGGTGACGCCGTGCGCCCAGGCGACGGCCACTCCGGCCAGTGCGTTCATCACGTTGTGGCGGCCAGGCAATGGCAGGTGCGCCGGAATCTGGCCCTGCGGCCCGTGCAATACAAAGTCAGAACCCAGTACGCCGCGCTCCACAATCTGCTCGGCACGCCACTCCGCCGGATGCGTGACGCCATACAAGGTGACACGGCCGTGGAAGTCGCGGCCAAACTGCGAGACGTAAGGATCGTCGGCGTTGAGGTAGGCGTGGCCCCCGGCAGGCAGAGACTCGATGAGCTCGTACTTGGCGCGGGCGATTCCATCCTGCGAAGCGAAACTTTCCAGATGCGCAAGGCCGACGTTGGTGACCACGCCTTCGTCCGGAGCGGCAATCTGCGCAAGGCGCGTAATCTCTCCCGCGTGCGACATGCCCATCTCGATGATGGCGAGGTCGTGCTCCTGCTCCAGACGCAGCAGCTGCATGGGCAGGCCGAAGTGGTTGTTCAAATTGCCCAGGGACTTCAACACCCGGTAGCGCACGCCAAGCAGGTGAGCGATACATTCCTTTGTGGTCGTCTTGCCGGCCGAACCGGTGACGGCGATCAGCTTTTTGCCCCAGACGCGCCGCGCCGCCGCGCCCAGATGTTGCAGGGCGACGGTTGTATCCTTGACGGCGATGAGCGCTGCCCCCGGCCAGCGCGCAACCTGACTGGCTTCGACGACGGCCGCAGTGGCGCCGGCCTTGAGCGCGGTCTCCACGTAATCATGGCCATCCAGACGCTCGCCGCGGATGGCGAAGAAGAGCTCGCCGGGAAGCAGAGTGCGTGTGTCAATGGAGTAGCCCTGGGCGATGACGGCCGATTCAACGTCGCCCTGCCCCTGCACGAATTCGGCGATCCTGCCCAATGAGAATTTCATCGGCCTGGCCCTCCACGATGGTAACCGAGGCGATTCAACTCCTCGGTGGCAACCTGGTGATCGTCAAAGGGAGACTCGCCGGCGCGGGTAATCTGCACGCGCTCGTGACCTTTGCCAGCAAGCAGAATGATGTCTCCGGATTTTGCTTCTGCCAACGCCAGCGCGACGGCCTTGCGGCGATCGGGCTCGGTGACAAAACGCACGCCAGTCTCGGTGAGTGCCGGCAGGCTTTCGCCGATGATGGCCACGGGATCCTCGCTGCGCGGATTGTCCGAGGTGAGCACCACGAAGTCGCTTCCCTCACCGGCGGCGCGAGCCATCTTGGGACGCTTGGCGCGGTCGCGATCTCCGCCACAGCCGAAGAGAGTGATGACCCGGCCCTGGCTGCGCGTGGCGAAGTCTCGCGCCAGCCGCGTCAGGTTACGCAGAGCGTCATCCGTGTGGGCGTAGTCCACCACAACGGCAAAGGGCTGGCCCTCGTCCACGCGCTCAAAGCGGCCGGGCACACGCTCCATGCGGGCGATGCCATCGGCGATCTGCGCGGCGGTGCAGCCGCGCGCGTAAGCGGCGGCACAGGCGGCAATCACGTTGTAGACGTTGACGCGGCCAACGAGCGGCGAGCGCAGCACGATGGGGCCATCCGGCGTCGTGAGGGTGAAGCGATTGCCCTGCGGCGTCATCTCCAGGGCTTCGGCGTGGAAGTCTCCGGCCTCGACGCCATAGGTGAAGACCTGCGAGCGATGACGGGAGAACTCCGCGAGCTTGCGGCCAAGTTCGTCGTCAATGTTGACGATGGCGCAGCGCGGCGGCTCGGTGCCGCAACCTTCAAAGAGAATGCGCTTGGCGGCGAAGTAGTCTTCCATGGTCGCGTGGTAGTCGAGGTGATCCTGCGTGAGGTTGCTGAAGACGGCAACGTCAAAGGGGATGCCGAAGACACGGCCCTGGTCGAGAGCGTGACTGCTGACCTCCATGACGGCCTCGGTGGCGCCATTCGAAAGCGCGCGCGCGAAGAGCTGATTGAGCTCAAGCGACTCCGGCGTGGTGTGCGGCGCGGCGATGACCTCGCCCGGCAGATGATACTCCACGGTTCCGATGAGCGCGTTCTTGCGCGCGGCAGCCTTCAGGATGGCCTCAAGGATAAATGTGGTCGTCGTCTTGCCGTTGGTGCCTGTAATGCCGGTGACGCGCAGGCGCTCGCCGGGATGCTTGTAGAAGTTTGCGCTCAGGCGGGCCAGCGCGCGGCGTCCGTGCGGCACCACGGCCCATGCCACTCCATCGCGCGGCAACTGTTCGGCGGAGTCGGTGACAACCGCGACGGCGCCGGATTGGATGGCCGTGTCAATGTAACGGTTGCCGTCCGTGCTGCCGCCACGCATGGCGACAAACACCCAGCCGGGCTTCACGCGGCGCGAGTCGTAGTCCAGACCCTTGACCGCGCAGTCGCCCTGCTGCAGCAATACTTCGGCACCGTCCAATATTTCCAGGAAGTTCATCCAGCTTTCTCTCCGGCCAAGCGTTGTCCCAACGGCCTCAGCGGGCAAAGCGCACGGCAATCCGCGATCCCTGCGGCAGATGCGATCCCGGCGCTGGTCGCTGCTCCCGCGCCACGCCACTGCCTACCACCTGCAACTCATATCCCGCGCGATGGGCCGCCTCCACGGCGGCGCGCATGGAAAGGCCCATGAACGATGGTACCGTGGAACCCGCTCCCACATCGAGTACCACGCTGCCGGGGTGTGACGGAGGTTGTGGGGCGGCCGGTGGCGGCAGATGCTGCGCCATGGGC
>Ga0181528_10000900_pt1 | contig 19253 bp, 12 predicted proteins | sample PEATcosm2014_Bin_47_FD_119742 | JGI IMG/M metagenome (GOLD analysis project Ga0181528, IMG submission 119742) | Peatland microbial communities from MTU Mesocosm Facility, Houghton, MI, USA - PEATcosm2014_Bin10_10_metaG | ecosystem: Environmental > Terrestrial > Soil > Wetlands > Peat | place...
ACACTGCGAGAGCCGACTTCGACGCCTTCGATCACGAACAGGGGAATGGGATGGGCTGTGGCGGCGGCACTGACAGGTTCCCGTCGCGGATCAACCGGCTTGCCATCGACCATGACTGCGGCGGATCCCCATCCGGAATTCGAGCCCCGCAACCGCAATTCGATTCCGCCGCTTTCGGCGGTCAGCGTACCGAAGTTTACATTTCGGACCTCCTTGGGCTTGAGGGTGAGCACTTGTTCCACGGACCGGTAGCCGTGCTGAAACACCCCGACCCGCAACGGCTCTCCACAGGGTTGGTTTCGAATGGTCGCCGGAGTTGACCCAGCCGCGGTGCCGTTTACCCGCACCTCAGCGCCGGCTGGCATGGAGAACACTCGCAATTCGCCGGGCTGCGCCGGCTGCGTTGGCGCAACCCTGATCGTGCGGCCGAGGACCAGCTCGATATTGGCCACTTCCACGGGTGCGCAGTCAGCGTGCATGAGTCTTAGCCTGTACCCGCCGCCGATGAGGAGATTGTCATTCGTCAGAACACCGGCGGGAGGCACCGTTCCCAAGGGAATCTCCCTGCCACGAGGACTGACGGCCGTCACACTCGTGCCGGGGCGTGCGGTGATCGCGATGGAACCTTTGACTGCGACCAGCCTCACCTCAGCGATGCCGCAACCATTGGTGACGGTGACCCGGGTGGTCAGCAGTTGGTAGCCCTCCGCCTGAACAACCAGTTCGTGCTCGCCGTCGGGAAGATCTTCCACGACCACGCGACCGTCCTTTACCTCCAAATTCGAGGCCGGTCCGAGCCAGGCTCGCGCCCCTGCATCAGCAGGGTCCACGGTGATCGCAAATGCGCGAGTTTGCGGACTGGAGGCCTCGGGCTTCGGTGCAGCAACCGTTGAAATCTCCGGCGCGGCGCTGCCTGCGAGGTTCAATTTCGCAGCGACCGCCCCTGCCGCCGGCGGTCGGCTTTCCGGCTCCTTGGCAAGACACGCCAGAATCGTCTCGTCCCATTCGGCTGGCACCGGCTTCAGGCCCATCGTCGCCAGACGGCTGTTCACCGATTTTGGGGCCATCTCCCGGATCTGCCAAGCGATGTCGCCAGTGCGGAAAGGAGGTTTGCCCGTGAGCAACTCATACAGAACCGCGCCCAAAGCATAGATGTCGTCACTGGCGGCCGGATCGTCTCCGCGAAGTTGCTGCGGGCTCATGGAGAGCAGCGTGTTTCCCGTATTCTCTGCCCGTCCCGTCAGCCGTGCGTGCAGTTCGTTCAGGGTGCGCGCGATTCCGAAATCCGTCACTCGAACAACGCCATCCTTGGACACGAGGATGTTTGCCAGTCTCAGATCCCGGTGAACGATTCGTTCCTGGCCATGAGCATAGTCCAGGGCCGCGCACAATTGGACGACAAGAGGGCCCAGCGCCTCAACGGAGTACACTTTACCCGGCTGCTGCAAACGCAGATGGGAGAGGGTGACGCCATCGACAAAATCCATCGCAACGGCGGCCATCGCGCCCTCTCGTTCGAATCGGCGGACACGCACGATATTGGGATGCGTCAGCCGGCTCGATTGATGGGTTTCTTCCTGCAACTCGGCGACGGCTCCCTCATCGAGGGCCACGATTTCTGGAAGAAACTTCAACGCCGCGAGCTCGTCATGCTCCGTGTCGCGGGCCCGCCAGACAGCGCCCAGCCCGCCCAATCCTGCCAGCGCTTCGAGCCGGTAGTGGCCGAATACCTGCGTTCCCGAAACCAGGTCACGCACGGTTGGAGGTTCGTCATGAGCTGTATGGCGGGTCGGGTCGATGTCGGCCATCAGCGAAATCATTTGTCGCAAACCGCGATGCACTCAACGGAAATCTGGCGGGCCAAACCGTTGGCCAACATTTTGGTCCGATCGGACCACGATGTTGGCCAGCGTCACCTGGCGGCCGTCAGGAAGCCGTGCCAGAACAGATAGCCCTGGGAGCGCGATGTCGCCTTCATCCGCATGCGCCCGCAGGGACGCTGCGCCATGTGGATTTGTGGCAAATGAGCCCATGCCTGGGTCGGCGCATCCGTTGCGGTGCGACAGCCACATCAATCCAAGAACGCGTTTCTTATCATGGCCGCGGCCAGCCCAGGCCGTCCTGCCGGATTCTCTTGTTGCACTCCTGCGGTCGGAGGGGAAATCTTGTTCCGCCAATTACCCATACCCTCCTGCGATGAAGAAGTTCCCAATCGTCCACTGTCTCTGTGCCTTTCTCTTGTCGGCGGTTCTGCTGAACGCCGAACGCGCCGTGGAGAAGGAGGCAGACGGCATTGTCATCCCGCTCGACAGCGCGTTTCTGAAGATTGAAGTCCGGGCGGACAATATCATCCGGGTGGCCTACGCCAGGGACAAGGCGGTCTTTGCTCGACCCAGCCTGGTCGTGCTGCCACGGAGCGCCGCTGTTGCACCGTGGGAATTGAAGACCGGACCGGACGAGGCGACGGTCTCGACGGCGAAGCTTCAGGCCCGCGTAAAGCTATCCACGGGTGTCGTGTCGTTCTTCGATGCCGCCGGAAATCCTGTGCTTGCTGAGCGCGCCGGGGGACGAGTCCTCACGCCCGCGGAAGTGCAGGGAGCGCAGACGTTTCATGCGCAGACGTCCTGGGAGCCGGCTGCCGATGAATCGCTTTACGGCCTTGGACAAAACCAGCTTGGTCTGGTGGATATCTAGGGTTACGACCTCGATCTCTGGCAACACAATGGATCGGTCGTGATCCCGTTCCTGGTTTCGAGTCGCGGTTACGGACTCCTGTGGGACAACCCGTCCTTCACCCGCTTTGGTGACCTAAGGCAATTCGAGCCGATACCCGGTGCGAGCTTGTTCGACGCCGACGGGAAACCGGGCGGACTGACAGGGACTTATTACGCTGACGCGCGATTTGAAAAACAGGTGGCGCGACAGACCGATGCCCGAATCGATATCCTGGGCGCCTTCCCGTTTCGATCGAATGCTTCCATCCAGGCCAACCTCCCGCCTCGGGGCCATTTCAGCGTGCGCTGGGAGGGAAGCGTTGAGACGAAGACGACTGGCGACTACCAGTTTCAGACTTATTCGGATGGCGACCTGAAGGTATGGATTGACGGGCAGCTTGTGGTCAACCACTGGCGTCAGGGCTGGCTTCCTTGGTACGACCTGGCGCGCTTGCGCCTGGAGGCAGGCAAGCCTCATCGGCTCAAGATCGACTGGGTATGTGATGACAATCCGCCGGCCGTGCAACTCCGCTGGAAGACGCCGTCGGCCGACTCCGCGACTTCGCTGTGGTCCGAGGTGGCCGATGGCGTTGACTACTACTTTGTGTACGGGCCGGATATCGACAAGGTCATCGCAGGTTACCGCAGCCTTTCCGGCCCCGCACCGATGATGCCTCAATGGATCTTTGGCCTGTGGCAGAGCCGGCAGCGGTACAAGACCGCGCAGGAGGGCCTCGATGTCGTGAAAGGTTTTCGCTCCCGAGGCATCCCGTTTGATAACATCGTGGAGGATTGGTTTTACTGGAAACCTGATGCCTGGGGATCACATGAGTTCGATCCAACCCGGTTCCCTGATCCTGCCGGCTGGATCAAGGCGATTCATGACGAGCACGCCCATCTGATGATTTCCGTCTGGCCGAAGTTCTATCCCGGCACAAAGAATTTCGATGAGATGCAGCAGCACGGATTTCTTTACCAGCGGGATTTGAAGGAGAACATCAAGGACTGGGTCGGCTTCAAATACACGTTCTATGACGCTTTCAATCCTGACGCGGGGAAGCTTTTCTGGTCCCAGATCGATCGCGAATTGTTCAGCAAGCACGTCGACGCCTGGTGGCTGGATGCCTCAGAGCCGGACCTCACCCGGGTGCCGACGCTGAAAGGCCAACAGGACTACATGAACCCGACAGCCCTGGGGCCGGGATCGAGGGTGCTGAACGCGTTTCCTCTCGAGAACGCAGGGGCGGTTTACGACGGCCAGCGCGCCTCGGCGCCGGACCAGCGTGTTTTCACTTTGACGCGCTCCGGCTTTGCCGGTCAGCAGCGCTATGCGGCGGCGGTCTGGTCGGGTGACACCTCGTCAACGTGGACGGCGCTCCGAAAACAGGTGCAGGCGGGCATCAGCTTCTGCCTTTCCGGCCAGCCCTATTGGACCATGGACACGGGCGGCTTCGCGGTTCCCGGGCGGTATGCGGCGACGACAGGCGAGGACGCCAACGGCGAACCGATCCACGGTCATGCGGCGACGGCGGATGTGGAGGATTGGCGTGAACTGAATGCCCGTTGGTTCGAGTTCGGCACGTTTACACCGTTGCTACGCGTCCATGGTGAGTTTCCCTTCCGCGAGATGTGGCAGTTCGGCGGCGAAAAGTCTCCCGCCTACCAGGCGCAGTTCAAATTTGACCAGCTGCGGTACCGCCTGATGCCGTATATCTATTCGTTGGCTGGCGCGGTGACAAAGGAAGGCGACACGATGATGCGGGGCCTCGTGATGGACTTCCGGACCGACGCAAAGGCGCGGGAGATAACTGACGAGTATATGTTTGGCCCGGCTTTCCTGGTGAATCCGGTGACGGAACCGAAAGCGCGCACGCGGCCGGTGTATTTGCCGGCCGCGGCCGGCTGGTATGATTTTTGGACAGGCGCTGCGTTGGCAGGCTGCCAGACGATCGAGGGTCCGGCTCCGTACGACGCGATTCCACTCTACGTACGCGCGGGATCGGTCGTGCCGTTTGGTCCCGAATTGCAATACACAGGGGAGAGGCAGGCTGATCCGATCACGCTCTTCGTTTACGCAGGCGCGGACGGCACGTTCACGCTCTACGAAGACGACGGACTCACGTATGGTTACGAGCGCGGAGCCTCCGCGAGCATCCCGATCCATTGGAACGATGCCGCGCATACGCTGACAATCGGCCAACGGGAAGGCTCGTTCCCAGGCATGCTTGCCGAGCGTACGTTCAAGGTGGTTGTCGTCTCGAAGACAAGGCCAGTCGGTTTCTCGTTTGCTCCCGCGATCGACCAGACCGTGCATTACAGGGGTGAGGCCACCGCTGTGCAGATTCCGTAATCATCCAACAATGAGGCGAAATCCGGCGCATTTCCGGAATGGCTAAAGAGCGGGAATGCGCTGCGATGTGATTGTCTCGCGAACATGATTCCTCTCCGGTTGCTTTTTCTCAGAGGCACATGCCTGCCTGGTGCTACTGCTGGTGGGGTGGAAGGCGGAGCGGCTTCCTCATTTCCCGCTGCGATCACGGTCATGATTGGCCGGCCCCGCCGGGCGATTCAACGGCTCGTGCTTGAGTTTTAGGATTTGAATCCCATGGAGCCCTCTCATGTGAGCCCATTTGCGGACATGACCGGTCGCCGAGAGTTTATACGTCGCGCCGTGGCCGGGGGTGTGTTGGCGACGATCGCAGGCCCGGCTGGAATCTGTGCATCCGAGGCGGGAGTGAGCCTGCCGGCCGCAAGGCAGGACGATCGCGCGACCTGGCTAGGAATGATGAGGCGCGTCTGCGAGCCGGTGCTTGGGAATCTGGCCGCACAGACGCTGCGAGCACGGATGCCGGTCGAGGCGCCGGCATCGAGATCGGGCCAACCGCGCAGTGCATTTGCGCATTTGGAAGCATTTGGGCGAACCGTGGCGGGAATTGCTCCTTGGATTGAATTGATTGAGAAATCTCCAGAGGAGGCTGTGACAGGAGCAAAACTCGCAGACCTCGTCCGCCGCGGCTTGGCGCACGTGACGGATCCGGCTTCGCCTGACGCGATGAACTTCACAAGCGGCGGCCAGCCACTGGTGGATGCAGCTTTCCTTGCGTACGGCCTTGTGCTTGCTCCCCGGGAATTGTGGCACCCCTTGGCTCCAGAAGTTAAGACGCGGGTGATTGCAGCATTGGAGTCCACGCGTCAAATGCAGGCGGGCCCCAGCAATTGGCTGCTCTTTCCGGCGATGATTGAGGCGTTTCTTGCAGTGGCGGGCGCGGAGTGGAGGCCGGAGCCGATCGACCGTGCACTGTCGTCGCACGAATTGTGGTACAAAGGCGATGGCATGTACGGCGACGGCCATGATTTTCACTGGGATTACTATAACAGCTACGTCATCCAGCCGTTCTTGGTGACGTTGTTAACCGCCCTGCAACCCGTCACGGGCCGCTGGAAGTCTCATTGGCAACGTGTGTCTGATCGCGCTATGCGCTACGCGGCAATTCAGGAGCGACTCATCGCGCCCGACGGATCCTTTCCGGTCATTGGCCGGTCGATTACCTATCGTGCCGGCGCATTCCACCACCTCGCGCACCAGGCTTTGCGAAATGCATTGCCCGCCGACCTCGCGCCCGCCCAAGTCCGATGCGCCTTGACCGCAGTGATCCGGCGGACCCTGGGGCCTGCAGCCACCTTTGATGATGGAGGCTGGTTGCGAATTGGATTGGCAGGACATCAGCCGTCTCTTGCCGAATCTTACATCAGCACAGGGAGTCTGTACCTGTGCAGCCTCGTGTTTCATCCTCTGGGACTGCCGGCGACCCACCGGTTCTGGCGAGATCCGGCCGAGGATTGGACGCAGCGCAAAATATGGTCCGGCGCGGATTCGCCTGCCGACCACGCGCTTCAAGAAACGTGACCGCCCCAACTTTCCCATGAAAAACTATCAACGTCTGTGTTTCTGGTTCGCGACGGCTTTCGCTGTGACGCTAATCCGGCCTCTGCTGATTCGAGCCGAGCCCATGTCTGCCCCTGCCAGCGCCACATTGGTGGTCAAGGGCGGTCTGTCCGGCCCGGTGATCAATCCGAACATCTACGGCCAGTTTGCCGAGCACCTCGGCCATTGCATCTACGGCGGGATCTGGGTGGGGGAAAACTCGCCGATTCCGAACACCCGCGGAATTCGCAATGATGTCGTAGCTGCGCTGCGCGAACTCCGCATCCCCAATGTGCGCTGGCCCGGCGGCTGTTTCGCGGACGAGTACCACTGGCGCGATGGGATCGGTCCGCGCGACCAGCGTCCCAGGATGATCAATACAACGTGGGGCGGTGTGGTGGAGGACAACGGCTTCGGCACGCACGAGTTCATGGATTTCTGCGAACAGGTCGGCACCCAGCCTTATATCTGCGGAAACGTGGGCAGCGGCTCCGTGCGCGAAATGATGGAATGGGTCGAATACATGACATCGGGTGCCGACTCGCCGCTGGCAAACCTTCGCCGCAAGAACGGCCGCGACGAGCCCTGGAAAGCCTCCCTGATGGCAATCGGAAACGAGAGTTGGGGCTGCGGCGGCAGCATGCGCCCGGAATATTACGCTGACGAATTTCGTCGATACAACACCTTCGTCAAAAACTATCCGGGCAACAAAATTTACCGCGTGGCAGGCGGTTCCAATGGCGATGACATGAATTGGACAAACGTGCTTATGGCAATCGCCGGAAAGCAGATGGACGGGCTGTCCTTGCATTACTATACGCTGCCATCCGGGGACTGGAAGAAATCGAAGGGCTCAGCCACCGAATTTGATGAGGCCGCATGGTTCGCGACGCTCCGCAACACGCTGCACATGGATGACCTGGTGGCGCAGCACAGCGCGATCATGGACAAGTTTGATCCCGCGAAACGCGTGGGTCTTGTGGTCGACGAATGGGGCGCCTGGTATGACGTCGAGCCGGGCACGAACCCGGGCTTCCTGTATCAGCAAAACACGCTCCGCGATGCGATCGTCGCCGGGCTGAACCTCCATATTTTCCAGAAGCACGCGGACCGCGTCTATGGCGCCAACATTGCGCAGATGGTGAATGTGCTCCAGTCAATGGTGCTCACCGAGGGACCGAAGATGACGGTCACGCCGACGTACTGGGTCTTTGAGATGTTCAAGGTTCACCAAGGCGCAACTTCACTGCCGGTCGAGTTGATCTCGCCCGACTACAGTTTCGGCAGCCAGTCGATTCCCGCTGTGAGCGCATCGGCATCGCGCGATGCTGCCGGCAAGGTTCATCTTTCTCTCGTAAACTCTGATCCGAACCGGGCGATCACGATTACGTGCCAGTTGGAAGGAGTCGTGGCAAAGTCTGTGACGGGACGCGTTTTGACCGCAGCGAACATGAATGCGCGGAACACATTCGATGCCCCCAACGCGGTGCAACCTGTGGCGTTCACAGGTGCCAGCTTCGCCAACGACATCTTGACAGTCGTGCTTCCGGCAAAATCGGTCGTGATGCTGGAATTGTAGAGCCAGGACGACGTCCGGGGCGCGGGTTTCGCAGGATGTGGCCGCCAAACGCGAGTGTGGCGCTGCTTTGACTGTCAGCAGGCGGGATTCAATGCGTTCGCCGGGTTGATCTGTTCAACATGTCCCATGAACCTAAATTCCGTCGTTGGGGAAGACGCCCTTCGTGGCCGCGAGCTTGAGCGAGTGGAGTCGGCGCCAACAGTGAAATTTAGGATGAAGGCATTCTCGCTGATCGTTGTTGTCCTCCTTTTGAGCCCCATGGCGGGTCGGTTGCGCGCGGAAGTGAAGCTGCCGCCACATTTCGCGAGTCACATGGTGCTGCAGCGTGATACGAAGGTTCCGGTTTGGGGCACGGCGGAGGCTGGAGAAAAAGTGACGGTCGCGTTCGGCGGAGAAACCAAGGAGGCGGTTGCCGATGCCGCGGGGACATGGCGGGTAGACCTTGACCCGATGCGGGCATCGGATGAGGGACGTTTGCTGACGGTTACCGGCACAAAGACCGTTCTGCCTGTCAGGTACGACGATGTGCTGGTCGGCGAGGTTTGGCTGTGTTCGGGCCAGTCGAACATGGATTTCACCGTTGCGAAGACGGGGAAATACTATTTCGCCGGTGTGAACCACGAAGCTGAGGAGGTGGCTGCGGCAAATTACCCGCTGATTCGGATGTTCACAGGTGAATGGGCAAGAGCCTACAAACCACAATCGAGCGTCGCGGGAACGTGGCGAGTATGCACGCCTGACACCGTGCGCGAGTTCTCGGCGATCGGCTATTTTTTTGCCCGGGACCTCCAGAAGGAGCTCAATGTTCCCATCGGCATACTCACGGAGACCTATGGCGCAAGCACGGCACAGGCGTGGATTCGTAGAGAGACGATTGCGGCTGATCCGCGTCTCAAGCCTGTCCTGGATGCTTTCGACGCGAAGGTAAAAAGCTACGTGCCTCTGAGCGCGTTGGAGGAGAAGCAATGGGCGGAGGCCGTCGCAGAGGCGAAGATGAAGGGACAAAAGTCTCCGCGACATCCGCGGCCGGATCCGGTGTTGGACCAGCATAATCCAACGGTGTTGTTCAATGGGATGATCGCTCCCATCGTGCCGTTTGCGATTCGGGGAGTGCTTTGGTATCAGGGTGAATCGATCACGCCGCCGAGGGAGCTTTTTCCCATCTGGAACGCGACCCTGATCACTGACTGGCGCAGGCTTTGGGGTTACGACTTCCCGTTCTTCTTTGTTCAGCTCGCGTCCCTGAAGGCAAAGAGCAACACACCCGCTGTGCGGGAGCAGCAGGCGGAGGCTCTTGCACTTCCGAATACCGGCATGGCGGTCACGATCGACATCGGCGATCCGGAAAATGTTCACCCAAAAGACAAGCAGGACGTTGGCGCCCGGCTCGTGCGAATTGCTCTGGCGAAGGTGTATGACCGCCCGGTCGAATATTCCGGCCCGGTCTACGAATCTATGAAGATCGAGGGCAGTTCGATCCGCCTGAGATTCACCCATCTCGGTGGCGGACTCGTGGCTCGCGGCGGTGCGTTGAAGACATTTGTCATCGCGGGAAGCGACTTGAAATTTGTGCCTGCGTCCGCCCGGATCGAGGCGAACACGATCGTTGTTTCCAGCCCACAGATTATCGCGCCTGTGGCCGTGCGTTATGCCTGGGAGAGTTATCCCGAAGGCTGTAACCTTTGCAATGCGGCGGGCCTGCCGGCGGCTCCGTTCCGGACGGACGGCGGTTAAGTGCGGACCGAATCAGTGCTGGCCCGAGTCCATCCAAATTGCAGGAAGCGCGCTTGCGCGCGAATCGCCGTGGATAGGCCCAACGAGCAAGGATAGGATGAAACGATCGACCGCGAGCGGGCTTCCTGCACCGTCTTCTAATGCCTGCCAGCATATCCTGCGACCACCGCCAGCAGAGGTGACGCGTGCAGAAAAGAGATCGTAGCGGTGGGGAAGACTGTGAAATATGCGGATAGCTTTAACCCCGCTCTTGGCATGCATCACTCAATACTCAATGGCTTGGCTGGAATGGCTGCGCTTATCTTTGCCCTCGCCACGGGCGCCGCCGAAACCTCCGTGGGGATCACCGTTGACACCGGCCATCCGGGACACGCGGTCAGCCCCCTGCTGCACGGAGTGTTCTTCGAGGACATCAATTATGGCGCCGACGGGGGATTGTACGCCGAGCTGGTGCAGAACCGTTCGTTCGAACATCAAGAGCATTTGTATGCATGGGGGACGGTGAATCGCGGAGGGCAGGGGACGGTGACCGTTGAATCCGCCGATCCGCTCAACCCCAGGAATCCCCACTATGTGCGACTCAATGTGGCTGATGTCGGGTCCGGTTTTGGCATCGCGAACTACGGGTTCGGCGGGATCGCTGTAAAGACCGGAGAAAACTACTTTTTCTCTGTGTGGGCGCGGGGAGAGGCCGGCAATTCGATGAAACTGCGCGCCGACCTTGAAGACGACACCGGGCGGTTGCTCGGCGAGTGCGCGACGACCGGACTGTCGACTCAATGGCAGCAGTTTGAGGGCGTGATCAAGAGCTCCGGTCCGGCGACGCATGCCCGTCTTGTCGTCCTCGCAACGGCCCCGGGCCGCATCGACCTGGACATGGTTTCGCTCTTTCCCGAGAACACCTGGAAACATCGGCGCAACGGCATGCGCGCCGACTTGGTGAAGATGCTGGCCGATCTGCATCCGGCGTTCATGCGTTTTCCCGGTGGCTGCATTGTCGAAGGCAAGGATCTGCCCAACAGGTACCAGTGGAAGGACACAATCGGAGACGTCGCCGGGCGGCCGGAAAACTGGAATCGCTGGCAGGATGCAATGGGCGATGCCACCGCGCCGCAGTACTATCAAACTTGCGGGCTCGGTTTCTTTGAGTTCTTCCAGCTCTGCGAGGATATCGGCGCTGAGCCGGTGCCGGTTCTCAATTGCGGCATGGCGTGTCAGTACGAGAGCAAGCAGTTGGTGCCGCTCGATCGGCTTGGACCGCTGGTGCAGGATGCGCTCGATTTAATAGAGTTTGCGAATGGTCCTGTGACGAGTCCATGGGGCGCGCGGCGGGCGGCAATGGGGCATCCGGAGCCGTTCAAGCTGAAGATGGTTGGCGTTGGAAATGAACAGTGGGGCGAGCAGTATTTTGAACGATACATGGTTTTTCAGGCGGCGCTCAAGGCGAAGCATCCGGAGATCCGGATTGTAACCGGCGCCGGGCCAGGGGTGGACGATGGATTCTGGAAACTCGCGTGGGAGAAATTCAGGAGCGGGACGCCTGCGGACATTGTTGACGAACATTACTACAGGCCGCCCCAGTGGTTTCTTGAGAATGCGACGAGGTATGATTCCCAGGTGCGGAGTGGTCCGAAGGTTTTTGCGGGCGAATTCGCCGCACACGACGGTCCGAAGCGCCCCTCGACCCTGCGGGCTGCGGTTGCAGAAGCAGCATTCTTGACCGGACTCGTGCGAAACAGCGATCTCGTGGTGATGTCCTCGTACGCGCCGCTGTTCGCGAAGGCGGGGGCATCACAATGGGCGCCTGATCTTATCTGGTTCGACAATACGAGGGTCTTCGGGACGCCGTCCTACTACGTTCAGGCGCTCTACAGTTGCAACAGGCCCGACGTGATCCTGCCAATTTCAGTCAACGGCCCGCAGGTCATCTTGCCGCCGCTCCCGGCGGCGAGTGTTGCCACCTATGGCGCCCCGCCCCAACCGCAATTTTGCAGCGGACCATTGCCTGCGCTGTTCGTGGCGGGTGGACTGGATCGCAGGGCAGGCGAGGTGGTGCTTTTTGTGGTCAATCCCTACGCCGTGCCGCGTGATGCGACGGTGACCTTGAGCGGTGGCGCGACGCAAGGCGCAATTCCTGGAAGGGCTATTGTGCTCACGTCGGCGACTCCGGACGATGTGAATTCATTCGAGGCTCCGGCGACTGTAATCCCGCGCGAGGAGACCTTCACGACAGCAGGAACGGAGGTTGTGCGAAGCTTCCCTGCATGTTCTTTCACCGTGCTCCGCCTGAGGACGTCTCAATGATCCCATTGGCTCTAATTCCGAATGGTCGGATTGGAATCTTCCATGGTTGTTCCGCGGAGCGCCGTCATGTGTGCGAACATTGCCCGAACCGTTTGGACTAGAAGATCGAGTGCGCAATGAGGGAGATCATCAGGAGAACAAGGGCGACTGCGATCAACCAGGAGACAAGAGGCCCGATCTTGTGCCGGTGACCTTTTCTCCGTCCAACCTCTCCAGATCCGACGTCTTGTGTGAAGGCCTCGTCCGGTAGATCCCCACCATCGCAACGGGCCATCCCATCATACCATCCCGTCCTTTCGCGGATCGGATGTCGCAGTTATTCTCGATTGAGGTCTGTCCCGCGGATTGCAGGATGGTGACAATGAAGCTTCTGACCAGGACTTGCGGTTTCGCCGCGATCTTCCAACTCGGCATTCTCACGGGGTTGGCCGGCATCTCAACACCGGCGTTCTGGCAGTGGGCGGCGACGCCTCCCATGGGCTGGAACAGCTGGGACAGCTTCGCAACGACGGTCACGGAGGCGCAGACCAAGGCCCAGGCTGATGTAATGGCGATGCTGCTAAGGCCGCTCGGTTGGGAATACATCACCGTGGATATCCAATGGTATGAGCCAAATGCGACCGGATTCGAATACAGGGCCGGGGCCAAGCTCGTGCTCGATGAGTGGGGACGATTGCTGCCAGCCGCCAATCGTTTTCCCTCGGCTGCGAACGGGGCAGGATTCAAACCGCTCGCCGACTACGTTCATGGCAAGGGCTTGAAGTTCGGTATCCATCTGATGCGCGGAATTCCGCGCCAGGCCGTAATGGAAAACACACAGATCAAAGGCACCTTGTACCACGCCGCGGACATCGCCGACCGCCAGCGGATTTGTCCCTGGAACACGGATATGTACGGTGTGGACATGAGGCAACCAGGCGCTCAAGCGTACTACGATTCGGTTTTTGCCCTGATCGCCTCCTGGGGAGTCGATTTTGTAAAGGTGGATGACCTGAGCCGGCCGTATCTCGACAATCAGGCAGAGGTTGAGGCGGTGCGCACGGCGATTGATCGAACAGGCCGCCCCATGGTTCTCAGTTTGTCGCCGGGTGAAACGATCATCACGGCTGCTGATCACGTTGTGCTCCATGCGAACATGTGGCGCATCAGCGACGACTTTTGGGATAACTGGCCGTCGCTCTTCGAGCAGTTCGACCGGCTGCGCAAATGGGCCCCGTATTGCGGCGCGGGCCATTTTCCCGATGCGGACATGCTGCCGTTCGGTGTGCTGGATCAGGGAAAGCGCACGACGCATTTCACCTTCGACGAAGAGAAGACAGTCATGACGTTGTGGTCGATTGCCCGGTCGCCGTTGATCATGGGCGGCGATCTGACAAAACTCGATGCGGCCACTCGCGCGCTGTTGATTGACGACGAGGTGATTGCTGTCGATCAGCACAGTCGCAACGGGCATGAGCTGTTCAACCGCGACGCGCAGATTGCCTGGGTGGCGGACATGCCGGGGCTCGCAGGAAAGTACCTGGCATTGTTCAATGTGCGCGACAGGGTTCCTTCGGACGGGCCGGGCCGTTCGGTGGCGATTCGCCTTGCCGACATCGGGCTCTCCGGTCGTTGCAGAATTCGCGATCTCTGGGCGAAGAAGGATTTGGGTGAGTTTAACGGGCAGTTTGCGCCGACTATCCCTTGGCATGGGGCCGGTCTCTACCAAATCTCACCGGAACAGGAGTAGTTTGACGAGGCGTTCGCGATGCTGGCGCTGTTCCATGTGGCGCCGGATCAACTCCGGTAGTCACGCCGAATAGGAGAAAATATCTCGATCGCGACCGACTCACCGAGGCTTCTCGCCTGATGCTCCACGTTTCCCGGAATCGTCCAACTGTCTCCTGGACGCATCTCATGGTCGACGCCGGCGATTGTCAGAAGCAAGTGCCCCGAAACGAGGTATCCCGTCTGCTCTTGGGGATGCTGGTGGGGCGGAACAACGGACCCTGCTGCGAGCCTGAATTCCACCAATTGAGTGCGTCCGCCATCGACCAAGGTCTTGCGTTGGATTCCGGCAAAGGCGCTGACATACGCATCGGGACTTGCGTGGTACACTTGGGCAATGATTGGCGAGATCGAAGAACTCATAACAGTTTCTTTGTCGTTGCCGGATCTGCCAACGACAAGAACGAACTCGCTTCGGGCCAACCGCTGGCTTCGATCAGTGCGCGCGATACGGCATCGTGATTGAACCGGCTGATTGCGATCGGACCTCAAAACAAGTTGCGTCACCTCGCGCGGGTCGCTTTGAGTTCGCCGGTGGGCAAGAAGCGGCAAACGCGAAAGGAAGACCAAAGGCCGAAGGAGGTCGCGATTCCTGCATGCGTTGAAACGGCGGATCGACAGGGGAATGTCACATCTTTTGTCGACCTTGCCGCAGGCGACCCGGGTAGAAGCCGGGCCAGGACGCGGCTGTTGGGTTTGCTACTGTTCCTCCTGGTCGCGGGGATCTTTCTTCCAGCGCTGCGGCATGATTTCATATACTACGACGACCCGGGTTTTGTGACGGGGAATCCCCACGTGCTGGGCGGTCTCACCTGGGCGAATGTCAGATGGGCGTTCTTCAGTGCCGACATCGATTATTGGCGTCCATTGAGTTGGTTGTCGCACATGCTGGATTGCCAGATCTTCGGCCTCCAGCCGTGGGGGCATCATCTGACAAGCGTCCTTCTGCATGCACTAAACGCGGTGCTGGTCTTTGCCGTCTTGCGGAAAATGACGGGAACGGTCTGGCGCAGCTGGCTGGTGGCGGCGCTCTTCGGTTTGCATCCGCTGCACGTGGAGTCGGTCGCATGGGTGGCCGAACGAAAAGACGTCCTCAGCACGTTGTTCTGGCTGCTCACCATCTGGGCCTATGCGCATTGGGTGAGACAGCGTGCGGCCCAGCGGCCCGGAGCTTTCGCTTTCTATGGACTGGCTTTGGTGTTTTTTGCCTTTGGATTGATGACGAAGCCGATGCTGGTCACCGTTCCTTGTACCCTGCTTCTCCTGGATTTCTGGCCTTTGAACCGATTTGGCGGAGATTCACAACGCACGCCTTCAGGATCTTTGCTTCAGTCGCCGAGAAAACCGCGGCCTGCTCACTTTGCTGCAGTTGGGTGGTCGCTGGTCGTTGAGAAGGTCCCGTTTTTCACTTTGGCGGCTGCCGTTGGACTGCTGACTGTCCTCGCTCAGCATCATATTGGGGCGCTCAAGACGGGGGCGGGCTATCCATGGTCGGACCGGATCGCCAACGCGCTTCTCGCCTACTGCCGGTATTTGGGTAAGTGCGGTTTTCCTGCCAGACTTGCGGTGTTTTATCCGTATTCTGCAGCACAGCCCACCTGGCTTGCCGTGTTGGCCGGAGCACTGTTGGCGGGAGTCACTTTCGTGGCCTGCGCGCTCCGCTGTCAGCGCCCGTACTTGCTGGTGGGATGGCTTTGGTTCGTTGGGACACTGGTGCCGGTGATTGGACTGGTGCAGGTCGGGGAGCAATCGATGGCGGATCGTTACAGTTACCTGCCGCTGGTTGGAGTTTTTATCATGCTTATCTGGACCGCGGGCGATCTGACGGCGCGGTGGCGGTTTCGGTGGAATATTCCAGGCGCAACGGCCGGTGCGATCCTGGCTGGTTGCATGATCCTGACCTCCCGCCAACTTTGTTTCTGGAAGGATAGTGTCACCCTCTTTCGCCACGCCCTCGATGTGACGGAGGACAATTGGATTGCCCACACCTATCTGGGTTTTGCGCTGTCGAAGTCTCCCTCGCAACTGCCTGATTCCATCGGCGAGTATCGGACTTCGCTGCGGATCGCTCCGAATGTCGCGTTGACGCACAACTATCTCGGGAATGCGCTCGCGAAATCCCCTGGCCGGCAGGCTGAGGCGGTTGCCGAATTCGAGACAGCCCTTCGTCTTGATCCGGAACTGGCGGACGCACACAGCAATCTTGCCACGATTCTCGTGAAGACTCCGGGTGGCCTGACCGCGGCGATTGCCGAGTATCAGGCTGCGTTGCGCCTCAAGCCTGATCTGGCGGAAACCCATTACGATCTCGGACTAGCCTTGATGGAGGCCGAGGGCCGTCTCCCGGAGGCGATCGCAGAGTATCGAATCGCCTTGGTAATCAGACCGGATTCAGCGGAGACGCACCGCAATCTCGCCCGGGCCCTCGCGGAACTTCCGGGCGGCCTGTCCGAGGCGATCGCTGAGTACCATAAAACTCTGCAGCTGGCGCCGGACGACTCTGATGCGCACTACGGTCTCGGTCTTGCGCTTGCCGGGCTCCCGGGACGTTTGCCCGAGGCGATCACTGAATATCGAGCGGCGCTGCGCCTGCGTCCCGGGGATCCGGGGTTCCATAATGCTTTGGGGAACGCGCTTGCAGAGTCAAAAGACCATCTGCCCGAAGCAATCGCGGAGTTTCGGGATGCACTCCGTTTGCAGCCGGAGTTTTTCGAAGTGCATAACAATCTAGGCATCGTACTAGCACAGTTGCCCGGCCGTCTGACCGAGGCTGTGGATGAATACCAGGCTGCTTTGCGCGCCAGACCGGATTTCGCCGAGGCGCATAACAATCTTGGTAACGCGCTGTCGCAGCTGCCAGGGCGCGAGGCTGAGGCGATTGCCGAATACGAGACGGCGATTCGAATTGCCCACGACTACTTTGAAGCCCGATTCAATCTGGGCCTCCTTTTGTCCCGAATCCCGGGGCGCCGTCTTGAGGCGATCCGGCAATTCGAATCGGTTTTGCGGATCAAGCCTGATTGCGAACCTGCGCGCGCGATGCTCGATCAATTGCGGGCCGAGCCGTGACGGCGCGGGTCTCAACCGGCCAGCAGCAGTTCAAGCATCTTTCGGTCGAGCTTGTGGCCATTGAAATTCTCGTAATGCACATCGGAGCGGCCGCTGTCGATGACGCCGAAATTGCCCCTGAGGTTCCACATCGACCAACCCCAACCCGCCTCTTTCCAGAGTGCCAGAAGATCAGTCATCCAGGCCAGGGTTACGTCGTGAGGGGTGCGATTAAAGCAGCCCCACTCGCCGACGTGAATGGGCACGCCCTGAGCGGCAAGCGGCAGCCATTTGACGATCAGCACCTGGCGCAGCTTTTCGCGGTTCCAGGTCGCGCCGTGCGCGTCAACCAGCGGCCAGGTTGGAAGAGCAAAGGATTCAAACTCGTTCTTTGGAACCCAGGTTGCCGTGTAGTGGCTGATAGCCTTGGGCAGGTAACCGCGCGTGCTTTGGACGAGTCCGAGATCGACGATGCCGGGCACCGGCGTCTGCCCGATGTCGGCTCCGTCCACAACGATCAGCCGGTCGGGATCTTTTTCGCGGATGGCTGCAACGAGCGCCCGCACGATCTCCACGTAACGCGTCTGGTCGCTCATCCACGGCGGTTCATTTAGGAGGTCAAAGCTGAGCTGGGTGCTGGGAATGCCCCGATACCGCTCTGCGAAGAATTGCCAGTGATGCACGGCCGCAGCCAATGCCCGCTCCATCGAATCCCGCGGGCTGTCAAAAAGGAGGAACGGCTCGAGTTCGCGGCCATTCACGCAATAACCCGGTATCCGGTGGAGGCAGATGTTGATATGGATGCCGTGCTGCCTGCCGAATTCAACGGCTTGGTCGACCGGCTTCAATGCGCCTTCGTCGATATGCATCCAGTCGTTCCGGTTGGACCAGGCCCAATACGAGAGCGGCAGGCGCGCAAAATCGAAGCCCCAGCCGGCCATCCATTGAAAATCGGATTCGCGGAAGGGCAGGTGACGACGGCCGCCGGCCATTTCCGTGATGTTGAAGCCTCGCCTGCGCGGTATGCGCGGCTGCGCGGCAGGCGTCGGCAAAACCGACGCACTGGCTGAAGGGGCAAGGATCAACCCCGCGGTCAACGATGTCGCCAACCCGATGAATTCGCGTCTGTCCATGGATTGATGGATGATCGAGACAGACGGCAACGTCACGGAGAAAGTCCGGAGGCCTCTGCTTGCGAGACGGGTTGAACTCGGTCCCGATTTTCACGCCAGATTTACCAAACCCGGAGCGGCCTGTTTGGGGGATCAACGTGGTCGCGCGGCGGTAATCAACGGACGCCGATTACGACTCATCCTCCACCTCATTCTTGTTCTTGATGACCAGATTCTTCTTGGGGAGGAGGCATCGCCCTGCCCGGATGTGTCGGGTTGCAGACTCGGCCCGCGAGTCGTCGACAGTCTGCACGCACGCTGTCGAGTGGAGCGTGATACATCCGGCTAGGGGCTTCCATCGACCAAAGTAGGCGTTCTCACACTCCTGGCGTTCTTGACGCGACGCTCGATTTCGGGTCAGGTAATAATTCCTGGGTTATAACGCCGGGAAATGTCATGTTTTTTTTAAGCTCTGCACAAGGCGCTAAAAACCGTCTGGTACGATGCGGTGTCCAGGTGTTTGTTGCGGCTTTTCTGGCAGTGACCTCTTGGCATGGCCTATCGGCAGAGGCTATTGCGAGTCCCCGCGCAACGGCGCCGCTTGAGGTCATCAGTGACCTTGCGCAGATCTGGCAGATTCCAGACGGGTTGAAGGATGTCCCGCACCCGCTGCGGTTCGAAGGTCGGGTCAGCGTTTATGACCCTCTTTGGGGCAACTCCTGGTTCGAGCAGAACGGACTCAGTACTTATCTGGCGTTGTCAGCAACTCCACCGGCATTGCACGCCGGACAACGCGTTTTGATCGAAGGAAGTCTGGTCCCGTCAAAGGGCCTTGAAGCTGCTTTGGTGACGGTGAAAGTGCTGCAAGATTTCGAGCCGATCTCGCCGCTGGATACCAAGGGTCGACTCAACGAGTTTGGGCGGTTCGGAGAACGAATGGTATCGATCGAAGGCTATGTTGACGTGCAGCAATCGGTGGACGTCGATCATGTGCGGCTGCTTATGGCTGTGGAAGGACGCCCAGTGGCCATTTGGTTCAAACCGGATAAATCAGGTCCGGTGCCTGATTG
>Ga0181528_10000901_pt1 | contig 19249 bp, 15 predicted proteins | sample PEATcosm2014_Bin_47_FD_119742 | JGI IMG/M metagenome (GOLD analysis project Ga0181528, IMG submission 119742) | Peatland microbial communities from MTU Mesocosm Facility, Houghton, MI, USA - PEATcosm2014_Bin10_10_metaG | ecosystem: Environmental > Terrestrial > Soil > Wetlands > Peat | place...
GATGAGTTGATGGTGTATGTGGCGGAGGTGATGATGCTGTTTGCATAGCCGGGGCTGCCGGCAAAAGATTGAATGGTCTCTGAAGAGGAGACGGTGATGGGGCCAGTGTACTTCGTCGAGCCGGTGTTGGGTGCGCTGCCGTTGGTGGTGTAGTAGATGGTCGCGTTGGGCGTGGTGGTGGAGATGACGACCGATTGCGCCGATGAGTAGCTACCGGCTGCGGGTGTAAAGACGGGCGTGGCGACATAGGGCGCCAGAACGTAGGTTGCCGAAGTCACAGAGGAAGGCGCGAAGCCGGAGGCGACGGCAATCGCCTGAACAGTCTCGGTCAGCGGTGTCGGCGACCAGACGGTGATGGGGCCGCTATAAACGGTTGAGCCGGTCGTGGGCGTGCTCCCGTTGGTGGTGTAGTAGATGACTGCGTTGGGCGTCGTGTCAGTAATGGTGAGTGTCTGTGACCAAAGATAGGTTCCCGATGCCAGCGAAAAGGCAGGCGCGGCGGTAGGAATCGCGATGGTGTAGGCTGCCGTTGTAATGGAGGAAGGCGCTTTGCCGCTGACAATGGCGATGGCGGTGAGAGTCTCCGAGGACGATACAGTGATTGCACCGGTGTACTTTGTCGAGCTAGCCGTGGGCGCGCTGCCATTGGTGGTGTAGTAGATGGCAGCTCCGGCTGTCGCGTCCGTGATGGTGACGGTCTGAATTGAGGCGTAGATGCCTGGCGCTGGAGAGAAGACCGGTGCCGCAACCACAAGAACCTGCACCAGTATCTGCGCGGTATGGACGCGCCCTCCGCCGGAAGCGGTGATGGTCAGTGGATAAATTCCGGCGGCTACCGTAGACGCGACATTGATTGTCAACAGATCCGCGAATGGCGCGCTGACGGTTGGAGAGGCTGTGGCTGGAGTGACCGTGATGCCCGCCGGCGCGCTGATAGAGAGCGTGATGATTCCATTGAAGCCGTTGATGGGCGCGAGCATCAGTGTTTCGCCTCCCGACCCGGAGGGAGAGATCGCCAGCTCGGCGTTCTGTGCGATCAGCGAAAAATCCGATTGGGCGATGACGATGCTGACAGGATTCGATGCGGCGGAGTTGTAATTGCCGTCGCCCTGATACACGGCCGTGAAGAGATTGGCGCCATTGGCGGCCGCATAACTGGGAACGGTAATGGAGGCCGATCCGTTGCTCAGAGTGGCGGAGAGACTGAAGCTCTGATCGTCGGCAAGAAAGAGGATCGTCCCGGTGGGCGTCGGCATCCCCGTCTTTCCCGCGACGGTTGCTGTTAGAGCAAAACTCTGGCCGGTAGTGACGCTGCTCAAGCTGGAGGCAAGCGTAACGGTGGGCGTGAGCTTATTGGAGAGCGCAATCACTGTTCCGCCGTTGGCAGCGCTGCCCAGCCAGTTGCCGTCGCCGGCGTAGGTTGCGGTAAGGGGCAGAATGCCGGCCGCGACATTGCTGAAGGTGACGACCGCTTCCATGTTGGCGTCGTTGCTGGAGCCGAAGGCCTGCCAGCTCGCGGTCGCGGTCTTTCCGCCGAGCATGACGGTAACGCTTCCGGTGGGTGGCGTTCCGTAGAGAGAGAGATAGCCGGTGTTCAACTGCACGTCGACGGCGACGCTGGTGCCTGCGGTAACGGTCGCAACCAGCGGCTTGACCGTGAGACTGGTGCTGCCAGGAATCACAAGGAACGAGGCTGCGGCAGTAACGGAGGAGGGGTTATAGCTTGCGTCTCCGGAGTAGGACTCGCTGATGGTGTGGCTGCCGGGAGCAAAGACGCCCGTTGACCACTCGGCGATACCAGCGCTATTGAGCGGCTGCGTCGATGAGGTGACCGCTGCTCCCAGAGTGTCGGTGAAGGTAACCGTGCCGGTGGCCGACGTGGGCTGATTGGCGAGGGTGGCATTCGTGCTCAGCGGCTGCGCATCCAGAAAGATTTGCGCCCCATACGGCAGCGTGATGCCGGAGGAGATCGAATAGAGATAGAGATCGTAGGGATTCCATGCCCAGCCGGTGGCGGCAAGCGTATCGTTTTCCGGCGTGACTGTGACGGTGACGGGCGCTGATTTGCTCGATGCAAAGTTGGAGTCGCCGCCATAATCGGCCGTGAGCTGGTAGGTTCCGCCCGGCAGATTGTCCACCGCGGAGTAGTAGCTGCCCGCAAAGAGCGCGGAGTTGTCGACGCTCGCATAGTGCGTGAGTCCATCATTGCTGGTCAGGCTCACCGAACCGGTCGGCGTGCCGGATCCTGTGGTGCGAGCGACCGTGCCGGTGATGGAAACCGTTTGGCCGTGGACGATGCTGGAGGGACTCACATTCAGCGTGGTTGTCGTGGGGGTGAGCGTCACGGAATTCCAGTTCTGGATCAGATTGGCTACGTCCACCGAACCCAAGCCGGTGGCTCGATCGTAGCCGGCATTGGCAGAGTATCCACTCTCGACGGTGAAACCGCTGGAGTTTGTGATGGAGCTGCCGATTACGCAGTTCGCTGTGCCCGGATAGCAGAGTACGCTGTTGCTGCCCAGGGTGACGTCGCGGAAGATGGCAAGCTGCTTGGAGGCGAGTTGCTTGGAGGCAAGCGGGTAGTAAATGAAATCGGCCTGTCCCTGCCAACTGCCGGTGCTTTGGTTGACCAGTGTCTGGATGGCGGCCATCGCCGGCGTGCTGGCGGAGGTTCCGCCCACGCCCGTGATCACGACCGCGCCGATGGTGTTCAGGTTGGCGCTGGAGCAGTCACCGGGATTGGCGCAGATGGGGTAGTAGCTATCGTTGTATCCATTGGCGGCAAACAAGGAGACGTCGGGAAGATCGCGCACATTGTCGGCGGGAACGCCGCTTCCAGATTGCCATACCGGCTTGGCGTAACCCGCTCCCACTCCGTTGGTATAAAGTGCATCGCTGCTGGCTCCGCCGCCGCCCGCAATGATATTTTCGCTGGACTGATCTTCAGGAGTGCCATTGTCGTAGATGTTGAAGCCGAAAAAATCATTCCAGGCTTGTTCGGGAATCGCCTGCCGAAGCGAGACCGCTGGCGAAGTGGTGGTACTCATCGTCCAATACGTTGACAATGAACTGGCGTACAGGCTGTAGTAGAAGTCGGTGCCGCCGACCGCGATGTTGTAGGGCGTCGAGGCGAGGCCGTTGACCTGAAGCCCGCCGTATGCAACCTGCTGGGAATCGAAGTTGTCGCATCCTGCCGAGCCGCCGTCGCCGGCCGCAACAAAGACACTTTGTCCCTGGGCGGCGGCCTGTTGCCAGAGCGCATTCCAGAAGGCGTTGCCGCTTTGGCCCAGATCCATCTCACATTCGCCATAGCTGACGCTGATGACGCCAGCCTGATCGTCTTCAACAGCGCGCAGCGCGGCCAGCGCCAGACCGTCGGTAAGTGCCGTGCCTCCCGAGGTGTAAAGCAGGATGGCGGCGCCGGGCGCAATCGAATCCGCGACCTCGATGTCGAGATAGGCTTCGGTAGCGGCGCTGTTCTGGCCGGGATCGGTTCCGTCAACCACCACCTGGGGCAGATTGGCGTTCAGGTTGAAGAGGCTCTGATAGTTCTGAACCAGGCTCAGGTCCACATTCGATGCGCTGATGATGGCAATGGACTGCCCTGTTCCCGTAATCATCGCCGCATGAACGGAGTTGATGTCATACTGGGTTGCGAAATCTCCCGGAGCCAGCGCCAAACTCACGCCTCCTCCCGACGGATAGCTCCATTGGGGCGTCGCCTGGTGAGTATTAGCATTGAATTGGGCCTGACCCAGAACCTTCAGATGCGATTGCGGATGAAAGTCATTGACCGGTGCAAGCCCAGCAATCACCGGGGCGAGCGCCGCGGGCACCGAGGGATCGGTTGCATTGGCCAGGTGCGTCGCTCCATTCACCTGATAGCGATGAATCTCGGTCTGAAAGGCCGAGCCGACCTGACCCGCGCTTCCGGAGAATTCAATGGCCACCTTTCCCGCATGAATCTTGTTGATGGTCAGCCCATGCGACTCCATCCACGCCGTCACCGCGGCCACATCGGAGTCATCCGGCCCATAGATGCGGCCAAACTCCTCCGGCGTCATCCACTGGTGATAGGTGGGACTTCCAGGCGTGTGCGCGGCTTGAATAAAATCCCGCAGAGCCGCCTCCTGCTCCGAAGAGCGTTGCAGCAAGAGCAGCATCCGTCCGGTATTCAGAGAATCCTCCACCACTCCCAGATCAACTTCATTGGAGAGGAGCAATTCGCCCTTCGCCATTCCGCGCTGACCCGATGCAACTTCAATCATCGGATGCAGATTGCCGGAGAGGATCACGCGCTGACTTTCCTCGACAGGAGCCAGGACCCGCCGCGCCGCCAGCGATGGAGCAGCCGCGCTGCTGGATTCTCCCGGCGTTGCCCCTGCTGTGGTCAGGGGATGAAGCCCGGTAATAGACAAGACGGCTAGGACGATGAAACGAGGCGGAATCATGCCTGCATCATCGGCAAAATCTGCGTCCGCGGTAGACACAGGGAAAGAGCGGGATGTTACCTAAGTGAACCGAAAGAGGAACAAGAGTGTCTGAAGCCGGGATTGAAACGGCTGCAAATGAGACACAGTGTCCACCACAAGACATAAAAAACGCGATAGGAAGACAAGGAGAAACTCCTCTCTTCCTATCGCGTCTCTTTCAATGCGGCGTTACTGCTGCGGCACCGGAGCAGGCGTTTGCGGCGCTGGAGCAAGCGGCACATCACCAGTGCTAGGCGGCGGAGTCTCAGTCTTCTTCTTGTCTGCCAGACGGGTTTTGTCGCCGGTAGTTGTAACCTGCTTCTTCTTTTTCTTGGAGGTATCGCCGGCAAGGCCCAAGGGAGCAGCCTGAGTCTGCCGGTCGGCAATCTCGGCGGCATCCGGCGGAGCGGGAGCCAGGGCATCGACCTTCGGTCCCTTCGCCTGCTGCTGCTTGGCGACTTTGGCGCGAGCGCTATACCTGGTCTTCACTGTAGACTGCTGCTTGCTCTCCAAGGGGTTGACAGGCTCCGGCTCGGTTGTGGAAGCTCGCTCGCCGGCGCCCGCATCCTCGGTAGGAGCAGCCGCCGCGGTGGGCAGGGTTTTGGTGGGCGCCTGACCAAAGCGGATCTTCTCCTTCTTGCCGGGCTTCATCGAAGCCAAATCAGCGCTCTCGTCCGCTTGCTTTCTCTTCTTCTTGACGGTCAGGGCCACGGTCTCAGGTTGCGCGGAGGTCGAAGAGGACTTCTGGCGATAGGAACGGGCACTCTCGCGGAAGCGTGTGCGCTCCACCTTCTTCTTCTTCTTGACGGTGGGCGGCGTGTAGGCGCTGTAAATCGGCTTGGTTTCCCTGGCGCTGGCGCCGGTATCCACATAGCCGGGCTTGATGTCGATGTAAGCCTGCTCGCGCATGGTGGTCAGATAGTCGCGCATGGCCGGCTCCATGCGGCTCATGTAGAAGTTATCCTCGACCTGCTGCTGAACGTCTTTGAAGGCCGGAATGCCGCCAGGAACGTGCTGGATCACCTTCATGATGACGAAGCCCTGCTTGGTGCGGATCGGCTCGGTAAACTGCCCGGTCTTGAGCGCAAAGGTCTGGTCCTCGAAGACCTTGGCCAATTCTCCACGTTTGTACTGGCCCAGTTCGCCGCCATCTGCTGCGGTTTGACCATCGCTGAAGCTGCGCGCCAGTTGTGCGAAGTCTCCGCCGGCGTGAAGTTTTGCTTCAATATCGTCGGCCTTTGCCTTGGCCGCGGCCAGAGTGGCCGGATCGTCCGGCTGAACGCCGCCAGGGTTGGTCACCGACGGAGCCTGCGAGGCCGTGGAAATCAGAATCTCCGCCAGAGTCACACTCTCCGGCCGCGCATACTCCTGCTTGTGCTGCTCAAAGTAGCGTTCGGCCTCGCCGGGAGTGAACTGAGCCTTCCTGCCGACCTCTTCGCGCATCACATCCTGCGTGATGACCTGATTGCGGATGTTGGCCTTGAAGTCCTCAAAGGAGACACCCTGCTCCTTGGCGGCCTTTTCCAGGTCCTCCAGGGTTTCCAGATGGTACTGCTTGCGAATATCGTTGAGCCGGTTGATCAGTTCGGTCTCGCCGGTGATGCCAAGTTCCTTGCCCTTGGAGAGCCAAAGCTGCTGATCGATGAGGTTGCGCAGCAGATCGCTGTGGGCCGCGGAGATCTCCTGCATCGAGGCGCCGTGCTGGCGGGCCTCATCGTCCAGTTCCTTCATGGCTCGGTCGTAATCGGAACTGGTAATGATCTGATCGTTGACCCGGGCGATGATCTCCTCGGCCGTGGTGCCGCCATAAGGGCTTGCGGGCGCAGCCGGATGAGTTTGCGCCAAAGCGGAGGATGCAAGCAGCAGTGTGCTGAACACGAAAGCCGCGGGAATGCGAAAAATTCGAAGAGTCATAGGGTCTGGACACGGCAAGGTGGCGACGAATCGCACACCTGATGCTTAGACGTCATTGTAAATGCCTGGGCAGCGGCAAAGCGATTCTGCTGTGCGAATCGGGGGCTGGCGGGGCATTTATTTCCCGCGGAAGCGGATTTATCTGGCTTCAGGAGTTCGGCTGGGGGATTGAAGCCCTCTTTGCTGCACAAAACACCAAGCTTCCGTCCCGCAATCCCGTCGCGCAGGTTTGGCGGCGCTGCGCACGGGCAGGTATCATAATTCTTCATGATGCCGCCGCAGACAATCGAGGTTTCCAGCCTGGGTTTTGAAAACTCGCTGCTCCTGATGGTGCTGGCGCTGGTGGTCTTCGGGCCGCGGCGATTGCCGGAGATTGGCCGCCAGATCGGCAAGCTGATGTATGAGATTCGCAAGGCCTCCAACGATTTCAAATTTCAATTGGAGGATGAATTGCGCAAGACCGAAGAGGCCGAGCGCCGCAGCAAAGAAGAAGAGAGAGGCAGGGAACAGGGATCAGGGATCAGGGATCAGATTCCCGCATCCGAGAAGAACGCTGATTTCCAGATCCCGGAGTCTGCTCCGGAGGCTCCCACTGCGATTGATTCGCCGTATCCGGGCGAGGGCGTCTATCCAGAGATTTCTCCGGCGGAATTTCAGCACGACGAGCCTTACCCGCGTATTCAACCTCCCTCGACCGGCGAGCCGGTAGCGGCGGCGCGTCCGGGAAGCGGAACGGAGCAGACCCATAATGGTTGATCCGGCAGAGGCAATCGGCAGGGCGCGAGCCGCCGTGACGGAGCGCGTGGAGCTGCCCGGCATGAGTCTGATGGAGCACCTGGAGGAGCTGCGCAAGCGCATCATCCGCTCTTTTATCTATCTCGTCCTGGGCTTTGCCGCGGCCTGGATCGTTCGCGACCGCCTTCTCGATATTATTCAGGCTCCGCTCAAGCACAATGGTAAAACCCTCAATATGATTCATCCGATGGATGGAATGAATCTGACGATCCAGGTCTGTCTGCTCGCCGGAGCTATTCTGGCCTCGCCCTGGATTCTCTACCAGGTCTGGCTGTTCATAGCGCCGGGGCTTTATCAAAAAGAGAAGCGCTTCGTGGTTCCGTTCATGGCGGCAACGGTTGGGCTGTTTCTGACCGGCGCGGGCTTTGGCTACTTCTATGTGCTGCCCAGCGCGCTGCACATCCTGCTGGATGTCTTCGGCGGCAAATTCACCGCGGTCATCAGCATCGAGGAGTACACCAGCTTCTTTCTCTCGATTATTCTGGGACTTGGCATCAGCTTCGAACTTCCGATCCTGATCTTCTTCCTGGCTCTCTTCGGCATCGTCAGTCCGCGCTTTTTGTGGCGTAATATCCGCTACGCGATTCTGGCGGTCTTCATTGTGGCTGCGATCATCTGTCCCAGCCCCGACATCTGGACGATGTGCATCTACGCCATTCCCATGCTGTCGCTTTACCTGATCGGCATCGGCGTAGCATGGTGGGTTCATCCCGGACGCCGCAAAAAGAAGGTTGTCGATCCGTAGGAAGAAAAATGAAAGTCAAGCAGTAGAATCTCTTTACAATTGAGATCTGTTGCTTTGTAACAGGGCGCGACTTCAGCCGGGAACCCCATCGACAGGTCTTCGTCGAGGAGGGTGAGAGTCGTGCCGTAATGGGCAGGAAAACAGGTGGGGCTTTAGCCCCTGAGGTATGCTCTTCGTGTGCAATTTTATGAATTCGATTTTTTGGAAGAATGCTGCCGCCGGTGTGCTTCTACTCTCTCCGCTCGCGGTGCCCGCCCAGTCCCACTTCAATGGTGCAAGAGCTTATGAGTATGCCCGCGAGTTTGTCGCCATCGGGCCTCGCTGGCCCACCAGTTCGAATCACTTGAAGGCTGAAGCCTTTCTGCGCAGCCACTTCCAGCACGATGCTCTTGAGGAGGACGCATTCACCGCCTTGACGCCGATCGGCGCGGTGCCGATGCGCAACTTCATCGTCCGCTTTCCCGGTAAAAAGGACGGCGTGATTGTCCTGGCCACGCACTACGAGACCAACTACTGGCTGAAGAACATCAACTTCGTCGGCGCCAACGACGGCGGCTCGACGACCGGCCTTCTGCTTGCGATCGGCGACATATTGCGTGCGCAAACCGCGGGCGGCAAGAAGCTCGACGGCTATTCGGTCTGGCTGCTCTTCGATGATGGCGAAGAGGCGATTCAAAGCTGGTCAGACTCGGACTCAACCTATGGCACCAAGCATCTGGCCGCCAAATGGGCGCGCGACGGAACGCTGGGCAAGATCAAGGCCTTCATCCTCGCCGACATGATCGGCGACAAGGATCTGGATATTCAGCATGAGAGCCGCTCGACGGATTGGCTGGTCGCGCTGGTGCGTCAGGCCGCGAAAAAGTTCGGCTACGAAAAGTATTTCTTCAAGCAGGAGATGCCGGTCGAGGACGACCATCTGCCCTTTGTCCAGCGCGGCGTGCCCTCGATCGACATCATCGACCTGAACTACGGACCCAACAACAGCTACCACCACACCGACAAAGACACGATGGACAAGATCAGTGCGCATAGCTTGACAATTGATGGCGATGTCTTCATGGAGACGATTCGGCTGATTGGGTTGCGGTAGAGCAGGGATCGGCGACGGTGATCTATAAATGGATCGCCACTCGATCGGCAATCCAGGAGATATTTTAGAAAATTCCCTTGGCATTCAGATGCGCGGTGTACTTTCTGTCGGTCACGAAGATGTGATCGATCAGCCAGTCGCTGACAAATTGTGCGATTTCTGCAGCATCTTTGGGATCTGTACTATTGCAAAATCGATCATGCAGATCGCCGATCAATATATTCAGCTTTTGATGCTCCTTTTTGTGCTCCTCCAGTTCAGGATAGCGGGTCAACTGCATACACAGTTCTTCCTGGGCGCAGTGGTACCGGATGTAATTATCCAATCGATGAAGCGCGATCTCCATCTCTATCGGCTCAATTTTGCCGGTAACGACGGCATCCTGGATGGCATGATGCAAATCATTGATGATCCGCAGCACGCGCCTGTGGTCGTCGTCAAAGTCCTTGATGCCGACTTTCAGATTCTCGGTCCACATGATTAGCATAGGCTGTAACCACTTCTCCCGTGTGTTCCGCTTACTGCCGACGCTGCAAGTGCGAACTTTTTGCCAACATGACGGATGCGCCATGACAGACGCACATTGACGCGCGAGCTTGCGTTGAGCCTCTAAGGGAATAATCGACATTCGATGCGAAAAAGATGAGTCGATATGGAAAGTAGCTGCCAAAACTGAACGGGAAGCTGGGGAATTATGGGTACTTCTGCACTTGAGTGCTGAAAACAATAGGTATTCTTTTCCTGAGAAGTTTCTCAAAAAGGACAGAGATCGCGAACCTTACCTTCGCCAAAGTTCCCTGTCCCATGTTCCCTGCTCTCTTGTAGCATTCAAATATGATTGCGGGCGTCTCATGGCTTTGGTGGCTGGGTTTTCATTTGGTGGTGGCGGCGCTGTTATTGGCCGATGCGCTGCTCTTCCATTCGCCGCGCACGATAAAGCAAACGCAGCTCGTCGCGTGGCTCTGGACAGCTTTGCTGGTTGTCTCCGCCACCGCCTTCGCCGCTTGGATCGCCATCGCACGGGGCCACCAGACGGCGCTCGAATTTGTCGCCGGCTATACCATCGAAACCTCGCTCAGTGTCGACAATCTCTTCGTCTTTCTGGTCATTTTTCAGGGATTTCAGATTACGCCGCGGCGGCAGCACACAGCGCTGCTGTGGGGCATAACCGGAGCGGTCGTTCTGCGCGCGCTCTTCATCACTGCGGGCATTACGCTGCTCGGTCGCTTTGACTGGATCACCTGGCTCTTCGGCTCGATTCTGCTCTATGCGGCCTGGCGGCTGCTGCGCGGCGGCTCGGCTAAGGCGGCAATCCCTGAATGGATTCGCAGGCTGCAACCGGCCACAGGCTCGCTCCTGCCGGTGATCGTGGCCGTTGAAGTCACCGACCTTCTCTTCGCGGTCGATTCGATTCCCGCCGTTCTCGGCGTCAGCCACAACTTCTTCGTTGTTTACACCTCGAACATCGCGGCGATTCTGGGGCTGCGCTCACTTTACTTTGCATTGGCTTCTATTCTGGATCGCCTCCGCTATCTGCATTATGGGCTGGGCGCACTGCTGACTTTCATCGCGCTGAAGATGCTCTTCGCCCGCTGGATCGATCTGCCGGTCACCCTTTCTCTGGCGGTGATAGGAGCGATTCTGGCGGTGTGCGCTGTGGTGTCGATCATGACGGCAAATGGGAAGAGAAATCCGGAAAGCCCCCGCGCCTGATCCGATTTCTGTTGCGCAAGAGAAGGCCAGCGATGGGAGAATGGAAGTATGCCGCTAACGGATTCGATTGTTCTTTCTGCTGCCGAAGCCCGCATTCTGGGCGCGCTGATTGAAAAGGAAGTGACCACACCGGAGTATTATCCGCTCTCTCTGAACGCTCTGATCAACGCCTGCAATCAGCGCTCGAACCGCGAACCGGTGATGGAATTGGACGAAGAGACGGTGCGCCGGTCGCTGCATCGCCTGGATGATTTGAAACTCGCTGGCCGCTCCCGTTCCTCTGACGGCCGCGTCGCCAAATACGAGCATTGGCTGGGCGAGGCCTTCAACTTCAACCGCGCTGAGACGGCGCTCCTTTGCGTTCTGCTCTTGCGCGGTCCGCAGACGCCGGGCGAGCTGCGCGGACGGACGGAGAGGTTGCATCGCTTCGATGAAATCGGCGAAGTGCTGGCCGCTCTGCAAAAGCTGATGGAGCGTGAGCCGCCGTTGGCAGCCATCTTGCCGCGCCAGCCGGGAACCAAGGAATCCCGCTACGCGCATCTGCTCTCCGGCGGCGTTGAAGCGCTGGCGGCAACCTTCGCCGCCGAGCCGGCCTACGCCCGCCGCGAAACAATGCCGGTCACTGGGCAGGATGCGGAACACGAAGAGCGCATTGCTCAGTTGGAAGCCACAGTGGCCGAGTTACGGCAGGAAGTGATTGCGCTGCGCCAGAAGATCGACAACCTCTTCGGAGATTAGTTTGTTGGTTGAGAGATTTTTCAAGTGAGATTCATGTATCTCTTCGTCAAAGCAATGAGAAAGGAAAGAACCATGCGGAAATCCAGGATAGCCTTAGCGTCTCTTGGGCTGGCGATGATCCTTCCCACAGCCTCAACTCTCTTTGCGCAGGCACCCGCGGCGCCGATTCCTTCGCAGATCCTCACCGCAAAAGAGGATCTTCATCTCCAATGCCGGCGGAGTGTCCGATGCAAAGATGTGGAGCGGAGGACCCGCGCAGCCGTATAACGAACTCTATGCGGCACTCAAGAGTTGGGGGCGATATGAGCTTGTGGCCACTCCCGCGGATGCCGATCTGGTTCTCCAAATCAGTTTCACAGATACACTCACGGATGTGGGGGGCAGCCAAGCATCCGGCCCCGTTTCCTTCACCACAGCGCAACTCAATCTGGATTTTCTCGACCTCAAGACACACGTGATTCTGTGGACATTGAACGAGAAGACTTCAACGGGGCATTTAGAGAAAGGCCGCGATCAGGCTTTAGAAAAATCGATCAACGCATTAGTCGACGATCTGAAGGTTCTGACCGCACAGCCCGCGGCCGCCGCGAAGTAAGCGGGGCATTTCCATTCGGGATTCGAGGCTAGATCAACTCATATCCAGCAAACCAGTAGCTAATCTCGAAGGCCGCTGTTTCTGGCGCGTCGGAGCCGTGAATCGCGTTCTCCGACATCGAGCCGGCAAACTTCTTGCGGATCGTTCCCTCGTCTGCATTGGCAGGATTGGTGGCGCCCATCAGCTTGCGCAGGTCGGCGATGGCGTTCTCCTTTTCGAGCACCATCAGCACCAGCGGCCCGGAAGACATGAAGGCGCAGAGAGAATCGAAGAAGGGCTTGCCGGCATGGACGGCATAAAAGCCCCTGGCCTCGGCAGCAGAGATGGACTGCTTCTTGATGGCCACAATCTGAAAGCCGGCCCGTTCGATCTCGGCCAGTATGGCTCCGGTAAATCCTTTGCGGACCGCGTCCGGCTTGATGATGCTGAAGGTGCGTTCGGCCACTGAGGTTTGCTCCTGGGGAAATTTTTGCTTGCTTTTTCATTGTAATGTGGACGGAAACTAAGAGGGCTTCGATGGGTAGCAATGAAAGGTCGTATAGATACAGGCATTCGGGTTGACTTTTGCACTCTCTACCACTTCAGAGACTTCTTCTCCAAGTCTGTTAAATCTGGACACTGGACCACATTCTTCGACATCTATCAACGACCATCCATATTCTTCCAAAACAGATGCCACGCGATCCCTGAATTGTTGAGCATCGCTTGCCCATGTGACGATGTTGGTGAATGCCTTCGTGTCGCCAAACTCCGTTGGTGGCGTAAGAAGTTCCACTCGGCCTGTCCACAACTCTTTCATATACGTAACCTTCAGACTTTTAGTTTTTTCCCAATCACCCGCGCCAGAGTCGCGCCGATCTCGGCAGGCGAGACAACGACGTGAATGCCTGCCGCGGTCATCGCCTTCATCTTGTCGGCGGCGGTTCCCTGCCCTCCGCTGATGATCGCTCCGGCATGGCCCATGCGGCGACCGGGAGGCGCAGTCTGCCCGGCGATGAAACCCACCACCGGCTTGCGTACGTGCAGTTTCACGAACTCCGCCGCGGCCTCTTCCGCCGTGCCGCCGATCTCTCCGATCATCACGATGGCATCAGTCTCCGGGTCGTCGTTAAAGAGGCGCAGCGCGTCGATGTGCGTGGTGCCGATGATGGGATCGCCGCCTATGCCGATCGCAGTGGATTGCCCGATGCCGCGCTGGGTGAGTTGATGCACGGCCTCGTAGGTCAGTGTCCCGGAGCGGGAGACGATGCCCACCGAGCCTTCCAGATGAATGCGGCCCGGCATGATGCCGATCTTGGCCTTGCCGGGAGAGATCACGCCGGGGCAGTTGGGGCCGATGAGGCGCGACTTCGAGTTCTTGAGCTTGGCCCAGACCTTGACCATGTCGAGCGTCGGAATCCCTTCGGTGATGCAGACGATCAGCGGGATGCCCGCGTCCTCGGCTTCGAGAATCGCGTCGGCGGCGAAGGGCGGCGGAACAAAGATCATCGTCGCATTCGCGCCGGTCGCGGCCACAGCGTCGGCTACGGTGTTGAAGACCGGCCAGCCTTCGTGGGTCGTCCCACCTTTTCCAGGAGTAACTCCGCCGACGACGTTGGTGCCGTACTCCGCGCAGCCCATCGCGTGGAAGGTGCCCTCTTTGCCGGTGATGCCCTGCACGATGAGGCGCGTATTTTTATCAACCAGAACGGACATGATATCTCCTCTTGATTCTTCCTTATGATGCAACCTTCATCAACTACTCATCCGAAATTCATTGAGATGCTCGCAAATCCGCCTCATGTCCTGTTCGCTCATTTTAATCTGTCCAAACTCATCAATAGATTTACCCAATTGCATCTCTCCAAATTCACGTATTGCAAGAATCGAAATGCTAAAGAGTTTTGGAACATTAATATGCTCATTAACGAGGATTCCCATCAGTTTTTTAATAAGTACCAACGCTAGGCCATCGGGCGAGCATGAACCATATTCAACCTCGGACATATCGAGCTTTTCGACAAACTCAGCAATTAAGTCGTTCTTGGCGTCGTTCGACAGATGAGAGAAATAAGTGTCAATTGCCGCCGGGGGAACAATTTCCAAAAGAAAGTCCTGAAGTAACATCAGCTTCGAATGATCGATCAGTTGAATAGCCAACCTCAAGGTCCAGTGCATAAAGAAGTAGATAAACTCGAAGAAAAGGTTAATCTCTTTCTCTAGTCGGTCATCCTGGCCTGAAGATTTCATCAACTTTTTGGTAGCATCACGCATATTCGTGGAGCCTTGGAGTATGGAGACGCCGATGGTGCCAACGGGGAGGAGTATGCTCTCAGTTCGCAACTTTGCATCCCGCAGAATTGATCTTGCATCTGCCTCATAATCCCGATTTGACTGAAGTGGGTTCTCCATAGTCCATCCTGACTCAGATTATTCTTTCGCTGCTTTCACTACCAACTCCGCCGCTTCCTTCATCGTCTCACCAACTTGGAAATTAAATCCTGAATCTTTCAAAATCTTCCGTCCTTCTTCGACATTCGTCCCTTCAAGTCGCAAGACAATCGGCACTTTCACGTTCAAATTCCGCGTGGCGGCTACAACGCCCGATGCCAGCCGGTCCACGCGCAGGATGCCGCCGAAGATGTTGATGAAGATGGCCTTGACGTTCTTGTCGGAGAGCAGAATCTCGAAGGCGTGCTCGATCTGCTCCTGCGTCGCGCCGCCGCCCACATCAAGGAAGTTGGCCGGCGAGCCGCCAGCGTACTGAATGATGTCCATCGTCGCCATCGCCAGGCCGGCGCCGTTGACCATGCAGGCGATCGATCCGTCGAGCTTGATGTAGTTGAGCGCGTACTTCGAGGCCTCGACTTCCAGCGGGTCTTCTTCGGCGGTGTCGCGCAGCGTCTTGATCGCCGGATGGCGGAAGATGGCGTTGTCATCGAAGGTGATCTTGGCGTCCAGCGCGAAGAGCTTACCGTCGGTCGTCGTGATGAAGGGATTGATCTCGACGAGCGAGGCGTCGCTCTCGATGTAAGCCTTGTATAAACTCTGGAAGAAGGCGACGGCGGCGTTGATCTGCGCCGGCTTGAGACCAAGCGCGAAGGCCAGCTTGCGTGCCTGCCATGCGCCGAAGCCGATTGCCGGGTCGATGGTTTCTTTATAGATCGCCTCGGGCGTTTTGGCGGCGACAACCTCAATCTCCATGCCGCCAGCCTGCGAGGCCATGAAGACCAGCTTCCCGGTGACGCGGTCGAGGACGATTCCAAGATACAGCTCGCGGTCGATCGAGGCCGTCTCTTCGATCAGCAACCGCTGTACCTTCTGGCCTTGCGGGCCGGTCTGATGCGTAACCAGCGTCATGCCAAGAATCTGCTGGGCGTAAAGTTCGGCATCCTCGCGGCTGCGGGCCACTTTGACTCCGCCGCCCTTGCCGCGGCCGCCGGCATGAATCTGCGCCTTGACTACAACGCCGCTGGCTCCCTCGGCAAAGAGCTTGCGGGCAATCGTCGATGCTTCTTCGAGGGTGTTGGCAACTTCGCCGCGCGGCACGGCGACGCCATACTTTGCCAGGATTTCCTTCGCTTGGAACTCGTGAATCTTCATCTCGTTGGGAGCGCCCATCTCCGCTGCTTTGGGGGATTCGGACTCGGAGTAGGCGAGCGCCGTGCCAGCGGTAAAGAAATGGTATCGTGCGCGGCGAAGATGGAGCAAACCGCCCATTCGATCGTCGTTTCAACGAAAGATATGCGAAATTCACGTAAACCCGCACAGGGGGTGCAGGATTCAGCCGCGGGCAGACGACTTGAATGCACTCTGATGCCGGCCCGCCTTTGATTGGACAAGACCTCTACTGCCGCCCAAAGGTCTCTCCTCCATAGGGGAGTCGATCCACATCCCACCGCTCTTGATAACGCCGGAAGGCACTGAGTTCAACGCCTCAAGCTCCGACGCATCGACTTCCACGGCAACGCTCTGCATAATCAGATCCATGGTCAGAACGACGCGCAAGCCGTTCTTGTGGCGAAGGACAACGCCCTCCATTCCCGCCAGAGCGCCTGAGCAGATGCGAGCCCTCTGCCCAACGGTCAATAACGGATGGGGTTGGGCACGGCGCAGGGAAAGGCCTGTGCGCATCGCATCCATCTCACCTTCCGGCAACGAGGCCGGCTGCCCTCCCGTACCACCCACCAAATGCAGAACCCCTGGAATCTGCAACACCCGCACCCGCTCGCTCCGGTCGATTTGGACAAAGATGTAACCGGGAAAGAGCGGAAGTTCGAGCGCGACCGTCGAACCATCGTTCCACTTGCGCTGTACACGGTAAAGCGGGAGATAATGTTCTATCTTCCTCTGAGTCAAATACTGACCGACACGTTTTTCGTGGCGAGGCAATGTATAAACGGCAAACCATTGCGGAGCCAATGACACCTCCGGCAGACTACTCTGCCTAGCTTCGCCTGCCGGAGGAAGATCGTCTTTTTGCGCAATCGATAGCAACCATTTCCTCCTCGCGCCAGCCTGCACTCGAAAACTGAACCCAGAGCCGGATGCGCCTGCTCTGGCAGCATCGGTCTTGAGCAGCTCATATCCAATACTAGATGAAGCTCAGCGGTTCAGTCCGTTCCACGCCACCCAGAATTCTGCTACACTGATGGAAGCGTACTCAAGGGGTAAAACGCGCCAGGCCGCGCCCCACTGATGCGCTCTGCAACCCTAGTTCGGGGAGTGGCTCAGCCTGGTAGAGCACCTGGTTCGGGACCAGGGGGTCGGAGGTTCAAATCCTCTCTCCCCGACCATCAAGTCTCATATAATCATTCGATTAAAATACTTCTAATTCCGGGATGAATCGAAACTTGGGTCCATTTGGTTCCAAATGACTTTTCCACTTTCCCCACCGCTCGACTTACATCGGGCAGAAGTGAACAACTACTGCCTAGAATATTCATTTGCTGTGTTCGTCAGCCATAGACTCTAGTTCCGGCTTTCCCGCGCAGTTGTAGTGTGGTTGTAATCCGGAGCTGGGAGACCATGAATCCTAGGCGCGTAGCGCATCTGGCTGCACCTCGGATGCTCAATCCGCAACTTCAAATCCCGCGAGCCGCAGCGCTTTCTTGTCGAAGGTCAACGTGTTATCGCAACCGGCCCAGGCCCCCAAGGCTCCGATCAGCGCATCGGCAAAGCCACCCCATCCCCGCCGGAGCGAAATCATCGCCGTGAAGACCTGCTGCTCGTTTTGAACCATCAGCGTATCGGCCTGCAGCATACGCTCGACGGTATCGGCGATCTCCCCGTCCTCCAGCTCGTAGACGCTGCCCAGAACCCATACAATCTCGGCCATTGTGACCAGGCTGATGAAGCCGGGCCGCTCCTGCGAAAAACGCCGCTCGATGATCACGGTTGCTTTTGGCGATTGGATCGGTTCGTCCTGCGTGAGGTAGCGGATGAGGATATTGGTATCAAGCCCGTTCATCTGAAACTCACCGCAGCTTGCCGCGCGTGGATCCTTTGGAGGCGCCGGCTGCGGCGGCTTTCTGCATTTCGTTCAGGGTGGCAGGCCGTCCGAGCCGCGATGAGACGATGCCCCGCAAAACCGATGTGGGCAGCTTGGGCAAAATTACCACGCTGCCGTCCGGATGCACGAAGAATTTGACCCGGTCTCCCGGTTTCAGATGCAGATGATCCCGAATCGGCTTGGGAATGGTCGCCTGCCCCTTGATGCTCAGTGCAGTCTCCATGCGCCCCCCCTTACTTTCTAAGAAAAGTAATACCATCCGGCCGGTACAATGTCAATTTCATGGACGGTTTCTCTCGAATTCACCGGAGGGGGGACGGAAGCCTCTAGCGGTAGGGTTCAGCGGAAGTGAGCTGGCTGCCAGTTTGCGTGAACTCGAAATGCAGAAGCCATTCGCGGGATGCGTTTTGGCTATCGATCCCGGCTGGTTTGAACTTCCATCGCCGCGCAGCTTCGAGCGCACGGTTGGCGAAGTAGGCGCTCGGCGAAGATTCGATCTCGGCATTGGAGACGTTGCCGCTGGAATCGACCGCGATCCGGATACCGACGTGGATTCTTCCCTGAATGGTATCCAACGCCTTTTGAGGAACATCGGGCATGACCTGCGCGACGATGCCATCCTGCGCGGCAGTGGTATTGGCACCACTGGCCGGGCGAGGCGCAGGTTGAGGCGCTGGAACAGGGACGGCAGGCTGAGTCGTTGCAGGCTGTGCGATGGAAGGCTGAGTGACAACGGGCGCCGGAGGCTGGCTCTCCTCCGGCGGTGTTCCGTGATGCGCGAAAGCAATCACGGCAATCAGAACGATGGCAGCGGCAGCCAGCGCCATCCAGCCCTGCTTTCCAGCAAGGGCAGAGCGAGGCGGGAGAGAGCGCTCCGGTTCGAGACGGGCCTTGATCTCGTTGATGGTGCAGCGGCGGGCCGGATCGATGCGCAGAGACTCGCGGGCAATTCCGGCAAAGGGTTCGGGCATGGATTCCGGCACCAGCGGCTCACTCTGGCTGGTGCGATCCCAAAGCGGCGGGTGCTGGGTCATGGCTTCAACCAGAGTGACGCCGAGCGACCATATCTCCGCGGCTTTGGTATCTTTAGCCTCTTCGGGCGCGTCATAGATTGACGCGGCACGAGGCTCGCTGCCGGAGTTGGCGGCGACATGAAGGTTGTCCCAGGAGAGCTTCAACTGGTCGTTCACGGCCATGATATTCGAGGGCCTGATACGGCCGTGCACGACTCCCTTGGCGTGAAGATAGGCGAGGACATCGAGCAGCGGGAGCAGCATCTCCCAGGCTTCGGCAGCGGTCAGAGGCCGATGGGGAAGAATCTCCGCGAGCTGCTCTTCGGCGTATTCGGTGACGGCATAGAATACCTGAACGGAGTCAACCTCACATCGACCGGTGTAGAAGAGGCGCATCAGATGCGGGTGCGAGAGCGGCATTCTGGCCATCCACTCGGCAATCTGCGCGTCGGCGTCACGGCCATCGGCGGGAATGAGCTTGATTGCGGCCTTGCGGGATCGATCCTCCTCGACTTCCGTGAGGAAGACAGCGCTGCCGTCCGAGCCGCCCAGCCATTCGAGGAGGGTAAACCTGCCGTCAATGACACGGCCAGTCCAATCCCGGCGAATTGTCTCTGTCTCCATAACGTCCATCATTCTACCCGCGGCTGGCGGGGGGGGGCGGATGCGGGAAGGCCCGC